>ERZ1034680.63-NODE-63-length-81558-cov-74.674650_pt1 | contig 81558 bp, 118 predicted proteins | sample MGYA00520639_ERZ1034680 | MGnify/ENA primary metagenome ERZ1034680 (study PRJEB33766, sample SAMN09781760) | gut metagenome | biome: gut microbiome | host: Homo sapiens | place: Madagascar | study: EMG produced TPA metagenomics assembly of the PRJNA485056 data set...
CCGACGAACCAATCTGAGCGTAGTCGCCCGACGAACCAATCTGAGCGTAGTCGCCTTCATTGCTACTGTTGTCCGCTTCAATCTTTGATGGCACTGTAATTTCTTTTAACCATTCTACGCCCAACTTGATAATATCCGCAAGTTTTAGTTCTGCTTTGATTTTAATACGCGACGAGCATACTTTTGTCGAACTCTCTTCTATGTCTATTTTACCAGATTGTTCTACTACAGCGAAACGAGAGGTTAGCATATCATAATAGTCGAACACTTCCATTGGCGACTCGCAAGCGTGAAAGCCACGGTCGCAACATTTAATATTGCCGTCCATTTCGTATGTTTTGCCGACCTCGTACTGAAAATCTCGGCACTTAAAATCTTTGTCAAAGCCTTTGTAGGCGATAATTTTCTTTTCGTTTGCCATATTATTGTCCTTTCTTTTGTTTCGCCAGCATACGCTTGTACGCCCTACGTTCAGCGCGCGTCATGCCGTCTTTCTTGATTTCGTAGACTTCTTTATCCATTGTTTCCATAGGCTAAAGTTCATTATGTTCGTTGTATTTCGCAGAGTTTCCGTGAAGAAACCCTATTGTATAGCCCAACGAGCCTACCACAAAGGCGACGTAGGCTACGAGTAATATTATTCCTGTTGTTGTCATTGTTATTTTGTTTTATTGCACCACAAGTCGATTTCGATATATGCTCCTGCCCATATCGCTTCCTCGGCTGTTGCGTCAGGATGCTCGCTTAGCCATTTCTGTATTTCGTCTTTCAGTGCCATTTGTTGATGTTTTAGGAGTCCATTCTATACCGAGCCTCGCAAGCGTGCCGTCCTCGTAGGCGCGAAGTGCAATTTTTGCTTGGAGGCAGTTGGGGGTTTTGTCAGCAGCCTTGGTAGCCGCGAGGAGGTTGTTACGTTGCTGTTCAGCGCGTGTGAACTCTATTTCCTCTCTGTGTCGTTCCGCTTCCAGACGTTCGCTTGCCAAATCGGATTCAGTAATCGTAACCGTCACAGCTTGCGGTTTCGGCTCATTTGAAGTAGCAGCACCACTCTCTACGAGCCGTGAGAAGTTCTCGGGTTTCAGTAGCCAGTTGAAATCAGCGACCCATTTTGACGGGTTTTTGCCATTGAGATAAGGGTCTGCGAGAGCCTTGTCAAGTACCTTCTGTAATGCCTTGTTGTCATTGTTATATTCCGCAAGTCGCTCCTCGATCAGCTTCTTGCGGTAAGGTGTAATGTTGAGCACTTTCGCCATTGAGGACTTAGTTTCATCCACACGGCGGTTCCAATAGGCGACGAGCTTTTCGTAGTCTACCGTTGCGGTCTTTTCCTTCAATACAGGACTCGCCACACCTTTGGGCGTGCTTGTCTTGTGTGCGCTTTTGCTTTTGTTACGCTTCGCCCAACGCTTGCGTGCGTTCTCTTTGTTGCGCTCGCAGCGTCTTTTGTATGAGTCGCGTTCCGCGTCCACGTCCGCCTTCAGGAAGGCGAACGCAACGCGAACGGCTTGGTCGGCATCCTCGGACAACATCGTGCCGTCGGAAGCGTAAGCGAATACGGCCCTCATAAGCTCACCGAGTTGTATGTCGGTCAGCTCCTTAAAGGCTTCCATATTTGACAAATCGAGGGAAATTCTGTTTTTCATAACAATGACTTTTTATTTGGTTTGTAGGGCAGGAAACGACCCTACCCTACTATGATGGCATTTAGGTTGGCTTGCGCCCACAGAACGTACTTACGAACGTTAAAAGGGCAGTTGGTCAGTTCCTGCTGACGGTGCGGGCTGTGCTCCTGGTGCAGGTGGCTGCGGAAACATCGTGCCAGGCTGCGGAGTCGGTGCTTGCTGTGCTACCGGCTGCTGTGCCGAAGCGTGGTTCACAACGTTCCACGCTCTGATTTGATTGTACCACTTGCCGTTGTATTCGTGAGCGTCGATGTCGATTGACACCGTGACCATATCGCCCACTTTGAGATTGTACTGCTCGACACGCTCTGCGCCGAACACGTCAAAGGCGATGTTCTTCGGTGTCTGCTCGTTGGTCTGCAACACATAGGTGTTGACCTGCCACGGCTTGCCGGTTGACTGCGACGTGCCGCCCTTGGGTGGCAGAGCCGCTATGATTTTTCCTACTACGTCCATGTTTTTAGGATTTTGACTTGTTAATGATTTCTTCCACGAAAGCGTTTGCGAGCTTCACACGCTCTTCGAGTAGCGCGATGTCCTCGTCGTTGCGTGGAATGTTTACGATGTGCATGGGGTTCAGGAGCCACGGCGAATAGGATACGAAGTCCGTTTCCGTTGTGCCGGTGCAAGCCATCTCTGCCATCGTCTGCCAATAGTATTCGGGCTTGACTTCTTTCAGTGATGCGCCGTCGTGTATCTTATCCACATACATCATGTGGGTTGCGATGTTCGGGCACTTAATTTCCAAGCACTTCAAGTCCGCGCCTCTTACGATGCCGTCGGGCGATGCTGCGAAGTGTGGAATTGTATCATGTGCGCATGATGCAACCTCGAACACCTCGACATCGTTGTTGAGCTTGATGTATGTCTCTCGGGCGTACTGCTCCTGCTCAATACCGAACTGCATAGCTTTGGAGGTGAAGTTCGTCTGGTGGAGATAGTCTTCAAACACATCATCATCGTTGAGGAAGTCGGGGTTAAACATGCGCTCGGCGGCTACCTTGTACATATAGCTCTTTGCCGTTTCGGACCAAATTTCATCCTTCTTGCGACCCGACTTCATAAGATTGTGGACTTCGGAACCTGTGAAATTTCCGAAGCGGCTACGAAACCATGAGATTTCACGTTGATTACTTTCTGTACTTATCATATCTTAGAAGTATTTGTTCTGAAACTTGCGTCTCAAATAATTAGCAACATCTTCTGGAGTTTTAAGAAAGCCTTCATTGACGAGCATTGCAACCTGTTTCTCAAGTTCAAAACACTCTTTCTGCTTTTCCTCTGTACCATACTCGTTGCGGAGCTGATGTTCGTGATGCCCTGCGACTATATAATTAATCCCCTTGCCAAGAATGGGCATGTAACGTTTCATCTGATGCGGTGTACAGATTTTGCTCATGGCAGAAGATAGCTGTTTATAAGCGTCGCCTGCTTCATTACGATATGTAAGCATTTGGTCTGAAACGAATTTTAAGACTTTGACTTTGAAGTGCGGATTTAACCACATGGCAAAATCTATAAACAATAACGGATGCCCCCAAGTTCCACCACCACGATCGAGACGAGCCTTTGATTTTACATAGGGGGATTTGTCCCCATGTAGATTTTCCTCGTCCGCAAGAGCTTTTACAAACTCCTGTGTTGCTTTATTTTCAAAATAATCTTTTAACTCTTTCTTGGTTCCCATCTTTAGGTTCCAGTTGTTAAGCAACCCTGTAAGACAGAAATATCCGTCTTTCGTCCGCTGCTCAACGGTAAAGTCGGCAAGCGGACGTTTCATTATTTGGTTTGTAATCATGCCTTAGCCTCCTTCTTTGCAGCGTTGGCTACTGCGGTTTCGGCTGCTTTGGCTGCGATATTCTTTTTGTTCTCTTCCTTGCGGTACGGCTTCATAAGCTCCTCAACGGTTGTGTCGCCGTCTACGAGTGACTGCATCACGCCGCGCAACAGAGCAATCTGTTCAGCCTTAATTTGGTTGACGGTCTGCTTTCCGCAAATCATTACAACCTCCTCTTCCGTGATGCCGTACTCGTCCTTGAAGTAGTCGATGCACTTCTTGCGTGTGGCAATCAGCTTGTCGTTGTCGGAGAGGTCGCCGGTGATGCAGTGCTGTGCCGCCTGATAAACCTTATCGGTAACAGCCTTTGGGATAACAGAGAATACAGCGTTGCGGTATGCGATAGCGTTTGCTGCGTTACCTGTAACGGTAATCATATCATCAGAATACCGCTGACCGCCCTTGCCTACGATAGAGCGACGTACCTCGAAAGCGGTCGCCACATTGTTTTCCAAATCCCAACATGTGCCACGGCTTATGACCTGCTTGTCGGTAATCTGAACAACCTTTGCTTCGGCACGGATATTTCCCCAGTTGGATACGATTAACTTAGCCAGATGCACGCTCGGGCCGGTGATAGGCTTGCCGCCGCGAGGAAGGGCATAACCGCAACTCTGCGCTGTATTTACATCCATAGTCGCCATAGCAATTGAGTTGTTGATGCTTCGCGTGACGTTTCTCGGATATTGCTTTGCGGTTGCCACCTGCGAGTCTACGTTAGCACGCTCTACTGCGTCCAACTGAACGATGTTCTGATCATGCTGCACTTGCAGCACTTCGTGTTCGTTATTTTCCATTTGTTATGCTGTTTTTAAAATCATGTTACTTCTCGAACACATCGAGTATCTTTGTCTCTACGAGGCGCTTGATCTCGTATTCCATTGCCGTATTGAAAAACGCATCTACGACATATCTGTGTGCCGTTTCGATATTTTCCGCCTGAACGAGGTAGTTGACGTTGTTCTTCTTTTCCTTGTCGGTGCGCTCGTCAAGCGTAATTATCGCGACGGTTGCACGGAAGAACTTGTCATCGTCTTCATCTTCGGAGAAGAATACCTCGGTGTACGGAGCGATTGCGATTTTCTTCACGTCAAACTCGCCCGAGCAATACGGTTTCATCTCTTCTGTAATTCTCTGTTCCGCTTCCGCGAAACTCAATGCGTCCACGGTGTATGCTTCCGTAGCGATATTGTTTTCGTCACCCTTTGAACGCTCGTAGCGTACCGTGGTTTCGTACCACACTGCTGTTCTTGTTCTCATTGCCTTATGTTTTTAGAAAATTAGTTACTGATACTTGAAGAAGATAAACCCGAACGCATTTTCATGTATTCGGTTAATACCGAGGTTTCTGTCGATGGCAAGGCAGTATTTCACCAGGTCACACGCTTTCGTGTGCGGCGTCTTGATGAATGTCTTGTGCTTCTCTCGGAGTTCCTTAATCTTCCGTATGTGCAGCTCTGCTCGTGTACGAGACTCTGCACTTGCGCCCAACTCTCGTTCTCGGATGCGCTCATATACCTCGCTTATGTTCATTCCTTATGTTTTTATTCATGCCGCCATTCCCACTGACAGCAACAATAGTTTGACTTCGGGTCTTTGCACATCTCGGGCCAGTTGCCCCACATGCAGTCGTGACATCCTTTTGTTCTACCCATGAGCTACATCTCCTTTTTCGTGTTATTGTCGTCACAGTCAACGAGGTACTCGACCGCAGCCTGGGTGACTGCTGCGAATACGACGAGCAAAAGAACTATGATGACCGATGAAAATATAATTCCCATAATAATTTCAGCCGTTTTTAAAAATAGAGGGATTGCAGGGATTTCAACCCTGCTCGGTGTGTTTTGCTCCCAGAGGCTCGGTACATGACAGGCTTGAAATTGTTACAAACATAGCTGAAAAGAACCCGTCACTCCTTGCTTGCAGCGTTCATGGCTTACAGGTGCCCATGACACAATCCCGAAGTAATCAAAAAAAATCTCCAAAAACGGGCGGGACTCACACCCGCAAGCCGTCCTTGTCGGCTTAGTTTTAATGGGTGGTAAATAATATATGAAGAACTAACTTTGCACTTGCTCAAACGTCAGTCCGCAGGATTTTGTGTAGTAATCTTCCTTGCCGGAACGTTTCGTCTGTTCGTCGTAATAGAGCGTGAACCTGCCACCCACCTCAATGTCGCGGAAGTAGTTGCGCATATTCACCAGATACCATATCGCCTTGTACGCCTTTGTGGGTCGCATCGCAATGCGCATCTTGGTTTTCTGAGGCATCCCCGACATTACACGAAACCGCTCCATCATCCATGTGCGCTTTTTCGTTTCCATGCTTTTTCGTTTGGCCTCGGGATTTGTCCTGATTGTGTTTGCGATACAACCCCGTGCCTTTTTGAGTATTCGGGCTTTCGTCTCGTCCGTCTGCTGGAGGTTCAGTTTTTTCGCCCAGTACCAGACCGAGCCGCTGCAAACGCCGTGTCTTGCGGCTATCTCCCCGGCAGAAGAATACGGGTATTCCCGAATTGTTATTTCTTTCAGCCATCCCTTGTGGCTGTAGATGTTCGTTTGCTTCACGTTCGTTTCTTTTTAGTTAAAAAAATAATGTGTGCTATCCTCACGAACGGCACACACAACTACTCTTTGAATGATTGATATTATCAGTTACATATTTTCACTAACCAATATTAAATATTAAAAAAGAATTAGGAAGCAGGAGGAGAGACTGGAATCGAACCAGTATCATAGTCCCGGAACTCGTATAAAGTTCCGAGGACTTCGCCTTACCAATCGCGCACTCTCCTCTTTTATATAATATGACAAACACTAAATAAAGTCTCTGTCTATTGTTTTCCGCACCTTTATAGACCTTTTGCGGTGCGCCGTCTTGCACGCTCAACGTGCAGCCTACTGCGTTCCTTTTCGCTTTGCCTGTGCCGGCAATTCAGAGTCCGGCATGGTTCATTTTATCCGCTTTCACGGCTTTCGCTACGTCAGGAGACGTTTTAGCAGGTCTTTCGTTACTCAGCATCCTCGGGCGGCGGTCTTGGATTGTTAGTCTCGCGCCGTCCTATATGCCTTTCTTATGTGTGTCAACAAATCAAAGAACGTCTTTACTTTGTGGTCGGAAGCGGAGTCGAACCGCAAGAACTTTCCGAGGCTCGGGCATTAGGAATTTATTCAGCAAATGGCATCATCCAGAATATTTAAAGCTTAAAAACAGACAACTGCGCCCTATCCATAGTTCTCAGCACTTCTTAACGTGCGTTCCGACCTTGTTAAACCCGCTTGTCTTCGCAGATTTGCGGGAAATTTTATCAAATAATAACTTAAATCAACTACAAACTGTTTTCCACCAAAAACAATAACAATAAATTCAAGTCGCGGAGGCGGTTACGACACCTGCATCTTGTGGGGCTAACTGCTTATTTAACTTATGACTGACTAATTATGAGCGATTCTATCTATTAACCCTATGAAAGAAATCTGACCCACATGTGCTTACCCTTGCACCACTCCGCGTTGTTTGAAAACCCTGCGACCACCTCGCGACGACCGCAGGTTTCGTTTCACGCTTGAAACATGTTTGTTTGATAATTAATTTGACAATTAAATTATAACCTATGTGTGATAATACTTCTAAGTGTAGAAAAACCGTCTCACGACGAAGCGATTAAAATATCGCCGAAACAAAAGTCTTTAAAAACATTATGAATGTACTATTAACTCTAACATACTCTATTTTTCTCGATGAGCTTATCGATGTCGCGTTTGCGGTAGAACACCGTTGTGCCGACCTTGAAGAACGAGATACGTCCGCTTGAACGAAGGTTTTTGAGAAAGTCCATGCCCACGCCGAGGTACGCTTGCGCCTCCTTGTTCGAGAGCCATATCTTCTCAATCTGTGTTACTGTCGCCTGTTTCATAATCTTTCTTGCTTTAAGTTTGGTTTATGTTGTGACGGCAGTACCGTCCGTTACCAGCGTTTCACGTATCCGAGTTCATGTGCTCGTTTGCGGATGAGGTTCTGAATGTCCGAGTCAAGTTCCCATTGCAGGGCACGTCGGACTGTTGCCACCCCTACTCCGCAGTCTTCTGCCAATTTAATTTGGCATCCTCGCCGAAGTTTTATTCTTTTTCTCTTTGCCATCTCGACTATAATTGCTACATTTGCACATTAAACATATATTGAGCGTTTTGCGAGCGGTTAGGGTTCGTTTCGCTGCGCTCTGTCAACGATTGCAAAGGTACAAAAAGTCAATGAAATGTCAATATTAAATCAAGTTTAAAATTGATTTATTGACATTCTTTTGCATTTATAGTTGACTTTATGTTGATTCATAAATACTCATTAACATATACAACTATGGATGGAAAGATTACTTCTGTTGACAAGGCTGTATCAGAAAGAATGAAGCAGTTCATGGCACACTATGGTTACACCCAGGTTGCTATTGCCGAAGCGTGTAACGTTGACGTATCAACATTGAGCCGTTACATGAACAACAAAAAGCCGTGGTCAAGTAAAATGTTGCAAAAAATTGGCTCGGTCTTCAACGTCGCCTTTCTTTGGCTGCGTGATGGCATCGGCGAGATGTTTGCCGAAGAAAAAGCAATCGGCAAGGCGCAGTTCGCCGCATTCAACCAGATGCTCGACGCAAATGCAAGCCCTGTGTCGCAAAATATCATCAGCGGCGATAACTATCACGGCTCGCAGACGATAAACGCAACAGAGGGCAAAATAGCGGCATTAGAGCAAAAGATAGAGGCATTGACACAACTGCTTGCGGAAAAAGACAAGCTGATAGCAAGACAAGAGCAGGAAATCGCATTTCTGCGTGGACTTGTGAACAAACAGCAGTAAAAGTGGGCAATTTGGTGGACTCCACATTTTAAACACCTGTAACTGACTGAAAATAACATGTTTATAATTACAATAATATTCTAAACAGAAGTGTTGTCGCAAAAATTTCTTAACAACCGCAATTCTATCGCAAATGCATTGAATAACAGCAAATTACGCAAGGGAAAGCAGAAAGTAGCAGGTCGATATTAGCAATTAAAAACAGCTCTCAAAATGCGTTTTTAGGGGTTTTGGGGTGGTGTTAGGTGGACTTTTTAGTGGACTTTTTAAGCAGAATTAAAACAAAACAAGCGTTATTATGAAGTATTTTATCAGCACTAAGGAGAGCAAGCGGAACGAAAACGGACTCATACCCGTGTCTGTCATTTTCCGCGACAACCGAAAGGAGTTCACCGTGAGCACAGGCATCATGGCGAAGTATCCAGTAAACGGCGTTTCGTTCGCACAGAACGAGCCGAACTCAAAGGCGAAGACAAAACGACTTGTGCGTATCATAGACAGCATCGACAAATTCATCCTTGAACATGAAGACATGGGATACGAGCTTCAAAAGGAGGGACTGCGCGCTATTGTCACGGGCAAGGAGTCGAAATCCAAGCTAACACTGTCCGACTACATCCGCAAATGTGCAGCACAGAAAAAAGAAAGCACAAAAAAAGGATACCTTCAAGCAGCCGCCATAGTTGAGGAATTTGACAACAAGGCTATACTCGCCTCTGTTGATAAGTCATGGCTTGACAAATTGGCGCGGCACATGGACGAACGCGCGGCAAGCGTAAACTACAAGGCTTTAATTCTGTACAGAATACGGAGCGTATTTAATTGGGCACTCGACAACGAACTGACAAACAACTATCCGTTCAGGAGGTACAAAATCAAAACAGAGAAAACGCCTATCAACAATATCAGCGTAGAACAGCTTCGAGCCATACGTGATTATCCGCTCAATAACCGCAGGGCCATGTATCGGGACTTATTCATGCTGACATTCTATCTGTGTGGCATCAACCCTGCCGACCTCCTGACTCTTAAAGACGAGAACTTACAGAACGGGCGTATAAGGTACCGGCGCAGGAAGACGGGTAAGCTCTATAATATACCCGCGCCTCCTGAAGCAATGGAGATTATTCGACGATACAAAGGCAGAAACTGGCTACTCTCACCGCTTGACAAAAATGCTTCATATCTCAGCTATTATCGCAACTGGTATGCAGGGTTGAAAAAGATAGGCACAAGGGAGGTTGTCAAGCGCACACACGGGCCTGGCAGACCTTCAGCTCGATACAAACCCATCGTTGACAACCTTACGGTGTACACCGCACGTTACACGTTCGCCTCAATCGGCGCGGAACTTGAGATACCTCGCGAGACTATTGCTCTTTGCCTCGGGCACTCCTGGGCGGACGTAACAGACCATTATATCGCATACGGAACGAAACGAATTGACGATGCCGTGCGCAAGATTATTGATTACGTCAACGGCGACAAGGCATAGCCTCTCAACGACCATCCGACACCCAATTCCAACACCCAAAAATCGCTCTCTCTTTGGAAGAGAGAAATTATATATTATGTGTATAGGATATATGAATACGTTAGTATGAATATATACTATATATATAATATATAATAGATGCGATTGTATGCGGTCGCATAAAGTTGGTTAAATACATTGATAATCAAGCGTTTACAACGATAAAAATTATATATAAAATGCCATGTTTTATGCGACTTATGCGATCGCATAATTTGGCATATTTTCGGTGGTTTTAGAAGCACAAAAAATCCCGCCTGCACATCGCTGTACAAACGGGATTTTTTGTTATTCAGGCAATATAAAATGCGTGTTATGCGACCGCATAAAATGGTATCAGGATGCCTTGTCCTTGTGTTCTTCTCGCAGCCAGTCAAGCAGCTCTCTGATTGCGGTTGCAAGCTCGATTGCGGTCGGCTCGCGTCCGTCTGTGAGGAGTGGCGTGCAGCGCAGTGTTTGCTCAAGTTTGTGGTTCTCGAAGCGCAGCACGATGCCGTTCTCCGTGTCGGTGGCTACCCAGCCGTCTTGCATTTCCTTGGACGGCTGGAGTACAAATCTTTCTTTGCTCATTAAACGATTGTTTTTATTAATCACAATAAAACTGTTCCGTTTCATAAATGGTATCTTTGAACTCCGCAACGTCGCCGTCCTCGTCAAGAACAAAGCAGCAGTCGCCTTCATACACTTCGTAATGGAAGTTGTTGCTGCGACCTTCATAACAGTTGTCGCCTGCGCAAACCTCGTCGCAGCCCTTTGTGTTCTCTGTGCAATAGGCTTTGGCTTCGTCCAATGTGGCGAACTCCGCAACCTTGTTGCACTCAACGTTGTTATTGTAATATACGCTGTATTTCTTCATAATATTGACTTAACCGTGATGTCGAGGGCTGAATCTGTTAGTTGATTTCAATCTCGCTATCGAAATAGCTATCTTCCCCTGCTGCAAATGGCAGCTGAACATTATTGATACGAACTTCGTAATCAGAATAAACTCGCTCAGTCTTTCCGTCTTCATAGTGAACTTCACCAACTAACACTCCATTTGGATTAGATGGCTTTACTATCTGTGCAGGAACTTTGATGTATTGAGCAACATCAGATAATCTTACTTCATTGTACTTTGAGGTCTTAATCTTCATAATTTTCCGCTTGTCCGTGTTGCGGTAGGGCTGAGGTTGTGTTAATAGTTTACGATGCTTCGGTCTGCGGTCTCTCGGGTATAACGAGCTGTTCGTCCTCGGGAATATCGAAGTCGTCGAAGTCGTCAAAATCGTTTGTCGGGTTGTTGTAAGCCTCGTTCTCTGCCGCCGCTCTTTCGGAACCAGGAATCGAGAACGCCTGGAACGCTGCGGGCGACAGCTGGAGTCGCGTCACGATGTATCGCTGCGTCATGGAAACATCCGGGGCGTTGCCCGTGAAGTGACCCATCATCAACGCTATCTGCTCCAACGGTACGTTCTTCAACGACAGGTTGGTTGCAAACGAGCGTCTACCCGTATGTGTTGATACAAACTTCCACTTCGGGCCTGTCTGCTCGCGACCTGCCTGGTACACCTTGACCTGCTGGTCGATACCGCATGATTGGCAGAAGAAACGTATCGCGTCGTTGTAGGAAGGAACAGCAAGTGACTGCGGTTCGATAGGTGAAGACGGAACGAGATACTCCCTTAGCCACGGGTGTACGGGAACCGTCACCTCATGGTTGGTCTTCTTTGATACATAAGTCAGGGTACGACCATCAGAAGAGAGGTTTACGGGCGAGAGGCGCAGACAGTCGGAGAAACGTGCTCCGCAAAGGCATTCAAGCATGAAGATGCGCTTTGCATGTCGTCTGCGTACTGTCTTAGGGCGATACTCGTGTATCTTGCGTATCTCCTCGTCGGTGAGAAACACGGACTGTACCACCACCTTCTTTGCACGCAGCACACGGGCGTAGGACATGGAAGGAATGTCTTTCGACTCTGCGTTCTCACGGATGATTGCGTTAATCTCTGCGCATATTGTACGCACGGAGTTCGGCGCATAGGAAGCGTCCAGCTCTTCCTTCACGTCTCGCAGATTGTCGTCCGTGATGTCCTCCCACAATGGTGCGCGACCGATAACCTGCTTGAATTTATCAATGATCTTCACGCGTCCAGGGTGTTTCCAGATGAAAGCTCCATAGAACTCGTGACGCCAACGATAGCCGTCATAAGTCGCAAAGTAACCTTTTCGGATTGCGCTGGAGTAGGTTTTCTGCTGCTCGGGAGTGAGCAGGTCCATCCAGCGTCTTGTGCTAAGTAGCTGTGTCATAAATCTTGAAATTTAGTGCGCCTGCAACGCAAAGTTAATGTTATTTATAATATTACTTCGGTATGGGCGCAGTGGTTTTACAATAATTAATGAATTAAATGGTTAAATTGTGACCTTTTAATGGAGGTCTGTTTTAGGCAAAATAAAGCCTCGAAAGTGAAATAAGAAGTTTATATTTTAGCAAAAAGGCAAAAACAGCCACCCGCCTAAGTGATGGATGGCTGCTGTGTTCTACTAATAGAAAATAGTTGATACTAAATCTTAGACTACTTCTTAGTGAGATTAAAATATCCACCTTTTTCGTTACCCATGCGCATTTTATTTCCGCTTATCTCTACTGTGTAGTAAGATACAGGTTCTTTGACCGTTGGGTCGGTACTGGTTAGTTTCACCGTCTTTCCGTTGTATTCATAGGTAAAATCAAATGTCAGACTAAAGAGTTTAGTCTTATCCGTATAAACCGTTGTGGTATAAGCTTCAACTTTTTCTGTAGCTGTTTTGTTTGCATTAAAAGTCCAAGTTGTAATCACCTTGACAGTAGAGTTCTCTCCTGATTTTACTGTAGTTTCTTCCCAAGAACCTAAGATTTCGGCTGTATTCGCTTTGGATTCATTCTCATCATCGTCACCGCATGAGGACAGGGTAAGGACACACATAGCCATCATAAAGAAGGCTAACATAGAAAATAATTTTTTCATAATTCTGTTTTTTTTGTTTATAATATGGTTTACTTGGTGGCAGGTTCAACCCTGCCGTTTTGATTAATCGTCGGATGTTGGAGGCATGAGCGAACTTGTATCCGCATTGGCGAACTCAATGATATTGTATATGTTCAACCATTGATAGGCGAAGTCCTTGAGGGGTGTGCCCTCCTCTATCGCCATTTTCACCAAATCGAAGTCGTCAGGACACAGGTCTTCGTATATTCCGTATGGGGACAATGCGTCGGAGTAGTCTATTTCAAGCCACTCCAAACGAGTCAGAAACTTGTCGTAGGTATCAATCTTTCCGTTGGCGGCATTGATATAGAGGTCGTAGACCCGCTTTGCAAAGTCCTTGCGAATGTTATCCACATTCTCCTGTTTCTTATTGTTGGGCATTTCATATCGCTTGACCGTGTTGCGTAGGGCTTGGTTAATGTTTAGACGAGGGTGATGTCGTAAGTTGGCACTCCTAAAACTCTGCGTTTTCTTCCAACAATGAACCCTGCCATTTTAAGAAGGGCTACGGCATTGGTCAGATACGGCTCGTCCACGATAAAAAACGGGGTACTGAAGCCTGTAGTGGCACTATAACCAAAGCGACAATCCAAATAGTCAGGAAGGTCGTAATGGAAGGATTTCCTTCCGTCGCTCCATGTTTCGCTGGAGCTGTATTGCGTACAATCTGAAAATCCACATTTGGGCGTACCTTCATAATCCACGAAACGAACTCCGAATATGGCTAATTTCGCAGACACGTCGCTCTTCCGAAAGAACTCCACGACTGCGTTCTGAAATCCCGCCGTATCGAACGGTGGCGCTTTGAACCCTTTCTCCTTGAGAATGTCCTGCGCTCTTACAAATTTTGTTACTGCCATAATTTTATCTATTTTATTGGTTAATAGCGACCTCTACAATACGAGGTCGTTAAGGCAAACATTGCTGATTGGTTTGTGATTGGTTTGCGATTGGTTTATAATGCAAAGGTAGTGATTTTATCGCTATTTCACGAATAAATGCTGTACTTTTTAAAGTAATGACGTGCCTGTAGCCGTGTTGCGTGACTGTAAGGATTTGATATGTACCGGCTGAGAAATCGGCAGGGAGCCAGGTGTCAACCTGGTGGACGACTTTAATGATACGAAGCCGGTATCATTAAAGTCGGCTGCACGGCACGTCATAAGGAACCGCAAAATTCCGTTGGTTGTATTGTGGGCACGATTGGAGACGGGTGCTTTGCTGTAAGTATCTGATTTAGCCCAGTAGTGGGGCTGGGTGCGCCGGTTGTTGCAACCGGCGCTAACCCAGCCCTTATGTACTGGGATATAAACGTTGTCTCCCCATCGTGCCCGATTTAGGCTTGCAATGGCTTGTCTTCCACAAGGAGTGTGGCGCATGGCTGTAAGGGTTTGGTCGAACTCAAGCAAGCACGCGGCGAGCGAGATGGTGATAACCATCCAAGCGCCGCGTGTAAGCTTGGTGTAGCAAATGTACTCCTTCGGGGAAGACGAACGTCTGCGCTGACGTGAGTGGGCTTGAACGATGGCTGTGGCACATGTGTGTAAACGAGTGATGTAGGTCAGGTTTCTCGATGACGACGTCTGTTTGTTCGCACAGACGTCGTCATCGTTAGCAACCTGAGCGCTAAACGGATGCCATTCTTCAAGCCGAGGGCGGTGTGCGCCGCCTTGCACAGGCATTACGCCGTGGAACATTTCTGTAAGGTTTTGATTGTACCAGCCTTAGGATACGGGATACACTCTGGATTGTCCAGAGGAAATCCCGTATCTTTGAGGCGGGTATATAAATGTGGCGTCCTGCTCTGCGCAGTTCCGTGTTCTCGGAAATTCATATTGGTTTGGTTGTGGACGCAGCTTGTGTACTGCATCCGTTTTTTTAGGCGTTTGTCAGAGATTGGCTACAAGCGTGTCGTATGCAGCTCGCGAGGTCAGCAATGCGTTGCGCATGAGACCGAGCGACATAAAGCCGTCGATGCGCTCCGGTGTCTTTGCTCTGTTAGTTGTGACATTCTTTCCTCGTCCTCGTGAGATACATCCCACCTTCTGCTCCTTGGCAAAGCCAAGACCTCCGATGCGTCGCTTGCCGGTTGCGGTAGCACGCAGAGCGTCAAGAATGAACGTAGACAGCGTGTCGATGTCCTCCTTTACGTTGATTATCGGGAGGACCTGCGTTGCCCATGAGTGACCGTCATAACCCTTGTAGAGGTATCGGTTAATCATGTTTACCGATGTCGTGAGCGTTGCACCCCGTCTACAGCACGAACGCGACTCTATCTCCTTCTGAAACGTCTTGATGCGTGTAGAGGAAAGCGATATGCTGCTGCCCTTGATTGAATAGCCGAGAAACTTGAACCAATGGTTTGCGTCAAGATACTCCACCTTCTTCGGGTTGAGTTTCATCTGCATATTGCCAAGCTCCTCCGTAAGAATGTGCATCGCCTTAACGTAGTCACTACCGACATAAAGCATATCGTCGGAGTAGCGGGCGTAATAGCCTTCGAGCTGCGATAGTTTCTCGTCGATATGATACAGGATTACGTCTGCGAGCCACGAGGCTACGGAGCAACCCTGCTTCAACGACTGATACTTCTCGTGCAGCTCACCTTCGGGAGTGAAGTACAGGTCAGAGTGATAGTAGTCGCGAAGGACATCTATCAGAGCCGAGTGTCCGTACTTTTCCTCCACCTTGTCAAAAGCTGCGTCAACGAACTCCAACGGAACACTGTCAAAATACTTCGACAGATCGGACTTGAAGCCGAGCACATCGGAGGTCTGCAACGCACACATACGGCGTGACACCTCCTGTACCACCTTACCGCAGCCGATACCTTTCTGATACGAGCGACAGCTCGGATGAACCATCTCGGGCATAAGCTCGAAGAGAAGGTCGTTGGCGATGGAAAGCAGCACTCGGTCGGCAGGCTCGTTCACATATACGGTACGGAACTCACCGTTGTCCTTCGGTATCTGCGCTGTGTGTGGCGGCATAATCTTGTACTTGCCGTCACGGATACGCTGATACATGAGCGCGCGCGCCTCGGGTTTGGTGAGCTTGTAGAGCACGCCTTTGGATATGTCCTTGACAACACCTTTGGCGATTGCGTACTGCCAGCGTTCGGGGGCGAAAAACATCTCTAAAATCTTATCTTCTTTCATAATTCTGTTGTTATTTAATGGTTTGTAAATAAGTCAAGCGGTTACGATGTGTAACCACTTGTGGTTTAGGCTTGTCTGCGGCTCACGGACGGGTGCCTGTCTGTAAGCAAGTGATTTCAAAGCTTGCAAGGAAGGTCCCTTGCCTGACCGATAGGCGGGTAAGGGACCTTCTTCTGCGAAGCTTTCATAAATGATGCCGAGCCACCGCAGACGGAACGGCAATTCCTTCTTGGCTGCGTACTACTTCTTAGATGCAGGCTGTTTCTTCCACTCGGCAATCTTCTTTTCGACAGAGATGCCAGAGTCCTTGATAAGCTGCTTCATGGCACCGAGGAGTTCCCAACCTTCGAGGTTCGAGGCGAGATTCTCCATGCGTGCGAGCGACTGCTTTTCCGTGGTGCAGCCATTGAAGCGTGCGCCGTGGAACAGGATGAGGTTCTTCATCGTGAAGTACGCACCAGAACCCTTGTAGGCATCGGTGAACGCCTTTGACTGCTTGGTCTGCCAACGGAGATTGTGACGGTCACGGTTGAACGCTGCGACAGCCTTGTAGAGCTGATATGCGGACTTGGAATCGCCGATTGCTCTGATAGTCCATGCAATCGGAGCGAACACAACGTTCTCAATCTCGTCAGAGAACACGTTCTTGCCGAAGATGCGCTTGTAGAGGCGACCGCGGCATTTACGCTCCTTGATTTCCCCAACAACCTTGCGGAGGTGGTCGAGGTAGTCCTCTGCCATTTCAGTCACAACGTCCTTGTCGAACCAGCGGTTGCGCTCGCCAAACGACTCTGTGTCGCCGTGCTTGAGCATCTTATACTGCGCAAGCAACTCCTGCTCCACCATCTTCCACGAATACTCGTATCCGCGGTTCTGCAAGACCTCCGTGAAGTTGGGAGCATCCCACTTGCCCTCGTTCATCTCTCGGAGCATGTGGAACATCTGCGCCATAACCCAACGGCGATAGAGCTTGCCGTGTGCGATGTAGCATCCTTCCATGATGCGAGAGAAAACAGGGTCGTCGTCAAGCACCTGTGTCGGAACGCCGTCCTTGACACGGACAATCATCTCTTCGCCCATAGGGAAGTAGTTGGAAACATCCACGCCCGCAGCCTTGAGAGCTTCGATACGTGCCTGTGCCGACTTCTTGTTGGGCTTCGGCTGACCTGCGCCGTTAGCGTTTGCTACCTCGTTGATAGTGAACTCACCTGAAATCATTACATTTCTTTTCATAATTCTTTTTTTTAAATTGTTAATAAAATGGTTAAAAATGTGAGTGAGATTTGCATCCCACTCTGATTTAGGCGGTTTATAGCAAATGCTACCATCTGCGACCAAATGCTACGATTTGCTTGGTTCAACCCATGAGCGCAGGATAATCAAGTCCTTGTCGTTGGGAGATTGGTAGAACCAGCTGCCCCATTCCTTCTGCCAAGTAATGTAGCCTTGGATGATGTATGTAAGCAATCTGAGTTCTAACTTGCATCTCGCCACCTCACGTTGCTCACCATACATCATATCTTCGTCTGAGAGCTCTTTCTCAGACAAAGCCTTAAAGTAGCAACGTCTGTGTGACTCGGAACGCTCAGAAGGAACGGAGTGCTTATAATTCCTGTATGCCTTTTCTATTCCGTTCAACGCAACAGACAAAGGCAAACTACCATGTTGTTTCCAGTCTCTTGCTGTGATTTCCTCGCTAACAACAACCTCTCCGTTCACTCTACATGTTCTGTTTTGGAAGTTGATAGTGAACTTCGCACCATTCTCAACTTCATTGATAATCTCGTTGCATGTCATACTCTTAATGATTTTGGTTAATAAATGTGGCGTGCCGAAGACCTCGGCGCATATCTGTACGATGCTGATTTGAAACAGTATGTGGAGATCACGAGTCCACTCGCGTCAGTGGGAGACTTGTGATCTGTCACTACTGTTGAAATAAATATGGTCTTCCGGCACGCCTTTTTAGGCTGCGCTGCCGTAGGTTAGCTCATGGAGCAAAAGAAGTCGTCAGACGTGAAACACACGCCTCCGTACTCCTCTTCCACCTGCTCGTCAGACACAAGCTCGTCAGCAATGGCAAGCTCTCCGTATGACGGCTCGTAGCCGAGGATGGCTTCGAGCATGGTGGATTTTAACTCTACAAGTTGTTCTCTCGATAGTTCTGATACATACATAATTCTTAAAGTTTTGGTTTATAGTGCCGTCTTTCGACGGCTTTTAGGCTGTCAACCCAAGATATTCTGATAGGGTATCTATCATAAGCTTGGTTACGCAGTCATCATCTATGTCGCTGACGTATTTGTTTACGTCACATCCATAGAGTTCTTCCCCTTCTTCGACTGCTTGCAATGCCTGTCTTGAAATGTCTTCTATAACGAAATCCAAATCAGCCTTTGTCTCGCAATCGTAAATGAAATCATCAGGAATGTTGAGAAGCACGTTGTCTTTCTCATCAACGAGATGCCATTCATATTGTCCTGGAATAAATCTTACGTTGTTCATAATTCTTATGTTTTGGTTAATGTGCGCAGTCGTTAGCTGCGCTTTTAGGCTAATCCACGTGCTCGTAGATGTGGCGCATAGCATCAATAGTTCGATAGTAGTCCTGCTCCTCCTCGACTTCTACCATGCCGTCGATATAATCCTTAGAGGTGAGTGTTATTTCGTCGGCATGATACTTTTCTGTAACTTTATTTACCGCCTCCTCTACGCTGTTCGCTTCTACGCTCACAATTTTATTGAGCGTTTCTGTAATTGATACATAATATCTCTTCATAATCTTTAATAATTTGGTTAATAATGTCAGAGGGATTGCTCCCTCCGTTTTCAGGCTACCACTCTCTGCTATAGGCGAGCTTGCCATCGCCGGCTCTACGCATAGCGTCTGCAAAACTCTTAAAATTGACTGTTGATGCACTGCGTCCGTAACTACAGTAGCAGATATAATCCTTGCCGTATGAAGGACTGCCCCATCTCTCGCAAGTATATATCCACATCTTTAGCTCGCCAACAATGATTGTGTATCCATCTTTCAAGTCGCTGTAAGCTGCACGCAAATTAGCTGTGCGTGTTCCTAAATCTATTTTCTTCATAATTGTTTGTATTTTGGTTTGTAGAGCCTGCATAACGCAGGCGTTTAGGCTAATCCCGAAGATGATATTTCCATCTCAACGCTTTCGGGAGGGAGTTCACAACCTTAAAGGGAAGTTTGTAAAACCACCGACCCATATTGTTCAGCTGGATTGCATACTCTTTGTCAATTCTCTGAAAGCCACGCTCACCGCTATTGTCGATGGTGTAGCAGAAATACTTGTTGTCTTTCATAATCACAATAATTTGGTTTTTGTGAGGGAGATATGCCTCCCTCGATTTAGGCTGCAACGCTCGGCTGTAATTGGTGTTCTTCGATTACCTCCTTTATCAGCTCGTCCTCGTCACAATAATACCCCCAGCAGGAGTCAACCTCCTCCCAGTCGTAATCGTCCTCGTCCGCTCTCTCGCTGTCCTCGTAGACCTTCGTGTAACGCACCTTCTTCTCAAGAACAAAGCCTATCACGTCGCCCCACATCCATTTGCCGATACACTCTACTTCGCTTTCCATAGCGGAAACCGCACGTTTCTGCCAGTCCTTCGTTGTGCCGCCGTGCCGTTCAATAAAACGCTCCTTTGTACAATAGGAGAAGCCTTGAACGTAATCGCCCTGGCAGTAGCCGCGTGACGACCATTCGTGTACCGCAATCTCTGTCTGACAATTTGAGAGAAGATAGATAAAATCCTTCTCGTCAAGAGCTTCGGAGAGCCAGCTACAGATGCCGTCCTGCACCTCGTCGGGTGTAAATTTCTGCATCTCATGCCATTGTTTCTCCTCGTTTCCGTATCCGAAATAATGCTCAAGATACCACATGTGGTCCGAACGGTCGTAACGAAAGCGTAGAGAGTCGCTAAGGTACTCGTTGATGTACTTGATGAATTTCTTCTGCGGTACATACTTGCAAGCAAGCTCGCATACTGCGTCGGCAAGCGAATAGTCGTTTGAGTAGAACAGCTCCTCGTAGTTTGAGGCTTCCGACAATTTGTTCCTGTCGCTGTAATCGAAAAGATGTACGCCTAACATATCCCAGTCCTTGCACGGACACGGAGGATACTCGTCGCGACGAATCTTGATTCTGTAATCACCAATTTCTTCTGTTTTGATAATGTCTTCACTCATATTCAATTCTTTTTAGGGTTAATATTTTTCCGTTGCCGGTGTTGCTCCGATTGTGGTTTCTTTCCCCAACGGATAAGCCATGTTACTCTGACTCCTTGTAGTAGCAGCGCACTTCGCCCGCCTCCTTTGCGAGGAGAGGGAGTATCTTCAGTGCGTTCTTGTTGCATACGTTCAGCTCGATGCTCACCACCTCATCGTAGAACATCTTGAACTCGTTCTCTTTAATGATACCGAGGTGTCTTTCGTCCATAATGAAATTGTAGAGATGGTATGAGTCTCTCTCCACACTGATGAATATCGCAAGAGCGTTGCCGCCGTAGATGCCAATCTCGTACTTTCTCTCGTTCTGACGGATGATTGCCTTGCCCATCTTGTCAGTCCATTTCCATTGTAATGCCATAATTCTTCTGTTTAAATGGTTTGTAATTGTTCCCTCCGAAGAGGGATTTTTAGTCTATTAAACTCTCGTTGAGCGTGTATTCCACAATGTCGTACTCGTAATCGGTTTCGTCGGTACACTGGGATTGGTGGTAATAACCACGCAAATCCTTAATCTGCTCTTTTGTTGCTCCGTCGTCCTTGGCTACCTTACAACACCTTCTAATGCTGCCTGCTACAACAAGCAATTCTCGGCTTGCGTATGTATTCCAATTATCAGTGCGATAGAGCGCATAAACTTTCTTTGCCATAATTCTGTTTGTTTTTAAAGGTGTATATTGTACCTCCCCGTAGGGAGGCAGTTTAGGCGATAGCCTGTTCTTCTTCGCGCATATACACAATCTCAGAAAGCCAGTTGCTGAAATTGTACTTGATGTTGTATGTACCGAAGGCATCGAAAAACCAATCTTCAAGATATGCTCTATCCTCTTTAGCTCGCTCGCTGTCTTCTGCGGAATCCAAACGAGCAACCATTTGAGGAAACAGACGGAAGTAATCATCTCCGGCATACTCAGAAGACCAACGTGTACCCGTAATATGAGCGGGATAATCGTCCTCGATGTCTGCGAAATTTCCAGGCATACTATGATTGTTCATGTGAAGATATTTCTTCATGTCTCTATTTGATTCAAGAGCAAAATCCCGCGCAAGAGACTGGATATTCTTGCCGTACAAATCGGCAATGTATTCCTCTATATCCTCTGGGTTGTCGCAGTCTTCCAGACACTCACGATAAAGAGCTTCTATCGTTTTAGCGAAACTGAAAACACCGATGTAGTCGGCTACCTTCTCGACAACCTCGCCTTTGTTGTTCATAACAACTTCTACAATATTCTTTTCCATAATTCGTTGTTTTTAGGTTATACTTGCACTCTCCACAGGGGAGAGTCTTTAGGCTAATCAGAACCACCAAGGAATAAAACATGCTATGTTTTTTGCCTCCTTGTGGGCTATTCTTTTCGTCTTCTTGTCAACAGAGCCATCAAGACATTGCGACATAGCACGTTTGAATAATGCGCCCATCACCCAATAAATAGGAATGTAATTATTAGGGCATTTTTCAAGGTCAATACAGCCTGAATGTAAAATCTCGCAAATACACTTGTCAAAAGTATCTTTGTCTTCAAATTTACGAAGAACTTCATGGCACTTGTCTAAAAAATCTTTTTCTGTCATAATTCTAAATGTTGGTTAATAGAAATCCCCACCCGTGATAGTGAGGATTGATTTAGGCTAACCGAACATGAGCGAGTCAATCATTTTGTAGAATGTGCCCTCGTCGGTGCTGTTGTAGAGATAGTGTACAAACTTGCGTCTGTCCTCCATTCTCAAGACTCTGTAATAATGCTTGAAGTCGGAGAAATTGCCGTTTATCCACGACTCGTGCATTATCTGCATCATTTTGTACTCGCCTGCCACCTCGTAGGACTTAGCCTGCTGCGCAAGCGTTCTGCTTCTCCTTTCGGATGCTCTTTTTGTTGCCATAATTCAGAAATTAATTTGGTTAAACGTTGTTCTGTGCAGATAGGCTGCACAGATTTGTTGAGGCTCAATAGCCACGATACAGGATTCTCTTGACAAGCGCATACTCGTAACCTCCGTCCTGCCCTACGCAGTAGGTAAAGCTCGGCTTGTTATTACGCAGCTCAACCCACAGACGGGAAAGTATGCCACAGCTCTCGATTTTGCCGTACTTCATGTTGTGGAATACCTCGTCGTACTTTCTTTTCTGACAGCCCAGTGCTTGACAGAAGCCGTCAGACAGCTCACGCAGAGCGCTGTCGGTAAGCTCGAACGGACGCCGCTTATAATGCTTGTTGTCGTAGATTTGTCCGCTTAAAAAGTCGTTCATCGTGAATTGTCCTGCATCGGCAGCTCTAAGTAAGCCGACGAGCGTCTTGTAAGTTCTTTTCTTCATAATCTTATTTTTGTTGGTTTGTAATTGTTCCTGCGTGCAATCGTCACGCAGGATTTTAAGGCATTAGCGACGGAAACGGCTCATATCCACGCCGTAAATCTTTGTAAGGCGCAGAATACCATTGGCGATGCGCTCAAACCATGTACGTACAAACTGCGAGGTTCTTGCGTCTGTTCTGCAATAACCCCACTCCGTGCCAACCTTGGCAATGTCGTAGTTCGTAAAGGCTACGTTCACGGTAGAGCAAAGACCGCCAATCCATTCTGTCAGCAAATCAAGAGCGGACATTCTGCGTCTGTCATCTTTAAATTTCTCTGTGTAGAACGTGTCAAGAGCGAACTCAATGCGCTCCTTGTCTGACATGGACTCTACGTCTACTTCGTCGGAAGAGATGGAGTCAAGGATGTAAGCGTACATTTTGCCGTTCACTTCGTAATCTCGTGGGTTCTTTTTCATAATCCTAAAATTTTAAATAGTTGATAAAATGAACCCGTGACAAAACGTAACGGGTTGTTTAGGCTCAATCGTGATAAGCAATGGCTACAATCTCAACCATAGCGTCGTGAAAATCATTCTCAGATTTCGGATCATTGTAGTCGGTCATACGTGCGTTGTGCATCTTGCGAGCTGCAATCTTTGCCTTGTTTATCTGATACATCAACGAACGTTCAAAATTCTTGTCGCAATTTCTGTCTCTTAGCATAATTCAATGATTTAATTGGTTAATGGCAGCGGAGAAATAACTCCGCTTGTTTAGGCTACAATTCATACAGAAAAACATCGTCGCCGTAGGGATTTTTCGCAGTCACGTCAGGCTCCAAGGAAAATCCCTTATCCTCCGCAAATTGCTTTAGCGTATGGTTGATAAAGCATTGCGACAATTTCTTGAATGAAACGAGGTACAATTCCTTTTTCTTGATTTCTCCGCATTGTATCGTAAATACGCTGTCGTTCAAAATTTGCTCTCCTGTATACACCTCGTTGTGCAACATGGCAAGTATGCACATGGTCTTGTTTTTTCTACTCATAATAATTCTGTTTGGTTAATAGAAGACGGCACGAATTATCGTACCGCCCGATTTTAGGCTCTACGGCTCGATGCGTGAAAATACAGCGTAGGTATGTCTGCCTGCCTCGCTTTTCTTCATAAGCTCCGCAAACTTCACTGCGTCCTCACGGGTTGCAAACTCTCGCACGACTTTCGGTGTAAAACTCGGGTAAAACTCAAGCACTACAAAATTTTTCTCTGTATTCATAATTATGTGATTTGGTTGGTTAATAGACCCCACAATCGTGGGGATTTTTAGGCTGCGGATTCCTTCTTTACGTACTCCACAAGACGCTCGAACGTTTTGTCGTTCTCCTCTGCATCGTAAAAATCGTAAAATCTGAAAGTCACGACGCGGCAATCCCTGCTCTCGCCCTTCTTGTCGCTCGTGCTGTAAACATCTACATAAAAGCTGTAGCTGGAGCCGTAAAACTCAATGCACACGCTTACATGATTGTTAAAATATATATCACGCTGCATCTTCTGAACCTTAGGGAGAATTTTCTCTGCGAGTCTTCTCGCCTCTGTGAGTTTTTTTTCTGTCATAATTCTAAAATTTATTGGTTAATAGTCCGTGCGCATGATTGCGCACAGAGTTTTAGACAATGTAAGCCACGGTCAGAAATTTGCCGTCGTAACCAAGGAACTCAACGTGTGTGTAGATTTCCTGCATCTTCGCGAATACGCTCTCCATGAACAGAGAACCCTCGCACTTAATTCTTCGTGTTGCCATAATTCATTTGTTTTTATTAGTTATTTATCGTACTGCCCCATATCGCAGGGCAGCATTTAGGCTGAAAGTTTCCAAGCACAATTATCGTACTAATCACTCTCCACGTTGCAGCCGAGCAGGAATTTTTCCAAGCGCAGCGTACTGCGGTACAGCTCAACGCTGAACCAACGACCATTTTTCGTACTCGTCCAGATGAACGTCACAAGAAGAGCGTAGAAAATTCCAAGCACATTCCCGATTATCGTACCGCTTACAAGCAAAACACACGGGAGCAACTGGATAATTCCAAGCACAATTATCGTACTTGAATAGATAATCTGTCTTTTGTTCATAATCTTATAATTTTATTGGTTGGTATTGTTGGCAGCTCAATGACTGCCATGATTTTGGATGCTCGCTATTATACGATTGAGTAACCAAGACACAAAGCGTAAAATACTACATAGCACATGGTTGAGAAATAAATAAACTCTTTCATAATTCTATTTTTAATTGTTAATAAAATGGTTATTGGTGGCAGCCTGTCGGCTACCTTTTAGGCTAATCGCTCACGTTGAAGAATAACAGCTCCTCGTCCTCGAATATATCAAGGCACAAATCGGGCTTGAGCCAACGGAAATAATAGAGCGTATCGCCACGCTTCTTGTACACGCCTATCCAAACGCCTGCGGGCAGCGTGCGGTTTTCGTTCGTTCCGTAAAACTTTCCTGTATTCACAGGTTCGAGGTGCATGTAGATATTCCACTGAGTGTTATCCAATCCCTCACGATTGATTGCGTCGAGTACTTTGAATGTCTTTAATGTCATAATCCTAAAATTTGTTGGTTTGTAGTAGAGCAGCCGCAAAGGCTGCCCTATTTGCCTGGGACGTGCATCTTTGCACCGCGTTCATCCGAATATTACTCCGAGTAACCAGCTCGCTGAGTCACGGCTCACGCCCCGCCCTGTTTTAATGCTGTGGCTGCATCCCGATTTCTTGGCAGACATACGGGGAAACTGTATAGTTTTTATGGTGACTTCTCACCAGTATGTAAGTTCTTGCAGAGCCGTGGCGCACGTTCTCGCACGCCCTTATAGGTTGCTCACTCTATCCACCACGATAGAGGTCGATTTCCCGCGAATTTCACGCGGACGCTCTTAAAACGTTGAATATGAATTATGAATAGCTCCCAAAGTTTCAAATTTTGTAGTTCGAGAAATTCCCGTCTATTTCCTTACAGGAAAAATCTCGCTTGCAAAATCCCATAACAAAGGGCGTGACACGTCCGACACGTATCACCATTTATTTAAATAAATCTGTAGATCGATTGCTTTTAGATTTTGGCACGTTGCGCAGAAAAAAGCACAACGAGGAACACCCACACACCACGATGAGGTATCTAAAAACGTGTGGGAAAATAAGAAAACAGAGAAAAACAGTAAGGAAAAATAAGGACACAAAAAAACCGCTTGCAACTCAAAACGAATTGCAAGAAAAAACCAAGTTGAGCGGTAAATAACCGCTCAACTTGGTTACGTTTTGCATTGGTTTAGAGTTTGAGCATACCGGCTAAGTACATTTGCTCGGCTTGTTCTCTTGTTATGCCGAACTTTGTAACGGCTGCACTTAGTGCCTGCTCTTTGCGTGCCAACTCGTTTGAACGTTTGGCGTATTGTTGTACGAACGTAAACGTCTTAACAACAAAGGAATTAACCCTGTTTGTTGTGTTCATCATGTTCGGCAATTTTTCGAGAAGTCCCAAACCATACAAACAACGATAATTAAACCATTTTGTGGTATCTGTTTGCGCTGCAACTTCTGCAACCGCAACCGCAACCGCTTTTTTAAACGCCTTGAGCGTTTGTTTGTCGGTGTTGGCGGTTTTTAGTTGGTACGCCTCGTAACGTTCTTTTGCCTTCTCGTAGTCGGTTTTTAATTGCTTGTAGCGTTCATCGCTTTCGTTTGCGTCGTCTAAAACTTCTTTTAGACGGCTTGCAAGTTCTTTTGTTTCGTCTTCTGCAACCGCTTCAACCCACGGTAAAAACATCTTTGTGTAGCTTGAGTTTTCCTGTTCCTTTGCCAACTTCTGTGCGTTCTCAACTGTGTTAATTAACTCCGAGTTTCTGTTTTCTACTTTAGTAGCTTTCATAATTCTATATATTTAAATTGGTGAATAAATTCTAATTACTTCTAAAGTCTTTGCAGCAACCAAAGGAAACAACTAATTTTGCATCGGTGAATAAATTAAAGCGTTTTCGCTTTAGTTGCTGGCGGTGTGGTCTACATTGGTAGACTGCACCGCTTTAGTGTATCACTATTTTAAAGACCGCCACACACAGGGTTATTACCTTTGCCCTGTGCGTTGTCGTGGGTGTTTCTCCCTTTCGACACTACAAAGGTACAACAATTTCCGACCAAAAACAAGCATTTTAACATGTATAACATTATTATAACCAACTGATTTTCAGCGTGTTATACATTTTAACAATGGTTAATCCTTATAATATAACACAATATTTGGTTAATTTACGTTTAACAAATTCAGAAACAAGCCTAATTTAAATGTATTTAACAAGTCGTGAAACATTATATTTATACACTTTAGGAATTAATATAAATGTATAAAGTGTTGATTTTCAAGGAGTTACAACTTTTTATAATGTAAGGCAAGTGTGAAACATAAAATGCACGTTTAGCACTTATTAACGTTATATTATTGCATATAATATAAAGAAAACAGGGTGCGCCCCCCTGAGAATTGACTATTTGACGGCATAGTCACCTCTTTTAAAAATTTTTTCTTCCGATTTTTGGTTAAGTGTAAACTTATGTTCCCATTTGTTAAAAACTGTAAACTTGTATATTTATGTATATTCAGTTTTATTAACTTCCTGGCGGTCGAAACCGGGAAGTGGAACGTCTGTCTGTCGCCGAATAGCTATGTATATTTATTATACACTCGATGTAGGATAAAAATGCACCAAAAACCTCGTATTTACGGGAGTTTGTGTATGATTGTAGAACTTATTTTGTACCTTCGTTTCAGAGGCATGTGAGGATAGGGGTTGAGAACCTTATCATACACTACCTACACAAACCCCGTGTTTATCGGGGATTTGGCTGCATTTGGAACCTACATTAATCGTTCATTTTCTGTTAATCGGAATTGACCGTCTCTACAGTCTGGTTTTATCAGATACAAAAGTAGTAAAATTAATTGTAAAAGTATGGAAAACCTCATGGAAAGACTTGAAAAAGAGTTGGAGGAGGAAAAGATGGCGAGGATTAATCGTCGCAGATGGCGCAGGCGTTTCATGTTGTTGATGGTATTCGGAGTGATAATGTTTTCTATTTCTGCCGTAACGGCTGCATTCACCAAGTCATTGGTAGCTGGATTTATGGTACTGGGTCTTGTATGTATGCTCTCATATCCGCTTTATCAATTATATAACGAATGTGAATTATAAAGTCGGGAATTACAGAGGATAGCATGTTTAGTATGCCGATAAAAGAAGCTATAGGTTATTTTAAAATAGTGGTTTAAATGAAGAAAAAAAATAAAAATAGACGAATACTCTACGGGTATCACAATTTGCGCGAGTTATCGGAAAGAGCTTTGCGAAATCTTGATGGAGCGATGGACAATGCAGCGGATGTGGCTACGATGCGCCATGTCTTGTTGCAGTTCGATAATTGGTTCAGGACTGACTTCAAGAAACTGCCACTATTCGAGAAGGACCCGTTTACGGATTGTACCTGCAACTTATTCGTGCAGTCTATCTTCAACTGTATGAAAAATATTACGAAAGATAAAAACAAAGGGAAGATATGACCCACATCTACATTTCCGTGCATCCCGTTAGCCATCGACTCGAATGGCGAGGATGGGGGGGGGTTCCTCGCCCGCCCTTCGAGCCACCGACTACAAATGCCCACATTGCATAATGATTGTATATGACTGACCCTCACTACAAGCGCGGCACTATCCGCAAGGATGGCAAGCTGTATGGCCGCTACCCCGACGGCTCGCTCTATCGCATCTACTCCACCACCGACCGACCGTTTCTTTAGTTGGTGAACCGAGATGGCGAGACGTTCCTACGCATACGCCAAGCCACCGAGTTGGGCTATACCGATTGTCCTTGTCCTGGAGTCGCCGACCTTAGCTATCCGTCCTCGGCTCTGAGGCGCAGTCGCACAGTCGGGAGGGGTAAGCTCGTAAACGCACTGACCACTGCAAGTAGCGGAATCTGCGTGTTTGTTGAATTATAAATAAAAGGAGAAGTGAATTATGAGTTACAATACAACGAAGATAACCGTATTTAACGACGAAAAGGATTGGTATTATGAATTTTGACTTCTACCAATATCCTCGTGGTGAGAACAGGGGAGGTAGGCTAAACACTACGATTTGTCCGACCATAACAATCAATTCGTGACCGCAAAATGTATTTCTGATTGAAGAATATGAATGAAATAAAGATAGACTTTCATGTCCCTTCCGTAGCAGGAATCTACTGGAATGCGTCGCCCGATTTCAAAAGGCTTCCGTTGGGAGGATTAAGCCGATGTATCAAGGCTGATAATCATGCTCCAGGAATTTTAATAGAATATGGCTAACATCAAACCCTTAAATGTCTGTATGGGAGGAATAGCAGTAACACTGAATACCCGATACGAGCGACTTTGCATTGAGCATTTGATGTCACTCGCCCACTTTCCGAGGACAGGCGTAATGATTGAATACAAATAACAGCAACAATATGATCACAAAACTCAATTTTACCGACCGCACCATCAAGAGTTATGCCATCCGCAAGCTCACACCCAAGGAGTGTTTTCGCCTGATGGGCGTTCGCGACAATGTAATCGGCATGATGCAGAGCAGTAATGCTCAGGCAGCCGAGCGAGTGCCCAACTGGAGAGGTAAGGGTAAAGCGGAGGACATGGCTATATCAGCGTCACAGCAGTACAAACAAGCTGGAAACAGCATTTGTATAGATGTGTTAGCCTATCTATATCAAAACCTTTTCTACCCCGTACCACCCAAGCCGCGCTCTGGTGAACAGCTCTCGCTCTTCGACGACCTCGAAGACACGTTGCCCGCTTTGCCGCCCACCGCAGCCGACAAGCACGAGGAGAAGATATTCCTCACCACATTCTCCGGCTACGACTCGCAGCTCATGGCAGCCGACTTGCTAAAGTCTTGGCATCCCGATTTCAGATGGACGTGTGTTGGATGGAGCGACATCGACAAATACGCCTGTCAGATGCACAACCTCGTCTTTCCTCAGTTTGCCGACTGCGCCTTGGGCGACATCACCAAGATTGACTGGCGCAAAGTAAAACGCTCACTCGAAGGTCGCGAAGTGGACCTCTTCACCTATTCCTCGCCATGCCAGGATATATCGCAAGCCGGCAAGCAGATGGGACTCAAAGAAGGCAGCGATACCCGAAGCGCTTTGCTCTGGCTTGTAGCCAAAGCCGTGGAGGTGTTGCGTCCCAAATATCTCTTGCAGGAGAACGTAGCGGCGCTGGTAAGCCAGAAGTTCATGCCCGACTTCCAGAAGTGGCTCGACAAGCTCTCGTCACTCGGCTACGTTAGCAAGTGGAGTCGGCTGAATGCTAAGAATTACGGTGTGCCACAAAGTCGCGATCGAGTATTTTGTCTTTCAATGCGCAAAGACGTAGCCTTCGACTATCAGTTCCCCGAACCATTCAATCTGAAAACTCGACTGGAGGACGTGCTTGAAGAAGAAGTGTCCGACCGCTATTTCCTCAAGGACGATGCCGTGAGCAAGTTCCTCAAGGCAAACGATTCGGACAACGCCCTATTCCTTCAGTTTGACCTGCCACCGACACACGAGGCTGCAATGTTCTTGAAAACGTGGCTTACGTTGTGGATGCAAGCAGCCGATGGTTGGAAAATGACATCTACAAGTCTCCAGCTCGCCCTTTATTCGGCAAAGCAGAAAATGGAGCAGTCTTATTCCGTGTTCATGGATAAGGGTGTGGCTGCGTTAGGCGATGAGTTTCAACGGTTGTTCAAGGAGAATATGGAGAGGAAGAAGGATGGAGACAAAGGACAGACACCTACAACAAGCAATTCGGGGGTATCATCTACACCATTCAAGCTGGTGTGAGCAGCCGTAATCACTATTATGTAGCAGTAGAATTATGAATAACCCTCGCCCCATCATCCTCGGCTCCTACAGCCCCTCGCAGAACGGTATCATAGTGTCGCCTCATGGCATAGCGCTGTGTATAACTGGGGGAGGTAAGGGGCACGACGTGGATAAACCAAAGATACTGATAGAGTATGATTGACCGTTCCGTCCTCGTCCACTACCGCACCGAGGAAGCAAAAGTATTCCGCCGTGAGCATGGCGACCGTGGAGGGTGTAAATACGGCGATAAGTATCACCGCCCCAGTCCGTGGCCGTGGTGCAATTCGATAACAACAGTAACAAAAGACAACCTATTATGCTTAACATTCATCTGATACACGAAGCCAGAACCGAACACGCGAAAGCTGTGCGTCGCTTAATAGGCACTAACGACTTTCGTGATAAGGAATGGCATCTGCGTAAAGGATGTCTGATGCAATGTATAGGTACGTGTCTCACCACAGACAATATGATAGTGATATGTTACGAATAAGGATAGCAGCCTTCCGAGGTCGCCCGTTGAATGGTGATAACTGCACCAATATTCAGCACATGGAAATAAATGGGTTAGGGACAACAAATGCGCTTACGTCAGTAGGCAAAGATAATATGGTGTATATACAATATGAATAGACAAATTCCTTTCGTGCAACGCCTTGCGTATCTCTGTCCTCGTCGGGGGTACTCCACCGCCCTATCTGCACGCTACGACGGATGGGCAGGTCTTTATGACGAGCACGGACAGCACACTATTATATTAATAGAATATGAATAGGCATACACTAAATTGTCCGTCCGGTATCTGCTGCGTCCTGACATCCCATTATGCAAGAGAAGGATGGACGAACATAGCAAGCAATACAACATCACAATGCAAAGCGCCCGCAGTATTGATAGAATATGTGTAACAATCTAAAATAGAGATATTATGAGACAAAGAAAAACAAGAAGCATCCCTAAAACGGGAGTAAAAACTTTCGAGAATGAGAAACTATCAGCTTTTCTCCACAGTCTGTATGAAGGAGATATGCTTTATTCGCCTTTGTTAGGCTACATGACGGTGTATGACATCAACGAATCGGGCGTTGTGATGGCACTCCCTAATCCTGCCGAGAATGAACCATACGATTGGACTTTCCTTTACGACGGACGTTTATCGCACTTTCCCCAAGGAGAGTGTATGCTGTTTCTCTCGCATCTTTGCCGAAGTTGGAATGTGCTCAAATTCCAGCTGGGCGACATCGTGGCAATGGACATCAAGTATAAAGATGGCAACATTCTGACCTACATTGTGATTTTCAGCGAAGTGGAATCTACTGGTTATCCCAAGATAAGGACATACGCCTGCTTATGCAAAAACAGCGACGTGCTTACTTCTTACGCTCTGCTTGATCTTTGCGGTACACGCGAAGAAGAAGAAAGCATCGAACTGAGATACGCTACGTATACGGAAGAAAAACTTCTCAATAATGCCGTGGAGAAAATCGGGAAAAGATGGGACAAGGTAAAGCTGCGTCTTGTGTCATTAGATTCTGAAGCTCAAACTCCCGAGCAGCTGCGTGAGGACTTCAACGCCTTGCAGGAAGAATACTCTCGCTTGTGTGAACATTGCAAGAAGTTAGAGAATGAGCGTAACTATTTTCAAAAGAAAGCAGAGTTAGAGTCAGGTAGAACACAGGAAATATTATACAAGGCTATCGAATAAGTAGAGCAGAGTAAACTACAGACAGATGACTGACAAGTATTACATTGGCTGGGTACGCTCCGGTAAGGATGGCAAAGGACTTGTAAAGAGTCGCCCACGTAAGCAAATAGCCAATGCTGTGACGACATTCACGCCAGGGAAGTTTGCCGACCCTCGTGACGGACTGGGCAATACCACACCGTATATTGTATATGAATATGATTAAAAACATAATAAACCCCATAAAAAAGAGACAATGAAAACAGAATCTAACGCTTCCCTTGTTCCTTGTGATGCTATCACAGCCATAGTTGATGACAACGTCCCTGCGGTTTTCGACGAGTTTGTCAAGTGGAACGGTAAGAAATAATAAACAAAAACAAAATGGAAAGAGAGAAGATAGTAATAGAACTTTGTGGCGGCAGGATGCCTGAAAAGGCGCACGATGCTGACGCGGCGTATGATGTGTTCACCAAGGAAGACGTAAAAGTGCTCGACTATGAGCGCTATGCAATACCGCTCGGCTTCAAAATACAACTGCCCAAACACCTTGCAGCAGTTATACAACCAAGAAGCGGTATGTCTTCCAAGGGCTTGTACGCCCGAAGAGAGCACTTCAAAGGAGAGTTTGTCGATGTCCGCATTGATGCCGACGTGAAAATCGGCTTGATAGACAGCGGTTACACTGGCGAGGTTACGGCAATCGTAAAAACCTTTGGAATAGGCAGCTATCTGTCAAATAAGATTATTATCCCTGCCGGCACAAAGATAGCACAGATGCGCATTGTGGAGATACCGAACACGGAACTTGTGAGCGGTGTCATCAAGAAAGAAGAAAACGACGACAAAGAAAATGGCGACAAGAAGCGTGGCGACAACGGTTTTAATTCATCGGGAGTAAAATAATATGGCAAACAAGACATACATCGGCATAGACCCTGGCTCAAAGGGTTTCATAGCAGTAATGCCCCCTGACGGCACGCGCGAGTATTGCTCCTTGCAGGATTGTGACTATCACGATATTGCGCTGTTTCTGAAAAACATCAAGACGGTGTGCGAGGAAAGTTGCGTGTGCTGTATGGAGGAGATACACGCCATCTTCGGTTCGTCGGCAAAGTCCACATTCTCGTTCGGAGAAACGTTCGGATTACTGCAAGGTCTGTTGATTGCGCTTGAGATACCCTATCATCTTGTACCTCCGAAGACTTGGCAGAAGGAGATTTGGATAAGTCACGATAAGGTTATCAAGAGTTACTGCGGAAAGAAAAGCACGGACAACAAGGCGACATCCATCAACGCCGCAAGACGATTGTTTCCGACCGAAGATTTTAGACGTACAAGCAAGTGCAAGAACGTAGACGATAACAAGTGCGACGCAACGCTGATATGCGAATATGGGCGAAGGAAATGCCTTTAGAGAGGATAAAAACATTGTTTAACTAAATAAGTATAGATATGGATTTTGGAAAGAAGTTATATTGCGGCAATTTTGTAGTTACAAAGAAGTCGCGCAGTCTGAGCAAGCAGGAGTTGAAGGAACTCCGCGACAAGGAAGGTATCCGTGAGGATGTCCGCAAGCATCTGACACGAGGCTCGCTTCCGTATATTTGCGTCGAAACGGTCGGCGGCGGATGGAAGGTGGAGTTCGGTATCGGCACAACGATGTTCGAGGCAATCGACGCGCTCGGCATGGTTCGTGACGAGAAGGGCGATTGGCGCACTCACGGAACGGAAGGCAAGAACGCAGAGGCTATCTTTACCGGCATGTTCGTTGATACTACCGTCGTCGGTGATGCGGAGTACCAAACGGCAAAGATGAAAGCCATGAGCGAGTATATAGAACGAAACACAAAGCATGACGATAAATAAATATGGCGGACAGAAAGACAGAGAAACTTTCGGCTAAGATGAAGTCGCAGGCGGTCGGCTTGGGTCTGTGCCAGCAATGGACTGACGAATGGGCCGACGGCACGTCGAAAGACGAGCTTGTCGAGAAGTTTGTCAGAGGCATTGACTTCTGCATAGAACACAACTTTCCATCATGCGAAGTGATACGGAAGGAGTTCGGAGATGTCATTCACGACCACGGCGTGTACGTGGACGAGAACGTGCTTGCGGATGACAAGCCGACGGTGATATTAAACGGAGAGTGCGTCGCAGGACTGACCTACTCTGGCAAGAGCTGTGGCGACATATATGTAAGACACAACAGCGAGGCAATTATATCGGTAGATGGTCTCGCAAGGGCGTTTATCAACCTTTATGACAATGCAGAAGTGGAAGTGCGCTGCGACGAGGGGGCAAAGGCTTTCGTCTATCTGCACGGCGGCAGGGTCAGAAAGACGCGAGGTGATGTCACAATTAGAGAAAAACACAAGGAGAAGGAAGAATGAAAAGAAGTAGTGGTGAGGCGATAGATTCGCTGTACGGGCAGTTGAAGGCGTTGAGTGCAGACGCGAAGTACGGCTTCGGTATGTACAGAACCGACTGGGGCAAGGTAAACAGCGAGAATTGGAACAGGCTCCTGGTAGGCTTCTGCAAGAGTATCAGAGAGCTTGCCAAGGACTGCCCTGTAAAATATTTTGCAGGAGCGTTCTATACGTTCAACGGAAAGATATACGAGGTGGTGGAGCCGATTGTTGTGGAGCAGGCTTACCAGTTGCTTATGGAGGACTTGTTCATAGCACCCGTGCTCGGTCGTTCCACAATCAGAAAGGAGTCGTTCATCGACACAATCAAGAACTACAACGTGCTTGTTCCGCAGTTCGACGTTGTGGCGTTCGCCAACGGTGTCGTTGACTTCGGTCTTGCGCGTGTGGCTCCTACGGCGATGCCATTCTCTCCGCATTATCATGTGACTTACTATCATCCGTACAACTTCGATCCGAAAGCGAAGTGCAAGAAATGGGAGAGATTCCTGCTTGATGTGCTGCCCGACAAGGACTCGCGTGACATCTTGCAGATGTTCATGGGGCTCGGCTTGGTGCAGCGCGGCGACGCATACAACCCGTATGAGGGAAAGATGTCCGACAAAATAGAGCTGTGCCTTATGCTTATCGGTAGCGGAGCAAACGGAAAGAGTGTGATATTCGAGGTTATGTGCGCCCTGTTCGGCAAAGACCGCATATCAAAAATGGATTATGCGGAGCTTACCGCTGACGGTGACGAGGGCATGAGAGGGCGCTACCCTATCCGTAACGCCATCTTCAACTGGTCTTCCGACTCCGACCCGAAGAAGTTCGGACGCAAGAATACTGGTATGTTCAAGAGGCTTGTGAGCGGAGAGCCCGTACCGTACAGAAAGCTGGGCGAGAACGTACTGGAATCAAAGAGCCTTCCATACCTCGTCTTCAATCTCAACGAGCTTCCGTTCCCCGAGGATGTCACGCTCGGCTTTATCAGACGCTTGCAGTATGTCAGCTTCGACGTTACAATCCCCAAGGAGAAGCAGAATCCGCGTCTTGCGGCGGAGATTATCAAGGAGGAGCTTTCAGGTGTGTTCAACTGGGTTCTTAAAGGCGAGCGTATGTTGAGAGAGCGCAAGTTTCAGTTCCCGTCTGCGGAAGGTTCGCGCAAGCAGCTTATCCTTTCATATCTCGGCACGCAGCCCGTGCTGGCATGGCTCAAGGCGTATGAGATACGCTGTGACAAGGGAACGAAGGGCGAGATACCAGTTTGGATAAACGCCAAGACGCTGTATGACAGCTTCAGACAGTTCTGTGAGGATAACAATCTTGAGGAAAAGGAGATACCGTCACAGCAGAAGTTTGGCAGAGTGATGTGGAACTCCTGCAAGTTCTACAAGAAGCGCACGCCAAGCGGAGTTATCTACGAGACATACGGCATCACGGAAGCAGACCTTGCGGAGCACTTCCTCATATCCAACATGAAGAGCGCGGAAGAGACGCAGGAATACAGCTTTATCAAGGACGACCTGCCTGCAAAGAAAGAAGAGTAAACAGAGATAGTTATGGAAGAGTGTATCATTAAAATCATCGAAGATAAGTATGCTCTCGAAATGGGCCTGCGTATCATCATGGAGACGGCAGAAAGAAAGGCACTTCCAGAAGAGGTTTTTCTGCCGACCTTCAATGACAGTTTGATTGAAGAAACGTTCATGGCGACGCTTGAAAAGGTTGCCGGCAAGAAGTACAAGTAGAAACAGGAATAGCCTTGCAGCAAAGAGATTACTGCAAGGCTATTCCTGTATTTATTTATCTTTCTTGTTTTTATAAAGAAGGCAATTTTTGCACGAAGTGGGATAGTTGATTGGTACATAGTAGTGAACCGTATTGTTCTCCACATCTATCTCATCCTGCTTGATTTTGTTATAGTCCGCCTCAAGCGACACAATCTTCAGCCAGTCAGGAGAGCCTTTCTTGGCTTTCTTTTCAGCAGCAACCAGCTTGCGCAGAATGGATTCCTTTGAAGTTTCCTTTGCAAGTTCCTCCGCGGTTATCTCGTCGTTCCTGGGCGAGTTTGTGCCCTGCACATCCGCGATGCGCGCCTGAACGGAGTCGAGTGCTTCGAGCTTCTCAATCTCGCGAAGCAGTTCGGCTTTGGCCCAGTTTAGGCCCTGGCCTTGGAAGGCCACGTTCCATGCGTCGCCTTTACCCCAACCTGCCGCACGCAGGTCGGCATATATAAGATATGAAATATCCGCCATGTTGTACTGCTTTTTCAACTTGTACATATAGGCAGACAATGTGTATTCTGACATAATTACTTCTCCTCTTTTTCGTAAACAAATTTAACAAAACATCGACAATTCGAATGGAGCGGAGGATAGGGGTCTCCAAAGTGGTGAATGTAAGTGGTTTCATCATCACAAATTGGGCATAAATAACTGGAGCCTCGAAAGATGTAGTAGCCTATCGCCCCATGTTCCTTGCCGTACTGCTGTTCGGCTCTACCCCATGCGACGGCGACCATTTGTCGCGCGTTGCGGGCGATGTTCTGATACGCCGAATGGAATACACCCTTGCCGTATGAAGGCGTGGCGATGTTTATATCCTCCTTTCTTGCCTTCGTGATTACGGACGTGGTGTATGGGTCTTTATATCCAGTACGTATTGCGGACAGGAGCTGCGAGTCGGTGTATTTCATCAATACGCCAGCCTTGCACATACGCACCATGTCCTCCGCAAAGTTTTTCAGATAACTGGTGGTTCGCTCCATTGATGTCCTGCCGAACACCTTTGACACAAGAAAGGCTTCCGTGTTCTCCGTGCCGATATTGAGTATGGTGCACGCAGTCTTGGCACAGACTGCAATGTCATTTTCTATTCCCTCAGCAACGCCTAACGCAATGCGCTGCGAGGCCGCAATAAACCCGTTCTCGTTTGTCAGTGTCGCTCCCCTCCTATATTTGGAAGCGAGCGACACTATCTCGCGAGCAACCTTAAACAGCCGCTTCTGCACGCGCGACTCGCAGGCTATCTGCGCTTTCGTTCTGTTAAGTGCGTATTCTCGTGACTCCATAAATTACTTTCTTAGGGTTTTCTTCCAGTTGTTACGGCCCGGATAGTTTCCGGCATCATCCCAATCTCTCCCGCTTTTATTCGGTCTGCCTTTCTTTCCGCGGCCCGTATTGATGTCGTCGCCAGACTGCTTGGTGTTAATCTTCGCAAGCGCTTCCTCCTGCTCGATGTTGTTCTCAACCTGTGCCTCCTGGCGTTGGATGTCGATGAGCAAGTCCTGCTGGTCTTCCTCTTTCTGCTCGCGCATGATACGAGTAAACTCGTCGTTCTTCGAGAACTTGGAATTGCGCTCAGAAGCAGTCTGCTTCGAGAGGAATTTGTTCTGAACCGCAGTGGCCAGGTTAGTGATAAGCTCAGTGTCGTTCTGATGGATATAGCTCTCAATCCACGCATTGACCGGCAGTGCGACCATTGAGGCCATACAGTTGTTCTCCGTTCCGATGCCAAACTTAGTTATACGCACCAACTGGTCGAGGAACGGCTGCAATCTCTGTGCGTCGTTCATGGCAGCTTCGAGGGCTGGAGAATACAGCAGCTTGATTGCAACGCCCGGCAGGTCTCCCGATTTGAGTTCGGGCGGCTTCACGGTAAACGAAAGCTCGTAGATGAGGTCATAAGACTTGTTGAGCTGTGTAGCGAAGGCGTTTGACGCGTCCGTGCCGTTGAGGAACTCCGCCTTGCCGTCCGTGTCGGTAATCATAATCGTCTTAGCAGCGCCGTTGGTATCGCCCTTTATCTCTATCTCATCCCCCTCACCGGTAAGCGTGAGTATCGGGAAGGCGTACGCCTTGTTGTTCTCGCAGAGATACGAGAACGCCTCCTCGTAATCCTCAATATTGCGCTGTACGGCAGACCAGCAAGGGCCGTCCTCGTTGCGGGCGTATGCTACAGGTATGAACGGGAAGCCGTGTCGTTTCGCTTCGACGCAGGCATATTCGGACACACCGAAGATAGACGCGACCTTTCTAATGGCATTTCTCGCAGTGCCTCCCGACAGGTCTTTCTTGAAGCGGTAGAACTTTTCCTTGTCCCATGCTTCAACCCACTCGATGCGCTCCTCTCCTTCCTCGTCATAGTCCACATACTTGCGTGCAAACGCAATCAGTTCGCCGGTAAGTGGGTCGTATCTCGGAAACAGTGTATCGCCACGGTCGAACGAGAGTGTTCTCGTTCCGAATTTGCCGTCGCTGTCGAAATAGCCTACAATGGCACAGTCTGCAACCTTCATGTATGCGGATACCGCCTCGAAGAAGCGTATCTCCATATCGTGCATGAGCCAGCCCTTCTTGTATTTCGTGAGCAGTTCTTGTAGTTTCTCTTCGCTACCTTCTTCGGTTCCCTCCGCAAGCTCGAACTGAATGTCATTACCAGTCACATGAAGAACGTGCTTGGTCCAAATCACCTGCTGGAAAGCAAACGCGGTGCGCTGAATTTTCTGTACGCACCAAAGTCCCGTTTCCGGGTTCTTCTTCCAGATGTCGGGATATTGCTGCGGGTCGCAAATCCTGTGTCCTGACGGATAGAACTCGCGCAAGAAGTCCTGCTGTGTTTTGATGTTGCGATACAGCACATCCGCAGGCATACAAGGGTCTTCATTCTCGGAAAACTCACGGTCGATAATTCCGTGTTTCATATAACCCTTCGGGGTCACTTCGTAAAACGGCTTTCGGACGAGCAGCTCCCGCACGTCTTTTACATTGTTTAAAGCATCCATAGTCCTTTTATCTTTTTGTGTTTCTTTTTAGTTAAGCTGAAAATCATTATATATAGCCATGACTCGAAGAAGTCAGGCGAGTGTCCTACGTACCGTTTGGCCATCTTCTTAGGCAGCAGCTTGAAGCCCCTGTCGTCGCTGTTGTCGTCGCGGCGCAGCATCTTTCTCTCCTTCTGTAAAATCTGACGCAGCGGCACCTTGTCAAATCCGTCTCCCGAATACTTGCGCTCAAGCAGCGATGGCTCTATTGAGATTTGCTTCTCCTTTATCATCTTGTAGAACAGGAAGGCGCATTGTGATTTAAGGTCTTTGTACAGGAATCTGATACCCTTTTCTTCCTGATGTGTCGTAGCAATAGGTGCTGCCTGGTTGTTGAACGGTACGGCATCGGCAAAGAAACCTTTGAAATACTGACCGATACCCTGCAAGTCGTAAGTGAAGTTGCACTCCTCCACTCCCCATTCACGCAGCTTCGCCTGCACCGCAGACACGAGCGTTTGAGAGTCGAGTCGCATTACTACAAGGTCTTTGCAGTGCCATCCCTCCCACAGCCACATCACAAAGTTGTCGCCGCCGGTGAAGGCAATGTCGGCGGATGCACGCCGCACTCCATCTCCGACCTGTACGGCGTTGTCGAATATTTCTTCGAGGTCTGCCATTTTTATCATATCGTCGCCCGCGGACTTCCAGTTCCAGTTGGCTTCGAGGTCGCGCATACGTTGCTCCTCGTCCTGTTGTGCAAGGTTGGCGAGATATGATGCGTCGGTAGAGATAAGTTTGATGTTTTCCGATACGTCGGCACGAATGAATGTGGCGGATTTGATGAACATTTCGAGCTTGGTATATCCGAGTTCGGCATAGCTTTCTTTCCACAGCTTATCTATGATACCTCCGCATTGTTCGTAAACCTCCTCTCGCGTATCTCCCCAATAGATTGAGTCGGGAGTATCTCCGTCCATGAAGCAGTAGCGTATGACTCCGTCACGCTCGGGGATAATGTATCCGTCCTCGTCTACCCACCAGTCTATGAATTTGCGCACCCACGACTCAGGATCAGGGTTGCACGTTATCCAGAAGCGGTTGCGGATTTGCGAGGCGTTACGGTTGTTGGTAAGCAGATACTTGAACTTCTTGTACGGACACTGGGTTCCCTCGTCGATGCACACGTATGCGAACTGACGGCCCTGGAAGCGGGTCTTGAAGTCCTGGTACGAGCCTGCGTAGTATGAGAATTTTAGCCAGCCTCCGTTGGTGAAGTTCCACGTCATATCATTCTGCGACTTGTTGTATGTGCCGAACTGCGAGAAGAGCTTGTACGAGTCCGTTACAAGCGATTGAAGGTCATCCTTCTCGTTACGCAGAATTGTTGCATGGAAGTCTGGATTCTTAATGTCTTTCAGTACCTCCATGAGAGAAGAGAAGGACTTGGAATTGTGGGTGACTATGAAGTCTTCGACTACAAACAGAGCATCTGGGTTGTCTACTGCAATACAGCAACAATCCCTCTTCCCGATTTTCTTGCAGCTTACGATACGCCTTACAAGTTCCTTTTTCTTATAGTTGAACCTTACCGACCATTTCTTTTTCGCTGTTTTTCGCACATAACACACCGAACCTAAACTATCAACCAAATACTTAAAGTCGGTAGCCTGCTTGGAAGTGCGGTATTTTTTGCACCAATACTCGCCGCTCTTTCTTCCCGTATTACTGATAAGTCTTTCGAGTGTAGACATTCTTTCACTGATAGAAGCGAGTCCGTAGCTTTCATCAAACTCCACTGGCTTGACGCACGGAATGGTTATGTCGTATCCGTCGGTGATATATTTCTCAATCTCACAAGCGAGATGAGGCATACACCGTCTGCTTCCGTCAATGTAAACGTTCCAAATATGGTCGTCAGAGCAAGTTATCTTCGCTCCGTCGGATAGTGTAATCTCGTAACAATCTCTTTTCGGATAAGCGAGGAGTCCCAAAACACGATGTCCTTTCCCGTCCGAACCGATTACGGTATCCCCATATTTCAGCTCCTTGATTTTAACGAAGCCCTTGGACGTTAAAACCATCGTATTCTCATCGAGCGGGCCGCCTCGCGAGCCTCCGACTATCTTAATATCAGCATCAATGGAAAGCATACGCTCCTGTCCGCCACGTTGAGCGATAATCTTCAACCTGTCGGGATGCTTCTTGTCTTTATCTCTTAGTGATTGAATGTACTCTTGAGTGTAAATAGGCTCTCCGTTATCCAATTTCAACCCTGAAAAACAGCTTTTCTGCATATATATACAAAATATTTATGCAAATATATCGAAAATATTTGGTTAATTGTATATTTATTCATATTTTTGCGAAAGAAAAACGTATATTTATACGCTAATGGTAGAAGAACTACCGAAAACCAACACAAAAACTTTTAAATATGACAGTAGAAGAACTGCTTTCATTGGTGAACAAGGAGGTTGATACCACCAAGTTCAAAGCACTTAGCCAGGAAACCATTAACGAAGAACTTAATGACGTACTGGATGAATTTGGTGACGACGAGGCTGCGAACGCTAAGATAGTTACCAAGGTGGCAAACCGACTCAAGCGCATGGACGGCAATCTGCACAAGAATGTCTCTGACGAGATTAAAAAGAGCAGAGAGGAAGCCGAGCGCAAGAAGAAGGAAGAGGAGGAGCGCAATGGAAAGAAGAGCGAGGGGGACAAGCCCGACGACAAGTACGACAAGCTGCTCGCGAAGCTCGAAGCCCTCGAAAAGGCAAATGAGGAGCGCGACAAGAAGGCATCAAGAGCCGCTACAATCGAAGCGGTCAGAAAGGGCTTGAAGGATAAGTTTGACAAGGCAAAGCTCGAACTTAACGATTTCTTTCTTGACACTGCAATCTCCAAACTTGAAATTCCCGACCATGATGCCGATGTAATCGACCTGGTTTCAAAGGCAGAGGGTATTTACACAACCGACTTCAAGCGTGCTACAGGCAACACTGCTATACCGCACAAGGGCAGCGGCTCTTCTTCTGGCGGCGGCAAGACAATCCGTGACGACGAGTGGGATGACATCATCGAACCGAAAGGGAAGTAAACATTTTAATTTTTAAGGTAAAAAGTTATGGATAACAACAAGGATTACTACGGACAGATGATGGCGCAGGGTGCAGTCAATGCTACCGGCGCTGTAATCTTGCAGTCAGAAATGACTATCGGTGGTCAGCGTCATGTGTTTGTTGACCTGCCTGGCGCCGTTAAGGAAGCGTTCCGTCGCCCTCCGATTGGCGGTGTCCTGAAAAACCCGTTCCCTGGCCCAGCCAAGATTTATGCCGGCGACCTCATCGAGCACAGCCTCGGCTTTGCGGACAACAGCGGCGGCACAATCAAGGTGCTCAAGAGCTATGAGGTGGCTAAGGCTACCACCGCTGCTACGGATACAGCCATCTACATCACACGCGACGGCTATCACCACATTCCGTTTGTGGGCGACAATCTCATGGTTGGTCCGAAGGACTTCAAGACAAAGGGTAAAGGCGTGCTCGTTACTGCGGTTGAAAATGACGTGCAGGACGGCAAGGATGTTTGGAAGGTTACACTCGCAGAAACTCTCGGCTCCCTTACCGTCGGTACGGTTCTCGTGGAGGCGGAAAAGGCAGGCGCAACTGTTTCCGCTATGGTTACTAACCCGAACTGCTTTGCTCCATGCGACGTTGACATGCCGTTCCACGCATTGGCTGGCAGTGACAAGTTCTATGCTCCGCGCTACCTCAACGACTTCTGTCTGCTCGGCACTGACGTGGTTATGTGGAAGTCGCGCATGAGTCCGATCCCGCCGGCTGTAGAGGCGATGAACAAGAGCCGCTACGCAGAGTGGTGGTACGCAGAGAACTAATCGGAAAAACACACAACACAAAAATGAAAAGATATGCCAAAGTTTGATTTTAATAATTCCCGAAAGGCGCGTTTTTTCAGCGACCCCGAGAATACAAGATACTTGCAGAAGTTTATCGACAAGAAGGACATCTTCCATGTAAAATACGGCTGGTATCTCACGCAGGGTACTATCGCGCCCGACCTCACGCCTACCAACCATAAGGGCGTGGCTACATTCTCAGTGGAGGCATCCGCTTTGCACGCTGCAACGCTCGCTAACCTCCGTGCTCCGCTCGCAGGTTCGTTCCAGAAGGACAAGGGTGCATTGGCAGTTTATTCTGCCACTATTCCCGACTTCATTACCGACGGCTTCAAGGAAACCGCAGAGGAGCGCAACTACCGCGAGAAGCAGTTTGAGGAGTTTGGTAACGACCGCGACCTCGTAAAGCAGTGGCGCAACGACACCCAGGAGTTGATGGACTCTCTCGACATGACCATGAACTACATGGTGGCAAAGCTGGCTACAACCGGCGAGCTTGACTATACAGGCATCGCCCGTGGTATCCAGATTCCGCTTCACAAGGTGCCAATTCCGAAGGAGAATTTCAGAAAGTGCGGCAAGCTCGAATGGGCTAACGTTGACTGCAACATCCTCGAACAGATGCGCAAGATCGAGAGCAAGTGGCGCAAGGAGTTCGGTCAGAACCGCCTTGCCCTCGTATGGCAGATGACCTACGACACCTTCTACAACACCTTCCTTGGTAACAAGCAGATTAAGGAGCTGTACATCAACTGGTGTAAGGCCCACTATGTTGCTTATGTTGAGGACTACGGCGTGAACACAGAGATGTTCCTCAAGGCGTTCGCCGACATCCAGGGTATCTCACGCATCGAGATTATCGACGAGGAGGAGCGCAACCTCAAGTTCGACGGCTCGGTTGTCAAGGTTAAGGGCTGGGATGACAACATCGTTGTTCTCCGTCCTGCCGGTAATGCTTTCGAGTACGAGCGCAAGCAGGTTGCGGATAAGCCGATGTTCGAGAAGTACGGAAACAATATCGTTCAGAAGGTGTTCGCACAGACGAACAAGGGTCTCGGCCTACTCTGCAACTCTACAATCGCCAACGGCGACTACATGGAGTGGCATACCGACCTCATGTTTGCCGCAGTACCGGCGATGCTCGACTTCCCGTACCGTTGGATTATCGACATCACCAAGAAGGGCGAAGGCGTAGCTTCCTAAACATAAAAGCTATCCGTCCTCCTGTAGCTGCAATCGGCTGCACTTGGACGGATAGCGTAAACAATCTCTGAATTTAACGACAGAATAGGCATTATGGATAAAGGCAATAAAATTCACACACTGGAGGACGCACTGTTCAGCAAGGTACGTTTCAGCATACCCGAGGACACGGTGCGTACAATCCTCATTGAAAGAGCGCTGGACGGAAACATGGCGTATGTAGACGCCAATCCCGCCGATGTTCGCCTTGCCTATGCAGACATTCTAAAATGGCTTGTTCTCGGCCCGAGCAAGATGAACAACACTTCCGACTCTGATAACGGATGGAGCCATACGGAAGGCGGTTTTGAAATATCCGAGCGTGACCGTGCGGAACTCAAGGCGGAAGCCAACGCAATCTATGCGGAGCTTGAGCCAAGTTCGATGTTAAAGAAGAAGTCGTCGTTCAGAATAACCTCTCATGGCGTGAAGCGTGCCGAAATTTCGGCGTTCGGATGCCCGCTTCCTCACATTATAAAATAAGGATGTATGAGAAAGGCGAACATCAAGAACCCGAGATACCCTCACACGATAAAAATCGTTAGGATGCTTGTCGGCAAGGCGGACGAGAACGACCCGTTCGCGGATGACGACGCAAAGGTCGGCGAGGATACGGAGATTGTAATCTACGAAGGCGAGGGCCGCAGCTATACCGATACGACTACCGAGGGCGGCAAGAATGTTGACGAGAACAAGAGGAAGGCATCAATTCCTGTCAGATATGACGAATGGGATGCCGGCAGATGTCCTCTTGATGGCGACATGATTTACGCAACGGTCGGCAACAACACCGAGGTCGGAATGGTGAAGGACTGCGAGCCTGACAATAATAGAACTGTTGTTTATTGGGACTTTACAAGGGTTTAGCGTATGGCGGTTTTAAAATCAGTTCACGGCAAATATTCCGACCAGCTCTTTTTCCGTCTTTTCAGAAATGTGAAAGAGTACACAAAAGAGATGATGCTCGAAAACATGGAGAAGATGGCCACAGAGGTGTTGAGGACAGCGTATGCTGAAAGAGATTTCATTTCTGTTACAGGAAACCTCATAAACTCGTTTGCAGTCGGTATCTACTACAGGGGCGAACTTGTTAGGGTTGTTGGTGCTGCGGACATGGGGATAGAAAAGCCAGTAAGAGTATCTCTCAGTCCCGGAGAAAAATTGTCTGTAACACGATGGTGGGATGATGTACCAGTCTTCCCGACCAAGAGTGGAGAACCTGGCAAGTACATAGGCAATATCGGTCCAGGACATGTTGATGGAAGACAAGCCGCTATTCAGAAATTGAAGTCGATGAAACCGTGGAAAAGGGACACATACTCTCTAATTGTCGTTGCGCCAATGGTTTACGCAGACTATGTGCAAGACAAGATGGGGCACGATGTCTTGACCAGTGTACGCGACGCCATGCCGCAGATTGAAAAAATTTGCTATATATGATAAGCATAAAGACACTATACTACGATGTCGGCAATGCCGTAAAAGGCATCTGTGACAAGGTTTATCCAAGAAACCGTCCGAAGTCTGTCTGCGACAGGCCCGACAGCTATATCGTTGTGTCTTTCCCGTCGAGCATCTACAACAATGAGATGAACGACGACGGCAGTTTCAACGACTATACAACTACCGCGCAGATAGAGATATATGTCCGTGACAAGACATCCGCCAGGAACCCCAATACGTTAAACGTATCTGCGGTATCTGAAAAAGTCGGTGCGGTAATGACAAAGTTTCCAATCTCAACAGACAACATCATCGTGACCAAGCCTCGCGTCACTCTGCAAACAGATGACGGCGACGGTTTCTCGGTAACGATAGTGCAAGGTTTGTTAAGAACCAAATAAACACAAAAATTAAGGTTTAACTAAAAAGTTTTGAATTATGGCAATGAAGAAAATCGAAGAGTTGAAGGACATCTTTGTAGGCCCTAAGACACTTTTGTATGCAAAGGCAATCGCAGACCTCAGCAAGGCTACTCTCGACATTACGGCAGACCTCGAACTGCCTGTTGAGGTTGACTCACTGAAGGCGACAATGGAAGACCCGACCATCAACCACTACAAGGTTATCGGTCTTGCAGGCGACTGGGCGACAACCTCCGAGCTTGGCGACTTCAACGTTGAGTTTGTTGTTCCGTCAAAGGCAAAGGATCTGCTCGCTGCGATGTTCGGCAGCGATGCGGTGAGCGACCTTACAAAGGTCACTTTGAAGACCGGCGATACAGAACTCGACGCGACCACCGGCTTTACCGGCGTTGCTCTTGAGCCTAAGAAGTTCAAGATTCAGGGCACAATCGCAATCGTTGACGATACCAAGGCAAACGTCATGGTCATCACCAACATCGCCCTCTACGCCACCTTGCAGTGGGACGACACTGGCACCAAGCCTGTTGCGTTCAAGTTCTCGGGTTCTGTTGAGGGTGCTGGCAAGAAGAGCATCGCTTGGCTTACAAAGGCAGCAGCTTAAAGCAAAAAGCGGCGTAACGCAATCGAATATGAAGCGGAAAGCGGCGGACTTATCAAGGGTCGCGGTTTTCCGCTTTTGTTTTTACAGGACTTAACATCAAGAAAACAGCATGGAAGAAAAGAAGATAGAACAACCCAATGACGAGTTGCAGAAAGCTCTTGACAGCGTATTGGAGGCGGAACCCGAAGCGGTTGTGTTCATGGGTAAAAAGCGCAAAATCGGTTGGCTTAAACGAGGTGCGATAAGAAAATTCTCGCACGTCACAGCGAATGAGGAAGACGAGTGGAAGCGTGGCGTAAAGTTGTGTGCCATCGTTCTTCTCAATAATGTTTGGAAGCTGCGCTTCTTCTACTGGGCTTACTGGCGTTGGTTGTACTATATCAAGGACTTGGATGCCATCGAGGTCTTGAGAGTTGTTGACGCAGCTAAAAAAAAAGTACCATTGGTAGTGTGCTCGCTGACTACCATATTAGCGACAGGGATGACGGATCTGGCGATGACGATGACGAAGAAAGAAGTGAAAGCTATCCGAGCAGGACAAGCTGGGGAGCAGCCTTCTCGTTAGCCGAAAAGTTCCCGTTCCTCTTTGCCACGCGCTACGGCATCAAGGCATACGACTACTGGTGGGGCTACACTTCGGCACAGATAGACCTTATGGTTGCAGACCAACCCATTATTGTGTATAAGAAAGACAAGAAGCGCAACTCGGACGGCAGTGTCAAGCACACCGCAAAGGAGATGGACGACCTTTGGGATAACTGGGTAAAGAAGAAGGAGAAGGAAGGCAGTCTTGTCGGCAAGAAGATTAGTCTTTCCGATTATTTAAACAACAAAATCTAAACGATAAATATTTCAGGATATGGCAAGCGGAAATTTAGGCGATTTGTGGTTCCAGCTCGGAATAAAGGATAATTCCCACAAGGCTTTGAATAGCATGTTGAAAGACGTTCAGAGACTTGAGGGCATGATTAATTCGTTAAATCTTAGCATTAATAAAGAGCAAGACCCAAAGAAGAAGAAGGAAATGAAAGAACAGTTGTCGAACGCCCTCAACTATCTCCATCTTCTTCAGAAGGTCAATATCGAACTCAACAAAATTAGCGGCATCAAGAATGTCAATGCTGGCATTAATACCGGCGAACTTGACCGTGCAAAGAAAGCTCTTATGGACTTCCGTAATGAGCTTATAAACTTGCAAGCAGGAAAGACGGCGGGCGGTGTTGATAACGCATTTATGTCTGCCTATAACGCAAAGTTCAGAAACCTAATCACTGACGTAAGACAAATAGAAAAGGCTTTTGACAAGGAGAATACGCTGTCCGCATCAAAGAATAACGCTGCAAGACTAAACAGGGAGCTTGAAACGACAAAAAACAAACTTGCTGAGATTCAAAGCCTGCAATCAAGGGGTATACGTAATAGAATAGACACCACAGCGCCACTCTCTGGCGGAAATACGCTGCGCGGTGTCAAGCGAAGAATGGAAACCATGCTTGCTGACGATAATCTCTTGGCTAACGGCGCGAAAGTCAAGTCCCTACTGTCTGATATAGCCTTCGCATACACGAAAGCCACTGGCAAGGTTCAGGAATACAAGAGAACCGCAAGCGAGACAGCTTCCGTAGACTCGGCCCTCAGTAAACAAAAGTTGGCTGTTGAGCAGATAAACACCATTCTCGGCAATATCGACAAACTAAAGGGTAAGAGTCTTGAAATTGGCACGGATACTTCAAAACTTACGGCGGTACGCGGCGAGATAGAACGAATAAAGACTACTATTGAGAGCTTCTCGGGCAAGCAGTTGCTAAACAAAGGATTCGGCGATGCTCTTAACGAGCTTCAACTTTGGAAAGAAAGAGTGAATAGGACTCTGAAAGACCAAAGCGGTGCCAATCAGAGCGCGAAAGCAACCGACCGCAACCTCGAAACAATGGAGGCGAGATACAGACGCTTGCAGGAACTTATAAGCGAGGTGAACAGAAAGATACGCGAACTCAACGACTCTGCCAGACAAGGCATTAAGGTCGGTGCTGACACATCAAGAGCGGAGAGTGCCATTTCGCGACTAACGGAAATGCGCGACAAGTTCAACAACGCCGACATTGGCAGCAAGAACGCGGTGGCGGAACTGGTTTCGGAGTACAAGATACTCAAAAACGAAATCGGCAATGCCAAGTCGGAGCAGGACAAGCTGAACAATGCCATTACGAGAGCTAACAAAAAGCAGGACAGGAAGAACGAAAGACAGGAAACACGCGACAACAAGCAGAGATTGTCTGAGATAAAGGCAGCGGAGGCTCGTTACGACTCGCTTGGCAATAAGGTAAGGGCGCTCAGACGTGAGTTCAGCCGCGGCATATCGTTGGGAGCCGACGTGAGCAAAGCGGAGGCTGAGATACATCGTCTTATCGACATTATGCGCTATCTTAGACAGATGCGCACTTGGCTTGTAGATGGACAGAATGTAGTTGGTCGCATAGGAAGTATCGGTACAGGGCACGACGCAACGCAGGCAGGGCGAGCACTGCAAGACCAAAGAGCGATTAATGCGGCGCAAGAAAAGACAAACCGCGAGAAAGAAAAGAGTATTGATTTAGAGCGAAAGCACCAGCAGGAGATTGCAAATTCGGCGGCAAAGGTGCGTAGCGACCTTGTTCGCGCTTTTGAGCAGGCGAAAAACTCCGCCGGTGGTCTTAACTCCACAATGCAGGATTTGAAGTCCCTGGTCATGCAGGGAGGACTTGTTTACGGTATGCAGCAGTTTGCCATGAGCGTGATAACGACTGGTGGCGAGCTTGAAAAGCAGCACATCGCATTGCAGAGTATTTTGGGCGACATACAGAACGCCAATACTATGTTCTCGCAGGTCAAGGAACTTGCATTGCAATCTCCGTTCACTTTCTCTGAATTGAACAAAGACGTGAAGCAGTTGGCGGCTTACGGTGTAGAGTACGACCAGCTGTATGACACCACAAAGCGACTCGCAGATATGGCGTCGGGCCTCGGAGTCAGCTTCGAGCGAATAGCCCTGGCGTTCGGACAGGTGCGTTCGCGCGGTTGGCTTGACGGCAAGGAGTTACGTCAGATTTCGTATGCGGGTATTCCACTGTTGCAGAAGCTGTCAGAATACTACTCAAAACGTGAAGGCCGCAAGGTTACTACAAGCGATGTAAAAACCCGCATATCGGGGCGCGGTGTTGATTTCGAGGATGTCAAGAACGTATTTTGGGAGATGACAGATGCTGGCGGTCAGTTCTATAACATGCAGCTTGTACTTTCGGAAACCCTTCTCGGTAGATACAACAAACTTAAAGATGCGTGGGAAATCATGCTCTCTGATTTTGCAAGCGGAAACAGTGTCGTCGGCAAGGGGTTGAAGGGTATTTTAAATCTCGTTACGGAACTTGTTCAGGCAATGCACTCTATGGCTCCTGTGGTAGCCGCGGCTTTTGCTGGATTTGCTTTGAAGAAAATGCAAACGGCTCTTGGCGGCGGTATTGGCGCGGCACTATTGTCGGGCAAGTCGAGCATGGCTGCTGATGTACAGAAAAGAGTTCTGCTTGGGGAAAGCGTAACCGCTCAGGAACTCCGTTTGCTTCAAACGAAGAAGCAGATTACGGCAGAGGATTTAAAGATGCTGACGGCAGCGAAAGCGTTGACAAAGGCCGAACTCGACCGTATGCTTATAACAAAGAGCATTACGCCGGAGATGTACAAGCAAACGCTTGCCGAAATGGGGATTGTCAGCAAGACATGGACTCTTAAAGGAGCGCTAAGCGGCATCCTCGGCCCAATAAAGGCAATTCCTGGGAAAATTCGCGCAGCAGCAGTGTCTACCGCATCGTGGTTTGCCGGTCTTAGGGCCGGAACGACATCCGTAAGGGCGAGCTTTGCAGGATTGTGGACTTCTTTCAGTATGCGCGGAGCTGCTGCAATCAACATCGTGACGGCAGGCGCAAGGACACTTGCGACAACACTTTGGACGGCAATAGGCGGTCTGCCAGGTCTTCTCATAACTGGAGTAACGATGGGTATGGGATACTGGTATTCCAAGAACGAAGAGCTTAAAAATTCCATGAAGCAGACGGCTGACGAGTTGCAGGACAGATACAAGCAGCTTAATGACTTTATGAAAGAGAATGACGCAAGCAAGGCTATCGCAGAGGGTGACGACAGGGCAATAGACAACATGATCGACGAGTATAAGGAGAAAATCAAGCAGATAGCTCCTTATAACTACAACAATCTTGTAATGAAAGCCGAAGAAAAAGAAAGTCACAAGGAGCGCCTAAAATACCTCGCCGATGAACTCAACCTACTACAGAAGGCAAATGAGCTGTCGCAGGGAAGATTGACTGATAGTGGGATGTACAAAGACCTGAAAGACGCTGCGGAAAAGTCAAGTAAAGTGTTTGAGAATATTGACGCTGTAGCATCTGACCTTATTACGGGTGGCGAAGACAAGCAGACCGCTCGAAAAAAATCCTTCGAACTGAGTTTAGACGCCAAAACCTCAACCGAAAATCTCAAAAAGGAAATAACAAAGATTTTTGGCGATATAAGCAAGGATAGAACTGCGCTTGAGGCCGCAAAGTTAAGTTTGAGCAATATGTTTTCCGGCATGGGAATACCCGAAGACCGTGCCAATGAGATAAGAGCAAGCGTATTGCAAGCGTTCGGTATTACTGACGGATGGCTTGAAAGTCAGGTCGGAAGTGAGATGCGCCAGATGATAGACAATGTAGCGCCGGACATTGCCATGAAAATACGTTCCGGGCAAAAACTGACAAATGAAGAGGCGCGAAAGGTTCGGGAGTTGATGGATGACGCCAAGAAGAACCTGATACTGAAATACCCTGAACTCGAATCGACATTGCAGCGCCTACTTGCCGCATCACACTTTTCTGCCGTAATAGACCTTGTGGTAAATGACGCTGGCAAATACGGAGACGTGCAAGGAACTATGGCGAAGCGTATGCCGAAGTTCGCCATTTACGAGAAGAGCAAGAAAGACCAATATATGAGCTATATAGACTCGTGGGGCAAGCAAGGTTCATGGTATGAGGCGCGCAATGCCGCCAATACAGAGATTAAAAGGCTCAAGAACGAATACGTAGCTGCAAAAAGATCAAAAAGCCCAAAGAAAATGCTGAACTGGTTGAAATACCAGTACGACAATGCTGTGAGTGCAGCTTTTGATTTGCTGAATTATGACTACAAGGGCGAGGACGAGAAATCCAACAAGGTTCCGAAGGTCAAGGGCGACAAGAAGGATAAGGAGCTTGATGAGCTGAAAAGACAGCTTGAGGACTTCAAGGCCGCGAGACAGGCTTACCAGAAGCTGAGAAAAGAAGCCGGCATGAGCCGTGCGAAGGCAAAGAACGAGGTCTTCGGCCTGTATAAGGACTTGGACTGGAAGAAGATTGACCTCGACAATTATTCCGGCAGCATCGCCCGACTGAAAGGCGGTTTCAACTTCGACAAGACGAATGACAGAAAGAAATTAAGAACTCAGCTCGACAAGGAGAACTTTGAGTGGCGCTTCTCCGAGGAGCTGAAACCCGAATGGGAACGAGTTGCTTCAAACTTCAAGGAGGCCCTGGAGAAAGGCGTGAAGCAGGCGAACTTGCAGAAGGAACTGTACGAGAAGACAGGCAGTCTGGACTTCGCCAAGCTCGCCTTTCAGGACGGCGCGGTATGGGATGAGCAGACAAGAAAGATGGCGGAGGACTTCAAGAAGAACTTCGGCCACGATGTCAACCTCGGAATGACCGAAGCCGACGCGAAGGTTCTGTATAAGGACACGCCTCTCGCTCTTGAGGCTTGGCAGAAGATAACGACCTTGGTAAAGGACAATTATGTCAAGAGCTTGCAGCAGGCTGCGGACATCATCGCACAGACAGCAAGCACGCAGGAGAAGATAGCCGCCATCTACGCCAAGTATGAAACGCCTATTGCACAAGCGGAAGAAGCGGGAAACTATGGTCTTGCTTCTCGTTACACGCGCCAGCGTGACAAGGAAGTGAACTCCGCTAAAACGGAAGCCTTCAACAAGAGCAGCGACTATATCACGTTCTTCGGAGCGGTGTCGCAGCTCGGCATGGACAGGGCATCCGAAATCGCTTCGCAGATACGCGAAAACATCAATCAGGCACTTGCTGACGGAACCATTGACGCTCGCGAATACGGCAAGCAGATACAGCAGCTTGACGAGCAGTTGAATAAACTCTCAAGCGGCAAGAAGAACTTCTTCAATGCAGGTTTGAGCGGCGTTGCAGAACAGCGCGTTCAGAACGCCAACGAGAAAATCACAGCGGGCGCAGCATTGAAGCAGGAGGGTGAAAGACTTGCGCAGGAGGCTACGACAAGACTATTAGACGCGCTGAAAAACAGTGATTGGGACGGCGTTGCGAAAGCTACTGCGGAAGTGCAGGAAGGCAAGAAGAAGGCAAAAGAGGGAGAGAATAAGATTAAGGAAGGACAGGAGGAAGCGAAGGCTGCGAACAAGTTCAAGAAAGCCATGTCTGCGGTAAGCGTAGCGGCTGACAAAATAAACGCCAATATTCAAGGTGTTGTAGCTGCGTTCAACGACATCAAGGACACTGCAAGCGCACTCGGCGTAGATACTGAGAGTAACGCATGGCAGGACGCAACGGCGTTCTTTGACTCTCTCAACGGCATTTCCAATTCTATCTCTTCCATCGCGACAAGCGCTATGTCAGGCAATGTCGGCGGCGTCATTCAGGGTGTAGTCGGCATCTTTACCTCTCCGTTCAAGGCTTTCGCTGCGGCGCATGACGCAAAGCAGGAACGCCAGATAAAGCTCGCGGAGCGTAACATTACGGAACTTGAGCACTTGCGCAACGATGTAAAGACGACGATTGAAAACACCCTTGGCGGTGTCTATTCATACGAGATGGATAAGGACACGAAGGCGACACTCAAGAAAGTAACGGACAACTACGAGAAGGGTCTGAAACTCCAGAAGTCAGGCGTGCTTATCGGCTACAACGGCCCGTACACAAGTGATACCTACAACGCAGCCAAGAAGTCGCTTGCCGAACCCGACAACGCTTTCCTTGCGGAGCAGGCTTCCCTCATGGCACAGAAGGACGAAATGCAACGACAGCTCAACGCCGAGCAGGGCAAGAAGAAGACGGACAAGGACAAGATTGCCGACTACAAGCAGGAAATCAAGGAGATGGAAACAACCATCAAGCAGCTTGCAACCGACTTCCTCAAGGACATCTACGGCGTAGACATGAAGTCGTGGGCAAGCCAATTAACCGACGCAGTTGTAAGCGCATGGGGAAAAGGTGAGGACGCCATTGATGCCTACAAGAAAAAGGCCAGGGATATGGTGAAAGACCTCACCAAAAACATTCTCTCGCAGAAGATTATGGAAAAGGCTCTTGAAGGTCCGCTTGAAGCGCTCACAACGACCATCAAGCAGAAAGGCAGACTTGAACCCGAGGATGTAGTGAACGTTGCTGATGAACTCTACAAGCAGACGGACGACGCGGTGTACAACATCACGGCGATACTGGAAAGCCTGAAAGACAGAGGTCTTGACCTTTCGGCAACCGGCGATGGAAGTGTGACCAACGGCATCAAGAATATCACGGAGGAAACCGCGGATATTCTCGCAAGCTACGTCAACGCCATCCGTCTTGACGTGAGTGTAAATCGTGCGCAGGTTAAGGACATCGGAGAGCTGTTGAAGATGCGTCTTCCCGAAATGGGTCAGATACAGAAAGCGCAGCTCGGGCAGCTCACGCAGATAGTCATGCTTGCGGAGGCTCGTAACGAGAAGCTCGATCGGATGATGGATTGGATGAACGCAGTGTCTACAAGTGGCAGAAAAAAGCTCTATATCAGCTGATAAAGTGGATATTTATTGTTAAAATCGCGGATAGTTATATATTAATTTGTATAATTATCCGCTTTTTATTATTTTTGGAGAAAATTAGGTATATTTATGCAACACTACAATGTCTTTATACAAAAAGAGCAGGCGGGAGCGGCGATAAAAGAGACCGTAGCTGACTTCGACGTGTGGTGCGCCTCCATACCGTTCGACATCGGCATGGACGTCAAGGAACCTGTAGTAAAGGACTGGAAAGACGAGGATGGAGAAGACTCATATCTCGGCGACAGCCTTAAATTCGCGGCATACGATATGACCGTGAAATGGTGCTGCAAGGGCGATAAGTTCTCGGCTAACGCAGTAATAAGAAAGTTTCTGAACTACCTGAGCGGACGCGACGGTAGCTGCATGAAAATGAAGATGTACTGCGACTGGACTAAGGTAGGAAGAAGACACATCCGCCTCAAGAAGGTATCCGACGACGCAGACCTGCACCGCGACGACGAGGGAGATGTGGTAACGTTCTCTACAGTGTTGAGAGTTGAAGACCCCGTAACGGAAGTGACATTAAGCAAATAGAGACATGGAATGGAAACTTTATAATAAGGACGGCACGCCACTGCGTGACACCAACGGCAAGGAAATTTCCGTTCATTCGCTGACATACGACGGCGAGTGGATGGGAGAGTGTTCCGTATCCGTATCAATAGAGAACGAAGCTCCCGTCGATTTCTCAATCGGCGATTATCTGATTTACAGAAACGAGCGCTTCGAGCTGAACTACGACCCAGGCAAGATAAAGCAGGGCCGCAAGAACGCCCTCGGCGACTCGTTTAAGTATTCAGACATAAAGCTGAACTCCCTGTCCGACGAGCTGGCAAGAGCGGAGTTTCTTGATGTTGTGCTGAACGACGAGGCGCAGCTACACTACACCGCCCTGCCCGACTTTGTTTTCTACATCGGATCACTTGACGATTTGCTTGACAGGTTGCAAGCTAACATGAACGAGCAGTTCGGAGACAAAGCATGGAAGTTCTATTCACGCAACTGGAAAAGAAGCCAGACACGAGGCTGCGAGGCTGCAAGATGGGAAGAGATATATGGTGGCGATACAACCAAAGAGGACACTGGTGTTGCAGACACCGAGATAGACTCAACTTCAATCAGTGTACAGAATCAGACCGTATGGGAAGGACTTGCGTTGGTAAACTCCCAGTTCGACGTGAACTTCATAACGCGAAACAGAGAGGTGTTCGTTGACACATCGGGCTTGCTTATGCAGAACACGTTCAAGTACGGCGCAGCATTTGGACTTGTCGAGATTAACCAGGACGCAGAAAGCGACCAGAAGATTGTCACGAGAATGAGGGCATACGGTTCGGAGAAAAACCTACCCAACAGATACTACGCAACATTAAATATGGAGGTGTGGGCCGACTTCGCGGATACGATACAGCTTCTCGATCATACCGCATGGTATGCAGCGGACATCAAGCTTGGTGGTCTTAATGTTGAAAAAGCGTCGGCGTATTTCACCAACCATATCTCCGACGGACAAGGCTCCTCGCGATACTCCGTAAGTCTGCATGACGGCGGCGTTGTCGTCAAGGCTACGGTAACGGTTCTTCGTGCGCCGTATTTCGAGGAGCGTATCGAGGTACGCGTCGCAGGCGGCACAGACGAAGAGAACTCGGTAGCCGACGCAAGAAAATACTACGAGGCGGTAAAGTCAACAAAGATGATTCATTTTGTCAGCGGAGTGAACAAGGATGCTTTCCCCGACAACAGAAAAGACTACGCTACCGACCATCTGCCCAACAACATGGCGTGCTCTCGCTTAATGCTGCCAGGCTTTCCGCAGATGTCGTTGCAGGAGTGGTGGAACAGCCACACTGACAAGCACGCATCGCTAAACCCGACCGGCGCGGAGCTGCGCTTTTCAGCACGAACCGACCGCCCTTGGGTCGAGTCGGCTACAGCGGACACCATAGGCGTGCGACCTGGCAGTGTATTCTTCGATACGGAAGACATAAAAGAAAAGAAGGAAGAAATATTTCCGACAATCAAGGAGATGGAGGTGGACGGCGTGCGCATTGACGAAATAGCGGTTGGCACGAATGTAGAGGACAACGGCGTGTTCAAGGATGGGCAGGATGTTCCTTCATGTAAGGTCGAGCTTAACGAAAAGGTAAACTTCGACATCAATGCCTTAAAGCAGAGCGACTTCTCCATCACCATGACGGACGGAATGTGTGCCGGCAGAAAGTTTAAGGTGTCGGGAAGTGTAAAAGAGAACGGTCGCTGGGTGCTCACGTTGCAGCGAGTGGAAGACATCGGTCTGTATTTTCCGTACAAGGACTTTCAGATTAGCAAGGGCGATCATTTCGTATTGTCGGGAATCGAGCTGCCTGTGCAGTACGTTGAAGCTGCTTCCGAAAAGCTGCTGCGCTACGCTATTGCATGGCTTATAGAGAACGACCACACCAGACACACCTACGCACCGAAGATTTATGACATCTTTATGGCCCGTCAGCATGACGAGGCAATGGCCGACACCTCGGGGACTGTAAAGAGCATACATGACACAATCAAGGAGGGCGACATTATGCCGTTCAAGGATGAAGACCTCGGACTTGACGCGGAAATAATCATCGACAGGCTGACAATCAAAGAGAATGATGGAAAGATACCATCATACGAGGTAAGCCTGCGTGAAGACAAGGAGGCAGGCACGCTGCAAAAGATGCAGGAACAGATAACCGCGCTCGGCAGAGGTAGCGGTGGCGGCACTACGCCTGCACAGGTTAAGGAATATATCGCGAGTGAAGGCTCGAAGTTGTTTCTCTCAAAGACAAAACAGGATGTCGCGCAGAAACTTATCCGCTTTTGGGAAGGTATTGCTTTTGGCGAGCAGTCTGACAGCAATGTCCTCGGTATCTCCTCCGACGGCATCGCCACCCTCAAAGAGGTTGTGTCGGCGGCATTCCGTTCGGGTGCGCTCGGCTCTGGCTTTAAACTTGGCGATTACAACGGAGGTGGTGATAGTTACTTGGAGGTAGACCGCCTGCTTGTGCGCAAGGCTGCGGAGTTCGTGAAGCTCGTAATTAGAGAGCTGCAAAGTGTCGGCGGCGAGATAGTCCTTTCGCCTGCGTCGATGAAGATTAGCAAGGTGGACTTCTTGAAAAAGGGAACGCTGCTGCCCGAATACGGCACTGCGCCATTGCGATATGACGTTTACCGCTGTTCGTTCCTGACTAAGCGAGGTGACGAGGAGATAACGAACCCGTTTGTCGTCAACGACCTTGTGCGCTGTCAGACGTTCAACATCAAGGAGGGTACGACGGCGAACGCGAAAAACAAATACTACTGGCGCAGAGTGACGGCGGTCGGCACGGACTACATCGACATTCTCGCCTTGTCGGGAGGTAACTACGGCGATTCGCAGCCCGAAGTGGGCGACGAGCTTGTTCAGATGGGTAATACAACAGACGCGGCACGCCAGTCAGTGCTGTACCTCTCGGCTTACGGCTCTGATTCTCCGTCTATTAAGCTGTACAAGGGCGTGAACGACTATACACTCGACGGCAAGGAGATATTCGTGGTGTCACGCGACGAGATATATGCGCTTGCGTCGATGTTCAAGCTAAAGGTAAAGGACGGCAGCGCGACAAAGGAAATGACGCTTGCGGAGCTTGTGCTTAACGTAGACGGACTGACTTCCACGGTAGCGGCGAACAAGCAGGAAGTGGACGGACAGATAGGCAAGATAAACACTACTCTAACGCAGAACGCAGAGAGTATCACTTCGCTTGCACAGAAGCAGACGAATACTGAGAATAAGGTATCGAAGATAGAGCAGACAACGGACAAAATCTCTCTACAGGTTGAAACGACCACGAACCTAAAGAATAGCATCGTAGGCTCTGCGCTGCGTCCGTGGGATGAAATCACGAAGATAACGGCGGCTCACTCGCAAAAGGTAGAGATAACAAGCGGTGGCGGCGTCGGTGGTTCAAACTACGCAACGTTCAGTGCGTCGGGCGCTACTGCGGACACATACACAGGTCTCTACTTCAAGGATGTGCGTGTGTCGGCAGGCAAGACGTACGTATTTAGCGTATGGGCGAAGCTCGTCAGTCTTTTGGATAACGGTGCCTATTACTCTATCAAGCGCTTTGACGGCGGTACGGAAGGTACTGTTGTCAAGTCGGGCAATATCTATCTGAGTATAGGTGGCTGGAAGCTCTTTACTGCGACGTTTACCGTGCCCGACGGCTGCACGAAGCTGTTGCTTGAACTTGCCGTGCACAGAAATGGTGCTATCGACGTGTGCCGACCGATGATAATGGAGGGCACAGAGTACGGCGGCTGGAGTTTATCGCCCTACGACAAAACGGAGGCTGGCAAACTGGAGTCGGGTCTGAAAAGAGCAGGCATCGACCTCGAAGACGACACCATCACGGCGACGGCTAACAAGTTCATGGTCAAGAACAACAGCGGTGAGATAACGGCGAGCGTGAACGAGGACGGCTTGCTGGAGGTGGGTGCAGGTCTCTTCTCTGGACTGATACGTAAGAAGAAGACTATTATTACCCCCGACAAGTTGGAAGGCTACACAGAAGAAAACTCGATCAATGGATATATCCGACTAAACTTTGTAAAGGCAGGTAGCTTTGTTGAGCTTTCGGGCGACATCGGCAAAAAGACAGGAGGTAACTACCCGACAATAATTCTGCCATTTCACAATCCAAACGCAAGCAATGCCAGCCTTGGTGTGACAAGCGAAGAAGCGGCGACGTACCTCGGGCAGGTGTTCGTTATAAGAAACAACACAAGTCCGGCGACAACAATCAATATCGTTGGCTATACGTCGCTCGTTGGAGGTAACAACACAGCTCGCCCCTACTGGCTTGAAAGCGGATGGATGGCAGTTCTCACCTGCGAATTGGTGTATGTCTCAAACGCTAATACGTATGCGATTGTGTGGAACGGCTACAACGTACCATTTACAGCTCCAATAGCGCACAGCGACGAAGGAGGAGGAGCGGTTGCGGACGAAGGAGGAGAACCTGCAGCCGCCGATCCGACAACAACAGAAGAAGAACAACCAAAAGAATAAGATATGAAGAAAATAGTTAGAGGTAACGACTTTACTTTGCGCATACCAGTAAAGAAGATAGTCAACGGCGAGCAGGTGGCTTTTCCGCTGCCTGCCTGCACGGACATCGTTGTAAACATCGTGAACCAATATCGGCGTGTAGCTCTAAGCTACACTATCGACGCGGCAGAGGACAATATCATCAATGCGCGTGTCGAGGGCGACGCTGTATCAGTGGGCACATACGCTCTCGAAGTCCGAGGTAAGATTTTCGGCAACGACTGGCGCAGCAAGGAGTACGAGCAGTTCGCCATCGTAGACAACAACGCTTCGGGCGACACGGCGTTCAACGGCGAGCTTATTGAGGGCGAGGACTCCGTGGAGATGAACACGGCGCTTGTCATCCTGCCTCCTACGGCTGAACTGACGCAGCTCATAACCGATGCGAACACGGCGCTTGAAACGGCAAAGCAAACGGACGCGACGCTCAAGGCTAACGAGAGCGAGCGTGTTTCTGCGGAGCAGCAGCGTACATCAGCAGAAGTCGCTCGCGTGTCAGCAGAAAGCAGACGCAGTGAGAGTGAGGAGGTTCGCCATGCAGCGGAAGTCGAGCGTGCCAGCAACGAAGAAGCGCGAAAGACAGCCGAGGTGCAGCGCGTCAATGCCGAGAGAGAGCGTGTCGAAGCAGAAAAGACACGCGCGACGAACGAAGCTGCACGTGTCGCAGCGGAGAAGCAGAGAGCAACAACCTTTGTGGAACTTTCAGCAAACGTTGATACCGCTGTCAGCAAGGCGAACACGGCAGCAAGTGCAGCGAACACCGCTACCGAGAAAGCGAACGCAGCGGAAGCACAGCGTGCGGAAGCCGAAAATCTGCGCACGGAAGCGGAAGCTGCACGCAAGCAGAACGAGAACACGCGACTGGAGGCTGAAACCGAGCGTACCAACAACGAAACAGCAAGAGAAGCTGCGGAGGCAACACGGCAGACAGCAGAAACGGAGCGTGCGAATAATGAGAACGAACGCAAGACCTCTGAAAGCAACAGAGAGCTTGCGGAACAGCAGCGCATGTCAGCGGAAACAGAGCGCACGAGCAACGAGGACGCTCGAAAGGTGGCAGAGTCGGAGCGAGTCAATGAGGAAACGGCACGTCAGACAGCAGAGAGTGAACGTGAAGCCGACGAGCAGGAACGCAAGGCTAATGAGATGGAAAGAAAGACGGCGGAAACACAGCGTAAGAAAGCGGAAGAAACCCGAATCGCTGCGGAAGCATCCCGTGTTTCAGCCGAAGAACAGCGCGAAGCCACCCTCGCAACCACTAAGGCAAACTGCGAGGCAGCGACAAAGAAAGCCTCTGATGCCGCAAGTGAAGCCACTATTGCTACTTCCAAAGCCGACGCTTCGGCAGAGAAAGCCAACGCAGCGGCTTTGGCAGCAGAAAATGTGGATGCTACCCTCGCTAACGATGTTCTGACCGTCACAAACCGCAAGGGAGAGAGCACATCACTGCAACTGGCAAGCTATGCCGAGGTGGGCGATGTGGTGAGCGATGTGAAGCACCTGTCTGAAACGATGGGCGCATACACGGACAGACCAGACATCGTGCTGACAGCGAAGGAGACGAACAAGGCTATATCGGCAAGCGGTGCGAAGGTAAACAAGAGCGGCTGGGCGATTGCGGAGTTCACGGCGGAGAAAGGTAACGTATACCTGTTCAAACCGAACGTGATTGACGAAAGCGTGTGCATCTTTGCGGAGCATATACAGAGCGTGGAGACACGCGGCATTGATTACACATACACATACAACCCCGACGGCACAACGGCTACAGCTACAGCTACGTATCTTGGCGCGACACACACATACACATACACCTATGCCGAGGACAAGAGCTGCGTCATTACCGATGAAACGGGGGCTACAGTGGACGCACTGCCTATGGTGTATGAGACAAAGGTGGGCACATACTCGCCGCTCGTTAGTCTTAACGCAGATGCTGAGCTTCCGAAGGACGGCTACTGCCGATACATGAGCCACTTCAAGGGCAACTCCGCTATAAAGGTGGTAGTCAGCTACAAGGTGGGCGTGGCTGACTTGACGATGAAGGTGACAAGAGACGGCGTGCTGGCGAGCGTATCTACACAGCTGGGCAACCTGTCGCAGAAGGAAGACGAGACACGAAAGAGAATGGACGAGCTGCACGGAAGTTGGGTGGACGTTCTTTTTTGTGCGAAAGCAACAATAAAGGTAGACAATTCGTTGATTGATGTTGAGCCACGCAAGATTTATAGATTGTATCCAAAGAAATATTTAAACTTCGAACAGGGGTGGAATACTTTTTGTCCCATTGTATGGATAGACATCACACATTGGGATTGTAGTCAGGTAGAAAACGTAAGTCGCATGTTTAACAACGCACTATCGCTTTATGAGATAGACCTTACTGGGACAGATTTTTCAAATGTAAAAAACTTTGACAACATGTTCCGGAACTGTGGGATAAAAAAGATAAAAGGGCTTGAGAGTTTAAGAACTGATAGTGCAGAAAAATTAGACGGTGGCGGAAATGACACGACAACTGGAATGTTTGGTAGTTGCAAAAATCTTACGAATGACAGCTTTGGTAGCCTTGCCGCATGGAACACTTCTAAAATGACACACATATCGCTTTTTAGAGGTTGTCCCAATATCACGGAAACAAAAGGCATGGAGGATTGGGATGTAAGCAGTGTTACATCGCTACAAGCTTTCGCGATGGAATGTGGGCTAAAAAAGGTAAGTCTTACGAAATGGAACACTGCAAATGTACAGACTATCGTTGGAATGTTGAGTCAAAGTCACAGCCTTACCGATGTAGACCTTAGCGGCTGGAACGTAAGTAATGTTACAGATATGAGGTATTTTTTGGGGAGTTGTGGTGTGTTAAAGAATGTTAATTTTCTTGGATGGAATCTGTGTAAAGTTAAAGATATGCAATTAATCTTTTGTTGGAACAGAACTATTGAGACATTAAAGCTCGGTGCGGAGTTTTTTTCGTCTCCATTTGCCACAACGGTTGATTTTAGCAGATTAGAAAAATGGACGAATGACAGTGTGCATCTAAGTCTTGTCGATAATTTGTTTGACCGCAGAGCTAACGGTTTGCCCGACTTTACACTGGCACTGCACGCTAATACAAAGGCTGTGCTTTCGGAAGATGACATCGCGACAATTACGGCAAAGGGATATATAATAGCATAATGATATGAAGATAGAAGAACTGAAACAGAAAGGTAACGTGACCGTTACGGAGGTGAAAAACGGCTGCGTGAAGGTGTCGGCAGACAAGGGTTTTATACTTAAAGGCGGTGACACTTATACGAGTGAGATATACTGCGCCAAAGACGCGGAGTTGCAGGATTATGAGGTGGTTGCATACAGCGACTACCTCAGAACCGAGAACAAAAAGAAGTACGAAGGCAAGACACTCGAAGAAGCGAAGGAGATGTTATTGGCAGAAATAGACGCTTACGACAAGTCCTCGGCTGTCAACGGCTTTTACCTGAACGGTATGCTTATTCCGTGGAGCAAAGACGACCCTTCATCTCCGAACGTCGATAAGCGCATGGGCTTGCGTCAGAATATCGCCGACAAGGTAGCGTTGGGCGAGGAAAACATCTCAATATGGATGAAAGGTATGTCTTTTACGATGCCGTGCGCACAAGCTGAAATGCTCATGCGTAGCATCGAGAACTACGCATACGAGTGCTTCAACGTGACGGCAGCGCACAAGAAGGCGGTGAGCGAGTTGACGACCATCGAGGAGATTGAGAAGTATGACATCACAGCAGGCTACCCTGCGCAGCTTAGAATGGAGGTGTAGCATGATGACATTGGCTATCATTATACTCCTCGCTCTTGCGCTGTACGTTTTCAGCTGCTGCGTGGCAAAACGAGTGCCTACGATGCTGTCTGAGGTCTACTATCTCGCAGATAAAGACTGGCTCTTCCCTGCGCTCATGGCGACGCTCGGAGCATCGTTCCTGCCGCTCATGCTTTCAAAGGGCGGCTTGGAGTGCATGGCATTCCTTACCTGCGTGGGCATCATCTTTGTAGGCGCAGCTCCTGCGTACCTCGACGAGAGTCAGCGCACAATACACAAGTGCGGAGCTATCACGTCGGCAATAGCAAGCGTGGCATGGGCGTGCAGTATCAACGCTCTGCCTACCGTTCTGTTTGCCGTGCTCGCTGCTATGCTCTGCATTTGGAAGCGTCGCTACTGGCTGTTTGTCGTCGAGTGCTGCGCGATACTCAACATCGTATTAACATTATTCATTTAAATCTATAGACATGGAAATCAAAGTAAAGCGAAAATGGAAGAAGGAGACGTACACAATAGGCAAGATGTACATCGACGGCGAGTATGTCTGCGACACGCTCGAAGACAAGGACAGGGGGCTAACATCTAATATGTCGATTGCGCAGATATGCGGAGTGAAGGTGCACGGCGAAACGGCTATACCGACGGGCAGATACCTCGTCGATATGAAGACGGTGTCGCCGAGGTTCGGAGGTCGGGCGCAGTATCAGTTCTGCAAGGGCAGGCTGCCGCGACTCTGTAATACGCCCGGCTATCAAGGCGTGCTTATTCACTGTGGCAACACCGCGAAGGACACGGAGGGCTGCATCCTTGTCGGCGAGAATAAGGAGAGGGGCAAGGTGCTTAATTCAACGGCGACGTTCCGCAAGGTGTACGCGAAGCTGAAAGCGGCTGACGAGAGAGGCGAACGGATTTGGATAACAATCGAGTAACCACAAAACACAAAGGAAATGGCAGGAAATATCACTACAAGTACAGGTAAGGCTTTCGTGGTCGGCACTATGAGCACAGAGGCGCTTACCGCCCTATTTGATTTACGTTGGATGCTCGTTCTTATCGTCGTCTTAATCGTCGCAGATTTTTGGTTCGGAGTGTCGGAGAGCATCAAAAAGCACGAACACTTCCGCTTTTCGAGAGCTGGGCGCAGAACGTGCAACAAGGCAGTAGACTACGTTACATACCTCATACTCGGCTCGGTGCTCGGCTTGGCTATCTTCGAACCGCTGGGCTGGGCTAACCACGTCACAACGGCGGCTATCGGCTTGGGCTTCGGGTGCATCTGGGAGGTAGATAGTATCGTCGGGCACGTTTGCGCCCTGCATGGCATAAAAAACACATTCTCCGTGAAACGCCTTATCATCGCACTCATCAAGCGGAAGAACACAGACATCGGCGAGGCGGTTGAGGAAGCAATGGATAACAATAAAAATTAACGAATATGGATATACGAGGAATATTAATGTTACTGAACTGCATCGTCTTAGGAGCGACAATGCTCTTTGTCTTTTACAAGGCTGACAAGCTCGATATAATAGATGAAGGTTACGACGAGAATAAGCGAAACAGACAAGGCGCAATCGGTTGGTTTATCGCGTCTATATTCGTTGGCGTTCTCGCGCTGCCCGTAATGGTGCTGCGAGAGGTCTATCAATGGAAGCGGTACAAGCTACCGGGCATAGAATGGGATGACATTTGTCGCTACGGCTTCACTATTGTCATCGGCTCTATGCTGCACGTGCTCCTACTTGTTATGACAAGCTGCGCGACTCCGAAGCCTGTTGTGCTTGAACGGGTAATCAACAAGACGGACACGCTGTATAAGACCAACTACAAAGCCGATACGTTCTGCGTACATGACTCTATATATGTCGAGAGCTACATGGTGGGAGATACGATATACAAGACAAAGAGCGTGTACAAATGGCGTGACAGGGTAAGCGTCAAGACGGACACGATATACAAGTCAGTCCTGCGAGCGGACTCCATTCCAGTGCCGGTGCCAGTTGAGCATAAGGCTACATGGTGGAAGAGGACGCAGATGTTCGTAGGCAAGATAGCGGTCGGAGCGGTAGTGTTGTGCTTAATATCGCTGCTGCTTTGGCTGATACACAGAAGAAGGTAAGTTAGTTGTTAGTTTTTAAGGTAATTTGTTTTCAGGAGCCTTGCCCGTCTGTGAAGATAGGCAAGGAGTTTAAATTAATATAAATAAAGATAACAAAGCATACAACTTTGAAGATAAATGACTAACTTGCACCGCGAAAACTAACAGGCAATACGTCAAACCAAAAATTTTTCACTATGAACGAGGATGATAAAAAGATGTTTCTTGCTCTTGTGAAGGGCAAGGACATATCGGAGATTATGTCGTTGCTGGCAGAGTCCGGCAATCAGTATTCACGCAGAATACTGCGGTTTTTCCGTTGGTTCTGCAAGTGGGTTCCGTTCTTCATAATGCTGATACACATGTACGGCATGTTCGACTTTAGCCGTAATCCGAAGGAGATGTTCGTGGTTCACGAGACAAACTGGGCGTGTTATGCTTTTATATACATCATGGTCTATGTGCTGCCAATGGTTATAATTCTCGCATCACGCTTCTTTTGGCTGTGTTGGAAGTACCGCATACCGTTCTTCTACTTCTTTGCCGTCAATTCCATACACCTTGTCTACTGGAGTTGGTACACGACGAACGAGATGATAATGCCACATTTCGCAATCATGGCGTTCACGTTGTTGTTGTATATCTACGGAGCTGCCGAATGGTTCTGTTGCAAGTCAAAGTTCGGCAAAAGAATGTTCAGTTAAACAGAAATGCTATGAGAAAGATTTTCGGCTATAAAATGCTTGGTACGCTGTTGCAATCGCTCGCCAATTCGTGCTTTAAGGCTGACGAGCAGCAGCGCAACGGCGAGAAGGTGACAGCCTGCGGTATGAGCGACGACGATATAGAAACGCTTTGCCAGGACATACTTCCAAACATGCTTAACCCGATGATGAGCGCAGAGGAAGTGAAGGACAGACTCAGCGTAAGTGACGCTACGCTCAACAGAATGGTTAAGCGAGGAGAAATACCGAACGGCGAGTGCAAGAAGCGCGGACACACACGATACTGGAAGAAGTGGGATATTCTCCACTTTTTAAAACACAAGAGAGGCAAGTAACGAGGCTTCTCTTTTTTTTGTTTCCATTTCTTTCCAATCCTTTAAACATTGGAAAGAACATTTTGCTATGTGATAGTACCGGCTATCACCTTATATGTCTGATTATCAGCGTAATACAAAATCTTTGAGCGTGTTATGGCATTATCCGTCGTAACTCGCTAACTTTGCGGTGTAACGTTACAATAGTGTTAGTTAATATTGGGGATTTCAAAAGATTGTATTATGGAAATGACAGATGCAAAAGTAGTAGAGAAGAAAATCTACGAAGAGGGAAAGAAAGAGTATGCCAGCAAGGGCATGGCAGGAGCAGCCCTCGGTATTGGTATCGGCGGTCTGGCTTTAGCTTTGCTCAATGGCAATGGCCGTGGTATCTTCGGTTCTCTCGGTGGCAGCAACATGCCTGAGAATGTAAACATCAACGCAAACGGCTACGGCGCAAACAATAACGCAAACCAGCCAACTGCCTTGCAGGTAATGGAGAAGGAATGCGCTGACGAGGTTAAGCTCCTTACCGATATGTTCGGCTTGAAGCTCGACACAGCCAACAAGTTCTACGCTATGCGCGAGACTGACGTGAACGAGAAGTTCTCTATGTACAAGGGTGCTAACGATGCTATCAACGCTGAGAACCGCCGTGCTATGCAGGCTGAGTTCGGACTTTACAAGTCTCAGATAGATGCGGACTTCGGCCTGTACAAGAATCAGAGAGACCAGTACGATGCGTTGCAAGCTAAGTATTGTGACCTCGACAAGAAGGTTGCTGTTATGGAAGCCCTCACTCCTTACAAGGAGAAGCTGATGATGGCTTACGTGAACGAGAAGTGCTGCCGTAAGATTGACGGTCAGCTCGTATTGCCTAATACTCCTGTTGTTTCGGGCTATGGGAGTTATGCAGGATGCTCGTGTGCCAGTAGCGGCACAGCGGCAGGCGCGTAAGGCACGAAAGGCTAAGAAGTCTTAGAATAAGATGAGTTGGTGAGGGGTGTTTGCCTTCGTTGGTGGATGCCCTCTCACCTCTCTCAATATAAATCACCAACTTAAAAGACATATTATGAATTTTTCAAATGACCCATTACTGAATTATCAGCAGCCAGAGAATGTTCTACAGATAAACAACGACAAACTATCAAGAAAGATAGCGGAGCTGCAACAGCGTAGAGCATCCATCAATATGCAGGCTCAACAATCCCAGACTCCGCTTTGGGATGAGATTGACAAGATAGAAGACAATCTTACGAGCGCACAACGCCAGTACTTGATGCAAAATCAGGAATACGCCGAAAGTTTGCAGTATGTATCAAAACTTGTGCAAGATGAGGAATTGCGTATTATAAGACCTCGCATTGAAAACACTCAGCAAGGACAGGAAGCGTTAAAGAAACACTTGTCTTTGATGCAAAGACTGAAAAAAGAAATAGCACAAGCGGAAGACCGAAAGTCTGCTATGCTTAACGATTATATGACAAACCATAGTGATAAGACTTGGCAGGAATATCTTACCATGGTTCAAGGAACGAAGAAGGGAGGGAACAAGAAATGAACTTACAAGAACTGAAAGAACGTCTTGCGCCATCAATAGAAAAATGGATAGACGCAAGAATTGACGACATGATAAAAGGCAATCCGTCGCTTGCCATACCTTCTGTGTATATGAAGCGAGCAGCGCACAATATCGTTTGTCGGAACAAGGAAAAATGGGAAGAGAAAATTGACAATCTATCCCTGTTTGTCGCTGATGAAAATGGAGTTGTTGATGCGGAATCTGTTTTCGATGATGCGATGCAAATACTGAAAGCGATGGAGAAAAAGCCTTTTGACATTGGGCTTCTTCATGGCACAATAGGCGATGGGTGTATCTCTATTGATATGCCTGACGGTATTATCTCTGCCTTGTTGTTTGGCAGTAACAAGAGTATAGCCATTACCACAGATGATATTGCCGAATTAAAGAATATATTAATCACGTAAGATAAATTTAGCGGTATGAAAACAATAACAAATACGCTTGCCGAAAAGCTGTTTTGGTTTTACAGAATCGGCATAAGAGCGATACCTATACTCCTTATGTTTTTACACTGGTTCGGCGTGTATTGGTTTCACCATAATGCAGCGTCAATGGGTTTAGATCTGAACGAGAACGCCGTTTTGGTTGTGTCATTATATATACTGGCGTATATCGTGCTGCCCTCCGTTTTACTACCAGCGAGTTTTCTTTTCAAATTCGGCTGGGTGTGGCGAATACCGTTCCTGTATCTTGTAGGAGTTATTCTGATAAGGCTTGGGCACGGCACGCTGTGTATTTCCGAAGCAACAAAGATTGCGGACTACACGCTGATTATTCTTACGATGCTGCTGTATGGTCGGGCATTTACATTGCAAGACAAATGACAAAAAACCGCGCACGGACAGCAAGATTTTACTCCTGCTGCCCGTGCGCGGTTGGTATTAACCTATTCTCCGTAATCCTCTGGTTTATATTCGGGGTTCACCTGTAACGCATACTCTCCTGCGCGGTCGTAGATGCCCTCGTTCGAGATTTTCGTTACGATATTCTTCGCCGCCTGAACGCTGTCCGCATCATCATTGATGTCAATGTCGGGCATTCCTGGTACCGAGTTTATGACGGATTGCATGGCGTTGTTCCAGTTGCGTTGCAACTCCAGTGCGTTGCCTTCGTTGAACGCCTGGCGCAAGTCCATTCCTATCTTCTTCTGAATATTGTCAAACAGGTTTCTGAACAGGTTTACAGCAATATCTATCAGCACCATTGCTGTCTCCATACGGGCGATTATCTTGCTTTTCGGCACCTTGTTCTTTAGGAAGTAGTTGTCGATGCAGTAATAGAGCGTTGTAACGAGCGGTTTCAGTTCCGCTTCCGACGCATCGGATAGGTCAAGCCAAAGCTGATAGCGGTCGGCGAGGACAAAGCACATCTTCGCATCCCATGTGTTGTATGCGGCAAGAGCCTTGTTGATACTTTGCTTTGTCTTTTGACGGTACAACTTCTTATCCTCTTTAATTGCGTTGTAAGCGTCTATCATCGCCGTTTGGGCAATATTGTACGCTGAACCCATTGTGATATAATACAGCGAACAATAGCGGTCAATACTCTTTAGTAATTCCTCTTTCTGCTTTATACTTGGCGCGATAATATATGCCCTTCTTGGAGTACGACTTATTAACTGGCTTGTGCTCATGCTTATATTGCGTTTAAGATTTGCAAATCGTGCGCTTCGCCTATCACGCCGACGACGGGTATTCCGCAAGCGTCCGCCACATGGCGTTCTGTTTCACAGCCTTTTGAGCAACGCCATCGGTTCGGTACGACGATGCCGTCGCAGCCGAGGAGCAGGCGTAAGTCCTCTTTCATGTGCTCTGTGTACGGCGCAGAGTCAGACAAAGGTTTACTCATGGGATTGACTGCTTTGTAGCCGAGAATTGTTAGTTCTTTCTCGATCCGAGCGAAGAACTTGTGTCGCTCGTTGAGGTTATAGCCTGTAATCGGTGATGATATGTAAATTTTCTTTTTGCTCATTTTTGTTTGTCAGATTAAAATATTACCTCCTTGTAGCTTGATGTCGGCTTCTTGCCGGACAGGATTGCATTGCCGCAAGTAATCAGTCCGTTGTCCTCGTCATACGACGGAACGAACACGATTACATCAAATCCGTTTGCCTTCAAATCTTCTTCCACTTTCTTGTACGGCACAAACGAGTCGTAACCTCCGCTTGTCTGAATATGGTTGGCTTCGCAGCTGTTTGTTCGGTGAAGCGGTGTAATCTTACACATAAACTTGCGTGGGTCAAACATCGAAGCAAGCACCTTGCCGTCAATGATAGAGTTGTCAGCAAGCGCGAAGTTAAGAGCGTACTTGCGACCCCACGGAGATACGAGAGTGTCAGCAAGTTCTGCAATATCTCTCAATGGTAAGGCGTTTCCCGAGAATAGGTATTCTCGCTGTGCGTCGTCGGTAGAGTTTATGGAGAACTGCAAGCCTGCGTTTCCGTTGTAGTCGAGATTCTTTACCCTAACCCATTCACGAATGAAGTCTTTTAAGCCTCGATTATGCTTCGGAAGCATCGTGCTTACTACAGGATGCACAAGCGAATTTCCGATGTAAGGGATAATATCATCACGCAAGAAGAAACGCGCGTGCTCGATTACAGCCTCGTTCCATGTCGGCTCGCCCATGCGTGCATAGTGTACGTTAAGACGCTTGGTATGGTTAACCTCTGGGTGCATACTTAACGCCGTTGTTATCTCGTTACGCAGGTCGTTCAGAGTTACGTTGCGCCCAGGCCCGACTTTCGGCACGTCGCAGAACTTGCAGTTCATCGAGCAACCGTACTGGGTAGAGATTGTTACTACCCATTTTTCGGTTAGTGGCATCGGCGTTCCGTTCGGCACACCATTCAGTTCTCTTGTTATACCGAGGAAGTCGGCTTTGATGTTTGCGTCTTTTCCGTAGTCGGCTACTGTCAGAAACTCCAACGCGCCTTTGTCTCCTTTTGCGGTGTAGATTTCACCTGTAGGAACTTTGATTTCTTTGAGTATTTTCATTGTTAATTGTTATTTGATTTTGCGTGATGTTTTACTTTTAACTGCGCAATTCTTATGCGCACGTATCGAGTTGTTAGTTCTCTTTTACGATACCACGTACGCACCTCGTACGTAACAAATACGCCGTATCGGATTGGCCATGTTTCGAATGACGTGCTTATCTTCTTAAACTTCACCTTAGTGCTACAGTTCCACACACGAAGCATGGTTTTGTAATGCTTCTTTGTTTTTCTAATCTTCATTTCCTTTCTTTTTATAGTCCAAACAGCCTTCTTCCATTGTCGGCATGATACATAAGCCGCCGTTCTCAGCATCATCAATAAGTTCTTCTGACGCATGAAACGAGTTGAACATTTTAGCGTTGTGATGCTTTAAGCATAAATTTATGCGGACCTCTTTTTCGTATTCGTATTCGTACCCTGTCAGCGGATTGACTCCCATCCTTGTAATAGTCGTAGTTTGCTCCGTTTCTTTGTACCACTTGCACGAATAGCAAGCAGCGATATTGCAAGGCGATTTGTTACAATACTTTTCCTCATGTTTTACGCAACGTCTTTCCGTAAGAAACAGCTTTCCGCAGTGCGAACAGCGGTATGCGTCTACTCTAATCATTCTCCACCTCCTTCTTAATTGCTTCAAGCTGCTGTATGATGTTATCTATCGTCTTGCCGCTGTAATCAGCGGCAATTTCTTTCAGCACGGCAATCTGTGCCGTCAGTCTGATGTAATCTGCCTGTTTCATTTCTCTTTGTTTTATTAAATTTTCCGCGTTTCTCCCTTTGAGAGTTTCAAGAGCTGTATAGTTTCGAGCATTGACCTGCTGCTGCCGCAGTCAAACCCTGCGTCTTCCAGTTTCTTTATGTGCTGATTCTCTTCTTGTGTCATAGCTCTTTGAATTCTATGTCATGTTCCTCATTCCATTCTTCCTGAAAGTCTGCAAGGCTTCTAAAGATACCTGCGGCAACACCGAAACTTATAGGCTGTGTCATTGACAGTTCTGTGATTATGACACGACTCTCATCGTACGTCACTTGAACCTTAAATGTTATTTTTGTTTCCTGCATATCAGCCTCCTTTCTACCTGTCGTGGATATTGCCTGCAATTTCTACATCGCCATTGAAGTCGTTTATAACAACCCCAAATAAAGCCCACGACTCTTCGTATTCGGGCGAAAAGTATATCACATCAAAGCAGTAGCCGCGCACGCCGTCCACTATATAGCCAATAGGCTCTCCGTTGTGCGCAAGAATATCTCCGTCATATATTTCCTTGCCGTTCTTATCTTTCAGTCCTGTGTACTGCCCGACCGTATCGAGGTCTACCTGCGCCATGTTGCATCCGTTATCGTTGCTTATGTACACGCCGTCTACGAGGTGGAGTAAGTCGCCTACCATCCACTCGCCGTTATCGAGACGCTTGCCTCTGAATTTAATTTCTCTCATATTTATTTCTTGTTTATACTGTTTAACCTATCGACTATCCAGTTAATGCCGATAGATGAAATTGCGAGAAATACCCAAAATGTCATTGTTGAAAATTCGAATCCTATCAAACGTAGTAATACCACCGTCCATAATGATAAAGTCATGGTTGCGGCGAATTTTCCGAGTTTTTCATACATAGACTGCTATTCCTCCTTTACTCCGAACGGCGCACCGTCGGCGAATGTATAACCTTCGAGCAACGTTTTTGAACCATTCACTGTGGTGAATGTAAAATTTGCGACCGTCTCACCCGATATGTTATGAAGCTGTACAATGTTGATAAAGCAGTCTTTTCTACGCTTGCTTTTCACCCATCCAAACGGCTGATGTTTCTGCATCTCCTGCCAACACTCGTCCGCATCCTTAAACGGGCGGTACTTGGGTTCGGACTTGACGCGGTAATCAAAAGAACTATACGAAAGTCCAGGAATTTCGTTTACTTTCTTCCATTCTTCGTCAAACCCTTTACTTCTAAACTCTATCTCCTTACCTTCTGCAAATGCCTGTATTATAGGCAGCAGTTCTTTCGCTTCACTACGATTCATTTTATAATGTATTGATTGGTTTAAAACTTCATTTCTATCCAAAACGCTTCTTGTGAAGGTATTACATCTTCAATTTTATACTCCCACCCGTCGGGTCTGTCTGTTATCATTACCTCGCGTATATCGGCTTGCTCGATGTCCTCTATTAGAGCCTTTGCTAATTCTATGTTTGTCATAGCTGTGTTATTTATCTTCTTGTATTTTTGTTGGTTCACGATAAATGATACTTTTAATTTGCGAGCGTTCGCCGTTCTTCTTTGGGTAATTAACCAAGAAATACAACGAAGTTGATGATTCGCTAACGAAACAAATATTGCTAATCCAACAGGCTCTGCCGTTATAAGCTACGCACTTGTCGTTAATTTGTAACGGATATTCTTTAAGATATTGCTGCTGCAACTCGTACCTCTTGTGCGCAATCTCCATTTCTTTTTCGTTGAGAGCACGCATTTGTTTTGTAAAATCTTCTTCTGTCATATTAATCCTCCAGTTCTTTTATGGCTTGCTCGCATCTTTGCATATTCAAAACCATATATGCCGCAATATGCTCATTTTTGCCCACGCACATGCCATTTGTAAGAAAGAGGCTATCCTTAACCTCTTTTATCAATTCGATAGTTTTTTCTTTATTCATTGTCTTATGGTTGTTAGTCTTTCTCCCCACTGTCACTGGGGAGATTTGTTATATACATGAACCATGATATTTCAGAAACTGCTTAATTTCATCGTTAAGCGATTCGCCGCAGTCTTTCTGCAACTCTTTGATTTTTGAGGTGCTTATGCCTAATTCTTTACATAAATATTCCGCTGTATTTCCCTCTTGAAGAAATATTGCGGTTTGAATTACACACCACATTCCTCTTTCAAAATCAGAGATGCCGGTTTGGGATACGCACAACGCCTTGTTACACATACCGCAAAGCTCTCGCATTTCTTCTTCGAGCTGTTCAAAACTGTATTGCCTCCAATGATAACTTAAATATGACGCCTTTTTAAGCGCATCACTATTGCTCAGAAATGTTTCGGACGGCTTGTAAGCCTTCTCGAACACATCTGCCGGACTCCAAGACTGGTAGCCGTCTTCATACTCAACGAGGTAGCCAGCCTTGTCTGTTTCACACTCAGAGGGTCTTACGCCGTTCTTCAAGAGCTTGCGTTCGTAGGCTTCACCCATTGTCATAGGCATAGCCTTCACTGTCTTAGTTCCAGTGTACTGTTTCATTTCTTTGTTCATAATGTTTATTTTATAAGTTCAAAATCGTAGACGAAAACCCAAGGGTTGCTCTCCCATGTACCCTTGCCGCTGATTTTGTCTATTAGGGCAGCGTAGGCTTCGCGTGGAGTCGAGAAAGAATAGAAGTCTGTCACAGCGTAATTTTGACAAGTATAACAATACTCTTTTTTAAGACGAACGTACTCTTTCCCAAAACGGCGGATACCTTCCGCCATGCAATCTTCCTCGCTGATGTCCTGTAACCTCTCTACGCGGATGTTGGTGATGCGAATATGATGGGGCATTAAGTCCGCACGGACAAACATCTTATTGCTGCATCCTTTCTCGTATTTGATGCACTCCAAAGGCATTCCGTTTTTACCACAAAGACGATAAAATTCATTGTCCTTTCTCAAATCTTCGTATTTTTGAGCGATGGCTATAGTTTCACCGAGTTTGTAAGCGGATTTGGCGAGAAGTATTCCATCGCCAAACAGACATGCTTTGCCTTTGTTTACTCCTTCTAAATCCTGCCTAACCATAATATCTCTCCATCTTCCTGCAGTATATGCTATTCTTCTTGTTTGAGTCTTTCTGCCTTCGAGTACAGCTTGTGTTAAGCCGTACCTGTCGTTGAACATAATCTTTTTCATACTCTATATTTTCGTTAATAACCTCTTTGAAGTGTACGTTCGTTACTCTATTACTTAATTCCCCATTCTTTTTTATAGTTAAATGGTTCAGGGAATCCTTCAATAGGTTTTTCTGATATTAAAATCTGTTTGCCATGTATAGAATCGCATCCCCATCCCCATATAATACCTTCATTAGCATCATACACATCTTTTGTTATTGGACGCAGCGAATAAGTTTTTTGCAAACCATATCCTTGACATCCTTGCCCTGCAAATACGCCATCATTAAGAACGTCTATAGCATATTTATTTGCTATAACTACCGCACTATCATTTCTGGAAGGGACAACAGCCACATAAACCAAACTTTGAAAACCTCGACCTTCTGTCAAATCGAAATTATATGATATGGCAAAGTAACTTACCTTGTTAAGGAACTCTTCCTCATACTTCCTACATTCCTCTTTATTAAGGAACTCTTTGCCGTCTTTTGCAAGATAAACGGTCTTCTGTATTATCTTTTCTTCCATGTTACTATCAATTCTTGTGTTTAATATTTATACTTTTAATTCTGCGTTCAGCCCCAGTGCCCAAAGGATATGCTGGAGTTCGTGCACGTACTTGATTTCTCTTAACTTTTTTCCGTCGAGGTAGGCGGCAAACTTGTTTTCCTCGACCTCGTACACGATATTGATGCCGAGGTCGTAATGATAGTAGTCGTACCATTCCGAAGTGCCTTCCTTTTGATGCTGCTCCTCCTTAAATCCGTTCTTTTCAAGAAATTCAGACGTGAGAGGGATGCCTTCGATATTGCAGCACCAAGCTCCCCAAGGCCCGTCATCGCCATCGGCGATAGCACTTAGACTGACGACTCCTTTTTTATCTTTAAAGACTTTTAGGGGATTTATATCAGTAACAACGCACATTGTGCCTTTCGGAAACATGCAATCGCGGCTTACCCTTACAAGGTCGCCTATTCTTAGGTCTTCTGGTTTAATCATATTCTGTAGTTTTTACATAGTTGTCTACATCTCGTCTATATCTTTCATGCCTACACCTCTATTTCTTGTTCAATCCGAAAAGCAAATAGGATATGCTGTAAATCGTGAACATTATAGATATAACCTCCCATAATGTCGCCATTTATTAAAACAGACCACTTGGATTCTGATTCGTCTGAGCAAAGTTTGATTCTTGGAATACGTCTATTCGTAAAGTATATGCGACTCTTTTCCCACCCATTCTTTTCGAGAATTTCGCCAGTTAAACGGATAGAATCCACTTCACTGCGGTCTGCAAGGTACCAGTTACATTCGCCGAGATCAATTAAAAGTTTTTCCTCTCTCACTTCTATAATTTGCACGACTATTGGTGAGGCTACACCTATATATCTCACCCAATCACCGGCTATATATCTCTGTTCCATATACTTGATATTTATTTGTTAGGTAACAAGTCCTCTATGTAACACCATGTAATAGGTGTCACAGCACGTTCACAAAAGCACTCCCATTGAAACTTTCTATCAGGATCAACATCACTGTAGTTTATATCTTCGGTAGTATTAATTATGATATAATCTCCTGACCTTTTGCAATCATACCATCCCTTTACAAGAATTATCCTTCCATCTTCTGGAATTTCATCCTGGCTATGCCAAAGAGCTTTCTTAAACCATTCTACACCTGCGGCAAAAGCGGTTCTTGCAGCTAAGTAGCCAGAGACTCCAAATGCAGGATTGTGTTTCGACGACGCCGCTTTTCGTATATCTATTTTGTCAATCATATTGTTATCTATATTTGTTGATAATGTTGTAAATCGCTTGCACGTCTTCGTCAGTGATTTTATGACTAAAACTACCCATGCCCAAAAGTACGCTTGCCTCCGTTAGCATTTTTTCTCTGAGTTTAAGTCTGTTAAACTCGGCAATATCTTCTTCTGTCGCAATTGAACAATTAACGCAACTGCCATTAATGCACCGACCATCAGATTTGCGGAATTTGACATTCCTGCTATCTTTGAATTGTCTTGGCGTTACTTCTGTAACGGTTGCTAAATGCAAAAAGCCCCACCAACGTGAGTAATACTTAATTTTATCGCCTACTTTAACATTTGAAAAATCAGCCATTGTAAGTCGTTTTAAAGTTATCATAAATTTCCAAGTCATTCCACCATTCTTCTCTGCCGAGTTCGACGTGTTTGTTTTCGGGTGCCCTGTGCTTCACAACTGCCTTTAACCACTCGTTTGGAACAAACGCATTGAACGATTGCAAGCCGCTGCTTTTCTTCGTCTTGCCGACTACCTTGCCGTCAATGTAGAGGTAAAGCGGATGATATTCGCCTTCAAAGCGGTAGCAGAGAGCTTGGAGCTGCTTGTGCTCTATCTCGCTATAAAATGTCACCATGTAGCGGTTTCCTCTGTGCAAAGCAGCGAGTGCGTGCATGAAGTCCTCGTAACCAAAGTGCGTGTTCTTCTTGCCGTACAGCTCGTAGAAGTATCGCTCGAAGATGTCGCGTCGCATATAGAACCAAAGAAAGTCCATATCGTCTTCTGACATCTGCGGAATCGACTTGTATATAACCTCCTGCCAAACGTGCTGTCGGAGGTGCGAACCTCTTGCGAAGCCTTCAACTGCATAAAGGAAGTCATGGTGGTCGAGTTCAAGTTTAATCATCTTCTCTCTCCTTTTGTTTGTTGTTCATTCTATGATGTATCCCTATCATTGCGAGCATAAGCGCTCGACGTTTGGCGTATTTACGAAACTTTGCCAATTTACGGTAGCTCATGTGCGAGAGCGTTGTCTCTTTATAGCGCACTTCAATATCAATCTCGATGCCGTAGCCGTGATAAAAGGCTCTTGTCATTTGACGGTACACATTGTGCATATCGTGAGTAACTCTAAAGTTTTTCATTTTCCACCTCCTTCCGGCAGTAAATCGTCGATATAGCACCACTTGGTGATACCATAATTACTTACAACTTTATCCCACGGCGTAAAGTCATATAAGGCGGTAATAGTTGTTTTTACATCCACTATTTCATTGCCATATTGTACTATATACAGGATTCGTTTGCCCTCATTTGGCATTTTGCTTGCATCATGCCAAATAGAATATATAAAATTCTTTGCACCAGCTCTGAAGGCTTTGTCTATACAGCTTCTCAGTATATCAGCATTTGGTTTTGTGGTAGCAGATTCTGCTGTAGCTTTCTCTTTGTTAGTCATAATTATTCGGGTTTATTGTTTGTACCAAGCAGATATTCATTGCCTTCGTAGGCGACACAATAACGATAGGCGGTGTCTATACAGGCATAATGGTAATCAGTATTATTCAGGTAATGTGAGAAATAGTTAGCGCACCATGTATTCTCACAATCATTCCTCACCAACACCTTTTGAAACGGCTCGAATGAACACTTAGGCTTGAAAACCCTCTTAGCAGGTCTGACTTTCAGTGTTTTCGGGTCGTACTTACCGACGTAATGCCTTTCAGCTGCGGCGATAAACTCCGCGCGCTCCTCGTTGGTGGCTTTGCGAAATAGCAATGTACAACAAATATCTTCTTTACCCCAAGAGTCGCTTATCTTGTAGTAGTCAATGGTCGTGTTAAACTTTGTATAATCGTCATTTGCCCAACCGTCAAAGACTACCGCTGTTTCTAAATCGCCATCGACCAGTACGTCGCCTCGCTTGAAGAGCTTAGACCAGTCTCGCATTTCACGAGAAGGGAGGAGCATTGCTTCTGCGTCTTCAATGCCGCCATAATAAAAGCCGTTTTCTGTAAAACTTCCTATGGGAGAGTTCGGGACTTTTGATAACACCTTAATAGGGAAGGTGTCATCAGATACTACTTCTTCAAATTTCACCTCGCCAAGCAGCGGTGAGTACAACTTTGTGCCATTTGGCATATCGCGGAGTATCTCCGCAATGTTAATCTTGTTCTCCATTTTCTTCTTCCGTTTTCTCTGTGTTATACTTCATTTCGTAAGCCTGTATTAATGCTTGCTGCTTACCGATGATTGTTAAAGCTTCTTTATAGCTCTTCAGTAGGCTATAGTATATCGAACTTCTGCCAAGGAAGTACCATGCTCCCCCAAAACAGATAAGATTAATGATTGTTAATGCTATTTCCATTATTCTTCGGTTTATGTATCTTTAACACTATCGAACACTGTCTTTATCGGTGTAAGTCTTAAACCGCCCAGACAAGCGTCACTATTGGGGTCGTCTTTGAAAGTGTATGAGATAGTGTCTATGAAACGCGTCATCTCGACCTTTATTTCTCTACCTCTGTACTCGCTGTTGAGTTCTGCGACTACGCTTTTAAGCACCTCAAAAAGCATAACTGGAGTAAACTTCTCGCTAAACACAAACTCTGCATTTCTAAAAACTTTCAAATTGTATGCAAGATCCTGCGTCTTCTTGTTATGAACGCTACACCTTGGGCGTTCACAGTAAAATCTTTCTTCTGTCATATTATTGTATTATTAATTTCTTAGTATATGCGCCTTCACCACCTTGTGAACCAGGTGTGGCTGCGCCTTGTTAAACTCCTCTACAAACCACCGCTCGTATTCGTCGTGGAAACGTGGTCTGCGGATTTTTCCAATCGGGGGGGGCAAGATGTCTACGGCAATCTTCTTCCCATTATCCAGCGTCAGTATTGCTTTCATAGCTTCCCAGTTTTAAATCCTAACTCCTTTGCTATTGCAAGGAAGTCGGAGAGTTTGTCGGGTGACACGCTGGTCTGCTTGCCTTGCGAACAGACAACATCATCTTCAACCTTGAAGTAGATATTGCCATCCATGTTGATGTAGTAAATCTCACTTTCCATATTACTTCACCTCCATGCTGATTAGGTCATCAAAATCTTCTTCCGACTTGCAGTCGTAGCAGTAAGTCAGCGTACCGTCAGCGTCCTTTGTGAGCATCATTATGCTGTTTGTGTCGTCCAACAAGTCGTCTAACATACCGAATCGGGAGTTAAAATCCACATTATTGCTGTTTATAAGCCATCGAGCACCCATGAGGGCGCATAATGTACAATATGCATCTTGCATACTTGTATCTTCATCGTAGCGAACGAGCACTTGATTATGTCCTTTTATGATAGACCACGCATTGCGCAGCCGGTCAATAAAATTACTGATTGTTTCTTTCATGTCTGTTGTTGTTACATTTTATAGTTTATATGTTCAGCAGGAACTATTTTGAACATTCTCACTTTTTCGAAACTAATACTGCTGCCGTCCTTATATATAATATCCAACTTTTGTTTCTTCTCGTCGGGGTATATCTCGGATATTGTTTCCGCTGATATAATAGTCGGCATGGTATCACCTTTCTCGAACACCAAAAGAAAATAAGGTTTGCTGTTTTCGTTTGCCATTATTCAACCTCCTCAAATTTACCGTTAATCAATTTGTAGTAAGTGTCTGCTTTAATATGTTCTCCGTCTACCTGTTCTGTTTTTACGCAAACAGGCTTCCACGTGTCTTCTACTTTTCTCCACTCCGCAAGAGTTATCCAACTTCCAATAGCGGCTTTTGCCTTTGAGTTATAGCCTGCGCACATAACAACGGAATTTTGACCACTACTATCAATCTTAGCGTAGTAGCCCGACGAACCAATCTTAGCGTAGTCGCCCGACGAACCAATCTGAGCGGAGTCGCCCGACGAACCAATCTGAGCGTAGTCGCCCGATGAACCAATCTGAGCGTAGTCGCCCGATGAACCAATCTTAGCGGAGTCGCCCGACGAACCAATCTTAGCGGAGTAGCCCGATGAACCAATCTGAGCGTAGTCGCCCGACGAACCAATCTGAGCGGAGTAGCCCGATGAACCAATCTGAGCGTAGTAGCCCGACGAACCAATCTTAGCGTAGTCGCCCGACGAACCAATCTGAGCGTAGTCGCCCGACGAACCAATCTTAGCGGAGTAGCCCGACGAACCAATCTGAGCGGAGTCGCCCGACGAACCAATCTGAGCGGAGTCGCCCGACGAACCAATCTTAGCGTAGTCGCCCGACGAACCAATCTTAGCGTAGTCGCCCGACGAACCAATCTGAGCGTAGTCG
>ERZ1034680.66-NODE-66-length-79978-cov-32.662926_pt1 | contig 79978 bp, 68 predicted proteins | sample MGYA00520639_ERZ1034680 | MGnify/ENA primary metagenome ERZ1034680 (study PRJEB33766, sample SAMN09781760) | gut metagenome | biome: gut microbiome | host: Homo sapiens | place: Madagascar | study: EMG produced TPA metagenomics assembly of the PRJNA485056 data set...
CCGCTCTGCTGCACGAAAACGCTCAAATTCTTTACGCTATCCTTGTTCTGCTTATTGGTGACAGCACACCATGTCTTATGCTCATTAGCTGCTTTGGCAAAGAGCAATATGTTAGTGTCAACGGTTGCACTCTCAAAGATTTTTACACCAGCAAAATCAATCAAGAGCATCGGATTTGTATTCTTGGCAAAGAAGTCACGTGTCTTTTCACCATACCCAGCACGCATCCACTTGTTGGAAGTGATGTAGCATAGATGTCCATTAGACTTCAGTAGCTGATGGCCACGCTCGTAGAACAGACAATATATATCGCCTGTACGTGCAAATGTCTTATAGTTGCAATCAGCATACAATTTTGCCAATTTGCCACCATCATTCTGAAGCTGAATATATGGCGGATTACCTATGACAATATCAAAACCATCGCTGACCCCGAACATCCATTCAGGATCGAAGAAATCGGCAACGGCATTTTGATCGTATGGATTCCATTCTGCAAGTTGCTTAGCATCAGCAGGAGCAAAGTCATTGTCTTCAGCCAACAGACGAGCCAGTTTCTCGCGAAGCTCTTTGTCCTTTTGGCGTAATGTACTTTTGCGGTTTGCTGTCTTTGCAGCAAAATGCTCATGACGAATTTCTGTTAGAGCCTGTTTCGTTGGTTCTATTTCCGGATTTTCAAAAAGACTGTGACATGTCTGTCGTTTCTTGGCTATCAATGAGTTTGCAGCGACAAACTTTGTCTCGAGATTTGGTAACGTAGGAATACCAAAATTAGGTTTACTTGCATCTTTCTCACAATTACAAATAAGCGAGATGAAAAAACGAAGCTTGGTAATTTGGGCTGCTATACTCTGAATGTCACTACCATAAATACAGTTTTCAATGATAGATAATTTCAAGTCATAAGTATTCTCTTCAGGAGAAATATGGCCAAGAATATCTATCATACGGTTAAGCAATCCCATAGGGAATGCTCCAGAACCACAGGCGGGGTCGAGTATCTTAATGGCTTTCAGTCTGTCAGCAACAGCTTTATATTCATCTGTTTTTGTCTTATCGTAACAGAACTCAGGTGAAAACAGCGAACGTACAAAGGCTGTTTTACCCAGATAAGAGATAAGGCTTTCGTCAACCATATAGTTCACAATCTCTCGTGGAGTGTAGAATGATCCACTTTGATTGCGTGCTGTTTCTCTTGTCTCAGGGTTATAAGCTCCCAAAAGATTCTCGAATACTTTACCAAGCAACTCCGGGTCAAGTGCAACTTGCTGCTCTTCAGGCGAGTTCTCTTCAATGGTGAAATTATAGCGGCTGAGTATGGATATCAATCCTCTCTCCTCATCGAAGAAAAGGATATTCGGCACCACAGCACGATTACGGTAGCGTCCGTCAGCAAATTTCTTGTCATTACGACTGAAACCGTCATAGTTGTAAGCTTGTTCTACTCCGTCTATAGTCTTTGTCTTGTCAAGACACTCAAACAGACCACCATTAAGGAAAGGCACCTCCGAGAACATCTTTATCACCTCATCCTCACTGATTTTGAACATTTCAGGATAGCGGTAAAGAGTCTTGATGTCTTTCTTTACATTGGTCGCAAAACGACGCTTGTTACCCTGCTCGTCCTCTATGGCACGGTTGAGCGTGGCAAAGAACAAGTTCTGAAGAATGGCATTGTAGTAGTTGCCCACCACCTTACTTTCTGGGTCAAAGTCTTTCAGAATAGTGTCAAGAAAATCTACATCAAAGATTTTGTTTGGCACAAGTTCTTTTTGCTTGATGAACCATACAAACATGATTCGGGTTATCATGCGGATAATTTTAGTCTCAATATCCTCACGATCATCATCTTCAGTTGATGTATTGTTGGGGAAATACACGCCAGATGCAGGGTCCACAGCCCATTGGTACCAATCAAACAAATCCTTATAAAATTGCTTGGTAAGAGCCTCGACTGAGAAGGCTGCAGTCACATCACTAAGCGACTGTTTACTGTCCTTCAGTGCGTTAAACTGTTCAATGGCGGTACGGCATCCGCGACCTTCTCCAAGGAGATAGGTGTATCGCTTAGTGTTGGTAGACAACTTCTCATAATCGCCTTTTTTGTTGAATCCCCATGTTTCGCTGACATAAGAGAAACGCAACACGCTCTCGTTTTTACGATAGCAGAACATGAATGCACCAGCATGTCCCATATCCTTCCAGTCTTTGGTAAGCATATCTCGTATGCCACGTTTGTTCCGTTCTATGTCCACCTTATCAGCAAGTTCCACCTCGTAGATACCAAGTGACTCTCCGTCAGAAAGAGAAATTCTCCCGATGTACAATGCACTTTTGGCAAGCCTACTATTCACTTTCACTTCACTGGTGCTATTGTAGAATTGCACCTTGTTGAGGAATATATCGTGGAGGAGCTGTTGCCAGGCTTCACGATTATATTTTGCTTCTATGACTTCTTTATAATTCATATAGTTTATCTAAATGATTCTGACAATATTATTTCAGCATTGGTCTCTTGCTCATTGAGTTGTGATTCCTGTGCCATAAAATATGGCGAGTATTTTTTTGCCATTTCGATAATTTCAGCCAAAGCCTCGTCATGTGTCATACGTGCCTTTCCACTTGTTCGGCGCAAATCCTTCTGTATGCGCTGCAAACGTTTCGGAATGTAGGTGATAACACCACGCTCTGCTAATGTCTTTAGCTGAACAATTTTCATATATAGCTCACTATCATCTATTTCACGCAAAAAGTTGTTTAACAGGCTTACAGCAGTACTGACCTGTGCACCAAGCGTATTTTGCGCGTCTTGCGCATTTTCTTGGTTGCGCATTTCCTCATCTTGTATGGCACGGAATTTTTGCAATGCCATATTGATATGTTTATAATGTTGCTCTATGCGTTCCACTGGTTGTTCTTCTTTATCTGCCTTGAAATATCTGAGTGCATCAAGCACAGACAACTCCTTAGCTGTTTCCGACACGAGAAAGAACACCTTGCGGAAATTTGTCTTTAGGAATACGAGCGTGTCTCCAGATAATGTCACACCATCAACCAGTCTTGCGTCACGTCCAGTTCTACTACGCAATGACAGTTTCTCTATGCGATTGTACTCTCTACGATTTGTCTTGTAAAGAGTTCGCAGTTCCTCATAGAATGGCAATTCTTGATTGCTTTCTTCCTTCTGTCGTTTCATGCCTTCGTCAAACAATTTTGTAAGGTCACGATCAAGAATTTCCTCCTGTGAGTAAATCTGGTTGTCCTCGCCAAATGTAGAATGGAATGTTTGTATCTTACTCAAAGCTATTTGATTCAGATTGATTTCCCTATTACCTTCACGCGAAGGATAGAACACATAGTTGTATATGTGCTTTGATGAAGAACCTATACGGTTCACACGGCCTATGCGCTGCATAAGACGTGTACTGTTCCAAGGTGTATCGTAGTTGACTATCACGTTGGCTCGATGCAAGTTTACTCCTTCTGCTAAAACGTCTGTTGTGAGGATTATATTGTATTTATTGAGCTTTGTTTTATAATTTGCATCAAAATTCTCACGAATTGTCTTGAATAGTTTACTTCTGTTGTCAGCAGAGATGACCAACACGTCCTTGCGGTTAATGCGCCGTTCGAGATACTTAACCGTATCAACAGATTCTGAAAATACTACTAACTTTTGTTCCGGATTACGTTCGACCTTAAACAACTCATGCTTTAAAAGTTCGTTGAATTTTGCAAACTTGGAATCATCTTCATCTGTTATGTCCTCCCAATCCTTGTACAGTTTTTCGAGTATCTCTTGGTCTTGCTGCAACAATTCGATATACTCAGGGTCGAAATCTTCAGCCTTAAATACAGAATTCTTTGGATTCTCCTCCGCCTTAGCATTTAATTTTTCTTCTATTTCCTCATCTGAAAGTCCTGCTTCCAACAAGTTGTTTATGTCAAGGTCTGGAGCGATGAATACCTTATCACGATTGAACATGTCAATCATATTTTGGTTCGCCTGACGGAAATTGTTCAACGATATTTGGAAAGCATAAAAACTGCTTTCAAGTCGTTTTACCAATCCATTCTTGCGGATTCCTGCCAGGCTGCGGCTTATCAATTCGGCATTGTCATACAAACCATTTGCAGCTTCAGGTTTCAAATAGGCAATAGCCTGATAACGGGCATAGCTTAACTTCTTATCAAGAGTTTCCATTGCACTTTCAAACAGATTGGCTAAACGTTCATTCAGCTCATACCTGTTTTCAATAGGACGTTCAACCTTCGGGAATCCATTTACATCTTTGTTATAACGAGCCACATTTTCAATGTCTGTTCTTGTGCGGCGGACGGTCAAAGGCTTTATAATACGGTCACGCACATGCTCGGCCAACTTCTTAAACTGTGTCACATCGAAGTTGGGGTCTTTCCTTAATTGTTGGAACTCCTTGATAAGAGGAGAGAAGAATGCTGTCAAGTTTGCCACTCCGTCTATTGTACAACGTCGAGGGTCTTGGAACAACTGTATCTCATTGTAAATGTCTGCTGGTGTATTGTTCATCGGTGTTGCCGAGATGAGCATCACTTTTTTCTTATATCCAGGAATATTTCCATTTTCGATGCGAGGCATCTTGCAGATTTCCTGCAGTTGTTCAAATGCAGCTGTAGTGTGTGAACGAAACTTGTGTGCCTCGTCCACCAATATCAAATCGTACTCATCTGCATTCCAATAGTTATAGTTCTCTTCATCAAGGACCTTTGCCAAACTTCCATTGGAAATAAATTTGGCATATTTATCTATGCCAAAGTCTTTGAATGTTGCTTTCCAGTTCTGTTCTACTGCAGGAGGATATACAACAAGAATTTTTGTCTTGTCGCGTCCATTCTCTATCAAGAACTTCTTTGCAATCATGGTTGCAATAACAGTCTTACCAAGACCAACGACATCTGCAAGGAAGAATCCATCATACCTAATGAGCTTCTGATATCCCTCCACAACTGCATCCATTTGGTAATCATACTTGGTATATCCCTCAGGCATATCAAACGGATTGTTGTCATCTGTGGCCAACACACGATCAGAGAAGTATTCCATAAGCATTTTGATGTACAAATCGTATGGAGCGACATCATCTCTTAAGTAGGTTTTGTCTATGGATGTTTTCACATCTTCTGCGGTAATCTCACAACCTTCAGCTTCTTTCCACAACAATTCAAATTCGTCTTTGGCAAATTTTACATCATCAAATCGGTCAAGCTTGACATTGAACTCATATTGCTTATCTTGCGAAATGCCAAGCCCATTGCCGGACAAATTGCTTGAACCAGTTATGGCGATGCCTTGGGAATACTGATTGAAATCATCTGGATAGAGTACATACAACTTTGCATGTATTCTCTTTGACGGATGAGCACGTAGTTCAAGTTTACCATCTATAAGGTCTTGAACCATCTGAAGCATACCACTCTCTACCTCCTTTGAGTAGTTAGAACGCTCTATATCCTTACGGATTTTACGCAAACAATCTTCTTTTACTTCCTCTTCTGCACCAAAGAAAATTTTTCCTTGGTTGGCGGCTTGTGCTATATACTTGTCTACATCTATACCGATAAGCACCCGCACCTTATTGATATGGTCTAAGAATGGACGCAAGGAAAAATATCCAGACGCACGCAGAAAACCAACTACAGCATCAAGATTTTTTATATGATTGTTATGTTGTAACACGCCCTCAAACTCTTTCATAAGAGTGTTTCCATTCCTATTTGTAAAGAAATTGGAATTATTTATTGTTTCGTTCATATTGTCGTTCTAATTAGGTTTATTATTGTTTCGTCCCAGGCATCTTCTTATACACGAATCCTTCACCACCAGGGAAGTAAGCTTTGAATACAATGCTGAGGAATTGGGCAATGTCCTTACGCTTCTTGCCAATCTTGAAGAAAGCTGAACTGGCATACGTCATGAGGTCGGCTTGGCTGCACTTGGCATTGACAGCAATATTGACTTTAGATATTACTATCTGGTCACGCTCGGCAAAAGCTATGGCACAAGCGTTGATGGCCTCCTGTTCTTCTTTGCTGAACACGCTCATCTTCGCTGCAAACCAATCAAGTGCTTCTTGCACTTTGTGCTGCTGCTCTTCATCCACGGCTTGTGACATTGCTGCCGCACGTTCTTGCTCCAGCTTCTCTACCGTGTCCTCAAGCACCGCCACCTTTTTCTTCATGACATTGTACTTCACCATATTTGCCATGACGAAGCAATAGCAACACACAACGACGATGAACACAAGTACAGCTTGATAGCGTAGCTCGTCCACAATATCATTCAGCCCTGCAATGTAATGACTCATCATTGGCACAGCCATCAACGACAGCGCAGCACCGACATACATAAACCTTACTTTCGCCTTATCGCTTATTGGCGATATGCCCACAAACAAGGCAAGGACGAGCGACAACGCGCAGAAGCAGAGTGCCAGTAATGCTGTTCCCATATCCTATTCCGTTTTTTAATCTTTCAAACAAGCAAGCGGTATTACTTTGACTCCGTCTGGGCGTGTGTAAGCCATGCTGCCACCTGTCATGACAATCATCAAGTCGGGTTCGCGCAACGGCACCTGCTTTTCTGTCTCATTATACACTTGAATAAGTCGTTTAATTTCCAAAAGATGTTTGGCTCCTTCTTCTATTTCACGGCTGCCAAGTTTGCACTCTATCAGAGCATAGCGTCCATCGTCAAGATGAAGCACCAAGTCGGCTTCCAGTCCGTAGCGGTCGCGATAATATGACAGATGATTGCCAAAACCTGGAGTATAAGCCCTAAGGTCTCTCGCACACATCTGCTCAAAGATGAAACCAAAGGTTTTGAGCTGCGTCATCAATGCTTCTGGGGAAAGTCCTAATGATGCAATTGCAATGGATGGGTCTACGAAAGCTCGTTTTATACCACTTCGAATTGCAGTCTTGCTTCGGACTGCAGGACACCAAGCTTCGATGTTGTCAATAACGAACAATTTGTTGAGGGAGGTTACATAATCCTCAAACGCACTCATAGAAAGTGAAACTTCCCCAGAGGTTGTTACATCAGCTAACAGAGCCGTATTCTTTGCCAATGTTGAGATGTTACGGGCATACGAACGCAATATTGCACGAGTTGTCCGTTCATCCCTTTGTACGCCATCCACTCTTGAAATATCGTCACGACAGATAGCATCAACATAGTTGCGTGCAATAAGTAGCTTTGCCTTATCACTCTTCATATTTAGAAATGCAGGCCATCCACCACGACAAGCAGCATAAATCAAGTCTTCAATCTTCATATCTGAAGTGATGCCGTCTATGTCTAAGTCTTTATTATCAAACAATTCTTTAAGTGAAATCTTTCCGTTAGACTCTCCTGACTCCCATAGACTCATTGGCAACATTTTCATTCGTGAAATCCTACCCGTACCAGAATGATGTATTTTACTTCTGTCTACAACAGTAGATCCGGTAAGAATGAATTGTCCTGGAACCTGACGCTTGTCCACCATAGTACGCACGGCATCCCAAAGCACAGGAGCATCCTGCCATTCATCTATAAGACGAGGAGTTTCACCCATCAACAACAATGATGGTTTTGAGGCAGCAGTTGCAGCGTATTCTTCCTGCATCTCCGTGTCCTGCATCTTAATGACACTTTTGCTCATTTGTTCCGCAGTTGTTGTCTTTCCGCACCACTTAGGGCCCTCTATTAGTACAGCCCCGAAAGCCTCAAGACGCTCTGCCAGTTGAAGGTCTGCAATTCTATGTGAATAACTCATATTGTAACCATGATTTGATTATGTATGCAAAGTTAGTGATATTCAGTTATATATGCAAGCAAAAACTGATATTTGTGAATGTTTAATACTATGAATTGCGTTGTTTCATTGCTAACTTTTGTGGTAGTTTAGAACTAACTTTTGTGGCACTTCATTTGTAATTTTTGAGGTATTTCATTTGTAGTTTTTGGGGCGTTTTATCATATGTTTTTGTGGTAAAGCACTACCTTTTAATAAGGTAGGCTGCACCTCGGAAATAAAAATAAATGTGATTTATTTTTGTTTTTCTCTCCATTTGCACTACCTTTGCAGCAGTTGAGTGCGTGTTTGCTTATCGTTGCTTATTTCCATATTTGCAGCACATTTGCAGCACGCTCACGCAGATGGCTTGTTTAATAACGGTTTGCATTTCGAGGAGGTTAAGTAACGATACGCAGTATTCCTCATTCAATAAGGAGTAGATACATAAAAAGGGTGCATTGCTATTCACATAATGATTAGCAGTGCACCTTTTTGTGTAACTTTATATGTCCTAAACTATTGCCGTCCGGTAAAACGTGGAAGCGCAAACGCCCAATGATTGCTGAAGATGATAGCATCTGCGGTAACAGGAGAACTTGGAAGAAGATTTTGCAGACTGACTTTGACACTGAGGCAAAGCATTTGTATTTGGAGAAGCTATAGACGAGTCCCTCGGAGATTAAAAGTTTAGATAAACAAGCCCCAAAAGAAGCAAAGGCTATGAAAAAGAAATTACAAGGTAAGATAAGGTTGAATGACATACATGAACTATGTCGTATGACACAAGGCAAGGACAACAACCATCGGAAAGAAGAGCTATACCAAATTACTTTTGATGAAGATGACCGTGTGGCGTTCAATGCCTTACATGCCATGTCGCATTTCGACTTAGCCAACAATGAGTGGCTTTACTGCAAACACGACAACTTAATAGATCGAGTGATGAAGGAAAAGCATGTTGGCAAATGCCGTTTGATGCTCAACCTTCTTCTTCGTCAACCATTCGAGAAAGACTTACTCCGTCCTGACTTCATCGATTTCTGCATAGCCAAGATTTCGGCTTGTGCCCAACCCTATGCTATCCGAGCCTATTGCATAAAACTTGCCTATGAACAAATGAAATATTATCCAGAGCTCCTTGAAGAGTTAAAGATGGCACTGGATATGCTGAACCAAGAGGCTTTGTCTCCTGGACTGTTATCAGCAAAAAGGCAGATTATGGAGAAAATCAGAAGGGAACTTGGGTATCGCACGCTGAATAAGTAGGCTAAAGAGTCAACAAGCAACTTCATACGCCGAGGTGTATCTTTGACATAGGTGGATTTCTTCTTTTGATGGCAAAACCACATAATTAGCAAAAAGCGTGCAGCTCAATGAGCTGCACGCTTTTTGCTTGTCAAGTGTTATAGATGCGGAGTGTTCGCTAAAATGATAATATATAGATGACGATATATTCTCCACCTATTTCTCTGCATTTCTTGTCCCGAACAACTCGTGTGTCAATTTACTTCACCACCACTTTCATGCTTTTAGCTCCTGCTTGTACTACATAACAATGGGCGGGCAACATGAGCGATAACGTTGTTACTTGATTGTTATAAACAATACGCCCATCAGTGGTAAACACACTTACTAATTGCGGCTGCGGACTTTGCACACAGAGTTTCCCATTCTCGGCCCATACCTTCAACGACGATTGCTGAACGGGCACTATTGATGCTGCAACGGCATCATCAGCAAACATTTGCCAGGTCGTGCCACTTGCTACCAACTGGTAACCATCGGGCACGGTGGTAGGGGCTGCTGTGCCAATGCGTGTTATAAGTTGACCATTATGGCCAATGGCATGACTTTCATAGTAGGTGCCGCGCTGCGTTACCGTCACATCGCTTTCGGAGTGCAAACCTACGGCACGACGCACGGCTATCATGCGATTTATAGCATCGTGGTCAGTTCCCACCCAATGGGGCCAAAACACACATGGTATGCCCGGCGATGAAAGGAGAAAAGCATAAGCTGCCTGAATGTTACCCATGTACTTATTGCCGTCACGATAAGTGTCATGATTATCGACAAAGGTTATTGCATAACGATTGTAATTGTGGTGATGTATCATTCCCGCCGGGCGCCAGGTGGTTTTGTTCTCTATCCACGACATGTTGGTATAGTTGTTTTTGGCCAGGCCATTGTTGAGTGCAGCATACTTTGACGGGAAATCAAAAGCCATGCTTTGACGCCCTGTGGCTTCAATCCAAGCTGCTACGGGGTCATAACCTCCGTCCCAATACTCGCCTACCGACAAATAAGGATGTGTGGCGGCATTGTATATGCCTACATATTTGCCGTCATAGCCCTTGCAATAGTCGTAGCGCCAACCATCATAGCCAAATTCGCCATGCAACCAGTTAAGGTAAGCCTCAACATCTTGTTGCACGTAGGGTGATGTGTGGTCCAAGTCGCGTGCGCCGTCCCAATTCTCGCCCGTATCATTAGCTCCTTTAGCCTTACCATACCATGCTCCTGCACTTTTATCTGTATTGATTTCATCGTTGGCACATATGTGGTCGGTGGTAAGCTGGTAGGTGCCATAAGTTCCGAAATCGTCCTTCGTAAAGTTTCCCCAACCAGTGTCACCTGCCCTATGATTAATAACGATGTCGGCTATTACCTTTACGCCCTTGGCGTGCATGGCACTGATGAGGGTTCTTAAATCGGACGCTGTACCCCAACATGAGTTTTGATTATTCCACTGACGCGGGTGGTAACCTACATTACTACCACCCACTGCGTCGCCACCCTCAGCACTGGCTGAAGGGGGCAACCATACGAGATTGAAGTTCTGACTTATTTCGTCAACCCGTTGGGTCAACTGTGTCCACCCCGTTTGCTTTTGCGAGTTCCAGTAAAAGCCTTGTAACATCACATCCTCACTTTCGGCTGGAGCCTGAGCAAATAAGGACAGAGGCAGCCACGATGCTATTAAGAGTATACACTTTTTCATTGACATACGCACTTAATGCAAAGAACTCCACCCTTGCAAGGGATGGAGTTCTTGCTAATTCTTACTAATGAGTCATTTAATAATTTGCCGTAATGCTATAGTTCATTTCATAAAGGTCTACCTTTATTGTGAACGAGGTAGCGCCTTCGGGTTCAACAAGGTGCCAAGAGTATTTGCCACCGCCAATTACGAACTTGCCTTCAGTGGCTTCACAGTCTTTGGTAGGAGCGCAAAGGCAATTATTTTCATTGGCCCAGTCAAAGTTGCCATCAGCACCAAAACCTGATTCGGGAGCTATTTTGAACCAATGCCATTCACCTTTAGCTGGAACCGTTACGCTATACACGCCATCAGCCTCCTTGGTCATGGGGCGACTCTTGTCTATGCCCAACACGCCTATGTAATAATAGGCTGATTCAATCACTGGAGCTACAGGTTTTACCTTTACCTCAATGTTCTTGCTTGTGCTCACGCGGTCTGTTTTATCAGCTGACGTCCAGACATACACAGTGGCTTTAAGGGTGAGTGTGCGCAGCTCAGAACGGCGACCAAACTCTTGAATTACGATGTTGGTTACATCGGCTGTGGCAACCTTGCCTTCATCGTTTACGGCAAGCGGTGTCAAACTGCCATCTTTGCCTACTACGTCAAGGGCAAATGAATCGGTTACGAAGCCCTCGGGTTGCTCAATTGTATACTGTGCCAGTTCTATGCTGTCGGCTGTTACTACGCTCATATCTATGTCGGCACAAGGGGTAATGTTGAGCATAATATTCTGTGCCTCCTTCTGCGGATTGCTTTGCGGAGCTTTCCAGTCAGTATAATCTTCGTCGCAGGCTGTCAAGCACATGAGTGCCATCAAGCCAAATATGATTTTCTTGAACATAATCTTTCTGTTTTAAGGCTGAGGAGTGGAATGAACTATAAGGAGAGCTACCCCACCCCTCAAACTATTGTTTACTCCTTAATAAAGCGGAAGGCTCCAGTTATATCATTTACAATAACCAAGTAATCGGCCTCGCTCTTGATGCTGATATTTGCACCACCGCTCTTGACTCCTACGCCATAGTAGCCAGACTTGCAACTGGGCGTTTCGTCATATTTACTACCTATTTCCATCGCCCAACCGTCGGCTTGGAACTTCACCTCACTCGCTGCGGGCAAATGAACGTGGGCATACCAGTCGTGGTTATTGGCGCCTACCACGGTGTTAACGGGAGTCAATGCTATACCGTCGCCCCAATTATTGAAGCTGCCATTCAAGTAAAGCTTGCCATAAGCAGGCGCATCGTCTACTTTAGTAATGCTAATGCCATTGGCATCGCCCTTAGCCACTTGCTTGGTGTCGATCGAAATCGTATAAACGCCATTCGCTTTTGCCGAAATATTAGCAGCTCCACCATCGTTAAGAACGAATTCGCCAAATGATGCACCTTGACCTATCTGTTTTTCCCAATTATCAGTGAGCGAACCACGGAGTTTGAATTCTACGCCTGCAGGCAAGTAGCCTGTCCACGACACTGTGCCATAGCCGTTATCTTCGTCATAGCTATCGCCTGTGAGATAGAGCGGGAGCAGACCTGTCATCAAGTCGTCACCCCAGCCACCTTCGCCGAAGCAACCACCAATGAGATACCATGTAACGGGGTCTGCCACTTCCATACGTTGGTAATAAGGCACATAAGTCAGCTTCACAATGTTTGAATACACCTTAGGCGTAGAAGTTGTTTGTGCACTCAGACGATAATATACATTGACCTTTTCGGGCACATCGGCAGCACTGCTCACACCTAATTCGCGAAGCAAGAGCAAGTCAACATCGGCAGGAGCCAGTTTATATTCGCATTTTGTTTTGCCTTCATCGTACTCCTTTACTTCTGCATTGTCGGCAAACTTTAACTTGCCGTCGGCATCAGTCACCACCTCAGAGCCATCCTTGCTCACCACGTACTGCAGCTTGTAGTTAGTTACAAGCGGCATACCGCCATAGTCAGGCTGACTCCATGTAAAGGCTATCGAGTCGGTTGTATTTTTTAAGTCATAAGCATTACCCGCCAAAGCTGGTGTGTTGAGTGTAAAGCTATCGGGCATATGCAACACAGGGTTAGAGCCGTTATCGTCGGCACACGAGGCAAAGGCAAGGCCCAAGCTCAAGCCCAATGCTGCTGTTGACAATATCTTATATAGTTTCATGATATGCTGATTTTTGTTTGAAGTGAAAATGCTTTCAGTTGTTTGAGGTGAGGCTTGGAGGTTGGTCATAAAGGCAACCTCCATGCCTCCATAAGCTTTAGCGTTCCTTGTTTATCTGTTTATTGTAGTTTCCTACTCACAGTTGTCAGAACCTACGTTATAACCTCTAAACTCAAAACTTAATTATATCCTTCATTCTGCTTCAAGTTGGGGTTATTGCTCAAGTCAGTTTGTGGAATAGCAAACACCTTGCGGAATGACGGGAACGATGTGCCATTTGCGTCGCCTCCCATAAACTCCCACTTGTAGTCAGACTGTCCGGCAAACTTATTAAAGCGGATAAGATCCATACGTCTGCGTCCCTCGAACCAGAACTCGCGTGCCCACTCAGCACAAATATCGTCAAGTGTAGCATTGTTCAATGGGGCAGCATGTGCTCTATCGCGCAAAAACTTGAGTTTGCTATCAGCATCAGAGTTCGGGCCAAGTTTACGAACCGAAGCCTCTGCATAAGTGAGGTAAGCCTCCGCCATACGCATCAAAGGCAGGTCTGTGTCAACATAGTCAATGGCCGACGTCCGTGCACCATCTGAACGCACATTGCGGAACTTTACGCTCGTGAAGCCATAAGCGATATCACCCACCTTAGTTATATGCTGTTTGTAGCCCTTTGAGTAGAACAATGCACGATCGTCATTGGCAGCTCCTGTCATGGTGGCTATGCTGCCCGTTTCGGGAGCTGCAGCATCATTAAAGAACTGATCTACGAGTTTACTCTTAATTTGTAAACACTTGCCCCAGCTATGGTTCGTGCCTGACGGCACATCAGTGTCCATATCGTTTTTATCGTCATATGAGGCTTGAATCAACATTTGCGTACCGCCATCAGTTTTGGTAATAATGCCATCTTGCAACACGGGCAGAATGTCCTCATACTGTGCACCATTGCTATTATTGTCGGCCAAGAATAGCATTTGGTAAGCACTATACTTTTCGCCCGTTGTCGGATTGGTAGCACCATTAAGGTTCAAGTGGTAGTAACCATTCTCCAGCACCTTATTAGCATAAGTCATGGCATCATCGTTGCGTTCATGCCCCGTGTACACCTCAGCGTTCAAATAAAGGCGTGAGAGCAGCAACCACACAGCCACCTTGTCGGCACGGCCGTAAGTGTTGCGTCCGGGGTCGGCCATTTTGTCCTCAATGTCGAGCAGTTCCGACTCTACAAAGTCAAAGAGTTGCTGACGGTTGTAGTAGACGGCATTGTCTGATGACACCTTAGTACAGAAGGGACCTGCGCCAAAAATATCGAGCACAGAGGCATAGTTATAAGCCCTGATAAATCGGGCCTCAGCCAATCGCATAGGATCTTTGCCTATGTCGTTGATGTAAGAGTTGCAAAGCGTAATGTTAAAGTAAAGGCGATAGTAAAGGCCCAAGGCAAACGCATTGCTGGCAGTGTAGTTGTTATACATCAACTCCTGCACACCACCATCGTTGGCCGCATAAACCCATGCGGCCTCGTCGCTGGTAAACTCATTTAAGTACCATTGCATACGATAATACTGCGTACCACCCTCATCCTTCATCACACTTGGGGGGATATCAGGCTTTCCGGCATTGCCTTGCTGGCCTGTCAGGCAGAAGGTGGCATAAAGCTTGTTGAACAAGGCATCATCGTTAGCCACCTGTGTTTGCTGCGGGTTGATAGGCGTTACATCAAGGTCGCCCGTACATGAAGTGATGGTCAGGCCACAGGCGCAAGCCATCAGCGCGGCATATTTTCTTATATTGAGTTTCATTGTAGTAGCGGTTTTAGAAGTTAAGGCTTACGCCCACAATGCAAGTGAAGGGACGCGGATATACGTTGCTGTCATAGCCACCATCAATTTCGGGGTCAAGTCCCTTGTACTTGGTAATGGTAAACACATTTTGTGCCGTAGCATAAACGCGGCCACTGATGCTGCTCTTGCCAATGCGGTCGAATGAGTATCCCAAGGTAATGTTGTCAAGTTTCAAGAATGAAGCATTCTGAATAAAGTAGTCTGAACATGAAGCGTTGGCACTTGAGCTGGTCCAGTCCTTGGCCAATTCATACTTAAAGGCGTTGTGCCAAGTGTTACCAGCATAAAGGCGACTCATACCAGTGTTCACGTTATCACCAGCCTCTACACTATTGTACACGTAATTGTTCAAGCTGGCACGGAAGCCTAAGCCCAAATCCCAGTGCTTATAAGTAAGTTTGGTGCTAAGGCCCATGGTTACGTCAGGATCCGACTTCTTGTAGAAGTAGCGGTCTCTATAGTCAATCACGCCATCAGCATTGCGGTCAACAAACTCACCAAAGCGGGGTTGTCCGTTCTCGTCATATACCTGCTGGTACACATAGAAAGCACTGGCGGCCTCGCCTGCCTTCCAAGCCTTAATCATGTTGTCGGCTGTGGCTTTACCACCCGAGCAATAAGCGTTAGGTATGTAATAGTCGGGACCCTGTGAGGCTACGAGCTCGTCAATCTCATTCTTGTTCCAACCTATGTTGTACGATACCTCCCAACCCCAATCGCGGGTTTGAACAGGACGTACGGTCAACATGGCTTCAACACCTGTGTTATGCAGCGAACCAATGTTGCTGAGCACGCTACTGCTAAAGTTTGAACCTACTGCCACAAAGCCCGTGTTCAGCAAATTGGTTGTTTTGCGGTAATACCAATCGAGGTTGGCTATTACACGGTTATTCCAGAAACCGAGGTCAAGACCTACGTTGTAAGTAGTCGTCTTTTCCCAAGTCAAGTCCTTATTATAAGCCTCCGGACGATAAGTTGTGCCATCACCTACTATAGGATAGAAAGCTCCGGCCACATTCTGTGAGTAGTTAGGCATGTAAACATAGTCGCCATAGCCATGCTCTTGCTGACCTGTGACACCCCAGCCCAGACGAAGCTTCAAGTCGGTCACAGCCTTTACGTCCTTCAGGAAGTTCTCCTCCTTTACTTTCCAAGCAAAGGCGGCTGCAGGGAAGAGGCCCCAACGCTGATCCTTTGAGAAACGTGATGAACCATCGTCACGCAGCGTGAAGGTAATGAGGTAGCGGTTCAACAAGCTATAGTTGAAACGGCCAAAGAAGCTAACCAAATAGTATTCGGTCTTGAACAAGCTGTTCTTCTCCGCAAAGTAGTTAGGATTGGTCAGTTCACCAGGGTGTGTCAAGTGAGTTGACGGGTAGTAAACAGGATAGCTAAAGTCCGATTCGCGGTGGAAGTGTTGCCACTCATAACCTAACATGGCATCAAAATGATGTGCCTCAGTAAAGTTCTTAGCGTACTGTGCATACATATTGAGCGAGAGGTTATACTTGTCGGCCTCATTCCACCCCTTGCTGCCATAGTACAGATGACCATAGTCGGTGGGCAAACAAGTTTTATCACTATGGCCATGGGCCACTTCCATGCCACCATTTACGTGCAAGCGCAAGTCTTCAAAGCCATGCACCTTGTAGTCTAACTCAAGGTTGCCCTGCAATGAGCGGCTCTTGCCAATGTTCTCTTGCTGCAACAAAGTTGCTACAGGGTTACCGATAGCTTGGCTGTTGCTGGAATGTGTCCATTCGCTGTCACCAAAGTCTGCCGTAGCAGGCCATTGCCAGAAGCCGCCATACTCTTTTGCCTCAGCGCGATCATCATAAATGGGCTTGGTAGGATCCATGCCCAATGCCTGGCCAATGGCATCGGTGTTAGCATACGATGAGCGTGAATACATGAACTTACCATTGAGGTTAACCGACAAGTGATCATGCAAGAAGGTGGGCGAAATATTGAAGCTACCCGTGTAACGGCTATAGTCTGACGTCTTGAGCGTACCCTTTTGGTTGGTATAACCAAAGCTTACGCGGTAGGGCATATTCTTGATGCCACCGCTCAAAGTGATGTTATGGTCAGTTGATACAGCGGTACGGTAAATTTCCTTTTGCCAATCGGTGTCGGCAAAGAGGTGTTCGCCTGCTGCATTCCAATAGCCCAATGAGTTATAATACTCCGAAGCTTGCCAAGCAGCATCATCTGTCAGCCCCGTGCGACGACGAATCAAGTCAATGAACTCTTGTGCATTAAGCACATCCAGATACTTGGTATTGGTGCTTACTGACACATTACCATTGTACGACACATGCGGACGGGTATTTTTGCGTCCCTTCTTAGTCGTGATGATGATAACGCCATTCGAGGCACGTGAACCATAGATGGCGGTAGCCGATGCGTCCTTCAACACCGTGAAGGATTCAATATCGTTAGGATTAACCAGTGTGAGTGCATTGGGTGAACCTTCAAGGCCATCGTTATCCAGGGCAAGACCATCAATTACAATCAATGGGTCATTCTTAGCATTCAGCGAAGAGCCACCACGAATACGGATTGTTGCGGCACCACCAGGAGCGCCACTACTGCTTACCACATTAACACCTGCCACCTTGCCTTGAATCATATCTTGGGCTGAAGTTTGCAGACCATGGTTCTTATCATCAGGCTTGATAGCTGTTACCGAACCCGTCAGGTCATTTTTCTTAGCTGTGCCATAACCAATAACCACAGCTTCATTCAGCATTGAGTTATCCTCAAGCGTAATTACCACTGTGCCATCAGCTTTTACGGTAGCCGTTTTGTAACCAATATAGGTCACACGAAGGGTTGCGCCAGGCTTTACGTTAAGTTTGAAATTACCATTCGCATCGGTCAGCGTCATCGTTTTCGACCCAGGCACAGTTACAGTAGCATAGGCTACCGACTCGCCCGTAGTGTCTTGCACATGTCCGCTCACCGTGAGGCCCTGTGCCAAAGCACCGAGCGGAAGGCTTGCTCCTGCCAGCATCAGCGACAAAAGCTTGGAATTGAGCATCTTCTTGTTCATGATATTAAGAAGTATTAGTGAATTGCGTGAAAGAATCTTTGAGCTTTGAGTTCTAAGGTTATAAGTTATAAGGTTATAAAGTCACCTCTGCGTGTAGGACTCTCAAAGGTTACTTTATAACTTAAGTTCTGAGGTTTAAGGTTATAAAGTCACCTCTGCGTGTAGGACTCTCAAAGGTTACTTTATAACCTCATAACCTTAAAACTTGAAACTTGAAACCAACCTCATAACCTTAAAACTTAAAACTCCCCCCTCTCCTACTGCGCTACAATGCTAATAGCAAAACCGCCACCACTTGCAGCATGCAGTTTCAAGTTCGTTTTGTTAGTCACCACCTTGCGGGTAATGGTATAAGCTTTAGGGTTTTTATCCCACGAAGCATCTTTGGCATCAGCATAAATGGTGGCCAAATATTTTTTACCAGGAGTAAGGAAGTCGAGTTTGAGTTGTGAAGTATGGCCATTCTCGTCAGCAGAACAACCTACAAACCAATTTTCAGAGTGCTTATCCTTACGGGCTATCGTTACATAGTCACCAGGTTCAGCCTCCAAGTAAACACTCTTTTGCCAATCAACAGGCACATCTTTGATAAATTGGAATACGTCCATGTGCTCCTTATAATGCTCTGGCACATCGGCTGCCATTTGCAAGGGGCTGTACATGGTTACATACAAAGCTAATTGGCGAGCAATGGTTGTACGCACACGACTGGTGTTTGAAGGATTCATTTTTGAACAATCTGTTTCGAATATGCCCGGAGTGTAGTCCATCGGGCCACCAATCAAACGTGTAAAAGGCAATATCGTGGTGTGGTCCACCGAGTTGCCACCAAAGCTCTCATACTCTGTGCCACGTGCGCTCTCGTTACCAATCAAGTTAGGATAGGTGCGGCATATACCTGTAGGGCGGGTAGCCTCATGCGCATTAACCATTATTTTATAGTCGGCGGCCTTGGTTACGCAATACAAGTAGTGATTATTCATCCACTGACCATAGTGATGTTCACCGCGTGGAACGATGTTGCCCACATAGCCACTCTTAACTGCGGGGTAACCATTGTCAACCATAAACTGGTAAGCCTTGTCAAGATGGCGCTCATAGTTACGGGCCGAACCCGATGTTTCGTGGTGCATAATCATTTTCACACCCTTCGAGGCAGCATATTCATGAATTGCCTTGACATCAAAATCAGGGTAAGGCGTGACAAAGTCAAACACATAGTCCTTTTCATGTCCGAACCAATCTTCCCAACCAATGTTCCAGCCCTCAACAAGCACCGCGTCAAAACCATTTTCTGCAGCAAAGTCAATGTAGCGCTTCACATTTTCGGTATTAGCAGAGTGTGTACCGTTAGGCTTGGCATGCGCATAGTCGGTTTCGCCCAATTTTACGGTAGAGAAGTCATTGGTGTAAGCCCAAGTTCCCTTGTTGGTAATCATGTCCCACCAAACGCCAATATACTTGGTAGGCTTTATCCATGAGGTATCTTTTATTTTGCAAGGCTCGTTCAAGTTGAGCGTCATGCGCGATGCCAATATGTCAGCACCATGTTCACCTGCTATGACAGTACGCCAGGGCGATGTGCACGGGGCTTGCAAGTAACCTTTGTCGCCGCGTGCATCTGGGGTGAGCCAGCTTTCAAAGGTCATTGTCTTGTCATCATAGTTAAGGTGCATGGTTGAATAGTCAATACAAGCGGCTTCATGCAAGTTTATGTAGAGTCCGTCCTGACTCTTCATCATAAGGGCTGTTTGCACCCCACCCTGCCATATAGGGGTTTGCGATGAGTTCTGCGTCACCGCGCCCTTCATCAGTCCACGAATTTCACTAAGCTTGCTGGTAACGGTTTCATACTCTTGCGTGTCATAGTCGCCGGGTATCCACCATGCGGTGTGGTCGCCTGCCATGGCAAACTGTGTGTGTTCCTCTTTTATGGTAAAGTAGGTAAGATTCTTCTGTGCCGGGAATTCGTACCTGAAGCCAAGTCCGTCGTCAAACATGCGGAAACGTATCTTTATTTCACGTTCGTTCTTTGGCTGCGACAGCGTAACACACAATTCATTATAATGGTTGCGAATGCTACTCTCCTCGCCCCACACTGGTTGCCACGTTTCATCAAAAGTAGTCGTGGTATGGCCAGTTTCAACAAAGCCTGTCATGAGGTCAGCCTTTTGGGCCAATTTCGAAGCATCGGCACGTGTCTTAAATTCAAAGTCTTGTGCCTTGTTGGGGTCTTCCTGTTTGAGTTCCAATCCAAGGTGCGAGGGCTTAATAATATCCCGCCCCTTATATTTTAGGTAATATGTAGGACGACCTTGTGCGTCGAGTGAAAAATTCATTTTGAAATTTCCATTAGGCGACTGTAAGTCTTGCGCCGCTGCTGTCATTGATATGCAAGCAAGCGATAGGGTAAACCATAAATTCTTCATAATGTTTTGCCTATATAGTGGTTGCTATGTGTTACTACTTCGTATGATTTTGTTTGCGAAAGTTTTTGCTCATTTCGCATTGCAAAACTACTATTAAGAATTTGTGAATAAAAGGAGATACAACTAAAATATAAACGTTTCAAAAAGCATTGTCGCTGATATTCAACAACTTACAATGGTTCTCACACCTATAATTTATAAACCCAATATAAGGGAGCCGCTCTCATAACTTGCTGTTTTGCCACATCTACAATACATGATTATATGTTATAAAGCACGTTTTGTGACTTCCGTTAACAATATACACAGTTCTTATCACAACAAGTTGGCCCGTAATCGATTCAGAATATTGATGTATGGTAAAACGCCAAAACGCGCATTTAATGCTTTTGCCCTTTCAGGCAGGGCGTTCAAAATCGGCATCAAAAGCGCGACCGTTTTTGTTGCATTTTAAGTTGCCCGAAACGCGCTGCAAAAAAACGCAAGCACTAATGGGGGCGACGCGTCCCGCGTCGGGATAATTAAAAGGAAAGATACAAACCATACTTAATAATGGCAGAATCTTTTCCCGACGCGAGACGCGTCGCCCCCATTAGTGCTTGAGTTTGGTGCTTGCGTTTGGTGCTTGAGTCCGTTCGCATGCTTATGTTTTACCGGACAACCATAACAACGAATAGAAATCCCCAAAACGATCTCATTTTTGATGCCAATTTTGAACTCCCTACCTTATACTGGTAGGGCGCAACTGCTCCAACACGCTTACCCACACAAAAAGCCCCCCTTCATCACGAAGGAGGGCTTCCCTATACCATTTTACATGGTAAAACATTAAATCCTAAACACATTACAAAACAAGGGCGCCCAAACCATAACATGAAAGGAACCAGGCGCACCTACTTGTAATGATATCTTATTACCTAAACCTAACCTATAAATCAAAATATTACTATCTGGAAAATCTTTTTCCGTATTTTGCCTGCATCTTACACTTTGCCTCGCAACTTACTGATAATCAATACAATACAGTGTGTAGACAAGGTGAGATTTTACCTACACTGTCACCTACACTCATAGCAGACGGCAGTGTGCATTTACGGCATCGGCAGAGCGTCAGTCGGGCATAGGGAGGGCGGAAATCCGATTGCTCCGACAAGTTTAACGCCCTCCCTATGCCGCAAAACCCTGCTGGCACGGCACGTGTTACGCCTGTGCATGTGAGTTTGTGCAGACAGTGCAGCCAGTGTAGATAAATAGTGCAGTGTGTAGGCTGTAGTGCATACAAAAAGCAATCTTACCTACACTCCGTAACTCATTGAAAATCAGCACGAGTGTAGGCAAAAGTGCAAGATGCAAGCAATTTGCCCTAAAAGTGCTGTGAGGGGAGTGCCACCCTTAAAAACTTGGCAAACTTACCTGTTAACCCGTCAACTTGTCAATCTGTCAACCTGTCAACCCGTCAACTTGCCAACCATTTCCACCAACGAGCAGACCTATTTAGCAAAGTCAAGCACCACTACCCCACGCACGTCTAATTGCAGGGTTCCTTGGTCAAGACGGAGGGTACGTCCACTTACCACATCGCGTGCTGTGCTTGCTGGCAAAGCCTCAGCATAACGTGCTAAACTTACACATGCTGGAGCATCTGTGCCATTGAGCATTATCGTTACGGTGTGGCCTTTATACTCGCGGGAGTAAACATACACGCCATCTGCCACCGTAAACTGACGTAAGCTACCATACTTTACAGCATCGCACTGCTTGCGCCATTGCAGCAATCGACGGGTAAAGTCATGCGTTTGCTGCATAAGTGGGGTCATGTGGCTGCCCGTAAAGGCATTTATGCTATCGCCCGCAAAACCACCTGGAAAGTTCTGACGCAATGCGCCATCGCCCTTACCTTTGTTAGCAGCCATGGCCAGCTCATCGCCATAATATAGCTGGGGAATGCCACGCAGGGTAAGCAACAAGGTGAGTGCCTGCCGGTAACGCCACGACTGCATGGCCTGGGCTTGTACACGGGCAAAGCGATCGGTGTCGTGATTGCTCATAAAAGTCAGCAAATGAGCAGGGTCAGCATACACATTGTCTTGACTCAAATAGTCATAAATGCGTGCCAAACCTTTATCCCACTCATTGGTGCGCTCATCAAGTGCCGAATTAAGCAATCCCATTAGCGGAAAATCCATTACCGTGGGCAACTGACTGTTACACAAGCCTTGGGCCACGGGGCTGTCCTTTTGCCAAGCACTCACCCCCACATTGTTGTTCAACCAAGTTTCGCCTACTATGTTAAGGTGTGGATATTGTGCTTTCAGTTCTTCACACCAACGCGCCATAGCTTGGCGGTCGGCATAGGGGTAAGTGTCCTGACGTATGCCGTCTATACCGGCATACTCTATCCACCACACTGAGTTTTGTATAAGGTAGCGCATCACGTGCGGATTACGCTGATTAAAGTCGGGCATGGAGGCTACGAACCACCCATCTTGCGCATTCTGCGCATCTGCGCTGCTGGCATGTGGGTCGGTCACGGCTGCTATTTTGTAGCTGGTCTGCACATAATGGCTATTATTGTTAAACCAAGTGCTGTCGGGCCTGTCAACAAACAAAGGGTTCATGCTGCCACAATGGTTGAACACCATGTCCTGCACCACCTTCATGCCGCGCTTATGGGCTTGTGACACAAAATCACGATAATCGGCATTTGAGCCAAAACGAGGGTCTACCTCATAGTAATTAGTAATGGCATAACCATGATACGAACCAGCAGGCATATCGTTTAGCAGTAGTGGTGTGGGCCATATAGTGGTCACGCCCAAGCTATCCAAGTAGTCAAGATGACGGGTCATACCTGCCAGGTCGCCCCCATGACGTGCATCAGGAGCCTGACTTGCTGTGCTCTCGCGCAAGCCTTTCACCACATCGTTGCGCACATCTCCATTGGCAAACCTGTCGGGCATGAGCAAGTAAAGCACATCAGCGGCATCAAAGCCTTGTGCTTTAGGGGCTGCATCGCGTGCCTTGAGTTCATAAGCTATGCGCTGACGTGTGCGTCCCGATTGCAACTGCAAGTTGAAGCGCTGAGCATGTGCCCTGCCTATGTTGAGATAAACTAACAAATAGTTGCTGTTAACCGGGCGCACAATGCTATCAATGCTAACGTCAGTAGTACTGAGCGTTACCTCGCTATGTCCTATATTGTGTCCGTGCAACACTAATTGCAGGGTGGGATTAACCATACCGCTCCACCAAAAGGCGGGCTGCACTTGCACCGACGACTGTGTACGCCCCTTTGCACTTAAAGGCAGCAGGGTGAACAATACAAATAAGAGAGTATATAGCTTGCTCATTCTTTATAATGGGGTTAATGGTGTTACATTTAAGGAGTTGCATGAATAGGCTCTGCCTTTGGCATATTGCCAGCCTTTGGCAATTTGATGGTATTAAGGTTTCGGACTTTGAAGATGTAAGGGCACCATTCACATTATTGCCCTTATCACCTTCAGCCTCCAAGCGTATGTAAAAATGTTTTTGTGTGTTTGCCGTGTTATCACTTGGGCAAAATTACAATCACATTGCTCTGTTTGCAAGAGCTTATAATTAAAATATAAACGTCAGAAAAGCGTTATTCGCTGAAAGTCAATCACTTAACGAACACAAGCCACGATAAAAATATAAATAGTTATTTATTTTTCTTACACCGCATAAGCCCTATTTTCGAAAAAGAAATTAACTTTGAAGCGACAACCAATCCTATTTATGCACTTTTACAGACGCATTATCATGAAGCAATTCTTGCTGATTACCCTACTTGTGAGCCTTTTCGCCTCAATATCAATATCCACCTCAGCGCAAAGCAAGCCTCTGGTGCTGAATGAGCCTACACAAAAGTTGCTGCTCACGCTTGACAACATGGTGAAGAACAAAGCACAATACCATGCCCGGCACTACGAGCGAATACGCCAACTCAAAGCACAGGCTCGCAAGGCAAAGGGATACAACAAATATAACTTGTACAAGGATATTTTTAACCTGTACGCACACTATCAAACGGACTCTGCACAGGTGTACATTGATGCCATGACCCGTTTGCCCGAATACAAGAGTGATGTTGTGATGCAAGCCACGCTCCACATTGCTCAAGCTGAAATCTTTGCGGTTTCGGCCTTATATACTGAAGCTATTAGCGAACTTGAAAAGGTGCCACGCTCCCTCATCAACCATGAGCATGCCGACTTGCAACTTTACTATTTTCGCACCAAACGTATGCTCTATGGGTGGATGAGCGACTACACCAAAATTCCTACACAACACTATCTTTGGGCCGAAAAAACTATGAATTACCGCGACTCACTGCTCTCGCTTAAAGCGACACAGGGAGTGGACAGAGCCATTATACAGGCTGACAAATATAACGCTCTTGGCCAGCCTCAGAAGGCCATTGCATGGTTGCGGCCTTATGTGAATAAGATGAGCGAGAGCCACCCCGTGCCCTATATATGCTTTACCATGGCACATGCCTGCTTGCTGGCCAACGACTCAACACAAGCTGCCTATTACCTCACCCTCACCGCCATTGCCGACTTGCGCAAAGGCACTTGCGAATATCAAGCTTTGCCCATATTGGCACAAGTGCTGTTCCGCACAGGCGATGTGAAACGTGCCTACACCTATTTGCTCTGCTCTATGGAGGACGCCAACTTTTGTAAGGCCGGACTGCGAGCCATTGAGGTTTCCAACATTTTCCCTATTATTGACAAGCAATATAAGCAGCAAGAGAAGGCGCAGCGCCATCGCGACCGGTTGCTCATATACTTGCTCATTGCCTTACTTGTTGCTTTGAGTGGCACGGTGGTGTATTTGCGCAAGCAAATGATAAAGCTGAGAGTGATGCGTCGCAAGCAAGCTTTGTCTAACCAGCAACTGGCTGAGGCCAATGAGCAAATGAAAGTGGCCAACCTTAAGTTGCAAGAAGCCCTCGACGAGGTGGGACGCACCAACGAGGAGTTGCAACGCACCTACAGCCAACTGCGCATGACCGACAAGATGAAAGAGGAGTATATAGCGCGCTACCTGAATCGCTGCCGCATGTATTTAGACCAACTCTCTGAGTTCCGAAGCACTACTCTGCGTCTTATCAAAAACCGCCGCTATGACGACATTGCACAATCGCTGCAAAAGGCTCTGAATGCTAAAACTGAGCAGGCTCAATTCTATGCCGACTTTGATGCTGCGTTTCTCACACTCTTCCCCAACTTTGTTGAGGCATTCAATGCGTTGCTTCAACCAGACCACAACATTCAAGTGAAAAAGCATGGTCAACTCAACACTGAGCTACGCATTTACGCGCTCATTCGCTTGGGCATTCACGACACATCACGCATTGCACACTTCCTTGACTACTCCACTGCCACCGTTTACAACTACCGGTCAAAAATACGCAACAAGGCGCTCTGCGCTCCCGAACTATTTGAACAACAAGTAGCCACATTATAACGCGAGTTCGGGATAAGGAATACAGAGAAACAGATGGAGAGTTAATAGTGTAAACGAACAAGGAATAGATACATAAAGAGGGTGCATTGCTAATCATTATGTGATTAGCAATGCACCCTCTTTTTTAGTAACACAAGGTGGGGAGAATATGTCACTTCCAACGATTTCGGTTGAGAACCCGCTTGAATACAGCAGGTGCTCCTTCCAATGAGGCGAACAACAACATACATGAGCGGAATTTTATGACATCAGCTCCAAATATTTCATAAGGGTTCTTATCACTATCAAGAACAGCCTGTGTTATTTCGCAGAGATTCTTTCCTAATATGGGATGTTCAAGAAATAATTTTGCTTGTTTCCTGTTAAGGATACCATAGAACCGTGACCGTTCTGACTTACCCAGCCCTTTCATTTGTGGAAATATCCACCACATCCAATGTGTCTTTTTCTTACCATTCTTTACCTCTTGAAGTGCTTGGGCATACGTTTGCTTGTGCGGCACGACATACCTGCTAACATAGTTATATTCCCATGTTTGCAACTCCTCTTCGGTTAAATGATTCAAGATAAGATCCGCTAATGGTATATGTCCAATATACCCGTATGTCAACCAGTATTCGGGATCGAGAGAGCTGTCAGGCAACATCCTAAGGTCTTTAATACAATCTTCTACTATTTGCTTCTTACGTTCTTCTGATTGTAAAACCATCATTACATTCTTATTATTAAGCAAACTGTAGAGGTCGTCACGGAGTTCTTGCTCTAATTCTTTTGAAATTGTTTTCATAGCTTGTAATATTTACTTTATGTAAATCCGGCAAAACGAAATGTGCTCGATTTGAAAAACGAAACGTGCAAAAATCGGGAAAAACGAAACGTTCTAAAAATTTCGCACACACGACACTTTAAAACAACAAAAAAGCAGTCCAAAACGGGCTGCTTTTATAGTTTTTGAACGGTAAACAAACAGCGTTCAAATGAGGGTCAAATTATGCGGCATTAGACTTCACGAGCATCATATCTTTATAACCAGCATCAAAGTTCACATGCGCATTGAACTCGAAACGCTTACAACCTTCAAACGGATTGCCGAGCGTTTTATTCTTGCCTAACCATTCACAAAGTTCAATGATAGATGACTTATCAGATGTGAAATAAACAAATGGCTTTCCTTTGAGCACATTCAATACATCGAGATAGTCAGACAAATGCCAGTACATTTTGTATGTTCCAACCTCTGTGGACAAATAAGGAGGGTCAACTATAAACACCACATTCGGCTCGTCTTTATATTTTTCGTATAGTTCACGATAGTCGCACGATTCAATCGTCAAGCCTTCCAGATAGTCCTCACTTGTCGGGTAGTCGTTCTTTCGGATATTGTTGTACAATGTCTGCTTCTCCATCTCCTCGATGCTCAGTTCGTACTTCATCGAAAACATCACCGATGCCGAGATGGTTATAAAATCAATATAGCCCACCGTTTGCTCCTCATGTCTCAAACGTTCAAACATCTTCTCACGCATCTCACCATCTATCCGCTTGTGCTTTGGCGTATTGCCAACTATCTCTCGCAAATCAGCGAGCAGCGCATTTGTCTGAGGTATATGTGCCAATCGCTCGCGGTAGTTGTCGTAGTCGTTATATACCACAGTTGCCTCTGGGCGCAAATGCTTCGTTATATGGGACAGCAAACCGCTGCCACCGAACAAATCCACAAACACTGTTTTGTCGTTGAACTGGGGCAGAATCTTGATATACTCCTTTGCAAACATGCGCTTCTGTCCGACAAAAGGCAGAGGTGCTGCCATGTGCATTTTCCCTCTCATACGTTCAGTTCAAATTTTATATTATCCTCACCAGCGAGAAGTCGTTCAGTGGGCTTTATGTTGTTTTCATAGATGTGTACATTCGCCAGGTTCAGCGTGATAGACTTTAGCGGCAAGTCTATCTGTCGAGCCATCAGATAAAGGTGGTAAATGTCTGAAGGCAGTCCGAGGTTTGCATCGGAGCTGCGCTGATATGCCGACACAACCAATGCACCGTCCTCTATTTGAAACTGCACAAGGCTCAGGCACGGCGCCTGGTTACTCTCTGCATCCGTTGCTCCGAGAAACAGTACATAGTTTTTGCTGTTGCGTTTCTCCTTGTTGATGCGCTTAATAAGTGGTGGCAGTTTCTCCATGTAGGTCGGGTAACTGTTCACCAATGTCTGGCCGCAGTAGTCCCACCATGCTATGCCTGCCTCACGGTATCGCTCCACATTGCGCTCTCCTTGCATAAACAGTTTCAGCTCTTCTTTCAGTTTCTTCCTCGCTATGCCGTGGCTCTCAAATATGTCGAGCAGGTCAGCCGGTGTGAGCGTCAGCTGCTCGTTGAGCAAGTATTTTATCTTGCCTTTTTTGTTCTGTTGGGTCTTGCCTTCAGCAAGCACCTTCCCCAATAATAAATAGTATTTGTTCATTGTGTTTTATTTTCGATACGGCAAAGTTACCACGTTTCCGCATCAAAAAGTAACACCACAAGCAAATCACACTGCAAGCCTTTTGCAGCACGTTTTCAAAAGCCTTGTGCTTTATCCCCCGAGCACCTGAGTGCTACACTCTCGACCATATCGCTTGATGAGCGTGTACACCTTGCGCTCGCTCACATGATAGCGATCTGCAAGTGTCGCCACAATGTATGAGACTTTTTCGCCACCACCGAGCATCACGCGATAGTCGTTGTACAAGTCTATATATTCCACATCTTCGATGCGTATCCCTGCCTGTTGTAGCCTTTTTAACGGCTCGCGGTTAAAATTCAATATCTCAAATACTTTCATTTTCAACTAAATTATGTACCTTTGTATCGCCAATCATTTATAACAACAAAAAAACCAGTACGGTGCAGCAGGAGGCATAGGCCCCCGGTTGCGCATCGTACTGGTGTGTTGTTAATAAATGATTGGCGTCTATATTAACAGGCCGGGGGCTTTTTTACATCCTCCCCCGAAGGGATTTTTAAGCGCTGTACTTGCTCAAATCTATTGCATCTTTATTCTTCCAGCCATCTTCCAGCATCTCTTGTATATGTTTAACGGCTTTCGTGTAGAAATCTGCAAGTTCATCAAGCGTTTCAAACGTACGGTACACTGGACTTTCATCAGTGCCGAACTTAAATGTCACTGGCAGCGTTTTCCCGTCCGTCTGGACGGCCAAATCGTATGCAGCCTTATAGTTGTACTGGTTCTCTTGCGAGAGCCACACGGGGGCTCCTTCATAGCTGAAGCCCGACAATATTGCTGCATCCGTTTGTTGGTTGTACCATTTTCTTACGAGGTCTTTTATTTCCTCGTCAGTCGGCTTGTGTGTCAGTTCTGCCTCCATGTAGTCAGCAGTTCCGTCATCATGTTCTTGCACGTCCCAACGAACGCGCCACTTGTTTTTGATGGGGTTTACGCATTCAAGCAGTTTCACCTCCAAACTTCCTTGTGCTCTTTTCATCAACTAAAAACGTATTTGGTTCGACCTTTGCCGAACACTTCCGTCTTGATCGTTGTCTCAAATGGGAAGCCATCCGGCACTTCTTTAATCTGAACGAGGATATTTTTCATTTCCTCACTGTTGGTAAAGAATTTCCTGGCTTCGCCGTTCATCTCGATCGATACGATGCAGCGGTCTTCACCCTGCTCCGTCTTGATGCCCGTCTCAAAGTCCTTCACGATGATAGGAATGTTTACCAACTCGCGGATACTTACTACAGTACCCGCGAAGCGCTTTTTGCCGTCTTCTGGCTTGTAAGCCACATTTAAGTCCTTAAAACTTTTCATTGTTTTGCCTGTTAATTTATTAAACAAATTGTTACAGTCAGCGTGCTTCGTCATCCCATAAAAGGATGCTGTCAGCTCTCGCCTTCTTTTTCTCGATTTTACCTCGCACATCTTTCTTGCGAACTTCTGCTTGATGCGTTTCCTTAAACGCACATTGTTTGGCCGTATCACATAGCCCAGAAAGTCTATACCCTCACCAGTCGGGAACACCCTCTCATTGGGCTTTACCACCAAATCAACTTTCTGCAGCTGTTCATGTATGATGTCACGAATCATCCATAGTTCCGCTTTCGTTTTACCGAGTACTACGCCATCATCACAATATCTGTAAAAATGACGTACGCCGCACTTGTCCTTCAGATAATGGTCTAAGAAAACAGACAATAACAGATTCCCCGACCCTTGCGAGCTGCGCAGCCCGAAACTGATGCCCTCAGGCAAAAGGTGCAGAAAGTGCTCCAGCAGTCCTAACAGCACCTCGTCCTTGAACACCCTGCGGTAACACCACATTACGAAATCCGGCTTCACGTTGTCATAGAACCGCCTCACGTCAAACTTATAGCAGTATGTCGTTCCCTCTGGGTCTGCATTCAGATCTCGTTGTATGCACTTCATCAAGTCGTGCGTGCCACGTCCCTTGATGCTCGCCCCCGTAGTTCGTATGAAACGCTTGTGCAGATGCGCGTCCACCACATTCATCACAGCATACACCGCTATGCGGTCTTTCATCGACAATATCTGCAGATGCCGTTCTTTACCATATTCACAGATGATGCGCTCATGATAGCCACCGAGCTTGAACGTACCGTTCTTCAGCTTTGCCGTCAGTTCCGCTATCACCTCGTCACGGTGCTCCAGCAGATAGCGACCTTGCCTGCACGTCTTTCGCTTCTTGCCCCGCAACACAGCGTCAAACGCCTCCGACATGTTGCCGTATTCCGTTACCTCCTCCATAATGTAGCCTTCTCTGCGCATAGGGTTCTCTGTTTCTCGTTTACGGAAGATATGGGCCTTCCTTTCCCCGGGCCAAACTTCTTCGAACCGTTACCGGCCTACCAAACTCTATTGCCCGACACTTGATGTTTCAGCTTTCCGTCCTTTCATGGACGCTGTTGCTGTGGCTCGTTTCCCTCGGCACCACATCGAGGAGCGCGTCCTCATCGTTGTACGCCGATATATTTTGATTTCCAGACGCGAGCCGACATTCGTATTCGCATTCGAAGCATCGTTATTCGCATTCGCATTCGACACACCGCCATTCGCATTCGCATTGTTGTACCCGCGATAGACCACACGGCCCATTAGGAAACTCTACCAAGATGCAAAGTTACTCATATTCCCGCCAACTCAAGCGATTATACTCAAAATCAGTTGCAAAGCGACAATATTTCAACGAAAACAGCAGCACCACCAGGTTCCAGCGAAAATTCTAAAATTTTTCGACCGGCTTACGCCGGTGATGCCACGTTTTTCGTTTAGTCGCTTCGCTCCCGCTTTGCGCGCTTCGCTCCCGCTTTGCGCGCTTCGCTTTACGCAGCCTCGCTCAACGCCTTATACGCAGCCACGCTTTGCGCCCTCACGAGTTTGCCGCGGAAGGCCAGACGCGAGCCGACATACGTACTCGCATACGAAGCATCGCTAGACGCATTCGCATACGACACACCGCCATCCGCATACGCATGGCTGTACCCGCGATAGACCACAAGGCCAGTGGCTGTGCTTATCCAATAATAATCTGAATAGTATGTACTCGACGAACCCTGCATAGCCCCGGCTGATACAATAGCCATCAGCTTTCCATGCGCCACAGCCGTTATCCAGCCACTTGAAGTAGAACCCTTTATCATGATCGTGCTGCCGTCGGGCATCCAAATGCGCCACTTGCCCTCATTGCCGCTCGTATTCGGCAAGTCCACACCATCCATCATGTCATACTTGTGTCCGTAGATGTCCTCATAGCCCAGGCAGCAGATATTGTTCACCTGCGTCACCTTTGCAGCACCATACTCGTCCTTGTCCACATACCAGGCATATTGGTGCACTCTGTTCTCGTCCACCAGACTGTTTGTAACATTCGGGTTGATTGCCTTTGCGCCCTCATAGCCTATGGTGTCCTGCATGCCTCTCGACATCGTACCACCAGTCGTGCGCATATTCGTATGCGAGCCAGCGCCACACTGCTCCTGCATGTTTCTCCTGCCATACTTCGCGTATGCAAGGTTCGCAATGCGGAAGTGCATCAGTGCATCTATCTGCTGCATACCCCTCTGCACGCTGTAATAATGGAAGTCCGTCCATGTCATGCTTGCAGTGATACTGCCGCCCGTTATGCAGGCACGCAGCTTGCTGCCCACAACAGAACTGCCCACAACAGCACACAGATGCTCCTCGCTCGCAAACCATTCAGGCTCCATATCCTCTATCTTGCTGCTGTTGGATAGCACCACCTTGTCAAACTCGGCTGTGTTCAATATAGAAAAATACAAAGTCTTGGCTCCCTCCGGCACATCGCTGATAAGATACATACCAGCCTCAAAACGATTGCCAATAACAGGAACGATGACATCCTTTACAATATTACCCAAAGCATCCGTGAAAGCACTGCCCACAAGGCTCGTGCCCGGCACACTCGGCCAACGCACCCTTTTGTGTCCCGACACGTCAACCATACACACCGAGTACGAATTGTCGGTGCTGAAGGCGTTCTTGATGGTATCCTTTCCCGTCATCACCTTCTTGCCGTTGACATAGCCACCCTGCACCGCCTTGATGTCATCAAGCGTCAATACGTCCACGTTTGGCACAGCCGGCATGTGGTCCTTATCCTTCGAACTGTAGCAACTGTAGTCCTTGCTGTTCAAGAAGTCATTGATACCCTTGCTCCAGAAGAACGGCTCGTGCATCATCAGGTCACCCTCGCTGCCGTCAAGTTTGGCAGGGGTTCCGTCGGCATACTTGGTGCTGTCCTTATCGTCAAGCTCCATGTAAGTCATCTCGCCGTCCAGATTGTTCACCACGGTATCGACATTCGCGATGTTCACGTTCCTCGTGGTCGCCTTCTTTGTCACCTTCGCCAGCACTCTGTGGCGGTTCTTCAATATCGCAGCCACATGGCCGCTTGGCTTGTAGTCGCTGCCGTACTTATAGCCCGTGCCGTTATCCAAGTTCGAGAGATTTGCATCGTCTGCCACGCTCTCGTCGCTCTCCAGCATCGTATATTCCGGCTGCACGATGTTCAGCTCCGGAAAGTGCGCCTGCAGCGCCTCATACTCCTCGTCCCCCTTGTATTTCGTCAAGCGGTATGTTCCCACCAGTCGGCAGGTGTCCACGTTGCCGCCTTCCTCGTCCACGCCGCCCGTCCGCATCAGCGAAGTCAGCAAGCTGCCGTCACCCTCCATGTCGATGCCCGTCACACGCAGATATTCGATGTTCGAACAGCGTTCAAACAGTGTTTGCCAGTCTATGCCAGGGCAGCTGTCAATAACGAGCTTCGTCACATTGGCCGTACCCTCGATGGTCAGTCCCTCCTCTTTCAGTTTCGGCAGATATTCCAGACGCAGAGTCGTCAGCGAGGCCGGCAGCACGAGGTTCTCTATCGGCGCGCCCTTGGCCACAGTCACGCTCTTCACATTCGTGCCGCCCGCGTCGAGGCTCCTCAGCAGCGTGTTCGTCGAGAAGTCCAGCGATGTCGAGTCCTGGCGGTTGCTTCTCGCCATAGTCTGCCCGTTCAGGTTCACCTCCCTCAGCTGTCTGCATCCCTGCGTCACAAGCCACCATGTAGTCGTCGAAGGCTGTGCCCCCCGCTTCACGCTGATGTCCAGTCGTCTCATCATCTTGCAGTTGCCCAGCTCCAGGCCGTTCAGCAGATGTCCGGCAGCCCCCGTCAGGTCAAGTTCCAGGATCTTCGAAGCACCGAACAGCAGCATAGGGTCGTTCAGTGCACGCTTGCCCGTCACCGAGAGCCTGCCCGTCTCGCCTCTCAGCAGCCTGCCCGTCTCGCCCTCCATATAGTCTTTGCCCGACAGACCATAAGCAAAGTAGTATTCATCGCCCGACACGATGCGCATCACGTCTGCCTCATCCGACACCTCACGCGCCATATAGAAACCAGCCGAATCCGCACGGTAGGTACTTACACCGAATTTAGCGTCAAGCAGCGCAAAGCGGTTTGTAATGAAGTGGTCAAGCTGCATCTCGCGCGTACCGCTCAGCGCATACATGTAGTAGAACTTGTTCCCGTCCGTCGTCACGCCGTTCTCCGTCACTCTCACGCCCTTTGTCTCAGGCTTGATATATTTCATCTCTCCCGACTTGTTATACTCCCTGGCAGACCAGTTCTTCTGCATAGCCTCAAACGTGCCCTTCACCTTCTGGTTCGTCATCACACGGCGCAGTTCCTCAGCCATAGCCTTTATCTCCGCCTCGAAGTTGGCGATAAACAGACACCACATCCAAGAGTCATGACCCTCAAACACCCATTTCTTCTTCTCCGCGTCCCACGAATCCCTCATTATGTTGTAGGCATAAGCAAGCAGCGAGTCATTACGCTTGCCGAAGCAGGTGTCACCGTCATAGTAAGTCCACCACCATATATCCCCGTCCCAAGTGCAATGAATCGTGTTCTTCACAAACTGGTCCACATTGCCGCCATAGGTCACGATGCTGTAGTATGCAGTCATGTTCCTCACATCATGATGCAGTCCAAGCTCGTTCCTGAACTTTTCCGACTTCCATGTCTTGAGGTCTGTGTACGTCATGTCCGCACCCGAGGGCACACACGATTTCACCCAGCTCCACAGCTTCTTTATAGCCCCCTTCTGGTATTCCGAAGCGTTCTTCTCGCCCGCAGCCTCATCAGCACCGCTCCACAGCGTGTCCTTCGGATAGTTGAATTCAAGCGAGCTCTCAAACTCCGCATCCAGTTGCGCGTCAAGGTCATCGTCCACCTGAAAGTTACACAGTTTCTTGCCGTTGTCCAGGAACTCTATGGCTATATGCTTTCCCTTGTCCGTCAGACCCATCACATCATACCAGTCACTCTTGTCATTGTTCATCTGGTACTGGCCGTAGTACGTAGGGTTCGAGTCGTCAAAACTGGTCGTCGCGAATATGTCGCAAGGATAGCCGTATATCGCCGTGCGTATCGTCGGGTCTTGCTGCTGTGGCGGAGTAGGCGATATCTCCTTCATCACGTCATTGAATACTATAGCCATGCCCGTGTTCGTCTTCATCGACGAGTCCGAGAAGTCAGCCTTTGCACAGTTCACCTTGCACGGCTTAGTGTCACCCTTGAACAGTGGCAGCTTGTTCACATCCTGCTTCACGCCGTTTATCCACATCTCCGGCGCCAGACCTGCCTTCATGCACTTCATCCAGTAGAAGCGGTAGTTCTTCACCGGATACTTCGTCGATGAAGTTCCCTGAATACGCATCATGATGTTCGTGAAGCGTATCACGTCACCCCACGACGTGTATATCACCAGCTCATCCACATGGAAGTTCTGCTTCTTGTTCTTGCAGGCGTTCACATCGTCAAGACCGCAGCCCGAGTCCTCCGTGCGCACGATCTTTATCACAGCCCTGCCCTTGGCCATTATCTTGTCCATGTCTATTTCGCCCGTCTCCGGGTTAAGCACGTCGTTGTAGGCATACCGCTCCGCCATCTCCTCTGCATTGTCGCTGCCCACCGTATGGTTGTCCACCACCTCGTCGTCAGTCAGAGGGCGCGAATACGCAAACACCTTGTATACCCTCACGTCAGCATCGTCCGAGCTTATGCTGATACCCTGCGGAGCGTCCTGCTTGAAGTTGTCGTCATCCTGATAGCACATCGCCGACACGCGGTCACCGTTCATATACAGCTCCATGAGCGAGCCGTCGGCGCGCTTGCCCACGTTGAAGGCAAAGCGCACACGCTTGCTCTCCGCATAGTTCTGCTTCACGCCCACCGGCGTCTTCGTCACGATCGGCAGACCCGTCTCCGGGTCTCTGTTCTCCTCGTCCTCCTGGTCCTTCGTCGAGCCGCTGTAGAGCATGGCGCTGTCCGCCGTAATGCGGAAGCCCTTCGCATCGTTCTCCATGCAGTCCACCACCACCGAGCTGCGGTCCGACACGTTGTTCACCTCCATGTCTATCTCTACAGACATGCCTCCGCGCTTCACGTCTTGCATAAAAGGCTTAAAGTCAATCACTGCCTTCGCACCGTTCTTCAGCACCAGAGCCTCGCCGTCCCAGCCGCTCGTCTGCCAGTCCACGCCCTCAAAGGTCGTACCATGTTCACCGTAGGCCCACAGCTTTCGTGCCTCAGGGCTTTCCGAGTTCGAGCGTCCCGCAGCGGTCAGCTTCAGCTCCAGCCCCTGCGTCGCCTCGCCTATGTCCAGACCGCTCGACGCCACATCCACAACCGCCTCCAGCGCAGCCTTGCCGCACTCCAGCTTCAGCCTCGTCTCGCCCTGCTCCATGAAGCGCTCCATATACGTCTGCCGTCCGCGGCCCACGCTGTATGTCTTCTTCGTCTCCTTGCCTGTGGGCGAAGTCTGCGTCTCCGTCACCACCGCCGGAACCTCCGTCGGGTCGTATGCCGCATACTCAAACTCCAGCCTCTCATACTGCTGCGCCGACAGACGCGCCCGCAGAGGCATCTCCCCAAGCACCACCTCGCCGTTCTTGTTTACATATTTCATGCCCACCCAAGGGCTTCTCTCGCCGCCCTTCAGCAGGTCTATCCATATCGCGTCCGACTTCAGACCATCTCTCTCCGCAACCAGCTGCACCGTGTGCCTGCCTGCCGCCAGCGTATTGGCGGCAATCGTGAACGCATCGCGAGTCGTGCCCGCCTTGCTCACGTCCTTGGTCGTAGGCACACCATTGCCGTCAACATACATCGACACCGTTCTGCGCCCCGATCCAGTCAGAGTGAACGGGATGCTTATCGTCTCCCCGTCCTCATAGCCGCCCTTCTGCATCGCTGTGCCCATGTCATAGTCCGACGTCAGTTTTATGCCCACCACCGTCACCATCGCATAGGCCTGCTTAGTCTGCTTCTCGCCCTCAGCGGTCGTACATTCTGCCCTCACATACACATCCACATTTCCCGCCACCGACATATATGCCGAGAGGTCTGCCGTATAAGTGCCCCTCGACACGTTGCGCAGCTCCTGCGTCCAGAGCGTCGTAGTGCCCAGCTTCACGCTGATGCTCACCGTTGCGTTCACACCGTCGCTCTCGCCCTCAGCGTTCACATGGTCGTAGGTCCAGGTCAGCTGCGCCGAGCCGCCCTCTTTCACAAGCTCCGGAGCCACCTTTGCCGTCACCAGTATGCGGCTTGCCGACGATGTGCCGCCACCGCCGCCACCCGCAGGTAGCTTGGCAGGCGTACCTATCGCCTCACCCTTCGTGTCGTAAGCATACAGATAGTTGTCATCACCGTCAGGAACCACCTCTATCGAGCCTAACGTATGCGCCTCCAGCTCCTTCAGCTTTGTCGCCACCACACCGTTCTGTATGGCGTTTGTGCTCTCCTCGTCAAGACTCGCGTCCACCTCCGGTACATCCACTGTCAGGCTGATGTTACCAGCATCATCAGCCTCGTTCTCCACACCATTCAGTGTCACACTCTTCACCTTGCCGCCACCACCGAAGTCGCTCCAGCTTGCAGTCTCCTCCCAACTCTCCGTTGTCGTTCCCGTAAACTGTTTGGTCTCCCATTTTCCCGGTTCCGTCTCGTAGCTTACGCAACGTCCCCTCTTCCGTTCCTTCGCATCCACAGCTTTTATCGCCGTAGCCAAGGTGTAGTATTCGCCGTCCTTCAGGGGCTTCTTCTCCGTCACGTTATAGGTGTTGCCGCCGCTCTTCTCCTCAATGGCAGTACGCAGTTCATCATCGGCTGCGGTTCTCGCCTTCTTCTCTTCTGTTATCGCATTTGTGTTGCCAACTATGTCTTCTGCAAGGGCGGCTTCAGCCTCAGTGCGTGCCTTGTTCTCCTTGTCTATTAAGCCCGACAACCCAGTTATCGACTTCTTCACTGTATCCGATATATCCTCAGCCCATTCCGTCCATGTCCCTTTCTCGTTTTCCAAGTGTGCCGAGTTTATGTTATACGAGCGGAAGTATCTGTATATAGCCTTGTCATTGTGTACACCGAAGTCCAACTTACCCTCCGTATTCATGCTATAGTGCGTCGTCAGCACTTCCGTCAGCTGGTGCCTCATTGAATCCGAGAACATGTCCACCACCCCCACGTTCTTTCCATCACGGACCAACGTCCAGCGCGAGTGCAACGTGTCCTTTGTCATCCTTACGGCTTCCGCAACGCTCCCGGACACGGCATCTATCTTTGCCACGTCAATGCTGCCCACTATTCCCTCGGCAAGCGTCCGTATTTCTGCATCGGCACTTTCCCTTGCCGTTGCCTCGGCAGTCATCTTTCTTTGCAGTTCTGCATCCGCATCAGCACGTACGGTGGCTTCCTCCTCTATTTTCGCCTTCAGCTCGTAAATGTTGCCGATGTTACCCATCTTCAGCCACCCCGGCTTCTGCCAAGCGTATATGTCGCCGTTCTCAGCGCTCGTCTTGTCAGCCTCGTTGTATATGCTCACCAGCTGGCCGTAGCGCAGCGCCTTGCCGTTCGTCCCCATGGGGGCCGTATCCGCCTCCATCTTCGCCTTCGTCTGGTATACTTTCCGTATACCCAGTCCGTCCGCGCTCTGCTCCATGTCGGCTATATACGCCAACGTGTCGGCATGCAGTCCGCCCACCTCTTCTGGGCTGATGCTGTCCGTTTCGGTCTTGCCTCGCAACTCAGAGGCGCGTTTCTGTAGGTTGTATATAGTTTCCATTATTTATGTCTTTATTTTAAAAGTCCGTAAATTCTGATGCTTTGAAAGTTGCCTTTATTGGTATTAGCGGCAATACATAGCTGTCCTCATAAAAATTGTCTCGTCCGCTTCCAAGTTCTATGCTGACAACGGCACCCATCGGCTCAGCGGCAACGATTATGCGATAATCGGTTCCTGAATAGTTGAATTTCTTAGACCCCTTACCTCTGAATGGAACGGCAAGTTCCTCGTCATCTATTCTGAACAACAGTCCTTTATATCCTTGTGCACCTCCGTCCCAGTTTATATTGCCGGATTTTATATCTATCACCATTTCCGTGTCAGTGCCGTCATCACTTTTCATCAGTTTCACCCTTCCGCTATAACCATTGAAAAACATAACATCCGTGTTACCTTTCATTCGGTTTGATTCTATAGCCTTTGTTAAAAGGTCAAGGAAAGTTTCAAGTTCGTCAAGCTTGTAAGCCTCAGCAGCACCGGCCGTTTCCGTGCCAAGTGCTGCAGTTATTGTTTCTGCACAAGCTTTCGTCTGTCCGTTTTCAAATACGCGTTCGTCTGTCTCGAAACGTTTTACAAGTAAAAACACGCTTTCATTTGTTTTCGCTTTCAGTGTCTTGCCCTCAAATGGGCAGAGCATACCATCTATAACAACTGTTCCGCTGCCTATTTTTACTTGGTTGTTGTCTACCCTTTCTTGATCTACATCCGACAGCAGAAAAGCTTTCGATCCCATTGTCATCACACTCAGCATAGCTTTCCGCATACCGAAGTCGTTCTCTTGCAGCGTCTCAAGGTCGTCCACATACACGGGCTGCCCGCCCTCGTTGAATTTCAGTCTATTCATAGTCATAAAGTTCTATGCGGTACGTTCGTCCCGCAGGTTTATAATAACTCAGCAGATTCCTTATCTCTCGCAGGTTCCTGCCGCCGTATTTGTCCTCCTCCGTATTCTCCGATGTGCAGAGGAACGTCGGCACCCACACCACAAAGCTGTCCTTGTACGAACTTTCGCCTCTCCTTTTCAGAGTCACGCTCTTCTCCGTCCGTCGGTACATATATAAATCCTTCTGCATCTCGTCGCGCCTGTGCCAGAACACCACATCCTCCGCCTCCGTGCTCTCTATCCATATCTGTCGTTCTTTCAGATAGAATGCCTCGTTCAGCGCCTTTTCTATATACATCACGTTGGCCGTCGTGTTCAGCCGCCTGTCCGCGTTCTTGCGCCGTGCCGTCAGCTGCTCGTATATATACCTCACTGGCAGCGTCAGCACCTTCAGCAGAGCCACCGTCAGTCCGCCCCTCATCACTGGCGGCAGCAGCTGCACCGCCATTTTCACCATGTCAACTTTCCACCACATAGCTCATCGAGTTTTCAAGTCCCTCCACCGTCAGGCTCCCGCCTGCCGCCGTATAGTTGTTTCCTTTTATCGTGGTCCACGCCGTCCCCGTCGCCGTCATATACTGGCAGTCGCCCAGCTCCACGTCCTCCACGCCGTCCACCGCCTGTATCGCGTCCGTCAGCCGCGTCTTGTTGAACGTGCCGCCATACACGATGTTCTTCAGATACGCCTTTATCGCCTCGTCCACGGCTCTCACCCCGTCCGATATGCGCCTTCCGTCCGTGCCTATCACCAGCGGGTCCACCCATATCCTGGCTCTCACCGTCAGCCGGTCTGCCCTCTGCGAGCGTATGTTCAGCACCACGCCAGCTATCTTCACCCTGTTCATATACTGTTTGAAAGCCGTTAAAACACCCTCTGAAAGCGGTTCCGGCAGCCCGCCCTTCTCACCGCTCGCCAGGATCTCCACACTCGTACCACGGTCTCTCACCGCCACATACTTCACCACCTGCTTCCCCTCGTCCGCCGTGGCATATCCGTATTGCTGTGTCGCCTCGTCCAGCACCAGCGCGTCGCCGTATTGAAAGGCTCTCGCCACCTTGTAGTACCACGGCACGCTCGCCACCACCGCGCTTGCCATCCGTGCCTCCACGTCCGCTGCCCACTTTTCAGTCAGCACCTCCACCACATGGCAGCAGGCGGCCACCACCCACATAAGCACATTCTCCACGCTCACGTCCGAGAACGTCCCGCCCCACGTCGCGCCAGCCTTCAGCCCGTAGCGCTCCCTTATCGTCGCGTCCGCCATGAAGGCGTCCGTCATCGTCTTCTTTATCTCTGCCGTTGTCCTTGCCATGTCCTTTGTTTCTTGTAGTTACATGTATTCCTTCGTAAACTCTTCACCGAAAATCCGTAGCCTTACGCTGCTCTCGTCCCTTGCCGTCGCCGGGCTCACCTCGTGTGCCTTGCAGTAGCTCTTCATCACACGGTTCTCCTTCACCCCCTCCGGCAGCCGCAACGTCCTGCCGGCCTCCAGCGTGTCCGTAAGGCTCACGCCGTTCTCCATGGCCATGTCCAGAGCAGCCTCCCATGTTCCGTGCTCCTGCACCGCTATGTCCGCCAGCGTCTGCCCGTCTTTCACCGTTACCTCCATAGCCTTACATCTTTTTCCAGCCGAATGTGCAAAACCACACTATGCCCCACACGCCACTTACGAGCACGCCTCCCGTCATCCACACATACCATGGCACACCAGTTCCCCTCTTTTCGCTTTTCTCAGCCCAGTGGTTCAGCGTGTCACGGTTTGTCTGCACGGCAGCGCCTTTCTTCACATCCTCATGTCGGCTCTCCCTTGCCGTATCATGGTTCTGCTCTCGGTTACGTTCCGTGTTGCGCCAATGCTCACTCTTCACCACGTTGCCCGCCTGGTCCACCGTCAGCACCGTCGAGTCCTTCACCACCGTCGAATCCTTCACCCTCGTCTCATAGCGTATCACCACAGAGTCTCTCCTCACGATGGAGTCCCTTATCGCCACCGAGTCCCTTACCACTCGGGTCTCACGGCTCTCGCTCGTTTTTCTTGTAGTGGCACAGCTCACCATGAGCATAACCATCAATAGCCATAAAAAATTTTTCATCGTCATACAGTTTTTATATGTCCTTGTATTCCACTTTCGCATCAAAACACGGACACGCCTTTATCCACTCGTTTCTGGTTATCTTTCCGTCTCCGTTCAGATCGGGCGAAAAGTCCCTGTGTCCCTGTATCGTCGCCTTCGGATATCTGCTTCTGAGCAGTTTCAGCAACGCCCTCAGACTTTTCTTCTGCGCCTCCGTGCGGTTGTCTGTCGCTTTGCCCGTAGCGTCTATGCCTCCTATGTACGCCACGTTTATCAGCTTCGAGTTCCAGCCCTTCACACCATTGCTCACCCTCTCCTCGTCCAGCATCTGGTGCACCACACCGTCTGCACTCACAACATAGTGGTAGCCCGGGTTCTTCCATCCCTTGCGCTTGAACTCCATCTCCAGCCCCCTTATCGTTGTCATTTGGCTGCTCGCCGTGCAGTGTACGGCTATGTATCGTATATCTCTCATTTCTTCTTCATTTTGTCGAGAGCCGCTTCCACGTCCTCGGGTTTCACATTCAGTTTGCTTGCAATCTCGCCCACAAGAGCCTTCTTCAGCAGTTGCAGGAAGGGCATGTTCGGAAAACATATCAGCATGCTCGCCGCCGTGCTCCATAGCTCCACCAGTATGATGCAGATGCAGATGACGCTCGTCGACAGCCCGTTCCCCACGCCAAGCAGTTTGTCTATCAGTATGAACAGCAGTATCACTGAGCCGTACACAGCCAGCTTCGACAGCGAGTCCCTCATCAGCTCGCTCTTCGTAAATCGGCCCTGCTTCACGCTCGATGCAATGCCCCATGCTGCATCCATCACTACTGCAGCCACCGTGAAGCCAACCATCGTTTCATACCCCGCCAGGAAGTTTGCCACAATCAGTCCCACGCACACCGCCCAGCCCCATGCCGTCGACAGCACCACCGACAGCTTGTTCATAAAATGTTCCAGTATCATCATTCAGTTTCCTTTCCTTTTTTTATGTTAATAACTCGCCTCTATCTCCACACCCTTCTCCGTGATCCTCACCTTCGCCACAGTCTGACCGTCCATCTCCAGCTGCTCCTTTATCTCCGTGCGCCAGTATATAGGGTCATTGTCCAGCAGCATGTCGCTCAGCCCCACGCCTGCCGACGGACGCTCCTTCAGCTCCCCCTTGTGCAGCGTCAGCAGCAAAGCCTGGTTCTGCCGCAGCGTGTCCCCCACGGCCATCATGCCGTTCCTCACAGCAGGCTCCAGCACGTTGCCGTTGCCGTCATATCGCAGTTCTATCCCTTTCATCCTCTCCTCAGTGCTTTATAGTTTCGTCCTCGTAGTCCCCCTGGGCAAAGCGGTTCGCCGCCTTCATCGGCTTTACAGTGGTAAACGTGCCCCCGGGATGCGTCACCGTCACCTGGTGCGTGTGGCTGTTGAATGCGTCCACCAGCTCGTTTATCTTCGCCGTCAGCTCCTCTATGTTCACCAGTCCGCCCAACAGTCCGCCGTTCACCTCTATCCTCTCCACATGGTCCACCTGCACCACCACCAGCTCTGCCATGTCGCCGCTCAGGCTCCCCATCGTCACCGCCGTCCCCACCTTTGGTGTCACCAGCATTCGTCCCTTGTCCTCCGTTTCCGAGGCCTTCAGCCGCACCCCTGGCACGTCCACCTTTCCTACCGTCACCGTGCAGGTCTGACCCTCCACGCTCTTCACCACGCCTTGGTACAGCGTCGTCTCCCTTCCGCCGCCAGCGCCCCTCAGCAGTTCTTGCAGTCTCCTGTATTCGTCCATTCCGTTTCCTCCTTTCTTTTTAGCTCAACTTAAAACCTAACGTCACCTTCCTCTTGCCGCCATCCCTGCCGAACTCCGTTGTCACTGCCGCCACAAAGTACGTCCCGTCCTTATACTCATAGTCCCGGTCACGCAGCACAGCGCTGTCACCAGGCTTGCACATCGGCACCAACCATCCCGTTATGCTGCCCTCATAACCGTCAAAGCTCCGCCGTTTCACCTCCAGCTCACCGCGAGCCTTCATCGATGCCTCGTCACTTGTCGGACACTTGATTTCTATTTTGTCGCCGCCAGTTGTGCCAGTCTCGATTTCTTTGACCGTGCCGTCTGGCATAAGTGCCTTCACGATAACAAGCAGCCGTTTGTCTTGTGCTCGATGATAGGTCAGGTTTTCTTCCTCGACGTTCAGCGAGAAATCATAGAAACGTTCTTCGCCGACTTTCTCGCCTGGTGGGTGGATATGCAGCGTGCCGTCTTGCATATAGATGTCCGCGCCGCTTTCCTCCTGCACCTTCTTCAGAACATCGTAACCTGTAGCGTTGTTTATCACGAACTTGCTGTATGTCCATGAGTAGGAACACTCGACACTGCAACCGATACCGCAGCCGTCAACGACCTTTGCGAGCAGGTCTTTCAGCGTCACTTTCTGCAGCACCTCGTTCGGTATGTCTTTTCTGAACAGAAACAGGTCGTCCTCGCAAATCAGCTTTATGTCGCCGCCGTCGGTGGATATGCGCTGCAGCCAGCCTTCAAACTCCGTTTCAAGTCCGGTTTCCTCATATCCGAACCTTATGCACACCTTGTCGCCGCGTTTCAGTTTGTCCTCTATCTGCAGCGCAGTGTTGTATTCCGCTCCGGGCAGTGTTATGGTCGCGGTGTCGGCAAGCAGTTCCACACTCTTGTGTATCTCCACCTTGTCGAGCATTCCGAGCTGGTAGTCACCGACCGTTATGTCATAAGCCATCGTGTACATATTATATTAGGTGTTTAAGTCCTCACGGCTCAACAGCAACTTGTAGATGTCGTCGCTGTATGCCTGGATAGTATAATTTTGGTTTGCTCTGCCGGTTGTGAAAGGTATGTCCCAACTCTCTATTGCCAGTTGGCTGATACCGAATATCTCCAGCAATGGGCTCAACGCCTTCACATGTCCCGCCTCGCAGAAGTTCTTCAGCCTTGTCACGTCGGCATCCGGATAGCTGCCGTCCTCGCTCATCAGCAAGCCTTCTATCCTGACGGTATAGTCGTCTTGCGTCCAGCGTTCCTTGATGCTGCCTTTCACCTTTCCTTTCGACACATGGCGGCGCGTCAGTATATTCTGTCCGTTGACGCTTATCATCGGCTCCACCGGGAACAGCCACTCCTCGGCACCTGCCTCCTCCAGTTGGAAACGCAGCGGCATCACCATAGGAACACCAAGCGCATTTGTACGGACTATATCCTCAAGCTCTTCTTCAGTGATTTTTGTCACATCGAAGCCTGAGCTGTCGGGTATCGTCTTGCCGCCTTGAATGTAGCCGAGGTTCTTGCCGAAGAAATTGTTCTCACGGAACAGCCAGTAGGGCGGTACCTTGGTCAGCCCTGCGGCCCTCAGCGCAAGGTTCTGCAGTATGAATTTGTTTGTCGTACTCATCGATCTGTACTGGTTGCTATTGACAGGGCGCGGTTCATACATTGGAGTACCACACGCTCCAGTTCTGCCGTATCGCTCTTGTCGTTCATTGTTACCTGGATATTGTCGAAAAACTTGCCAATGGAGATGTTTATTGATGTGTTGCGTGTGCCGCCGGTGGCAAGAGCCTCGGCTGTCTTGCGTCCGCCGTTGCCTCCCTTACCGCCTTTGCCTCCTTTCCCGTCTGTGGCAGAGCTGAAAGAGAATGAGGTGTCGCTGCCTTTCACTCCTGGTGTGGATATGGCTGCTGACTTCTTCGGCTTGTCTTTCGCGCTTTCGCGTACATAGTTCCGGTCGTACTCGTCTTTCACACCATTCACAAGCTGCTTTGTCGCAGAGAGTGCCTTTTCGGTGCTTGATATCCCCGTAATGTCCTTCACGCCTTGCACGGCACTGTTCCAAGATCTCTTGAAGTCGCCGTCAAAGAGTTTTGCCATGGCCTCACCGATTTTGCCGATACCACTGAGCAAGGTTTTGAAACGGTCTATCAAATAGTCCTTGATGATGCCTCCGAATCCCTTAATCACCGACCACATGGTGAGCAGGAAGGCGCGGAACCCGGCAAATTTGTTCCAGCAATACACGATGCCAGCTACCAAAGCTGCCACAGCCGTAATGACGATGCCTATGGGATTGGCGTTAAGTGCCACGTTCAGCAACCACTGCACACCCTCCCATACCTTTGTCACGGCAGAAACTACCTTGATAGCCCCGACCATTCCCCACAAGGCTATCGTGTGGAGGTTGAAAGCTATCGTACCGACACCGACAACCACAGCGAGGTATCCGAGTTCTGTTTTCCATTGCATGATGAAATTGATGACACCAGCCACAACTGACAGTATTTTCGACAATGCGGTAGCTATCGGCGGCACTATGGCCATAAACACATCCATGAGTCCGCTGACGATTGGCTTCAGTTGCTCGAACATGTCAACAGCCGACTGTCTGATATTACCCATCAGGGTAGAGAACTTGCCACTGACGGTCTGGCTGAGTTTGTCTGACATTCCCTCAAAAGCGCCACCGGCACCCGTCGCATGGTTTATGGCGGCAGCTACAGCGTCAAAGCCTATTTGTCCCTTGCTCATCATGTCCTGCAACTCCGCATAACTTTTGCCAGTCATCTTCTGCAGTTCCTTCAATGGGTTAAAACCGGCATTGATAAACTGCATCAAGTCCTGCCCCTGCATCTTTCCTGCTGATGCCACCTGTCCGAACACGAGTGAAAGGCCGCCGAGTTTTTGCTTGTCGCCCATGGCGATGTCGCCGAGTTGTTTCAAGTACGGCACTACTTTCTGTGCGTTAACGCCAAAGCCAAGCATCATCTTAGCATTGTTTTCAAGGTCAAGCGGTTCAAACGGTGTACGTGCCGCAAACTTGTTGATGTCGTTCAACATCCTTGCGGCCATGGTCTCGTTGCCTACCAGTGTTTTGAATGCCACAGAAGTCTGCTCGGCTTGTGCCCCTATGGCGGTCAGTGCGCCCACTCCCGAGGCTATCAGCGTGTACGGGTTCATAAGAAAGTCCATACCCGGCAATGACGAGAGCGAGTTCTTGAAATTAGAGAAGGAGAAGGCTTCCCGAAGACGAGTACCCACGGATGTCGCCTTTCGGGATATAGTGTCAAGCTGCTCAGACGTGCGGCGTGCCACGCTCAACACATTGCCTTGATCAGCCTGCAGTTTGATTAGAAATTTAAGTACACTATCCATTTGCCTTTGCCTCTTCTTTTCTGATGTCTATTAAAAACCGGATAGTCCACGCCCATTCCGCATCGGTCAGGGTGTCTGGGTCTATGTGCATGTAATATCTCAATAGTGTATTCAGGTAGAGAACATCACTTGCCCCGGCATCGTCGATTTCAGCCTCCTCTAAAGTTTTTTTATCTCGGCCTCCTTTACCTTCAGCACCTCATCCAGTGTGTTGCAGGCTGCGAAGAAATAGTCATCGTTGGTCTTGATTTCCTCATCGCCTTCCACCCACAACTGGTTAAGTAGCGCTGTCTGCATCTTGATGGGGTCTTTCTCCACACTCACATAGCTCAAGTCACGGCGGTTCGGCTTGCGGATGATGCAGCTCTTGCCCTGCGTCTCTATCAAGAATATATCACCGTGCTTGGCCTTTAAAGTCTCAATTTGTTCTTTCGTAAAAATCATTTTTTCTCTTTTTTAATGGTTCTCAATCTCTGTTCAAACGCTCTCTTTATCTCCCTATACGCTCTTCTTGTCCAAGAAGATAAACGGCAGCGCCTTCTCCTGGAACTTGTCGCCCTGCTTCCATTCCGTGTTGTCCTCCGTAAACTCCACACCCATCAGCAGGTCCGTCGTTATCACGTCACCCTTGCTCGGGTTACCGTAAGCCACAACGATGTCTATGCTGATGTCCAGTATGTCGCCGCCACCGGCAGCACGCAGCGCCTCATATTCGCTTTGCGTCACCGTCAGCTCGCCGTCATACGTCTTGTTGCCCCTCTGTATGCTGTGGGGCTTGTTGCCCTTCGCGTGCAGCACTTCCTTCTCCTGTTTCGACGAGTATTTCACGCCCCTTATGCCAGTCACCGGCCTTCCCGCAGCCACCACGTTCACGTCGCTCCACTCGTACTCTCTTGAATTGAACATTCTTCTCCTCCTTTCTTCTTTAGCCGTTTGTTGTCACTTGGAATCCCAGGTTCACGTCCACATAACGTGCATAGCCGTAGGGGCGCACCTTCAGCGTCACCTTCACCATGCTCGTTGCCAGCACGTTCTGCGTCTCGTCTATCTTGCATACGCAGCCCTCGCCGTCGCTTCCGCTGCTCAGCTCCCCGTTCGCCGTCATCTTGCGGTTTATAGCCGTCTCCACCGTCTGCTGCCAGCTCTTAACCACGCCAGTGTCAAGCGTGCCGTCTTCGTTCACCTCCAGTTCGTCCAAAAGCATGTCCAGAAGCGTGTCATACGCCGTGCGGTACGCCTTGTCTATCACTCTTCGCAGCGCCAGCTTCGCATAGTCCCCCGTAGGGTCGCACGCCAGGTTGTCGTCAGCCCAGTAGTAGCCGCTCCTGCCCACATACTTCCGCGCCACGATGTAGCCCTTCTCGTACAGCTTCCTCACGCTCTCACTGGCCTCCTCCGTCTTCTTCTCGCCGACATACATCTCCAGAGGTTTCAGGCTCCCGTCCTTCACCCTGCCAATGTTGCGCTGCACGCTCACGCTCGCCGCACGTCCAAGCAGCGTGCCCATGCACGCCCCATTCGTTCCGGCTTTCGTGTCGCTCACCACGATGCCTACTCTGTCCCACGTTTCCTTTGTAAGGTCGTGCAGTTCCGTCGCTTCTGTGTAGTTTCTGCCTTCCAGCAGAGTCACCATCGGTGCATACAGCTCCGTCGTGGCCCATTCCCCCAGTTGCTGCGCTTTTGCAGCAGCTGTCAGCACGTCCTTGTCTATGCCTTCCTGGCTTGTCTCGCTCGACAGCGTGTTCACGTTCGCCACGCCCACGCCTCGCAGCGCACCGTTCTCCTTCTCCACGAGCCAGCGCACGCTTCCTGCTGATGTCTTCGTATAGTCCAGAAGCGCCGTCATCGTTGTCGTCGGGCTCACGCCCATAACCACGAGCTTCACGCCGGCACCTGCCTCGTCATAAAACTCCGACAGATGTTTCCACAGCACCTCATTGTTTTCCTCAGTCAAGCCCAGGGCCTGCACACTGTCCATGCTCGTCACCTCATACGCCGTGTTCAGCGCAAACGTGCTCCCAACGGCTGCAGCGCCGCACACCAAGGCGAACAGCCCGTCCGGACTGTCGCCAACGGTGCCCAGCTGCCCCGTCAGAAATTGTATCTTCACTCTCGGTAGTTGCATAAGCTATTCTCCTTTCCTTCTCTACGCTGCAGCACCCTCAGTGATAAGGTACACACCCTTCTTGTCATAGCGGCGCGGACTGCCACCAACACGCACCAGGAACGAGTAGATGTCACCGTAGTATTGCGGATCGTCCTCATTAGAGAACATCTTCACCTCGCCGAGAGCGCGGCTTACGCACTGCTGCTGCCAGGCAAGGCCTGCGGCAAGTTCTGTCGCCTCGCCCTCATCTTCCCATCTGATAACGGTCGAACCGTCTGCCTTCACTCGCAGAACCTTCGAACGCTGCATGATGCTGAAGCCATAGAGCTGTCCCATCACGCCCTTGCTCACATTTGCCAATGCCTGGAATGCCGAGAGCTCCTTGTCTGTCAGGTCGTCCAGAAGATCTGCATACTGCACAGCGTCAAGCAGCATATAGCGGCCCTCTGTCGGCACGTCGTCCACGTTCATCTTAACCATCGCCGCCATCACTACCGCTTTCGTAAACTTCTTGCGGTTGCCGGTCGCGGTTTCCGAAGTATGCGCCTCGCGCGCCGCACCGCTGGTGCTAAGTGTGTTCGCACCATTCGCCCAGCGATACAGCAGGTTCTGAGCCGCCACCTTCTGTAGCTGCTGGCGGTCGTTGCTCAGCACACTGTTACGCTTGTCGTAGCTCAGCTCCACAGTGTCGATGTTCGGAATGTAGATGGGGTTCGTGGTCAGCTCGTCCATGTCGTAGGTCAGTTCGTTGTCCGTGCGTTGGCTTACGCTCGCGGGCTTCTTTGTGCGGTTTATTTCCACACCCGACGGGGTGCCCGCATTCGGAATGTGTACCGTCTTGTAGCTCACAAAGGTAGAGTCGTCGATACTCTTCGAGGCAAACGAGTTGTCGGGGTAGAAGTTCTCGACAATAGTGTTCAGCCAGATTTGTTTGTTCAATGCCATTTCTTTTTTCTCCTTTTTCTTTCGTTATTATTCCGTTAGTTGTTATAGTCCACACCGAAGCGTTCCTTATACTTCGCTGCAAACAATCCCGGGTCTGAGTTCTTCAGCACCGCAAGCAGACCACATCTGTCCAGCTCGTCCCAGCTCTTGTCGGCAAAGCTGCTGCCGGTGGGGTGCTCGTCGATATAAGCTGCTGCACGCATCTGGGGCTTCTGGGCTTTCATGCCCTTCAGTAGCGACTCGGTGTTTGCACGGTCGCTCTTCATCAGAGCCTTGAAGGTCGCCACCTGCTCCTTGCCGATTTTGCCGTCGCTCACTGCCTTGTTCACGATAGCCTCCACCTCGGCTGCTTCGGCTGCCTCGGCTTTCTCCTTGTACGCCTTGTTGGCTTTCTCCAGGGCTTCTGCCTTGGTCGCTTGGTTCTCCAGCTGCTGGGCTTTCATCAGCAGCTCTGCCTCGCTGTTCACATCTTTGAACGTGGGCATTTTCTTCAGTTCTTCTAATAGTGCCATGTCTTTATTCTGGTTTTGTGGCTGCGTCTGCAGCCGGTTGTTGAAATACTGATATACCTCACCGGCGGTCTTCGGCTCCGTTTCGGGCTTCTCGCCCATGTCGTACAGTCCGTCTGCAAGTTTCATACTCACCGCTTCCTCTGCGCTTATCCAGTGGTCTTTCTCGTCAAAGTAGCGGGCGGTCACCTCCTTTGCCTCCATTCCGCAACGATGGGCTATCATGCGTGCCAGGTCGCCCTGCAGCGTCTCCATCATGCTTGCCGTCTGGCGCAGGGCTGAGGCGTTGCCCCATGTACCTCCGCTTACAGCGTGCAGCATCAGTTTCGCGTACGGCGACATATAGAGGGGCTTGCCGCATAGAGCGATTATGCCTGCTATGCTCGCTGCCACACCGTCCACATATATCGTTATGTCCGCCTTCGAGGTGCGCAGCGCATTGTATATCGCTATGCCGCTGAACACGTCGCCGCCGTTCGAGTTTATCCTTACGTCTATCTTGTCGTATTGCGCTTGCAGAGCCATCAGCTCGCTCACCACGCGGCCACTATCCACCTTCTGTCCGTCGCCCACGTCGCCGTACAGCAGTATGGCCACCTCGCCGTCACCGGGTATTGTGTTGAAAAACTTCATTTCGCGTTCTGTTTTTAAATTTCCGCTTGCAAAATTCTATAAAAATCCGTCCGCTTGCAAACCGTGTTTTTATAGTGTCGTTTCCTAATGTTATCGTCACTTTTCCTGGCGTCATCATAAAACCGTGGTTTGAACTTCTACCCGAAAACATAGAACTTTGCATTCTGTTAACAAGCATTTTTATTTCATCTTATGACAAAAAACAATATCGACAAAAAAGGCATAGCCCAGTCCCTCTTCCTCGACGGAGCATACACCCAGGAGGAGATTGCAGCTAAGGTGGGGACCACACGTCAGACTGTTTCACGGTGGGTCCGCGATGGAGCATGGGAGGAGCTGAAGGCTTCACGCACCATCACAACAGAACAGCTCATCGCGCAATATAAGCGCCAACTCGCCGAAATCAACAAGCGAATCGAAGCACGACCGCCTGGCAACCGCTTCCCTACAACCGAGGAGGCCGATGCCATCGTCAAAACTGCTGGAGCCGTCAAAAAGCTGGAACAGGACATCGGCGTATCCGATTGCGTCTCTGTTGCCATGCGGTTCCTCTCATGGCTGCGCCCCGTCGATGCCGAAGCGGCACGCACGTTCAACGACTATTTCGATGCGTTCATCAAGGATCAGGCAGGGAGGGCCCGTAAGTAATGGCTACAGCTAAAGACAGACAGTCTCTTGCCGTTTGGGAGGAGTTTCACAAAAGCCTACTGCGCGGTGTTGAGGTCGACAACAGCCTCACGCGTCAGGACATAGAGCGCCAACGTGCTCAACTTGAACGCGACCCCATAGAATGGATAAAATTCTTTTTCCCTGCTTACGCAAAATACGAGTTCGCACCGTTCCATATTCGGGCCATACGGCGCGTTATTGCCAACGACGAGTGGTACGAGGTGCTCTCATGGTCGCGCGAGCTGGCAAAGTCCACCGTCGCCATGTTCATCATCATGTACCTCACACTCACGCGGCGCAAGCGCTTTGTCGCTCTGGCATCGGCCACCATCGACTCGGCTAAGCGTCTGCTACTCCCGTTCAAGATCAATTTTGAGTCTAATCCGCGCATACGCCAGTTCTACGGCGAGCAGCCCACCATCGGGCAGTGGACTGATTCTGAGTTCTCATGCCGCTGTGGAGCCAAGTTCATTGCCCTCGGAGCAGGTTCTGCTCCACGTGGTATGCGCAACGAGGCTATACGTCCCGACATCCTCTATTTTGATGACTACGACACCGATGAAGACTGCCGCAACCCCGTCACGCTCGACAAGAAATGGGACTGGGCGGAGCACGCGCTTTATCCTACACGTTCCATCTCTGAACCTACGTTGGTTCTTTGGTGTGGCAACATCATCGCAAAGGACTGCTGCATCACACGCGCAGGACATCTCGCTAACTCATGGGACATTGTCAACATACGCGACGCCGCAGGACGCTCAACATGGCCGCAGAAGAACAAGGAGGAGCAAATAGACCGCATCCTTTCCAAAATCTCAGTAAAGGCGCAGCAAGGCGAATATTTCAACAACCCCGTGGCAGAAGGAAAAATCTTCAAGAACCTGCCTTACGGTAAAGTGCCGCCGCTATCAAAGTTCCGCTTCCTCATCGGATATGGCGACCCTGCTTACTCTGATTCTCGCAAAAAGGCCTCGTCAACAAAAGCGCTCGTTCTTGTCGGCAAGCTCAAGGGGGTCTACTATGTCATCAAGGCTTTCCTCGCCCGCGAGACCAATGCCAACTTTATATCCTGGTATTTTGCCATGGACGATTATGTCGCACATAAAGCCAATGTCTATTGGTATATGGAGAACAACAAACTACAGGACCCGTTTTTCAACCAGGTCTTCCGACCGCTGCTACGGGAGCAGTGCCGCGACCGACGACGGGAGCTTTACATCAAGGGCGACGACCGCAAAAAGACAGACAAGGCTACGCGCATCGAGGCTAATCTCGAACCCATCGACCGAGAGTGTCGTTGGGTCTTCAACGAACAGGAACGGGACAACCCCATGATGCAGGAACTCATAAACCAGTTCAAGCTCTTCGAGCTCACGCTGCCTTATCCTGCCGACGGACCCGATGCCGTCGAGGGAGCGGTCACCATCAACGACATCAAGACGGCTGAGATGGAGCCTACATACACCGTCTCTTATGCCGAGCTCAACGAGGACAACCCGTATCGTATGTAATAACAATTTCAAAACTCAAAATATCATGTTTTTATATGGACAACTTTATTTCATTATCCGATTACGACGCCTCTATTCACCGCGACATCCTCGATGCATTGTTGCGCAAGGACACACCGGCTTACGACCCACAAATCATAGAGGTGTGCGAGGACCGAGCTGTTGCCGAAATGCGGTCATATCTCAACAAAGCCTACGACTGCGACGCTATATTCTCCGCGCGTGGGGCAGAACGCCACGCACTCATTCTCATGTTCGCCGTAGACATCGCTGTGTTTCACATCTTTTGTCAGCACAATCCCTACAAGATTGCGAAGATACGGCAGGACCGCTACGACCGCGCCATTGAGTGGCTTAAAGGCGTAATGGCTGGCGACATCACTATTGATGGGGCACCGCTGCTACCCGACGACACTCTGGCCGACAATTCACGCTGGCAGATTGCAGCCGACGAGGTACGACCTGTCTTTCTCTGATCATAAATCATCATCAATATGGCTAACAAGAACTTAAAAACAAATAGGTCTATGCGTACCTCACAAAAACGCATCACACAGGGTGGTATGCTCACATCACCCGGGCAGCGACAGCCCGACATCGTGCTGCAGATGCCTGAGGTCTTCTTCTTCGACATGAAAGCCTACATGGCGTCTGTCAAGGCAGCGCAGGGCATCGACTATTCCAACCGAGTCCGACTCTACGACATGTATGAGTCCGCTATGCTCGACCTCCATCTATCGGGGGTGCTCGCAAAGCGGTTGAGAGGGGTCACCAAGATACCCATAGAGTTCCAGCGCAACGGCGAACCCGACGAAGAAATCAACAGTCAGATTCGCTCGCCATGGTTCAAGCAGTTCCGAAAGGATTGTGTCCTTTCTGAGTTTTACGGCTTCTCCATTATGCAGTTCTGGCGCGATGATGATGGCTTCATACGCTATGATCTCATCAACCGTAAACACTATGACCCTATACACCGGCGCATTCTCAAGTACCAGGGGGAGATAGATGGTATACCGGTTGAGCAGTTTCCCAATATGCTCTTTGTCGGAAAGGAGCGTGAGCTCGGAATTTTTGCCGAACTCCTACCTGCCGTCCTTTACAAGCGTGGCGACATGGCTGATTGGGCACGCTTCTGCAATATTTTCGGCATGCCTATCCGTGAGTACACCTATGATGCCGGCGACGAGCAGGCACGTCGCCGACTGGTCGCAGAAGCGCGCTCGCAGGGTGCCAATGCGGTCTACATACACCCAAAGGATTCCGAACTTACGCTCATCGAGGCGGCCAACAAGTCGGGCTCGTCAGAGCTTTACAAAACATTTGCCGAATATTGGGACTCCAAAATTTCAATCCGCGTGCTCGGCAATACACTCACAACCGATGCCAAAGAAACAGGAACACAAGCGCTTGGTGAGGTGCACAAGGAGGAAGAGGACGAAATGAACGCCGATGACCGCGATTTCATTCTCGACATTCTCAACTACGACATGCGGCAGATATTCGCCGACCTCGGGTTCAATGTCGAGGGTGGCGAGTTCGTCTATGCCAAAAAGGACAAAATCAATCCATCGCAGCAAATCGACATCGTGCAGAAGCTCTCTTCCATGGGACTCCCCATCGACGATGACTATCTCTACGAAACGTTCTGCATTGCCAAGCCCGATAACTACGACGAGCTCAAGGCGCAGAAGGAGGCGGAGAGGGCCGCCATGCGCAATGCGCTCAACGCTCCAGACGATGATGGGCACAACCATAAGGAGGACAACAAAAAAGACGGCTCAAACACCGTTCAAAAAACGATAAAAAACCATTTGAGAGGTTTTTTCGGGCTCGCCCCGTTGCCAGGGGCGGATTCCGACTTCTGATCGATAGGCTCTATTACGACGGCTCATGTGCCTGTTGCTCGGGACATTTCCACAATGTCGCGCCCTCGTTCACGTTCTCCACCGATGTGCTGCAGCAGTATCTCCGTGCCATATACAACGGCTTCGACACCTCGCGTGCCGTCGAGCCTACAATGTGGCGCGAGGTACTGCGCGTTCTCAACGAGGCCACGGTCTCGGGCTTGCTGCAGAGTAGTGCGCCTACACATCGTGACAGCTTCCTCGCCGCCCTCCGTCATTCCAACGATGTCTTTGCTGCCTTCAAGGTGCATTCCATGTCCGAGCGAATGGCGGCACGCCTCCTCAATCCCGACGGCACGTTAAAACCGTTCCGCCAGTGGGCTGACGATGTAAAAAGTATATCTTCCCACTATGTCGGCGCATGGCTGCGCACCGAGTACGACACGGCTCTCATACGTGCCCATAATGCCGCCGACTGGCAGCAGTTTATCCGCGATGCTGATGTTATGCCCAACCTCCGTTGGATGCCAACCACGTCGCCCACGCCCGAGAGCAGCCACCGCGCCTTTTGGGAACGTAAGCTCACACTGCCCGTCTCCGACCCGTTTTGGAACGAGCACCACCCGGGCGACCGCTGGAACTGCAAGTGCTCACTCGAACAGACCGATGACCCTGCCACGCCCGAGCTGAAGGCAGAGCTCTCTGGCGAGGCTCCGCAGCCGGGACTCACCAACAACCCGGGCAAGGACGGACACACCTTCTCGCAAGACCATCCGTATTTTCCGAAGTCCTGCGCGACATGTGGCTTCTACAAACCGAGCTTAAAGGACAGGCTGCACAACGTGTTCAAAAATAGAGTGAAAGATTGCTACAACTGCCCATATATGAATGGGTGTTTAGACAAAATCAAACGGTCAAAAATCCAACCTCCAAAAGTTGAGGAATATAAGGTAGAACACAATGGGCACGTCCTTATAAGTCCTCATCATGGGGCAAATGAAGTGGATGACAATAAACGTTTGGCTGCATTCGTTGCTGACAAACTCAAAACGAAAGTTTATCTGTTGCCGAGATTAGACCCGTCTAATCCCACAGAAAGCCAGTTACGGTCAACATTACTTCCTTCAGGGGTTTTCGACAAAAAGAATCCTGATTTCTTAATCAACGGCAAGTTGTTCGATGGAAAGTGTATGTATGATTTGGATAGAAGGGCAAATCTGAAACAACAGAAAAATGCAATTGAAAACCATATCAAAAAGGCCAAGAAACAAGCAGACAACATCATTTTGGAAATGCCATCGTTCATGGATAGAAGAAACGCGGAAAATACGATACGGAACTATCTTAACCGCTCAAAGACAAAGCGTGTTATCATGGCGAGGTATGGCAACAAATTGTTGATTTTCAAAAATTAAAAAAGGGGCGGTTAAGCCCCTGTAAAGTCAGACAAGCTGACAGTGAGGTTCCGGAGACGACTAAGCGGCTCTCCAGTACCATCGCAAAGGTAACAATAATAATTTAATAAACAAGCGTTATGAACAAAATTTTCACTTTTCTCGCGGTTTCTAACCGCTACAAGCATCTCATCGGTGGTTTCATCGTCGCCGCTCTCGCAGGTTCTTTCTATGCTGCCATATATGCCGCAGCCGTCGCCGCATCGTGTCTCGAACTCAAAGACCGACTCTACGGAAACCCCTGGGACTGGATCGACTGGCTCTGCACACTTCTCGGCGGCATCGTCGCCGCCATAGTTCTTCACTTAATAGTTTTCTGACCATGGACGCTAAAGAAATCCAAAAGCGCATCGTCCGACTCAAGGACGACATAGAGCGCGAAGTCCGCGACCGACTGCCGCGCAAGGTGGGCATCGTAGCCGTCAATCATTTCAAGCAAAACTTCCGCGATGCTGGCTGGCGTGACAACGGGCTACACCCATGGAAGACTACGCGACGACAACGTGAAGGCGGTCCCGATGCCAAGTACACGCCGCTCACTTCGCGCCGTGACCACCTCATGCGATCCATCCAGTACTCCTCACAGCCCGGACAGGTCACGGTCACAAACCCTGTGCCCTATGCTGCCATACACAACAATGGCGGCACCATCAACACACACCCGTCTGTCACCAAGCGCATGCGGCGCTTCGCATGGGCCAAAGTCTATGCTCTCGCAGGTGGCAAGGGCAAGGGCAAGCTGCCAAAACAGCTCCCGGCTGCAGCCACCAAGTGGCGCGCACTCGCACTCACCAAGAAGTCCAAACTGAGCATCACTGCTCGCATCCCGCAACGTCAGTTCATGGGCGATAGCCGTGAGTTGAAACAGAAAATCAACACGATTATCAACGACTCTATTAAACGCATAGAAAATGGAATACTTAATATCTGAACTCATACCCCTTATTGCTACGTCCATTCCTGCGCTCTCGCTTGTTGACGAGGACTACGGCCAACTCGAAAACATCGACGACACCGACGATGAACGCCAGATGTACCCCATCACATTCCCGTGCGTCCTCATAGATGCACCGGAAACTGAATGGTCCAATCTCGCACCAGGCATTCAAAAGGGGGTCTGTACATTACGCATACGCCTCTGCATCGACTGCTACGATGACACGCACTATGGCTCTGACACCACCGAACGCATCAATGAGCGCAACGCTCTGCGACATGAATTACATACCGTCCTGCAGAACTTTCGTCCTGCTGACGATGGCGCTCTCGTACGCACAGCATCACGCTTCTACACGTTCACCCACGGAATAAAGGTTTATGAAATGTCTTACAAGACAACGGTATCAGAGTCCGTTGTCACGGAAAAAGTGAAAGTTGCCGCGCGTCGCATTTCGCTTTCGGTGATACGCGAAAACCACTGAAACCAACGGCTGGAAGCTCAGCACCGTCCACCTTCTCGCCTTCGCGTATCATCTTGCGGATTATCTGCATAATGCGGCCTTCACTGATGAAAAATTCTTCCGACGAGAGTTTCTGCAATGCGTCATCGAACCGAAGTCTTTTCACTTCAGTCCAATAGTAATAGCGCTCAAACAGCTTTCTGTCTCTCGCGCTTATCAGTGCCTTGTCTCGTCCTTTGCTCATAGTCTGCAAAAATAACCTTTTTCCCTTAAACCGCAATCAAAAAGCCACCTAAATCACTCATATTTAGGTGGCTTTATTCATCTTGCGCCCTCCAAAGGCTCAGAAAGGCTCAAAAAGGCCCAGCACATCATCACAACCTGCAGAAGCTCGGCTCTATGCGGCTCCACACGCCGTTCTCCGGATTGCGCTTGGAGAAGTAGTAGTTCGTAGCCGTGGCCTGCACCACATTGGCTTCCTTGAACAGACGCATGATTTCTGCATACTCCTCGTCAAAGCGGTCCTCCAGCTCATAAAGCTTGGAGATGCTCTTGTAGTCCAGGTCGCCCGTCTTGTTGCGTTCCAGAAGCGTCATCGCCATCTGGTACATCGGGTCCTCCACGCCCTTCTCGCTCGCCTCCATGTAGCGTTTCAGGTAGTCCACAAGGCGCTCGGCTGCAAGGTCTGCACGCTCATCAAAACCTTTCACCTTGTTAAACTTCACCTCAAGTTTGAAGTCCCCGTCAGTGATCGTGTAGCTCTGCTGGCTCTCGTTCTTCACGGCGCCATACTCGCGCATGAGTTTCGTGAAAGCTGTCACCTCGTCGTCAAGCCATTTCTTGAAGCCCGAAACCTCGCTCTCCAAGTTCTCCACTCTGCCCAGCACGTCATGCATAAACTGCCCACGCAGCGCCTCGTAGCTCTCGCGCTTTGCCATGCGGTCGTTCTTTACCTCGGTCTGCAGCCGTGCTAACAGCTCGGCACGCTGCTCCTTTGTCATACCCTTCAAGGGGTCCACTGTCTCGTTCTTTGTTTCCATTGTCTTTTCTTTTTATGGGTTCATTACTCGTTTTCTTTCTTCTTGCGGTTCATGGCACGCAGTTTAGTGTTCAGGGTTGCCAGTTCCTCGCTGTCCAGGAAGCGGAAAGCCTTGCCCGCTATCCGTTTGTCCTCGCAGAAGCGGTCCACGGCTTCCCAGTCTGCCGTGTTCACACCCCACAGCTGCATCTGGTGCAGCACGCCGCTACGCGCCTTGCGCTTCGCCTTCAGCAGGGCGGCACGCCGTTCGTCGTAGCCCGCCACACGCTCCATTTCCTTGCACATAAGCTCATACTCCTTGTCGGTCATCTGGCGCAAGTGCTCTGTTCTCTCGTTGGTAAACTGCCTCACAAGGGTCTCCTTGTCCGCACCTGGCAGAAGCTTCAGCAGTTTGTAGAACTTCCCGTAGTTATCGACGTGGTTCATGCTCTGCCTCCTTTTCTTTCCATTTCAGCCACGCCTCCCTCGCCACGGCAAGTGTCGTCGGCACGTCCCAGGTCAGCCCGTCGGCTGGCAGTATAGGCACGTTGTTGAAACACACGTACACCTCACCGCTAAACTCGCGCGCCTGAACTATCGCTTCGCTCTCTCTCACTAAGGCAGCTGCCTTCTGTGCAGCCTTTCTTTCTCTCTGGGCCTTGCGCTTTGCGCTAAGCCACTTTTTAATGTTTGTCAGTATTTCCATTTTCATTGATGTTTATTGGATTTACAGTTGCTTTATCTTCAAAAAATGCAAGGTCTATATCTGCAAGCAGTGTCGTTTCAAACCTAAAAGACAATTTGCAAGCCGATGCTGGAAGACCGACTTCCTGCATCTTTTCCTCAAACTTCTTGCGGTACGTCTCTTTTATTTTATCCTCTATGCCTTTCCGCTTCTTGTCAAGAACAATGCCGAAGCGTAAAGTCCTGCGCGAACCATAGACATTCGTTGTTACGGTCAATATCACAATATATATCATTTCTTTTCCGTTTTACTTGGTTTCCACTTTATGGTCACTTCGGCGTCCATCTTGCCGCTGCCCTCACACACGGGGCAGATTTTCCATTCGCTGTCGTTCGGGCTGTTCCGGTCGCCTAAAAAACCGCCCTGACCATGACAGTATTCGCAAGTATATCCTCGGCTCTCAATCCGTTCTTCCTTGCTGCCGTAAACTGGTGGCGTCAGCCATATCATTCGATGCTTACTGCTCATTGTTTCTCGCGTTTATATGTTACTTTCTCATAAGTGTGCCACTGGATAATCCGTGCCACAAACATCAGGTCGGTAGTTTCCAGCACCACACAACCTTTGTTCTTCTGGCTGCGGTGTGCCGTCAGGTCACATTGCCAGTTACCCTCCAGCCATTCGTTCATCACGCTCTCCGCCTGGATCTTCTTCAGCAGGATATATATCGTGTCACCCTGCCGGTAGTCGTTCATGTCCTTACTCATTGCTTCTTGTCGTTATTGGTCCAATATTCTTCAGCTCGCTCCGCCCAGATGGTGTAGTAGCCCTTGTCCCCGAAATATCGCCCCTTCGATATGGCTCTATATCCCTCCACCCATATCTTCAGCGAGGCATCAAACATCACGCTCGACGCTGTACGCCCCTTCGGGCGTGTGCCCTCGGCCTGGCTGATGATGACGAGCAGCTTGTTGGGATGCCGGGCCTTGAAAGCCCGATAGTCCTCAAAGCTCATGCCCGTATATTGGTAGGAGTCTATCACCACCGTGTTGGGGCTTTTCCTTTTCGACAGCCGCTTGTCAAGGTCCTCCATGCTCTCGGCATCCAGCAACACCATTCGGCGTGCCACGTCCTGCATCCCGGCTCGTATAAAGGCATTCTTCATCGTCAGGCTCGAACCTTCCTCCAGACTGTCATAAGCCACTCGCCCGAATCGGCATAGTTCCTTGCACAGCTTCAGCACGAAACTCGTCTTGCCGCTTCCGCTTCGACCCCACACGAACCACACTCCGTTCCGCTCAGGCTCGCCGAAAGCCTCGCGCCACTCGTCGCTCAGCTTGTAGGTCTGCTTCTTCATCGAAAGCAGCTCGCTCACGCTTATCGCTCTTTTCATATCGTTTGAATGTTATTTGAACACCGTTCAAGCGTCCATCTGCTTCACTCTGTGTACACCTTTCTTCACCCTCCGCAGGTCGAAGTCATACTGCTCAGCGTCCTTCACCACCTCAGCTATCTTCTTGCGGTCGGTCAGTCCGTTCGCCACGCAGATCGCATAAACGTCGTTCGGACTTGTCTGCTCCAGCTCGAAGAACTTGCGTCCTATCCTGGAGTGTATCTCGTTATAGCCTTTCTTGTCATAACGCAGTCCCATCTTCATCCTGCGCTTGATATAAGAGGTCGAGAAAAATACTATGCCGCACTTGTCCTCCAAACGGTTATACAAATCAATGAAATAATGAAACACCCGTTCCGTCAGCTTGTCTGCCTCGTCAAACAGCAGCAACGGGTTCTCCGTCTGTATCAGCGCGCCGATGATTGCGTCAAGCATGTCTCTTATCGTCATGCCGTCAGTTCTCAGACCTATCTTCTTCGCAATGTCGCGGATAAAGTCGCTGCGCTTCATGTCTTCCGAGCACAGAACGTAGTAGGCTCCGCTGTGCTCACGCTCGTAAAGCTTCGCTGCCGTGGTCTTGCCGCACCCGGCTTCGCCCACCACCCAGGTCACGTTCTTCCATTCCTGGGCGTCAGTCATCGCATAGGCCATCTCCTTTGCTGCCGTGGTCTCCACCATCTGCCAGGCACCAGGGGTGGCGGTCCCCACCTGCGAGGCTATCTTTCGCCACATGTCGTCGCTGATGTTCTCCCACTTGCCGCTCAGCACCGAGCTTACCGTGCCCGCACTCGTACCGTCCAGACTGGCTGCTGCCTTGTTTTGGCTCGGATATTTCATCACATAGAGGCGCAGGGCCTCGCGTATCTGTACTTTCTGTTTCTCGTTCATATCGTTTGTTTTTATTGATTCTACAGTTTTGATGCAATCTTCTTCTCCATCGGAAGCGGTATTCTCGGCGTGTCGCCATCATCACCGCCCTCCATCACGTCAAGCCAGTCATCAAGGCTCAGCGATTTCGTGTGTCGTCCAAGCTGGTACTGCTCAGGAGGCTGCGAGTAACGCTCCATGCGGTGGTCTATCTGCCGCTGCACGGCTGCCGTCGTGCCCTTCAGCTTCGGCGAGTGCAGACCCTGCTGCTCCGCGTCCGTGCCATGCTCGGCGGCTATCGTCCGGCCGGCCACCGTCCGCTCTATGCGGTCCTGAAGGTTGGCTTCCTGCTCCTGGCGGATGAACTTCGCATCGTCCGTCCCCTGCTGGTCTTGCAGGGCGCGGTGTATCAGTATGTAGGGTTCTGCCGTCCGCTCAAAGCGCAGCGAGCCGTCTGTGCCTTTTGTATAGAGTCTGATGCTTGCAAAGTCGTAAGGGTCGTAAGCCACGATGAAACGCTCGTAGGTGTGCTTCCTTCGCCACTCGTGGTCGGGTACGCCAGGCGAAGAGCACACTTCGTACTGGCGCTTCTCGCCTTTGATCGTCACCTGCAGACCCTGGTCCGTGAACGTCGCCATGCGTTTCGTAAACACCCAGAACATGTCCACCATGTCGTGCAGCGTCACTTCCTGGGTCTCCTCGTTCACGCTCTTCTCATACATGTCTATCCTGCGCTCGCCCGTCGCAGGGTGCACACCCTCGTTCCATTCCTTACGGGCTGCGGCATAGGCATCTTTCAGCTCCTCCAGAGTGTACAGACTGTCCTTGTTGGCTTCGATAAACTCCACGTTCGGCCTGCTCGACGCCTTCTTCGCCGTCACGTTCTGACCCGTGAAGCGCCAGTCCTTGTGCAGCACCTGAGCCTGAAACCGTCCGAACACGCTCTCTATCGTCTTCGACTCGCCGTTGTAGGGCTGTGTCGGTCTGTGTACGCGGCAAATCTTCCCGATAAAGCCGTCCGAGTCCAGCTTCTTGTGGCCGCCCTGGTTGTCATAAACAATCTCATAAGGCTTGTGTCCGCTCTTCTGGATTGCCATGCGGTAGGCGTGGTATTGGGCCTCATAGTCCTCTGTGTCGCTGATGCAGTAGCCCAGAAGCACCTCGCTCATTGCGTCGATCACTTCATACACCTGGGTCGTCCGCACCTTGCCCTGCTCGTCCCTATAGTAAAGGTTCAGCTTCGTGCCATCACCATACCATAGCGTGTCCCTGCGTGTCGGAAGTGCCGTCTTGTGCTTTCTGCCGTAACGCTGACGGGCAGCCTGCTCGCCATATACGGCGTCATACCATAAAGGCTCAACCGACGGGCTGGAAAGCCATTTCTTCATACCGCTTAGGCTTCTTATCGGCTTCCAGCCTCTTTCCTCGGCTATCTCGTTTGCCTTCTCAAACAGCTGCGCGTCGGTGTACACCGGCACCTTGCTGCGCTTCAAAGCCACAATCAGTTTCAGAAAGTCACCGGTTATCTTCAGTGCCGATGAATTGCCCAGCTTGCCGCTCACCACACTTTGGTAGCCATCGGCCTTCCAAGCCTTCAGTCGCGTCTTCAGTCGCGCCAATGTGCCCGGGAGCGTGTGGCCGTAGCTCTCGCGCATACGTTCCGAACTGTCAAGTATCAAGTCCCACGCACCCGACATCGGAGCATTCAAGCTGCTGCGGATGGCCTGGCGTCTTGCCGCCATCTTCTCCAGCTCGCCAAGCACCGAGGCGTTGATGGTATATTCCTCTATCATCTTCTCCGTCAGGTGGCGTTCCTGCCCGTCCTTGTCCATATAGGTGTAGGCTTCGTAATACTCACGCGCCTTCGCGTCTATCTTTATGCTTGCCTTTGTCATAGCCTCTCGCATCTTTTCTTCTGGGTCGCCGTATGTCGCCACAAACCGCCGTCTGTACTTCTCCGGAATACTGCTCCACACATACAGTGCCTGAGTCCCCTCGCCGCCGCCACGACGTGCACACGCTATGTTGCTGCGTTGCACGTTGCATTTCAGCGTGTTCGCCTTCATCACGGGGTCTCTGCCGCCCGTCAGCTCGGCAAACGTCACGCACAATATCTTGTTGTAGTACTCCATTTCCTTTTATCTTTGTTTTCCTTCTTGCGGTTCTCTCCTTACATAGTGGTGCAGCACATGGCTTCCACCTTCTCCTGCACGGTCTTGATGTCTGTAAACCCGGCGTGCTCGATGCGTTCCACCACATCGCCTTTCTCGTCCTTCAACTCCAGTACGCCCGTGTTCTTGTCGCCTTCCCACATCCAGCCGTTCTCGAAGTGCTGGCGCATCATATTGTCTGCGTCATGCACCACCTCGCTCGTAGGAGCCGTAACAAGCTCAAAACCGCCACGCTGAACGGCAAGGCTGCGTATCTTCTTTGCCAGGTCGCTCTGACCCTTCACCGGGTGAAAGTTCAATGCGTAGCTCACCATCTCCTTCGTCACACCGAAGGCCTTTGCCAAAAACTCCCGCTGGGAGCGGGTTACTGTTATCACTCTTTTCATTGTCGTCTGTTTTTAGTTCGTTATTACTTTTGTTCGTGGAGTGTAGGGGAGTCGAACCCCATGCAAGCTGTCCTCCGCGCTTCGCTTTCGCTTATTCCAAATTTCCGGCCCGCTGCATCCGTGCCACTCCTGCGGTCTTTCCCGCCGTCATCCGAGGCAGCCCCCTGGGGCTTCCGTGTTATCCTTCAATCTTCTTACCCTCGGCTATTACCGTCTGAACTGCACTGAAGAACTGTATCATCTTCTGTTTCGCCTTCAGCTCCAGTCCGTATGCCATGTTGCTCATCTTGCCTGTGCTCTGACGCTCCAAATCACCATACACCAGGTCGTCTGTCAGGTGTTCTATATTGTGACGCAAAGACTCCTCAAGTGCCGCAAGACCAAGTCCCTTGGCCGTCTCATACACAGGCTCCAGTATCGTCTTTGCGGCCATTGCTTCATACAGATCGTCGGCGTGCCAGCGGAAAAACTCTGCATAGTCATTCACCATGTCCTCTTTCCAACTTTCAATGTCACCCGTCAGGTGGTTCAACTTCTTGCGCATTCTGTTCATCGCCGCATTCAATGCAAATTCCTTATCGTTCATATTCTTTAATTGCTAAAATTTGTAATTCTCGGCCTTTTTCACTATCTTTGACCGCGCGTTTAATCTTAAACACGCTGCAAAGATAAACAAAATGTAGATACTAACAAAACTTTTGGGGATATTTTTATCCACAAAGTGTAGATTTATATGCAGATTATGGATAAAACAAAGATGTTAGAGGGGCTGATAAGGCATTATACGAAAGGCAATAAAGCACAATTTGCAAAGCTTTTGGGCGTATCTGCCCAAACAATAAGTGCATGGATTGCTCGTAATACGTTTGATGCTGAACTTATATACGCAAAGTGTAGATATGTTGATTCCTCATGGCTGCTCACTGGTGAGGGAGCAATGCTTCAGGAAACAGAAAATAATAATGCGCCGACTCCTAAGCACACTGTTGAGATAGCCCACCAGGTTCCCCATGGCAGCAGCGAGGGCATACCACTCATACCGCTCGATGCTGTCGCCGGTTTTCCTGCCGAAAGCGGCGGTGGGGTACGTCTGGAGGACTGCGAGCGCTATGTCATACCAGAGTTCGAGAACAAAGGGGCAAACTTCCTTATCCGGGTATCTGGCGACTCCATGGTGCCGCTATATTATAGTGGCGACCTCCTCGCTTGTCGCAAAATCACAGACATCCGCTTCTTCCAATGGGGTACCGTCTATGTCCTCGAAACGAGCCAGGGGGTACTCGTCAAACGCGTGCAGGAAAGCGTAGATCATGCCGACAGCATTCTATGCGTGTCGGAAAACAGCAGCGTTCATCACCCTTTCCTCCTCCCACGCGACGACATACGCAGCCTGAGCATCATTGTCGGACTCGTTCGCCTCGTCTGATACTCACGTCACACGCAACACGCACACGCTCCACACCGCAACACGTGTCGCGCACGCACATACATAGGTATAATAGGGTAGCAAAGCAGCCAAAAAACCGATAAACAGGGCGTTCCCGACATTCCGCAAAGGTTTATAACATGTCAAAACGTGGGATTATCCCCACCCCCTAAACGCCCGAAAATGACATCAATCACAATTTATTCGGAGTTATATAGGGGGTCAATCACTTGTTTTCCATGTTAAAAGTGAATACCCAAATGCACACCCTCTCTGAACATTTCGTTTTTCCATGCACACCCAAACGCACACCCAACTGCACACCCAACCCCGAGAAACGCCCATTTTCACCAATCTCAATAGCCTCCAAAACACAAAAACGGCTTGACCACTGTTCAAATCAGTGTTCAAGCCGTTCAAATGCCGTTATATCAGCGTTTTAGCCGTTTAAGCCATCCTTATTCCTTCTCTTTGTCCGCTCTGGGTCCTCTTATCAGCTCTCCCTGCCGGATCATAGCCTTTTTATTGAGTATTACGCCTCCGTCAGCCAGTCCGGCGTGTAGCAGCGAGCTTTTCTTTATACCCACCTCATCCTCTGTCAAAACCGTATAAATCGCCGATATTGAGCCGAAGTAGTAGTTCTTCCGCCCGTGTATCAAATGCACATGTATAACCTTTTTCATAACCATTCCTTTCTGTTTCCTAAAATATTCGTTTTCGCTTGCAAATATACCAAATAATAACTATTTGGAAGAATTTACAAGCATAAAAAGCAAGAAACAAGTAAAATATAAGGCATGGCCGCAGCCACACCATCCTTTATTCAATCACCACCCAAACAAGCCGTTTTAAGCCCCACCAGCGCCCTTTTCCATGTCCAGACGATAAAGCACCCACATGAGCAGCCATACGTGCCCAGAAGCCCACGAAATGCCCCATACAGTCGTCAGGACAGCCAAAAACATAACATTCTCCGCCCCGATGTAAAGCAATACCCTTCAAACACCGTTCAAATCGAGCCCAAACGTAAAGCAAATGTAAAGCGAATGTAACGTTTCGTTTTTCCCTCTCATTTCGTTCATTATCCTCAAACCCTTTGTAAATCAACGCTTTCCCAGATTTCTCTATCACTCCACTTTTATACGTTTCGTTTTATCCCCCTTATATGCCAACGTGAAAGATGGCGTTTAACGTTTTTCGCTGTTTACCTTGTCCTTGCTGTTTTTTGACGCGGCAAAGATATGAACGTTTTACTCGATTAAAAAAGCCAACACTGCGGCTTGTATAAAACACCACTGTTAATGTACGAAATACACGTTAGCAACCTATATAATCAACAAATAAAGCGTGCATCCTCTAAAACGCATACAAAACAGATATCACGAATTAGGGCTGACACCTGGTGAGAGGTGTCAGCCCTAATGCGTGATATCTGAAATAGTTGTATCCGACAGCTATATAGCCGGGAAATGATGTTTGAAATAGTTGTACCCCATAGCTATATTAGCAAGGGGGAGTAAGAAATAACAGCAACGGGCATCGCCTTGCCACCCTGCAAGCCCGGCCTCAACCGGGGAAGGGCCGCGGTGGTTATTTCTTATAGCTCTTGTTCAGACCGGCAATCACATCTTCGGTAATGTCTACCGAGGGGTCTGAATACAATACATTATCGCCGCTCTTGCTGATGATAACCTTAAATCTGCCGTCTGAATTGTATGATTTCAAGAAAGTGTTCAAGTCCTCGCGCAACTTTTTCTGATAGTTCTGCGTGGCTTGAGCCATTTCGTTTTCTATCTTTTCTTGGAAAGCCTGCAAAGCCTGCTGCTGCTTTTGCAACTGGGCTTGTGCGCTTTCGGCCTGCTGCTGCGAGGTGAATGCGCCGCTCTGCATCTTTTTCTGGAAACTGGCTATTGCGTTTTGCAGAGCCTGTCCCTTGCTGTTCAGCTGTTCGCGATATTTCTTTTGCTTGTTCTCAAGTTCCTTTTGTCCGTCCTTGCAATATTCGCTTTTTGCTGCAAGCGTGTCAATATCTACCACTGCCACCGACGATGCCGCACCAGCATTGGTTGCAGCAGCCTTGGGCAGGCCATTAGGTTTTACTTGTGAGTCTTTTTTGTTGCATGCCACTAACGACAAGCCTGCTGCCACGAGCAGCATTGCGGCATTTGCTTTAATAACCATTCTGCACATTTTCTTTTACTCTTTTTCTGTTTTCTATTCTTGCAGCTGCATCTTGCGATTGCACACACCCAATGCCTCGTTGCCGCATGGCCTTGCTTTGGTCGACATGTGTCTTGACAAAGCCCTTGCCAAAGAAAAGGCGCACTGATAGTAATGCCATGCAAATAGCAACAATTAGCAATGTAATGATGAAATAATTCATATCTTTTTCTTACTTTTGCTTTGCGCTGTGCGCTAACTGCGCGCATGAGCGCGGGGCAAAGTTAGCACAAGCCCGCTGAAAGGCAAAATAAATTGGGCGCAAAAGTAGCTTTTTGTTATTGTCTGCACCCGTCCACGAGGAGGGTAGCCAAGTGCAACAGCCTCTACAACAGATTTATATCTACGTAAAATCACATAGTGAAATGAGCGAAAAATTGCAATTACAGCCAAGCATCGTATTCGACTGCTTTGCTGAGGTGAACAAAGTTCCACGTCCTTCTAAAAAGGAGGATAAGATGATAGCCTTCTTAAAGTCGTTTGGCGAGGGCCTCGGATTGAAAACTAAGGTAGATGAAACGGGCAACGTTTGCATTAGCAAGCCTGCCACACCTGGATATGAGGACCGCAAGACTATCATTTTGCAAAGCCACATGGACATGGTGTGCGAAAAGAATAAGGACGTGACATTCGACTTCGAAAACGATGCCATACAAACCTACGTTGACGGCGAATGGCTCAAAGCTAAAGGCACAACGCTTGGTGCCGACGATGGCATTGGCGTGGCCATGGAAATGGCCATACTGAAATCGAACGACATTGAGCACGGACCTATCGAGTGCGTATTTACGCGAGATGAGGAAACTGGCCTGACGGGGGCTGTAGGCATGAAGAGCGATTTTATGCATGGCGACTATCTCATCAACCTCGACTCTGAGGACGAGGGACAACTGTACGTGAGCTGTGCTGGTGGTGTAAGAACCACTGCCACATACGACTTCCCGACCTCGGAGGTGCCATCGGACTATTTCACTTTCCAAATAACCATCAAGGGTTTGACCGGCGGCCACTCGGGTGACGACATCAACAAGAAGAGGGCCAATGCCAACAAACTGCTTGTGCGCTTCTTGGTGGACGAAATGCAGAAGTTCGATTTGCGGCTGATTGACATTCAGAGCGGTGGTTTGCACAATGCCATTCCACGTGAGGGACACGCTGTGTGCGCGGTTCCGGCAACTGAAAAGCAAACACTTGAAGCCGACTTGAAAGCCTTTGAGGCTGCCGTGAAGGACGAATTTGCCACAACGGAGAAGAACGTGCACATTGCCATTGCCGAGCAGCCCTGCCAGAAGGTGGGCATGGAGCCTGCTGCCATGCGCCGCATGTTGTTGTCGCTCCACGCTGTGCACAACGGCGTCTATGCAATGAGCCAGGACATTGACTGGCTGGTCGAGACATCGTCGAATCTGGCAAGCATACGCAAGGAGGGCGACAAAGTGGTTGTTACAACAAGCCAGCGCAGCAGTGTGGCAAGTGCCTGTCAGAACATGGCAAGCATCATACGTGCTGCCTTTGAACTGGGCGGAGCCGATGTGCTGACCAATGAGGGTTATCCTGGCTGGAAATTGAACCCCAACAGCGACATTGTACGCATTGCCAAGGAAAGCTACGAGCGTCTGTTTGGCAAGGAACCCAAAATATTGGCTATTCACGCCGGCTTGGAGTGTGGTCTGTTCTCTGAAAAGTACCCCAAACTCGACATGGTAAGCTTTGGCCCGACGCTCCGCGGTGTGCACTCGCCCGACGAGCGCTTGCTCATTCCTACCGTACAAATGGTGTGGGACCACTTGCTTGACATACTGAAGCATGCATAACCCGTCATTTCGACGGATTAAGGCGTTTGCGGGTTTGCGTACCATAAAGAGGCGTTTGTAAAATCCGCAGACCTATTCAGATGGCGGCGGGTTAGCAGGTGCTGACAAGTTGCGCGGGCAGATGTGCCATATACCTGGCTCCGTGTGCTAAAGATTACGGCATACGGCCAAGGGCGTTATGGCCACCCCCCGTTTTGCCATGTCACCCCGCTAACCCGCCTGCTTGTCTGCATATATGCCGCGTTGTGTATGAGGTAAAATCCGTTCACACACATTCTCTCACTTATAAACTTGAATAATCAACACCCGTTAGTGGAATTTGGACCTACGGGTTAACAAGTTGACAGGTCTACAAGCAAGTATGCTCTGATTTCGTTTTATCGTATTAAAGACATGAGAACGCGAAAGCCTGACCAACCTGCCTGTTAACTTGTTAACTTGTTAACCTGTTAACTTGTTAACTCGTCAGCCAACTCCACCAACACAAAATAATCAAGAGTCTGTTTTATGCAAAAAGTGGTATTGCTGCTCATGTTCTTGTTGTTGGTCACATCATGCTTGAAAGATGATGATTACACCACCTCGGCCAACGACAAGCTCACATTCAGCCGCGACACTGTGGCGGTTGACACCATTATTAGCGGCACACCGTCAAAGACATATTCGTTGACCATTTACAATCAAGCCGACAAAGCCATACGTATACCCCAAATCATGCTTGGCAAGGGTGGCAGTTCGCCGTTCTATGTCAATGCCGATGGCACACAGTTAGTCAATGGCGTGGCCAACGACTTTGAAATTGCCCGCAAGGACAGCATGATTGTTTACGTAATGGCCAACATTCCCTCATCTGATGCCGATGATGCGGTAGCGGTTGAGGACAAATTGTGCTTTCAAACGGAGTCGGGCCTCATGCAGGAGGTTGTGCTTACAGCTCAAGGGCAGAATGTCATAACGCTGAGCGGTATGCGCATCAGCCAGAACACCACGTTGGACGCCACCAAGCCTTACCGCGTTATGGACAGTCTGGTGGTGGAGAGGGGTGCAGAACTGACTTTGGCGCCAGGCACACGCTTTTTGTTCCACAACAAGGCGGCCCTTATTGTGCATGGCACACTGCACATTGACGGTTCGAGGGAGAAGCCCGTAACACTACGTGGCGACAGACTTGACTTGATGTTCAAAAACCAGCCCTACGACCGCACACCGGGCTTGTGGGACGGCATTGTGCTGAAATCGCAATCGTATGGCAACACCATCAACTATGCTGACATACACAGCAGCACCAATGGCCTTTGTGCCGACTCGTCGGACATAAGCCGCTCAAAACTTAAGATGGAAAACAGCATCATTCACAACACGACCAACCATGCACTCAATCTGCGCATGGCGAATGTGTTTGTGGGCAACAGCCAGATAACGAATGCCGGCGGCGACTGTGTGCACGTGCGCGGTGGCGACGTGTCATTGGTGCATTGCACGGTAGGCCGCTTCTACGTGTTTACGGGAGGCTATGGCCACGCCTTGGATTTTGCCAACTTTGATGGCGATGTCCGCCTGCCGCTGCACAACTTGTATGTGGCTAACAGCATCGTTACCGGCTACCAAGATGATGAGATTATAGGCGGGCAAAACACCGATTTCGAGAACGACGCTTTTAATTATAACTTTGCTTACAGTCTGCTTGACACGCCGCAGCCCAAAGAGCCTGACGACGGATTTGAGAGTTGCCTGTGGGACACACGGTCGACAGACCAAACCGAAGCTGACAGCATCGTGCACGACAAGAATTTTACGCCTGCCTTTAATGTAGACCACTTGCTGTTCTACTTCACACTTTCGCCCTACTCGCCTGCCGTAGGCCAGGCCTCGCCAAGCATTTCACAACAGTATTACCCATACGACAGAACGGGGGCACCAAGAACCGCACGCCCCGACATGGGCTGCTATAACCATGCCGAAACTACTGAAACGCCGAAGCTGACAACAACAGCAGCCCCGCACGTGTCTTCCACCCATTGTGTACAATCCCTTAAGCCAACGCGTAAAGAATAAAGCATATGGCAACAAACGAAAAGACAAGCGGCAACCGCCGCCCTACATATAAGAAGAAAACCTCACCACAGACCGATGACTTCGGACATCTGCAACCTCAGGCTGTTGAGCTTGAACAAGCTGTGCTCGGTGCCTTGATGATTGAAAAGGACGCCTACTTTCAAGTAAGTGAAATACTGCGCCCCGAAAGTTTCTACGACAACCGTCACCGCATTATTTATGAGGCCATACAACGGCTTAACCTTGAGGAGAAGCCTGTCGACATTCTCACCGTTACCGAGGCGCTGCGCAGCACCAACCAGCTTGAAGAGGTGGGTGGCCCCTTTTACATCACCCAACTTAGCGGTTTGGTGGCCTCGTCGGCCCACATCGAATACCATGCACGCATCATAGCCCAAAAGGCTACGGCACGGGCGCTCATATCGTACACGAGCAACATTCAAACCAAGGCTTTTGACGCCACACAGGACATTGATGTGCTCATGCAAGAGGCCGAAGGCAAACTCTTTGAGCTGTCGCAGACCAACATGAAGAAGGACTATACGCAAATAGACCCTGTCATTAAGGAGGCATACGAAATGCTGCAAAAGGCTGCTGCTCGAACCGATGGTATGAGCGGTATCCCGTCGGGATTTCACGCACTCGACAAAATTACTTCGGGTTGGCAGAACTCCGACTTGGTTATTCTTGCAGCACGTCCGGCCATGGGTAAGACGGCCTTTGCACTGAGCATGGCCAAGAACATTGCTGTGGACCAACAGGTGCCCGTGGCGTTGTTCTCTCTTGAAATGGCTAACGTGCAGTTGGTTAACCGCTTGATTGTAAACGTTTGCGAGATTAAAGGTGAAACCTTAAAGAGCGGACAACTGAAGCCGTATGAATGGAACCAGCTCGACTTCCGCATCAAGCAGCTGATGGGTGCCCCACTCTATGTGGACGACACGCCATCGCTCTCGGTATTTGAATTGCGAACAAAGGCACGACGCTTGGTAAGAGAGCACGGGGTTAAAGTGCTGATGATTGACTACTTGCAGCTGATGAATGCCTCGGGCATGGGCTTTGGCAGCCGCCAAGAGGAGGTGTCAACCATATCGCGCTCGCTTAAGGGGTTGGCCAAGGAGCTTAACATACCAATACTTGCCCTGTCGCAGTTGAACCGTGGTGTTGAAAACCGTGAGGGGGGCGACAAGCGTCCGCAACTATCCGACTTGCGTGAGTCGGGAGCCATTGAGCAAGATGCCGATATGGTGTTATTCATTCACAGACCCGAGTACTACAAGATTTACCAAGACGAGGCCGGACGCGACTTGCGTGGCAAGGCCGAAATCATTATAGCCAAGCACCGTAATGGTGCTGTTGGCAGCGTGCTGCTCAAGTTCCGCGGTGAATATGCCAGATTTCAAAATCCCGAGGAGGACGAAGTGGCTACAATGGATTCGGCCGCAACGGGCAGCAACGACCAACCTGGCACCGATGCTCTTGCTGCTACCCAGCCACCCGTCGACAACAATCCCTTCCCTCCCGAACCAGCGGGATTTCCACCATTGCCCGATTCATTTCCGCCTGCGCCTAACGATGCGCCACCATTCTAAGCACAGGCAAATTCGCCGATATGCCGCGTCGCAATTAGCTGACCCTATTTACAGGTCATTCGCCTGCTAACAAGCAACTATCAATCATATATCATGAACAGAATAACAAAACTTATGCGCCAAGTCCAAACTCTGGTCGTTGGATTGCTGACTGCCGTATGTATGTTAGCTGCGTGCTCGCCAAAGCCACCTACCCCCGAAGAGTTGTATAAAGACGAAGCCTCGGGCGTGGTGATGGTGCTCAACAAATTCTACTACAACGCTACCATGCCGAATGGCGAGCATCTGTACTTTACGGGCATTGCCGAGGACGGCTCGCTCGAAGGGCTGACGGACGATGTGAACGAAGTGCGCCGCAACTGCGGGTACCTGACGGGCACTGCCTTTTTTATTGACGACAAAGGCACCTTGCTCACCAACCGTCATGTGGCATCGCCCACCATTGACGAGGCACAAGTAAAGCAATGCTTGATGAACATGATTGAATATGTCAAGGCACTGTACGAAGCCCGCATGAGTGAACTCACCTCGCAATATAATGCGCTCGAAGCACAAAAGTCTGACTGCGTCACAACCGACTATTGGGGCTACACGCAAATAGACCAAATGCGGGTCAGCCAAATAGAGAGCCAGCAGAATGCGCTGCAACAGCAATTCAGCGAGCTTGCGCAGGAGCGCAGCAACCTTGACGCACAACTTGATGTGTCGAGCATCAGCATTCACCCCATCTGCCAAATGGGCATAGCCTACAACGACTCGTATGTTACAACCGAGGCCGACTTTCTGCAAAACAACCCTTGCAACACTTTGCGCATAGCGCAAGACAAGGATACTGACTTAGCCCTCATACAACTGCGCAGCGGACTGACGCCTAAAAAGTGCCACGTGTTTGCCGTTGATGGCAGCAGCACAAATGGCGGTTTCTGGAACCGGCTTTTTGGCAAAGACAAGGCGGCCTCGCCCACCAATCTTAAAATTGACCAACCGCTATACATGATTGGCTTCAATGCCGGCATTGTGTTGGCTAATACGCGCAAGGGCATCAAAGTGCAAATGACGAGCGGACGCATTACCCAAATGCCTGATGGCAACCGGTTGCTCTACAGCATTCCTACCATGCAGGGCTCAAGCGGCAGCCCTGTTGTGAACGAATGGGGCGACCTTGTGGGTGTGAATTTTGCCAAGCTTAACGGCTCGGACAACTTCAACTTTGGCATTCCACTGCAAAAGGTGCGCAACTTTGTGGGAGAGTAAGCAAGGACATTCAAGCACAAAACGCAAGCACAAAATGCTGCCACTAAACGTTAGCATCAAACGCAAACACTAAACGCAAGCATCAAACGCTAACACAAAACGCTACCTCTAATGGGGGCGACGCGTCTCGCGTCGGGAAAAATGCAATACTTATACACTTAACAAAGGCTCACAGACAGCTATGTAATTAGTGCTGTCTGTGAGCCTTTGCCTTAAAGCCCGACGCGGGACGCGTCGCCCCCATTAGTGGTAGCGTTTAGTGATAGCGTTTAGTGCTTGCGTTTAGTGTTTGCGTTTGCTGCTTGAGTCCCTACGCATGTTTGCGTTTTGCCGGACAGTTTCCTTTGCCAGAATGGCAAACAAGTTGAGATAATAACAAAGATGATATTTGAACTTTGTTATATAGAAGCAATAAAACAAAAGCGAGCAGACCAACTGAGGCATTACATATTCCTCAGTTGGCCTGCTTGCTTTTTTATGAATCGGCTTACAATTAGAGTGTCTAAGCGCGTGCATACCTGGCTCATAACGCGCCTAAGCATACAAGGTGCGCGGCGCACACGTCACACTTACTTGCCAATGCTCTGCACATTACGGCGTACATTCTTGTTAATTTCGACAAACAGATAGTTGGGCTTGTTAGCCTGCACCTTATCTTTCACACGCATATACTCGCGCAGGGCATACTCTTTCGATTTTTCAAACGTCAGACGCGACATTTCGCCCTGCGACTTTGTGGCGCGTGTAGAGTCAAGTTTCTCATCGGGGAAATAGTCGTCAAGGTCTACATCACCAATCATTGTCGTTTCAAGGAATGTGAGGTTCTTCTTGGCAGAGTCGGTATAATATCCTACAAACATGTGGCCAGGCATTTGCACCAGTACCGGCGTTATGTTGATGGCACGCAGCAATGAGGCAAATAGCACACTACCGTCCACACAGTTTATTTGCGACGAGTTCAACGCGTCTTCAAACGTGCGAACACGCTGTGCGTATACCACATTGCTCGACAAACTTGAGTACGACACCGAGCTATACTTAAAATTGCGCTTTTGCAGTACATACCACAGGGCATACACTTGCTTGTCCACCATTTCGGGTGTGCTCTGATAGCCCAAAAAGCGGCGTACGATGCGGGTGTTGAGCGCCTCACGCAGCACTTTGTCAATAAGCGGGTTTTCCTCATTAACGTAGGCTGCATAAAACAAGCGTGTGCTCACATAACGCGTGCGGCCGTCGGGCAACTGCTTGTTAAACCCTAACAGGCACTCGTTGATGCTCCGCACCGAAAACGTGCGCACCTTCTGCCCCAGGTCCTTGCCATCTACCTCCACATTGGCCACCACACTGATAGGTTCGGCCTGCTCGTTGTCGCGCAAAGCATTGTAACGCCACAATATGTCGGGATAGATGATGTATTCGGTATGCTCCTTGGGCAAAACAAATGTCGACACCGAGCGGGCGTAGAACGGTGTCTCGGCCAGTTCGATGCGCACCACCGTGTTGGCGTGTCCGCTCTTCAGTTTGATGGCCACACACGATTTGGGATTGCCCACATACTCTCCGCTCATGGGCGGAATAACCTGGGTGTTAGTTGTAGCTACCGACAATATGGCAGACGGAAAGAGGTTGCCTCCAAGCTGGTCTACCAATTCGTAGTTGTCGGCAAACGGGCGCTTCATCACCACATAAGTTATGCCACCCACCAGCATGGTCAAGCTGAGCACTACTGCCGTTATGCGCCACAGCAATTTGCGTCTTTGTATTCTAATTTCCAAAGCTGTCATAGCACAACACAATTATACTTATCTAAAAGGCTTGTACCGAATACAAGTAGAGCACCGCAGCCGGAATGGCTAACAACGCGGAGTCGAAACGGTCGAGCATGCCGCCATGCCCTGGCAGCACATGGCCACTGTCCTTTATGCCGAGCTGGCGCTTGAACAAACTCTCTACCAGGTCGCCCCAGGTGCCAAACACACAGACTACCACACCAAGACCAAGCCATTGCGGCAAGGTGAGCAACGTGGGGTTGAAGTGCCACAGCACAGCGGCCACCACCAAGCACAGCACGCCACCGCCAATGCTGCCCACCCACGACTTGTTGGGCGATATGCGCTCAAACAATTTGGCCGGGAAATATTTGTGCAGCAACGAACCGCAGCAATAGGCCCCCGTGTCGCTCGTCCACAAAAACAGGAACACGCTCAGCGGGTAAATTGGTTCAAAGGCAGTCTTGTTGGTCATGGGGTCGTACTGGAAGGCAAGCACATTGAGCAGGCTGAAAGCCAAGGCCACATAAATTTGCGACGCAAAGGCATAGGCCCAATTCTTGAGCGGGTCGGCCTTCTGCAAGTAGAGTTCGCTCACCAGCATATAAATGATTGACACTAAATAAGGGATAAACGCACGCGAAGGCACGAGGTCGGCACAAAAGCCGCCGAAGGCTACGAACAAATACACCGCAGCTACCGTGTTTATCAACTTGTTGACCGAGGCCCCCGCATAGCTGTTCACATTATGCGAAAACTCCCAAGTGGTCAATCCCGTCACCACTGCAAACAGCAGCGTGAACGTCATAGGCGAAAAAAGCGTGCCGCCCACAAGCACGGCCACAAAGACCGCACCTGTGAGTGCACGCACAATCAGGTTATTCATTGTTGTTATTGTCAGATGAAGTTTTATCTGTATCTTGCTGTTTACCCAAGCCGGCAGGCACAGGTGGCGGCACACAACCAGCGGCTGCCGGTTCGTTGTCACATTCCTTTTCAGCAGTCGGTGCTTCCTCGCCGGCAGCAGCCTGCTTGTCAGCCTCCAACTTCTTGCCACGCTCTTCGGCCAGTTTGAGTGCCTCTTCTTCCATCAACACATCGGCGCGACTCTTCCACGGGCGCGGGCCGAATATGTGCTCAACGTCCTCGGTAAATATCACCTCGCGCTCAACCAGCAAGTCGGCCAGTTGGTTGTGCTTGTTAGCATTTTCAACCAACAGTTTTTTGGCACGTTCATACTGTTCGGCAATCAGGCGCTGCACCTCGGCATCAATCAGTTCGGAGGTACGCTCAGAATAGGGCTTTGTAAAGTTGTACTCATTCTGCGCATTATAGTAGCACACATTCGACAGCTTGTCGCTCATGCCCAAGTAGGCCACCATGCCATATATGCGTTTGGTCACACGTTCAAGGTCGTTAAGCGCACCGCTCGATATATGGCCTACAAACAGCTCCTCGGCAGCACGCCCGCCAAGCAGCGAGCACACCTCGTCAAGCATTTGCTCGCGTGTGGTGATAGTGCGCTCCTCAGGCAGATACCATGCGGCACCAAGAGCCTGTCCGCGCGGCACAATCGTTACCTTTACCAGCGGGTTGGCATATTGCAGCAACCACGACACCGAAGCATGACCAGCCTCGTGTATGGCTATTGAGCGTTTCTCGTCCTCAGTCATCACCTTCGACGTCTTTTCCAAACCACCGATTATGCGGTCAACAGCATCAAGGAAATCCTGCTTGCCCACCTCCTTGCGGTTGTGGCGTGCAGCTATCAAGGCCGCCTCGTTGCACACATTGGCAATGTCGGCGCCCGAAAATCCTGGAGTCTGACGTGCAAGCATCTCAATATCCACCGTATCGTCAAGTTTGAGAGGCTTCATGTGCACCTTGAATATGGCCACACGTTCAGAGAGTTCGGGCAAATCTACATGTATTTGTCGGTCAAAACGTCCGGCACGCAGCAGCGCTGAGTCGAGTATTTCCACGCGGTTGGTGGCAGCCAGCACTATCACGCCCGTATTGGTACCAAAGCCGTCCATTTCGGTGAGCAACTGGTTCAGAGTGTTTTCGCGCTCATCATTACCACCCATCGTAGGATTTTTGCCACGGGCACGACCTATGGCATCAATCTCATCGATAAATATGATGCAAGGAGCCTTTTCCTTGGCCTGCTGAAACAGGTCGCGCACACGACTGGCGCCCACGCCCACAAACATCTCAACAAAGTCGGAGCCGGCCATCGAGAAGAAAGGCACCTCTGCCTCACCGGCCACAGCCTTTGCCAACAGCGTTTTACCTGTGCCCGGAGGGCCAACGAGTAATGCGCCCTTGGGTATCTTGCCACCGAGTTCGGTGTATTTCTTCGGGTTCTTCAAGAAGTCCACAATCTCGCGAATTTCCTGCTTGGCGCCTTCTTGTCCGGCCACATCCTTAAATGTGATGTTCGTCGTGTTCTTGCCATTCTTCTCAAACAAGCGTGCCTTGCTCTTGCCCACGGTGAAGATGCTGCCCATGCCGGCACCACCGCCACCCATGCGGCGCATCAAAAAGAAATAGAGGAACACCAGCAGCAATAAGGGGAATATGCTGCTGAACAAGTTTGAAAAGAAATTGCTACTCTCCTCATAGCGCACCCCACCCTTGTAGTTATTGTCAAGGAAGGTGCCCACTGCATCAACATTAGGATATTTGGCCGACACGGTAGGGGCCGTGCCCGTCTTGTCACTGCCCATGTTGAACACATCGCGTATGTGTTCGGGGCGCACCACAAAGCGCACGTTGCCATCGGTCTTGTTCACCACCACCTCGCGCGCATAACCTTGTTTTACATACGTGCGGAAGGCCGTGTAGTCCACTTCCTTGTCTACACCGCCAGCCTGACTGTTGCCACTGTTAGTGTACAGCATTATGCCCAACGATATGATGGCAAGGACGTAGAACCATGTTAGCGTAACAAATGGTCGCCGACGCCTGCCCGGTTTTTTGCCTCCGGGTTGTGGCGATGGCGTACTTGGTATTTGAGCCATTTTGTTTTCTGTTGTAATTTAAGTATAACGTGTTACGAGAGTCAGTCCAAATCTGCCACCTGTGTCAGTTCGGCATCGTCCCAAAGATTTTCCAAATCATAGTGTTCGCGCGCCTCGGGCAGGAATATATGCACCATCACCGTGCCATAGTCCATAGCCACCCACTCACCATTTTCGCGTCCGGCAATAGCCGCAGGCTTCTCGCGCAGATGTTTGCCTGTAAATTCCTCCACCGAGTCGGTTATGGCGTCCACCTGTTGTGGCGAGCCGGCAGTACATATAACAAAGTAGCTGCAAGGTGCTGTAATAATGTTACTCAAATTGGCTGTTACAATGCTGCGGCCTTTTTTCTCCTGAATGCCGTCAATGATTGTATTTACTAACTGTTGTGTTTCTTCCATGCGTTATTTATCTGTTTGTTTTTGGTGCAAAGATAGTGCAAACTGAGCGCAGAAAGTCAAGCTTGCTTGAACTTTATGCCGAGGTGCAGCCTATCTTATTAAAAGATAGTGCAAGGCGAGAGCAAAGATGCAAGTTTACTTGCAATATTTGCCGAACCGCAGCCTATCTTCTGCAAAGATAGTGCAAACTGAGCGCAGAAAGTCAAGCTTGCTTGAACTTTATGCC
>ERZ1034680.67-NODE-67-length-79796-cov-29.110859_pt1 | contig 79796 bp, 94 predicted proteins | sample MGYA00520639_ERZ1034680 | MGnify/ENA primary metagenome ERZ1034680 (study PRJEB33766, sample SAMN09781760) | gut metagenome | biome: gut microbiome | host: Homo sapiens | place: Madagascar | study: EMG produced TPA metagenomics assembly of the PRJNA485056 data set...
TTATTTTTTATTTTTTGCCATAGCGAAGTCATTTCCTTAGCTGCTTGCGCTGGGTTTTCCGCGCCTGCAATAGCGCTAATAACAAAAAAGCCATCAACACCAGTTGCCACCAAATTTTCAAGATCAGCTGTCTTGACTCCGCCGCCTACCACTACCGGTATTGGGCTTATCTCATGCAGTGTCTTTAGCTCAGCAAAACTTCTGGTTATTATGCGCCCATCAGCTATGTGCCCGGCATCAGGTTTAGAAGCAGTTAAATGCAATGGTCCAGCACCAAAATAATCAATATCCGACGTATCACATGCTTTTACATAATCAATAAGCTCATTAGCTCTGGCCGAAAGTCCGACAATAGCATCTTTTCCTAAATATTTCCGACAGACTGATACTGGTATATCTTTTTGCCCAACATGCACTCCGTCAACCTTTATGCCAGCTTCTCTAGCTGCCAGAGCAACGTCTAGCCGATCATTTATTAATAATGCCACTTCATTTTCCTTATGTAAATCAGCCAAAACATCAGCCGCATTGCGACTTATTTCCATAATTTCTCTAGCACTTGCTTTTTTTGCCCTTATTTGCACTACCGTAAAATCCTGACTGACTGCTGCCCGAATAATATCAGTTATTGGTCTGCCCTTAGTATTTTCTGGTCCTATGACTAAATATGACGAAACATCTAATCTTTCTCTTATCCCCATGCCAATCACCTCAAAATTAACAATCTATTTAGCTTCAATATCAGCTATAAACATCCGATGCCAAGGAAAAGCCACCTTTATATCAGCTGGCTGCTCCTCCAACGGCAATTTTTCTTTAGCCATTGCCTCGATTCCCTGTGCTGTTTCTTCGGCAATATTTTGCTCATGGCTGCCTAAATATAAATAAACTGATGGATCAGCCATTTGTTCAATTTTATGTCCCATAGCAGTACGGACATTAGCCTGATAAAGCCAATCATCTAAATAACGCGTCTTTAAAAGATCATTACAATCAGCTTGTGGCAAACGCGCAGCTAAAATTCCCTGTCCTAAAGCAAAACCTAAACTATTCGTTGCCGTATTCCAGCCAGAATAAGCTCTAAGCCTAAAAAGCAAACCTTCGTTTTGCAAATGATTCATTAATGCATTATCCGAACCATTAGTGAACGCCACATCAGCTATACCGACCTTGTACCCAGCAGCTAAATATTTATTGATACGATCTAAAAAATAAGCTGTTTCGGCGCGATCCTTGCCATCATTTAACAAAGATCCTTCCCCGCTTCTAATATGATTGGCTTCACCGGTTATACCATCAGCTGGCGTATTCACCAGCAGTACATAATCAGCCATAGCAGGATCAGGCACTGCCACTGCCCCAGCAACTGCTAGCTCAACCTTTAAAGTATCAGCCAGCTTTTCATCTGAATATGCTGGCACCGTAGCCCCGCCTTTGCCAGCGTTAAACTCAGTGTAAACCTTTGGCTGCTTATGCTCAACATCATTAATAGCCCGCGACAAAAGCAGCATAGCAAATTCATCAATTCCCGCTACCAATCGAAAACGCTCACTTGGCACCCCATGCGCATAATCGCTAAGCCAGCGCGACTCACGGTGCGTCTCTGATAATGGTGCATTATCGTCTTTGCCAATAAGTAAATAATCAATGGCACCACGACGCACATCATCAACCATAGCCATCGTTATAGCCAAATTATTTTGCCGGCGATTAAACCAGTCCTGTAAAATTTCGGCTGGAACCTCCGACTCTATTTGCATACATTCAGCATTTTCCGAATCATTAAGCCCCGTCATCTCAGCTTTATCCATAAGCGCCGTATATCTAAAAATCTGGCTGCCATAGTTAATATAATAGGCTGGATCTTCCCCGCCGGACGCTTCACCACTCTTGGGCGTGCGCATAAGCGAGCCAAAAGCATATAGCTTCATTTCAGGATAATACTCATGCAAAGTTCTAAGCTCAGCTTCTTTTGCTTTCAGCATCTCTATAGGCATCTCATGCTTACGCGAATTAACCAGCCCGCCATAGATAAGCGAATCCGTAGCTATAACCGCAGCCTTAGCATCTTTGGCATTAACTCTAAGCCACTGCCAAAGCAAATCCGTATCACCAGTTTTATTCAAACTGCCTAAAAGACTTTTATCCGGCATCGCTACTTCGTACCCAAGCTTGCGTACCACCGCTGCTGTCTGCTCGCCTGACGTTGGCCGATCATCATGCGGAATAAAAACAATCTTTCCCTTGCTTATAACCTGCGCCGCATTAGCACTACCAGCAGCTCTTGCTTCACCCGCTGGCAGATAAATAACCATCGTCAGCAGCCAAACTATCAGCAAAGTAAATTTATAATTTATTTTAAACACCTGTATTTGCCCCTTATCTATAATAATCACACTGCTTTTTATTATAGCGCCATTAATCAATTTTGCCAAAAAAAGAGCTGCCAATAATGACAACTCTTTCCGCTTTTATATTATACAGCTGTATGTATGGCATTGTTCTAGGTCAATAAAAACATACAAATACTGATTCATAGATATACCTTCTTTATCGGTTCATGTCTAGGTATAGTTATCGGCATTGGTTTAAACAGCTGCCCCACTTCAATACAAACGTTCATTTCGTTTGTATTGCAATAAAAAATAATACTGCATCATTGTTACAGCTCTGTCAACTAAAAGTGTACTACTTCACCCTTCTGTGTCCAAAATAAGTTTACCACTTCAGTAATACTCGTCGGGTGTTTACCGCCGTATAAAAAATTGCCCATGTTGCCTCATTGTTGTATAATATAGTTGGAAATTCCCTACTTTTCATGAAAGGACTGATTTTTATGATGAGCGTTGATATTCCCAACAGCTTTATTGAAAATGCAAAGGTTATGTCTAAGGGACAAGTAACGATTCCCAAGGATATTCGTACCGTGTTAGGCTTAGACCAAGGCAGTCGAGTAACTTTCATAGTTCAAGACGGTAACGTACAAATGGTTAATTCCGCTGTTTACGCTATGAAAATGCTTCAAGCTGAAATGGCTGGTGAAGCTGAAAAAGCAAATATTACTGACGTTAATGCCTTGGTAAAATCCATTCGTAGCGAGGGCTAAGGCTATGCGTGTATTAATTGATACTAACATTCTAATATCATCAATACTGTGGTCAGGCACTCCTTACCAAGCCTATATAAAGGCTGTTTCTTATCCTAATAAAGGCATAATCTGCACCCAAAACGTCGATGAACTTCGCAGAATATTCAATAGAAAATTTCCTGCAAAAATCGATATGATGGAACGCTTTTTGTCCCTTGCTTTAGAATCTATAGAACTTGTGCAAGTTCCTGATTCAATAGTTGAGCAGGAAAATGCTGTTCGTGATATTTTTGACCGTCCTATAATGCGTGCCGCAATCAATGCTAAGGCTGACATAATTTTAACCGGTGATAAGGATTTTTTGGAATCTGGTATAAATACCCCTATGATACTATCACCAACTGATTTTTTACGCCAATATGATGATTTATTTTTATCAGCCAGCAATATGGAACACTTAACTAATGTCATAAATGATATTGATACAGAAAAATCAAAACTAAAACCACATAAACTTTTGTACGATGACTAACTTCAGCCGTGGCGTTATGCTACGGCTTTTTAAGTGCAAGTCATTAGATTAAGCGTAGAGCCGTCCTAACGTCAGAGCAGTTTATGAATACATAATTTCAGAAGTAGACGCATCATAACATGGTTTCATCTATGGTGGCAACACAAACAAAAAGAGCTGCCAAAATGACAACTCTTTCCGCCTTAACTTTGTTTATTTTTCTACTTATACTACAGGCTGCACATCTTTAGTATTCGCTATTGCTTTAACGGCCTTTTCTATCTGATTATTTACTGCCCACAAATATATCAGCATTACTTTTCGTTGTAAATTTGTTAAAATTGTCGTTATCAATAGCTAATGCCGATAATACCATATTACTGGCATTAATAGTTGCGCCACCGCCTACTACAATACCGTTATTGCAATAACAAAGGCTTGCCGATAAATTTAACCAGCAAACCTAAAAATTTAGTCCAATATTTTTTATTGCAAATGCGCTAAAAAGTTTTTCATCATACTTTTTCCATCCGGTGTTAATATTGATTCAGGATGAAACTGTATACCCTCAATATCATATTTTTTATGGCGAACGCCCATAATCATGCCATCAGCTAGCTCACTAGTTACCTCCAAACAGTCAGGCAATGTAGCACGATCAATTATAAGCGAATGGTAGCGTCCTATTGGAATATCCTGCGCTAATCCTTGATACAGCCCCCTGCCATTATGATGCAACGGTGAAGTTTTGCCATGAATAATCTCACCAGCTCTAACAATTTTAGCCCCAAAAACTTCACCTATTGCCTGATGCCCAAGGCATATCCCCAGCATTGGTACCTCGCCCTTAAACTCATTAATCACCGCTTCGGTAATACCAGCATCAGCTGGCTCTCCTGGTCCTGGCGAAAGTACAATACCATCATAATTACGCTTTTTAATTTCATCTATCGTAATCTTATCATTACGAATTACTTCTACCTCTGCCCCCAGCTCACTTAACAGCTGAAATACATTATAGGTAAATGAATCATAATTATCCAAAAGTAATATCATTATTTTCCACCTCTTCAACGACTTCAAATAAAGCCTTGGATTTTTGCAATATTTCCCTATATTCATTCTCAGGCACAGAATCAGCTACTATCCCCGCGCCTGACTGTATTACTGCAGTAGTATCATCCTCTATCCGCATGGTTCTGAGTGTAATACACATATCCATATTGCCAGCAAAATCCATATACCCCACTGTGCCAGAATACGTTCCGCGTTTTACCGGTTCTAAATCACGAATTATCTCCATAGCTCTCAGCTTCGGCGCGCCACTTACTGTACCAGCTGGAAAGGTTGCTTTCAATACATCCATTGGCGTAAAACCAGCTTTTAATTTTCCCTTTACTTCAGACACCATATGCATAACATGACTGAAAAATTCAATTTGCTTGAGTTTCGTCACTTTTACCGTACCTGGCTCACTAATCCGCCCAATATCATTACGGGCTAAATCTACTAGCATTGAATGTTCTGCAACTTCTTTCGTATCAGCTTGCAACCCAGCCGCCAGTTCTTTATCTTCATCAATGCTATTGCCACGCCGGCGAGTTCCAGCAATTGGATAAGTATATAAAGTATCGCCTGCTACCTTTACTAACATTTCTGGCGATGCCCCAACTAATTTTACCCGTCCAAAATTAAAATAAAACATATACGGCGATGGATTTACCTGCCGCAAACGACGATAAAAATCAAAACATGGTTTAACAATTTTTTCCTTAAACTGTCGCGATGGAACTACTTGAAAAATATCGCCTGCAAATATATGCTCTTTAGCTTGCTTTATAGCTGCAATAAAATCAGCTGGAGCTTTACCATAACGTTTCAAAAAATCAACTGGCTCCTGCCTTTTTTTAGTCGCTGATTCAGGGCGTTTTGGCACTGGTGCTGCTAATTTTGACTGCACTTCGATTATACGTTCTGATATTTCTTTATATAATCCTTCAGGATCTCTGCCCTTAACATCTGCTAGATAAATTAACTGGGCACTGTTTTTCAAAGCATCATATACTACTAAAATACGACAAATCATAAACTGACCAAGCATTTCTTCATCGTCAATTGTCATATTTCTTACTCTATCAAAAGTTGCTACTATTTCATAATTGAGATATCCTACCATACCACCGTTAACTAATGGCAGCTTCTTATCTTCTAAAGCCGGTTTAAACCTGGTCATATATTTTTTTATACTCGTTACGGGATCGCCATCAATACATTTCATGCAATCATTTTCTTGTATCATCAATTTATTTTTATACACTTGCAGCCTTGCAAATGGCTCAGCCCCAATAAAAGAATATCGACCAAATTGCTGATGCGTCGTATCAACTGATTCCAAAATAAAACCACGGTTTTCAGCTACTAATTTATAGTACACCGAAACTGGTGTATCCATATCCATGTTAATCTCTGTAGATACTGCTATTAAATTTTTTGTTTGTGCTAATTGACAAAATTCATCAAGTGAAGGTCGTAATTTCATTACTATTGCTCCATTCTTTTACAACCAAAAATTTTCCATCCCATATTCTAAAAATCTCTGCACCAATAAAACTTTATTGGGCAGAGATTTTACTTATTTTACTGATTATTAATTTGCCGTACAATCATAGCTTCATCACGCCCAAGGCACCAGCCTAGAGTCTTTATTTCAGCATAGAGCATAACACGTTGTTCACGATTATCCGTCTGCGATTGCATCAATTGCTGATACTGCTGAATTGCCTGCTGATACCGGGCTGAAACCTCCTGCACACTTCTTGCTTTCTCAAGACGGCTAATTTTATGATGCCGAATCAGATTTTCTGCCTTAGCTACAGTATTTTTATCGGTAATTATCATAACAAGCTCTTCCTTTCTCATTAATATACTATTGCTAATTCTACTAATTCGTCAAAAAAGAACTTTTCCCTTTTTATTAATCTTTATAGCTGCTATCTAAAGCTTGGCGCATATCACTAATCAACTGCATAGCCTCATCCATCTCTCCTGCAAGCAACTGCTTCACTACGGCACTGCCAACTATAACGGCATCAGCATGAGCTGCTGCAGCTACTGCTGCCTCAGGTGAACCAATACCAAAACCAACGGCCAATGGCGTATTGGTGAAATTGCGTGCTTTATCACAAACCTTGCCAATCGTACTATAATCTACTTTTTTTACCCCTGTTACGCCATTATTAGATACACAATAAATAAAACCAGTTGCACCTTTACAGGTTTCTTCCATCCTGGCTTCAGTCGTACCAGGAGTGATAAATTCAGCTAATATAAAATTATTTTCGGCACAAATCCGACGCATATCACCTGATTCTTCATGTGGCACATCAGGCACAATAACACCGTCCATCCCCGCAGCTTTGAAATCCTTAACAAATCTTTCAAAACCATAATGATACATATTATTTATATAACCCATACCAATTATTGGTATATCAGAGAATTTGCGAATTTCACGAACCAGTTCCATTTCCTTGGCCAATGTCATACCATTCTTTAAAGCTACTACCGATGCCGTTTGAATAACCGGACCATCGGCCATCGGATCAGAAAATGGCAATCCTAATTCTATAACGTTAGCCCCAGCTGCTTCGGCTTTTTTTACTGCTTCCAAAGTAGTTTTTATATCTGGTGCACCAGCTGTAATATAAATAAATATACCTTTTTTGCCTGCTGCTTTGAGCTCAGACATTACTCTATCAATACGCGTTATCATAAATCTACATCCTCCCCCAAAGCCTTAGCAACCATTGCTACGTCCTTATCGCCACGTCCCGACAAGCAAACGACTACCGTTTCATCCGATTTTGTCTGTGGCATAAGTTTTTCCAGATATGCTAATGCATGAGAACTTTCCATTGCAGGAATAATTCCCTCTATCTGCGATAAACGCTGGAATGCATCCAAGGCCTCTTTATCGTTAACTGAAACATATTTTACTATACCAGCATCTCTAAAATACGAATGTTCTGGTCCAACGCCTGGATAATCAAGACCTGCTGAAATCGAATAGGCTTCAACTACCTGCCCATCTGGTGTTTGCAACAGATAACTGAATGCTCCATGCAGAATACCTGGTTCACCAGCACCACTTAATGTTTTAGCATTATCTGCCACCTTATCACTGCGACCGCCGGCCTCTATACCAAATTTTTTGACTGATGCATCATTTCTAAAATCATAGAATGTGCCAATAGCATTGCTGCCGCCGCCAACACATGCCAATAAATAATCCGGCAAAGCTCCAGTTTTTTCCACAATTTGCTGTCTTATTTCTTCACCAATTATCTTTTGGAAGTCACGTACTATTGTTGGATATGGATGAGGACCAACTGCTGAACCGATAATGTAATGGGTATCGGTTATATTCGTAGCCCAATAACGTATCGCCTCGCTAGTGGCATCTTTTAACGTTCCAGTTCCCGATGTTACTGGGATAACTTTTGCTCCTAGCAGCTTCATTCTGAACACGTTCAGTTTCTGTCTTTCGACATCAACTGCCCCCATAAATACATGACATTCCATGCCAAAAAGCGCTGCCACCGTTGCCGAAGCCACACCATGCTGACCTGCACCAGTTTCAGCTACAATTCGTTTTTTGCCCATAAGTTTTGCTAATAAAGCTTGTCCTAAAGCATTATTAATTTTATGCGCCCCTGTATGCAATAAATCTTCCCGCTTGAGATATATTTTCGCCTTGCCATAATGCTTGGTTAATTTCTCAGCATAATATAAATTGGTCGGACGACCTGCATATTCATGCAAAAGTTTTTTGAAGCTTTTCTGAAACTCTGGATCTTTCTTATATTTTTCGTAAGCTGCTTCCAGCTCATTTAATGCTGGCATAACTATTTCTGGCACATACTGTCCACCAAATTTGCCAAATCTGCCTTTGCTATTCATAAATAATTATCTCCTTCCGCGGATTGTCTGCCTACATCTCATCATATTAATGCTAATTTTCTTGTCTGTGCTGCAATATCGTCAGCTCGTACCAAGCCTTCACCAACGAGTATGCCATCACAACCAGCCTCTTTTAGCTTTTTAGCATCTTCTGCCGTAAAAACGCCACTTTCACTTATCAACGTCCGCTCCTTATCAGCATACGGTAATAACTCTAAGGTCTGTTCTATCGAAGTCTTAAAAGTTTTCAAATTACGATTGTTGATACCGATAAATGTTGCCGGCGTAGCCAATGCAGCTTTCATATCAGCCTCATCATGTACTTCTACCAAAGCATCCATACCTAAGCTCCAGGTAGTAAATAAATATTCCTTAAGCTGAGCTGGACTAAGTATGCGAGCAATCAATAGCACCGCATTAGCACCTAATAGTCTAGCTTCATAAAGCTGATATTCGTCTATAACAAAGTCTTTACGCAAAAGAGGCAATTTTATTTCCTTGCGAACTTTTATAAAATCATCATTGCTGCCTAAAAAATGTGGATCCGTATGCACAGACAGCATTGCTGCACCATTATCTTCATAAATATGCGCTAATTCAGTAACCGTATTGGTACTATTAAGTCTTCCCTTAGCTGGTGATTGCAATTTACATTCAGCTATCAAATTCCAATCACCTTGTTTGAAGCTATGTCCCATTTTAAAACAATCCGGATTTATTTGAGACTTTATGTCAGCTAAAGTAAGTTTTCTTTTAGCAGCAGCTACAATTTCTTTTTTCTCAGCTACAATTTCAGCTAAAATATCCCGCAAAGACAACCCCTCCATTTATTTTATACGTTTCATAAATGATTTTATTTTATCAATTGATTTTTCATGATTTACTTCTAAGCTGCTAGAAACGTCAACTCCAAATGGATGAAAAATTTTATTTATTTCATAGATATTTTCTTCATCGACGCCACCAGCTATCAAAACTGATTTATTAATTTTAGCTACTTCCTCGGCGGCAGCCCGCCAGTCAAATGTCTCCCCAGTTCCCCCATAAAAGCCTTTTTTACAGGTATCTATTAATATAATTTCCGCAGGATAATCATTTGCCTCCTTAGCTGAAAAATTTTCATCAAAATTATAGGCTTTAATAACCGGACATTCAATCTTTGCTGCATAATCAGCATCTTCATGACCATGCAGCTGTACATAATCAAGCTGAACGCGGCGAGCAATCGAATTAACATGCGCCAGTTCCTCATCGACAAATACGCCAACCTTACGTGATTGATGTACTTGACCGCTAATAACAGCTGCTACATCTGGATTAACATAACGCTGGCTTTTCTTATAAAAAACAAAACCTATAAAATCAGCTCCTGCTTCTTCGGCTACCTTAGCTGACAATAAATCCTTTATTCCACAAATCTTTGCTCTCATATTATTTCGCACTCCCTGTATTAAACTTTGGCAAAAACAAAAACCCCGATAGGAAAATCTCCTATCGGGGCGAATATTCTTCGCGGTACCACCCGTATTATACTAACTGTAGTATATCTCAATTCAAGCACAGAAATTAATCGATGCTATAGCCTCTTAACGGTGGCAACCGTTCCAGCCTACACGCTTAATACTTAAAACTTTCGGTGGACTCTCGCAGGACCATTCACATCATGCCTCTGACTGGACATCTCACCAAACTCCAGCTCGCTTTGCAGGTAACAATGATGCTACTATTTCCTGTTCCTCGATTTATAACGTATTATTTACCTCGTCGATGTTTTAAATATTACACGCTTTTAATTCATTTGTCAATTAAAAATATACACTTTTAGTAAATTAATTGTGATTATTGTTTAAAATATTTTAGAAACTGCATTTTTGAAATACAATTATACTAAATATTTATTACTTTTAATTTTTATTGTCCTGCGGCATAACCAGCATTCCTTCATCTATAGGTTCATCTGCTGGTGGCATCGTGGCTACGCTGTCATCATTTTGCTGATAATGACGACGTTTCTGATGCAAAACATCACTATCCACGCCTAAAGCAGCTGCTACATCACGCCAGCGATTGTTTATTTTCTTCATATCCAACACTGACTGAATATCTTTACCACTTTTCTGTGCTAAAATAGCAGCACATTCAATATCACGTACCCTATAACCATTATTTAGCAGTGAAATTGCTTCATCTTCACTAACATTACCATTTTTAGCAATTTTAGCTGCCATCATACAGTTCATTTGCTCGTAAATTTGCTCTGGTTTAACATTTAACGTTTCACTAACCTCTCGCCAATCATTATTATCCGTCTTCATTGCCAGCACTTCATTGAATGATTTTCCGCTGATTTTTGCCAGCATAGCAGCTTGACCTATATCATGAAAATCTTTTTTTTCATTGATGGCAGCTTTAACTTCTGCCTCATCAACACCAAACACCTCATGAATATGCTTAGCTGCCCTATCAGCATTCATTTTCTGATGTGGACGTTGCCTGTCGGCACCACTACAAAAAACTGGCGGCTCTGCCTCCTTAGCCTCAGCTTGACCCTGCATAACAGCAACCCCAGCCCCTAACAATACAGCACCTGTAATCATTCCTATCAACAGCTTTTTTTTCATAGATATCATAACATTTCATCGCCTTTCTTTTTAACAAGCAAATTTATTACTGCTTTGATAATCTAAGTGTACTAACTGTCAATTATAATCTATTTAGGTTTGTATTAGTTTTTAATAAAAAAACTATTCTGCCACTAACTTAGTACGCTTGCAATAAAAAAAGACCGCCAGCCCTTAATAAATAAGGGTTGACGGCTTTTTGTCAGTTATACTAATTCAATGATAACCATTGGTGCAGCGTCACCACGGCGAACGCCGAGTTTTAAAATACGCGTATAACCACCCTGGCGGTCAGCATATTTAGCTGCAATCTCATCAAACAGCTTTCTTACAACATCTTCATCAGCAAGGGCTGCAATTGCCTTACGACGAGCACTCAAGTCACCGCGCTTTGCCAGCGTGATGAGCTGTTCAGCAAATTTACGAAGCTCTTTTGCTTTAGCTTCCGTCGTTTCAATGCGTCCATATCTGAAGAAGGAAGTAAGAATGCTAGTGAACAGCGCCTTGCGGGCTGCGGAGTTACGTCCTAATTTTCTGTAGCTCATTTATTTCCCTCTTTTCAATCGTTGTTTTCTTTCAGAGCCAAACCGAGTTCCTCGAGCTTTTTCTTGACTTCTTCAAGAGATTTGCGTCCGAGGTTGCGTACCTTCATCATGTCATCTTCGGTTTTACCAGCCAAGTCAGCAACTGTGTTGATATTAGCCCGTTTTAGACAGTTAAATGAACGTACCGAAAGGTCAAGATCCTCAATAGTAGTTTCAAGTACCTTAGAAGAATCATCCTCTTCCTCCTCTGGGAAGGTTGATTCGATTTCTTCAATCTCATCTGGCAGACCATCCATGTTTTGGAATAATTTGAGATGCATTACAAGAATACCAGCAGCTTTGCTTACAGCTTCTTCCGGACGAAGTGAACCATCAGTCCAAACCTCTAAGATAAGCTTATCATAGTCGGTAACATTACCTACACGCGTATCTTTTACGGTATAGTTTACACGCTTTACCGGTGAAAAAATCGAATCAATTGGAATTACACCAATTTCATCTTCTGGATTCTTGTTTTTCTCAGCTGGAACGTAACCACGGCCACGCTCAACTATCATCTCAATCTTCAATTTGCCAGTTTCATCAACTGTAGCAATATGAAGGTCCGGATTGAGTATTTCAATGTCGGCATCACAGATGATGTCGGCAGCAGTGACTTCTTTTTCGCCTTCTACATCGATGCGGATTACCTTTGGCTCATTGCCCTGCATTTTAAGGCAAAGCTGCTTCAAGTTTAAGACGATATTAGTCACATCATCCCGGACACCCTGAATTGTAGAGAACTCATGGAGCACGCCATCAATTCGGATGGAGGTAATTGCAGCGCCTTCCAGCGAAGATAAAAGCATACGACGCAGGCTATTGCCAAAGGTCGTGCCATAACCACGCTCGAGTGGCTCACAGATAAACTTGCCATAACGGTTATCGTCACTGATTTCCGCAATTTCAATTTTCGGTTTCTCGATGTCTATCATCTGAAATGAACCTCCTCAATAATCACTCGAACACTATGCACACAGGCACAAATATTCATTATTTGGAGTACAACTCGACGATAGCCTGCTCATTGACAGGAACATCGATTTCATCACGGTTCGGGAAACGAGTTACCGTACCCGTGAGGTTAGCCTGATCAGCCTGCAACCAAGCTGGAGCTGACAAAGCATTGCTAGTTTCCTTCAATTCTTTGAAGAAAGCATTGCTCTGGCTTTTCTCATTAACAGCAATAACATCATTAACTGCAACAAGTGCTGATGGAATGTTTACGCTTTTGCCGTTAACAGTAAAATGACCATGACGAACGAGCTGACGAGCCTGACGACGCGTATTAGCGAGGCCAAGACGGAATACAACGTTGTCCAGACGGCGCTCAAGAAGACCAAGCAGGTTTTCACCAGTTACGCCCTGCATCTTCTTAGCTTTATCATAGTATCCACGGAACTGTTTTTCAAGTACACCATAGATAAACTTTGCTTTCTGTTTTTCTTTGAGCTGCGTGCCATATTCAGAAACCTTACGGTTCGTGCGACGCGGCTGACGTTTTGATTCTTTTGAACGACCGATAACAGCCGGCTCGATGCCAAGTGCGCGGCATCTTTTCAAGGCTGGTACTCTATCAATTGCCATATTGTTCTTTGCACCTCCTATTAAACTCTTCTACGCTTCGGCGGACGGCATCCATTGTGTGGAATTGGGGTAACATCTTTAATCATGTTAACCTCAAGGCCTGTTGCCTGTAAAGAACGGATTGCGGCCTCACGACCAGCTCCCGGTCCTTTAACGTATACTTCGACCTGCTTTAAGCCATGCTCCATTGCAGCTTTTGCTGCCGTCTCTGCAGCCATCTGTGCTGCAAACGGCGTGCTCTTACGAGAGCCACGGAAACCAAGACCACCAGCGCTGGCCCAGGAAAGTGCGTTACCGCTTTTATCGGTAAGCGTTACAATCGTATTATTAAACGTAGAACTAATATGTGCTACGCCATATTCAACGTTCTTGCGAACTTTTTTCTTTGTGCGGACTGCTTTCTTAACTGCCACCAGTTAACCCTCCTTTATTAGTCTTTCTTCTTGCCTGCTACAGCCTTTTTCGGGCCTTTACGCGTGCGGGCGTTGTTCTTAGTATTCTGTCCACGGACAGGAAGGCCAAGACGGTGGCGACGACCACGGTAGCAGCCGATATCAACGAGTCTCTTGATGTTCATCTGACGCTCACGACGAAGATCACCTTCAACGATTACGTTCTTATCGATGGCATCACGAAGTTTTACAACTTCATCCTCCGTGAGGTCACGCGTACGAGTATCTGGATTGATACCAGTTTCCTTCAGCAAGTCCTTCGAAGTCTTCAGACCAATACCGAAGATGTACGTTAATGCTATTTCAATTCTCTTGTCACGGGGTAAATCTACACCGGCAATACGTGCCATTAATAAAGCACCTCCTTATTCAATAATTAACCTTGTCTCTGTTTGTGTTTCGGATTCTCACAAATAACCATTACACGGCCTTTGCGTTTGATGATCTTGCATTTTTCGCAGATCTTTTTTACTGACGGTTTAACCTTCATCTTTTTGTGCCCCCTTTTCTTTATTGTCAGTCTCATTTTGCTAGTATATCATGTTTATTTTATTCTGCCTAGTAGTAAAATAAAAAAAATGAAAATTTTTTACAAAAGCGGAGATGACATTATTTGAATCGGTAGGTTATACGGCCACGCGTTAAGTCATAAGGCGTGAGTTCAATCGTGACTTTGTCTCCTGGAAGAATACGTATAAAATTCATACGAATTTTGCCAGATACATGCGCCAGTACAACATGACCATTTTCAAGTTCTACCTGAAACATCGCATTTGGCAATGCTTCTAGTACCTTGCCTTCAACTTCGATAACATCTTGTTTTGACATGTTTTTCTCCTTTTTTAGAAATTGGTTGGGCCAAAGTCGTCTAAGGAGCTTCTGCAATTCCTGCGAATGCCATGCCCAACAACAGGTTGTCAATCAACATAATTTTAATCATTGTAATGGGCGGCATATTAAACTGCCGCCCTTACAACAACTTCTATCGTTCAGTGAATTTCACCAACGGTTTTCTGACTCAGCCCTTAAGAACTGCGATCAGTTCTGCCGTAACCTTGTCAATTGCTTGTCTGCCATCAACTTCCGTATAGACACCAGCTTTTTCATAGTAATCTATAAGCGGTTTCGTCGAAGCTTCGTATACTGAAAGACGATTTTTCATCGTCTCTTCTGTATCATCAGCCCGTTGGAAGAGCTCACTGCCACACTCATCGCAAATTCCATCCTGTTTTGGCGGATTGAATTTTACATGATAAGTAGCACCGCATTTCTTGCAAATACGACGACCAACTGCCCGAGCAATTAAATCAGCAGCCGGAACATTGATGTTCAGCACACGAGTCAGGCTCAAACCTAAGTCCTGCAAAATACCATTAAGCGCATCAGCCTGCTCAACAGTACGCGGAAAGCCATCAAGTATGAAACCTTTTTTGCAATCATCCTTGGCTAGACGCTCACGGACAATGCCAATAGTAACCTCATCAGGAACGAGCTTACCATCTTTTATATAAGAGTTTGCTAATTTACCGAGCTCAGTTCCCCCTTTTATAGCTGCACGGAACATGTCGCCCGTGGATATATGGGGAATTGCAAACGCTTTGACTAACTCAGCCGCCTGCGTGCCTTTGCCGGCACCCGGGGGGCCCATCAACAGGATATGCATTATTTTGCCTCCTCTTATTTCATGAACCCTTCATAGTGACGCATTACAATCATTGACTCTATCTGTTTCATCGTCTGCAAGGCAACGCCTACGACGATAAGCAAAGCCGTGCCGCCAAAGTAAACACCTTCAATATGAGTTGCCGCAGCTATCATATTCGGCATGACTGCGATAAAGGCCAAGAAGATTGATCCAGCAAGCGTGATACGAGTCATGACATGGTCCAAATAATCTGCCGTTGGCTGTCCCGGACGAATACCTGGGATGAAACCACCGTATTTTTTCAAATTCTCTGCCATATCCGATATCTTTACAGTAACCGCAGTATAAAAGTAAGTGAAGAATATTATCATAGCTACGTAAAGTGTAGTCTGTAAAGGTTTTCCCCACTCCAAATAACTGGCAATAGTTTTTACCCAGGGTACATCAATAAACTGAGCAATAGTTACTGGAAACATCAGCACGGATGACGCAAAGATTATTGGAATAACTCCCGCTTGGTTTACTTTAAGCGGAATATGACTGGAATGACCACCGTAAGCTTTATTGCCGACCACCCTTTTTGCATACGAAATAGGTATTCGGCGAAAACCATTTTCAACGCATACAACGAATACAACCATCGCTATCGCAATAATTGCAAACATAAATACACTGAAATAACTAATGGTTCCAGCTTGAACATAATGATAAATAGTTCCAATGTTTTTAGGTAAAGCAGCAACGATACCAGCAAAGATAATCAATGATATACCGTTACCAACACCTTGCGAAGTGATCTGTTCACCCAACCACATAAGGAACACCGTACCGGCAGTCAATGTAATCGCTATGATTAAAATATTTACCGGATTAGGATTTAAAATGGCAGCCTTCAAGCCAATGGACATGCCAATCGCTTGAAAGAATGCCAGCACTACCGTAAGATAGCGCGTAACCTGAGTGGTTTTTTTATGTCCTTCCTCGCCTTCCTTAGACCACTGTTCAAGTGTTGGAATAACCACATTCAATAATTGAATAATTATCGCTGCATTGATATATGGTGTAATGGACATAGCGAAGATAGAAAACTTACTAAAAGCACCACCAGAAAATAGATCTAACAGACCAAACAGATTGCCATTGGCGAATAATTGCTCAATCGCCGTTGGATCAACCCCAGGGACGGGAATATGCGTCCCCATCCGGAATATTGCAAACATAATCAAGGTGAATACTATCTTTTGCCTAAGTTCCGGAATTTTCCAAACGTTGCCAAGGGCTGAGAGCACCTCAGATCACCTCGACTTTGCCGCCTGCTGCCGTAATCTTTTCTTCTGCAGATTTAGTGAAGCCGTTAGCGCGAACTGTCAGCTTCTTCGTGAGTTCGCCGTTGCCGAGAATACGAATGCCATCCTGAACATTTTTCAGAATACCTTTTTCAACCAAAGCAACTGGATCAACAGTCGTGCCGTCTTCAAAACGATTGAGCGTCTCAACGTTTACTTCAGCAAATGTCTTAGCCCAAACATTTTTAAAGCCACGTTTCGGCAGACGACGATATATCGGCATCTGACCACCCTCGAAACCAGTGCGTACGCCGCCACCGCTACGAGAATTCTGACCTTTCATACCACGACCAGAAGTTTTACCGTTACCTGAACCAATACCACGACCTACACGATTGCGGACAGTACGGGAACCAGCTGCTGGCTGTAATTCATGCAATTTCATCTGTGAGCACCTCCTGTTCTATGATTAGTCTGCGATTTCTTCTACTGCAATCAGATGTTCAACTTTGTGGAGCTGACCACGGATAGCCGGGTTATCTGGAAGCTCTACAACCGAGTTGATCTTGCGCAGGCCCAGGGCGCGAACCGTCTTGCGCTGCGTTTCTGGGCGGCCGATAAGGCTTCTTTTAAGCGTAACTTTAACTTTTGCCATTTTCGAGCCTCCTATTAACCTAAGATTTCCTGAACTGTCTTGCCACGTAATTCAGCAACTGCTTCAGCACGTTTCAGCGCCTTCAAACCTTCCATAGTTGCACGAACCATATTATTAGGATTTGAAGATCCGAGAGACTTCGTCAGGATATCATGAACGCCTGCAAGTTCAAGTACAGCACGAGCTGGACCGCCAGCGATAACACCAGTACCTTTTGCAGCCGGTTTCATCATAACACGACCAGCACCAAAAATACCGATCATCTCATGCGGAATCGTACGACCATCGAACAGAGCAACCTCAACGAGATTCTTCTTTGCATCTTCTACGCCTTTGCGGATTGCTTCCGGAACCTCAGCAGCTTTGCCAAGACCAACGCCTACTTTGCCTTTCTTGTTACCAACAACGACAAGTGCGCTAAACGAGAAACGGCGACCGCCTTTTACGACTTTCGCTACTCGATTGATATATACAACTTTCTCCTCGAACTCAGGAGTTTCGTTGTCCATATTTCTAGCCATTCATTTACCTCCTTTTAATCAATGATTTAGAATTTCAGACCTGCTTCACGAGCGGCCTCAGCCAGAGCAGCAACACGACCATGATATACATAACCACCACGATCGAATACAACTTCGTTGATACCCTTTTCAAGAGCACGTTTAGCAACAGCAGCGCCTACAGCTTTAGCTGCTTCGATGTTGCCACCGTAGTTCTCGAATCCCTTATCTTGGGAGCTAGCGGACACTAAAGTCACGCCTTTCTCATCATCGATAACCTGAGCATAAATGTTGGCCAGGCTGCGATATACGTTAAGACGCGGGCGAGCAGCCGTGCCTGCGATATGGTTACGAACACGCAGATGACGTTTCTGACGTGCCTTATTCTTATCTGCTTTAAGAAGCACAGAGATTCACTCCTTTCTCGAATCAGTACCTTATTTCTTACCCTTAGCGCCGGCTTTACCTTCTTTACGACGGATATGTTCGCCAGCATATTTAATACCTTTACCTTTATATGGCTCCGGCTCACGGAAGCTGCGAATTTCAGCAGCAATCTGGCCAACAACTTCTTTGTCAATTCCAGAAACCGTGATTGCATTAGCCGACGGAACATCAAATTCGATGCCCTGTGGCGGCTCAACAACAACTGGGTGAGAGAAACCAAGGGAAAGGTTGAGTGCCTTGCCCTTTTTCTGAGCACGGTAACCTACGCCATTGATTTCGAGACTTTTGGAGAAACCTTCCGTTACGCCAACAACCATGTTGTGAATTAACGAACGGGACAAACCATGTAAAGATCTGTGCATTTTATCATCAGAAGGACGCTCTACTTTAACAACGTTGCCTTCAACGATAACTTTCATTTCTGAATGAATTTGGCGGGAAAGTTCACCTTTCGGGCCCTTTACTTTAACCAAATTGTTTTCACCAACTGTAACGGTTACGCCAGCTGGGATTTCAATTGGTGCATTACCAATTCTTGACATCTGTACACCTCCTGACTACTTTTCGATTACCAAACGTATGCCACAACTTCGCCGCCGAGACCAGCTTTGCGAGCCTGCTTATCGCTCATAATTCCCTTGGAAGTAGAAATAATTGCGATACCAAGTCCACCAAGAACACGTGGCAGTTCATCATGCTTTGCATACTTACGAAGACCAGGCTTCGAAATACGTTTGATACCGGAAATAACCTTCTCACGGTTTGCACCGTATTTGAGCGAAACAGAGATAATACCCTGTTTGCCATCTTCATTGAAGGTGTAGTCTTTAATGAAACCCTCTTCTTTCAAAACTTCTGCAATAGCAGTTTTGATTTTTGAACCTGGAATTTCAACACTTTCATGGTATACATTGTTTGCATTACGCAAACGAGTCAGCATATCTGCAATAGGATCAGTCATTGCCATTGAATCGATATCCTCCTTTTATCTTTCAAAAATTACCAGCTTGCTTTAGTTACGCCTGGAATAGCACCTTTGTAGCTCTGCTCACGGAAGCAGATACGGCACATACCAAATTTACGCATATAGCCATGTGGACGACCGCAAATCTTGCAACGGTTATAGCCGCGAGTCGAAAATTTCGGCTCTTTGCTCCACTTTTCAACCATAGACTTCTTAGCCAAGTTTCCTTACCTCCTTATGCACTGAACGGCATACCCATGAGTTTCAGGAGCTCTCTGGCTTCTTCATCAGTCTGTGCCGTCGTAACGATAACAATGTTCATGCCACGGATCTTGTCGATTTTATCGTACTCAATTTCCGGGAAAATCAGCTGCTCTTTCAGACCGATTGCATAGTTGCCACGACCATCAAAAGCCTTAGCGCTTACGCCACGGAAGTCACGAACGCGCGGCAGAGCAACGTTCATGAACTTGTCGAGGAACTGATACATACGCTGGCCACGAAGCGTAACTTTGCAGCCTATTGGCATGCCTTCACGAAGCTTCCAAGCTGCGAGAGATTTTTTAGCACGAGTCAGAAGCGGTTTCTGACCGGCAATAATCGTCAAATCAGCAACAGCTGAGTCAAGAGCTTTCGGGTTGCCTACAGCCTCACCAACACCCATGTTGATGATGATTTTTTCGATCTTTGGAAGCTGCATAACATTTTTATAACCGAATTTCTCCGTCATAGCTTTGCAAACTTCGTTCTGGTATTTTTCCTGTAATCTATCCAATTGTGCTCCTCCTTTCCTTATTATTTAGTCTGATCGATAACTTCGCCGCACTTTTTGCAAGCACGAACCATTTTACCATTGACTTCTTTGTGAGCAACGCGGGTCGGCTTGGAGCAAGCCGGGCAGACGAGCATAACTTTGCAAGCATGCATCGGAGCCTCTTTTACGAGGATACCACCCTGCGGAGCTTTCTGGTTCGGTTTCGTATGACGTTTAACTTTGTTAACGCCTTCTACAACAACCTTGCCTTTTTTCGGCATAGCCGCAACGACTTTGCCCTGTTTGCCTTTATCTTTGCCGGACAACACAACGACCGTGTCACCCTTCTTTACGTTCATCTTAACGAATGCCAAAATCGCACCTCCTCACAATTAAAGTACTTCAGGAGCCAGGGAAACGATCTTCATGAAGTCTTTATCGCGAAGTTCTCTAGCTACCGGTCCGAAAATACGCGTACCTCTCGGAGTCTTATCGTCTTTGATAATAACGGCTGCGTTCTCATCAAAGCGGATGTAAGAGCCATCTGCGCGACGCAGGCCCTTCACGCTGCGAACTACAACTGCCTTAACGACATCGCCTTTTTTGACTGTGCCGCCTGGAGCAGCAGATTTAACTGCAGCTACGATTACATCACCAATGTTGGCATATTTGCGATAGGAACCGCCGAGTACACGAACGCACATAATCTCTTTTGCGCCAGTGTTATCGCCAACCTGCAGAATTGTTTGCTGTTGGATCATTGTTTGACCTCCTTCTTCGATATTTTGGGATTATTTTGCTCTCTCGATTACTTCAACAACTCTCCAACGTTTCGTCTTGGAAAGCGGGCGAGTTTCCATCAAAGAAACTTTATCGCCAACATGAGCATCGTTCTTCTCATCATGAGCATGGAATTTAACCGTTCTTTTTACCGGTTTTTTGTACAGTTTATGCTGCTCAAGCTCTTCAACTGCAACAACAACCGTTTTATCCATTTTATCGGAAATTACTTTACCGATTTTTACTTTACGTACGTTTCTTTCGCTCATCAGGGAGCCTCCTTCCTTTTGCATATCAGTTTGCGATTACGCCTTGATTTCGTTCTCGCGCTGGATCGTCTTAATACGAGCGATCGTCTTCTTTACTTCTTTGATACGCATCGGGTTTTCCAGCTGACCAGTTGCGAGCTGGAAGCGGAGGTTGAACAGTTCCTCTTTGAGCGAAGCAAGTTTCTGGTTAAGCTCGTCAGCACTCATCTCACGAATTTCATTAACCTTCATTTACTTCACCGCCCTCTGCTTTAGTGTCTTTCTCAACGAATTTCGTCTTGATCGGCAGCTTATGGCCTGCAAGGCGCATAGCTTCCTGTGCAATTTCTTTGGATACGCCGTCCATCTCAAAGAGAACGCGACCCGGTTTTACTACTGCAACCCAGTATTCTGGCGAACCTTTACCGGAACCCATGCGTGTTTCTGCCGGTTTAGCCGTTACTGGCTTATCCGGGAATATTTTAATCCAAACCTGACCACCACGTTTGATATAACGCGTCATAGCAATACGTGCTGCTTCAATCTGACGGTTAGTAATCCAAGCTGGTTCAAGAGCAACAAGACCATACTGACCATGGCTGACAGTATTGCCGCGATGAGCTTTACCCTTCATACGGCCACGGAACTGTTTACGATATTTAACTCTCTTTGGTAATAACATTAAGCTTCGCTCCCTTCAGCTGCAGCCTGACGCTGCTTTCTTTCCGGAAGAACCTCACCTTTGAAAATCCATACTTTTACGCCGATACGGCCATAAGTCGTATGAGCTTCAGCTGTACCATAATCGATATCAGCGCGAAGCGTATGCAAAGGAATACTGCCTTCACGATAAGCTTCCTTACGAGCAATTTCGGCACCGCCAAGACGACCGCTAAGAGCAACCTTGATACCTTTAGCACCGAGACGCATCGTACGACCAACAGCCTGCTTCATAGCACGGCGGAATGCAATACGACGCTCAAGCTGCTGCGCAATGTTTTCAGCTACGAGAATTGCATCCATATCCGGCTGTTTGATTTCATCGATGTTAATGTCAACACGTTTTTCAGTGTATTTTTTCAGACCTTCTTTGATCTGTTCAATGCCCGAACCACCGCGACCAATTACCATACCTGGTTTAGCCGTATGAATGGTGATCTTAAGACGGTTCTTGCTACGCTCCGTCTCAACCTTGGACACACCGGCCGTCTGAAGACTCTGCTTCAGATAGTCACGGATTTTAATATCTTCATGCAGGTTAGCTGCAAAATCTTTATCTGCATACCACTTAGCATCCCAAGTTTTTACGATGCCAAGACGAATACCATGCGGATTTACTTTCTGACCCAATCCGTTTCCCTCCTTCTTAGTTCTTCTCGTCTACGACGATAGTTACATGAGACGTGCGTTTCAAAATTTTGAAAGCCTGTCCACGGGAACGCGGATGAATACGTTTCATCGTCGGGCCTTCATCAGCAAAAGCCGTTTTGACGAAGAGTTTATCAACGTCCATATCAAAATTATTCTCAGCGTTTGCAACAGCGGAACGCAGAACCTTCTCTACAACATCAGCGCCAGCTTTCGGCGTGAATTTTAAGATCGCAAATGCCTCTGCAACGTTCTTGCCACGGATAAGATCCAGGACTATACGAACTTTGCGCGGAGTGATGCGAACAAATTTAGCTACTGCTTTAGATTCCACAAGGATTCTCCTTTCGCAAAATTATTTAAGTCCAGTCTTTCTCTCTTCGCCACCATGACCCTTAAACGTACGGGTTGGAGCGAATTCACCGAGTTTATGACCGACCATATCTTCCGTTACATAAACTGGAACATGTTTACGGCCGTCATGAACAGCAATCGTATGACCTACGAAGTCCGGGAAAATCGTGGAGCTTCTCGACCAGGTCTTTACAACTTTTTTATCGTTAGCTTCGTTGAGAGCCGTAATTTTCTTCATAAGGCTTTCTTCAACGTAAGGTCCCTTTTTGATAGATCTTGACAAAGTGTCTCCTCCTTTCGTCAGGCGGCATCAAGCTGCCTGTCGATTTCTATGATTATTTCGTACGGCCTCTGACGATGAGACGATCCGAAGCTTTCTTGCGACGAGTTTTCGCACCCATAGCGCATTTGCCCCATTTCGTAACAGGGTTTTTGCGGCCGACAGGAGAACGACCCTCACCACCACCATGCGGATGGTCATTCGGGTTCATTGCAGTACCACGGTTCTCTGGGCGAATACCACGCCAGCGGTTACGACCAGCTTTACCGATCGTGATGTTTTCATGCTCAAGGTTACCAACTTCACCGATAGTTGCACGGCAATTGATATGAACTTTGCGCAATTCACCTGATGGCATACGGAGAAGGGCATAATCGCCTTCTTTAGCCATGAGCTGTGCCGACGTACCAGCACTGCGAACCAGCTGAGCACCCTTGCCAATCTTCAATTCAACATTGTGAATCGTCGTACCAACTGGAATGTCTTTCAGCGGGAGGGCATTACCTACTTTAATATCAGCCTCTGGACCAGATACTACCTGATCACCAACTTTAAGACCATTCGGTGCCAGGATATAACGTTTCTCACCATCAACATAATTGAGGAGAGCAATACGTGCGCTGCGGTTTGGATCGTATTCGATAGTTGCTACACGAGCTGGAATACCATCCTTATTGCGTTTGAAATCGATTACGCGATAAAGGCGTTTGTGGCCGCCACCCTGATGGCGAACGGTCAGTTTACCCTGCTGGTTACGACCGCCTTTTTTCATCAGACGCTCAGTCAAGGATTTTTCTGGCTTGCTTGCCGTAATCTCATCGAAAGAAGCGACGGTCATAAAACGGCGACCTGCAGAATATGGTTTAAAACTCTTTACTGCCACTTAAATTTACCTCCTTTTCTCTATTATGCCTTGAAGAACTCAATGCTTTCGCCAGCAGCGAGTTTAACAATGGCTTTTTTATAGTCAGGGCGTTTACCAGACGTACGACCCATGCGTTTCGTTTTGCCAAGTACGTTTACCGTGTTGACTTTCTCAACTTTAACCTTGAAAATTTCAGCAACGGCTTTAGCAATTTCAATCTTGTTGGCTGCTTTCGCAACAACGAAGACGTATTTGCCTTCAGCCATGAGCTGAGTCGTTCTCTCTGTGATCAGCGGACGGATCAGGATATCACGTGCTTCCATTATGCGAATACCTCCTCGATGCGGGTGATGGCATCCTTGGTGATGAACAATTTATCAGTATTGAGAATATCAAATACATTAAGGCCCATCGCGTTGATAGCTTTTACACCCGAAATATTGCGTGCAGATTTCTCTACATTTTCAGCTTCATCAGCCGTGATGAAGAGAGCTTTCTTTGCTACGCTGAAATCGTTAAGCATTTTAACAACCTGTTTCGTTTTCGGAGCTTCAAAATCGAGGCTATCGAGAACAACCAGTTCGCCATTCTTAACTTTATCTGAAAGAGCGCATTTTATTGCAAGACGACGCTGTTTGCGTGGCATGCTGAATGCGTATTTGCGCGGATGCGGTCCGAAAACCGTACCACCGCCGACCCATAATGGGCTGCGCGTCGAACCAGAACGAGCACGACCAGTGCCTTTCTGCTTCCAAGGTTTGCGGCCACCGCCACGAACAAAGCTTCTCGTTTTGGTAGCATGCGTACCAAGACGCTGTGCTGCGAGCTGCATTACAACGGCCTGATGAAGAAGACCTGCGTTCATCTCTACGCCGAAGATGCTGTCATTTAATTCGATATCGCCAACTTTATTATTGGTGATGTCATAAACTGCTACTGTAGCCATAATTTAGGTTATCCTCCTTCCAATTAGTTTTTGCCCGGTTTTACGGTATTTTTAATCACAACAAAACTCTTTTTCGGACCCGGAATAGCACCCTTGATAAGAATGAGATTGCGGTCTGCATCTACACGAACAACCGTAAGACGCTGAACCGTAACACGCTCGCCACCCATGCGGCCAGGCAATTTCTTACCTTTAAGTACGCGTCCGCCAGGACCGGAAATCATAGCACCAGTGGAACCCGGTTCACGATGAGATTTGGAACCATGTCCCATAGGACCACGAGCAAAGTTATGACGTTTGATACCGCCGGCAAAACCTTTACCTTTGGAAGTACCAGTAACATCAACTAATTCGCCAGCACTAAATATGTCAACGCCGATGGTGTCACCGACATTATATTCAGAAGGATCCTGAAGACGCATCTCGCGAATGAATTTTACCGGCTTAACATTAGCCTTTGCGAAATGACCCTTCATTGGTTTATTTACTTTAAATTCTTTTACTTCACCAAAGCCAAGCTGAACAGCATTGTAACCGTCATTTTCGACTGTTTTATTCTGAATAACAACGTTATTGCCAGATTCAACAACCGTAACAGGAACAACCTTGCCCTCTTCCGTGAAGATCTGAGTCATGCCCAGTTTTCTACCTAAAATTGCTTTAGACATTCATTCCACCTCCTCGGATTATAATTTGATTTCGATGTCTACACCAGCCGGAAGGTCAAGACGCATTAAAGCATCAACCGTTTTGTTAGTCGGCTGCAGGATGTCGATAAGACGTTTGTGAGTTCTCATTTCAAACTGCTCACGTGAATCCTTATTGACATGCGGGGAACGCAAAATCGTGTAGATATTTTTCTCCGTTGGGAGTGGAATCGGACCAGATACCATTGCACCAGTCTTTTTAGCAGTATCCACAATTTTTACTGCGCTCTGATCGAGGGCTTTATGATCATAAGCCTTCAAACGGATTCTAATCTTTTGGTTCTTAGACAATTTGTTTTTCCTCCTTATCGTCCGGACTCTCGGCCCAAACATTTCTCCGTAACAGTTCCCTCGGACAACGCCGAGCCATCTGCCACGTCATCGCATTGGGGGGTACCATATTATTTTAACCCTTTAAATAAGAGCGACGCGAGCGCCGCTCTTTATTTAAAAGTTTAATTGACTAGGATTAAGCGTCAACTTCCGTTACACGGCCAGCGCCAACAGTGTGACCACCTTCGCGGATAGCGAAACGAAGACCTTTTTCGATAGCGATCGGAGTGATGAGTTCAACATCCATCTCGATGTTATCGCCAGGCATAACCATTTCAGTACCTTCTGGAAGTCTAACTACGCCCGTAACGTCAGTAGTACGGAAGTAGAACTGCGGACGATAGTTCGTGAAGAACGGAGTATGACGGCCGCCTTCTTCTTTAGTCAGAACATAAACCTGACCTTTGAACTTCGTGTGCGGATGAATGGAACCTGGTTTTGCAAGAACCTGACCACGTTCGATTTCTTTGCGGTCGATACCACGGAGCAGAGCACCAATGTTATCACCAGCAACAGCGCTGTCAAGCATCTTACGGAACATTTCGATACCAGTTACAACCGTCTGTTTCGGCTCATCCTGGAGACCAACGATTTCAACCGTATCGTTCATCTTCAGTTCACCACGCTCAACACGGCCCGTAGCAACAGTACCACGGCCAGTGATCGTGAATACGTCCTCGACCGGCATCAGGAACGGTTTATCCGTGTCACGAGTCGGAGTTGGAATGTACTCATCAACAGCAGCCATGAGCTTACGAATGTTCTCAATCTGCTCAGCATCGCCTTCGAGAGCCTTAAGAGCAGAACCTGCAACAACAGGAATGTCATCGCCTGGGAACTCATAGCTAGAAAGGAGCTCACGAACTTCCATCTCAACGAGTTCAAGCAGTTCAGGATCGTCAACCTGGTCAACTTTGTTCAGGAATACAACGATTGCTGGAACGCCAACCTGACGAGCAAGCAGGATATGCTCACGAGTCTGCGGCATTGGACCATCAGCTGCGGATACAACCAGAATAGCACCATCCATCTGAGCAGCACCAGTGATCATGTTCTTTACATAGTCAGCATGGCCCGGGCAGTCAACGTGTGCATAGTGACGGTTAGCCGTCTCATACTCAACGTGTGCCGTGTTGATCGTAATACCGCGTTCACGCTCTTCTGGAGCTTTATCGATATCTGCATAATCCTCGAATGCAGCTTTGCAGCCTTCAGTCTCGGACAGAACCTTAGTGATTGCAGCCGTCAACGTCGTCTTGCCATGGTCAACGTGACCAATCGTACCGATGTTAACATGCGGTTTAGTTCTTTCAAACTTTTCTTTAGCCATTTGTTAAATTTCCTCCCTTATTCGCCTTTGTTTTTAGCAATAACTTTATCGGCTATATTTTTAGGAACTTCATCATAGTAAGCAACTTCCATGCTGTAGTTCCCTCGGCCCTGAGTTTTAGAACGGAGGTCCGTAGAATATCCGAACATCTCGGACAACGGAACAAATCCGTTAATAACCTGAGCACCATTACGTGCTTCCATACCATCAATGCGGCCACGGCGAGAGTTCAAGTCACCTATTACATCGCCCATGTATTCTTCTGGGACAGTAACTTCAACCTTAACATACGGTTCCAAAAGAACCGGATTTGCCTTTTCAGCACCGCTTCTAAATGCCATAGAACCAGCAACCTTAAATGCTGCCTCAGAGGAGTCAACCTCATGATACGAGCCATCGTAAACGATAGCTTTGATGTCGACCATCGGATAACCAGCAACAACGCCAGCTTCCATAGCCTGCTTTACGCCGGCCTCGATCGGGTTGATGAATTCTTTTGGAATAGCACCGCCAACGACCTTGTTTTCGAAGCTGAAGCCTTCGCCTGGCTCCTGCGGGATAAGTTCGAGCCAGCAATGACCATATTGACCATGACCACCAGACTGACGAACAAATTTACCCTCAGCCTTAATTGACTTACGAATAGTCTCACGATATGCAACCTGCGGCTCGCCAACTTTGCAGTCAACATGGAACTCACGGAGCATACGGTCAACAATAATCTGCAAGTGAAGCTCACCCATACCAGAGATAATCGTCTGTCCAGTTTCCTGATCAGTACGAACACGGAACGTCGGATCTTCTTCAGCAAGTTTCTGAAGAGCTACGCCCATCTTCTCCTGGTCATTCTTCGTTGCCGGTTCAACAGCAACCGAAATAACTGGATCCGGGAATTCCATGGATTCAAGAATAATCGGATGTTCTTCATCACAAAGCGTATCACCAGTAGTAGTATCTTTAAGACCAACAGCTGCTGCGATATCACCGCTATAAACCTTTTCGATTTCTTTACGGTTGTTTGCATGCATCTGCAAGATACGACCAATACGTTCTTTCTTGCCTTTCGTGGAATTGTATACATACGAACCAGCATTTAAAACACCGGAGTATACACGGAAGAAAGCAAGCTTACCAACATACGGGTCAGTCATAATCTTGAATGCCAAAGCTGCGAATGGTTCATCATCACTCGATGGACGATGATCTTCTTCACCAGTTTCCGGATTTACACCAGCAATTGGCGGAATATCCGTTGGAGCTGGCATATAATCTACGATAGCATCCAAAAGTGGCTGTACGCCTTTATTGCGATAAGACGTACCGCAAGTAACTGGAACCAGTTTACATTCAACCGTTCCCTTACGGATAACCTTCTTTATATCAGCCTCGCTGATTTCTTCACCGCCGAGATATTTCTCCATGAAATCATCATCGAGCTCAGAAAGAGCTTCTAACATTTTTTCATGGTATTCTTCAGCTTTATCTTTCAAATCATCAGGAATAGCAACTTCATCTGCAACCTTACCCAGGTCATCCTCATATACGATAGCTTCCATCTTTACGAGGTCAATGATACCAAGGAATTCGTCTTCAGCACCGATTGGCAGCTGAATTGGAACAGCATTTGCTTGCAGACGCTCATGCATCATCTTGACAACATTATAGAAATCCGCGCCAGTAATATCCATCTTGTTGACATAAGCCATACGCGGAACATTGTATTTCTCAGCCTGACGCCAAACTGTTTCAGTCTGAGGCTCAACACCGCCGCGAGCAGTCAAAACTGTTACAGCGCCATCGAGAACACGAAGGGAACGTTCAACTTCTACTGTGAAGTCCACGTGACCCGGAGTATCAATGATATTGATACGATGTCCCAGCCAGTGACAGGTCGTAGCTGCAGACGTGATTGTTATACCACGTTCCTGCTCCTGAACCATCCAGTCCATAGTAGCTGCGCCATCATGAACTTCACCGATTTTGTGGTTTACACCAGTGTAGAAGAGGATACGCTCAGTAGTAGTCGTTTTACCAGCATCGATGTGAGCCATGATACCGATATTACGAGTTTTTTCAAGGGAATACTCTCTTGCCACTTTTAATATCGCTCCTTAATTTATATCAGAAAGGATTACCAACGATAGTGAGCGAAAGCCTTGTTAGCTTCAGCCATCTTATGCGTATCTTCTTTCTTCTTAATGGCTGCGCCCGTATTGTTAGCAGCATCCATAAGTTCACCAGAAAGACGCTCATCCATAGTTTTTTCACCACGGAGACGTGCATAGTTGACAATCCAGCGAATGCCGAGAGTCATACGACGATCTGGGCGAACCTCAACCGGCACCTGATAGTTAGCACCACCAACGCGGCGAGCACGAACCTCGAGAACCGGCATAACGTTTTTGAGAGCAGTCTCAAAAACTTCTAACGGATCCTTGCCAGTTTTAGCACGGATCGTTTCAAACGCATCATATACAACACGTTCTGCAACGCTCTTCTTACCGGAAAGCATTACTTTGTTGATAAATTTCGTAACCGTTTTGCTGTGGTACACTGGATCTGGCAGCACATCACGCTTAGGTACGGAACCTTTTCTTGGCATTGTTTTACCTCCTTATCATAGTCTTCATTTACGAAGCAGCATTATTTTTTCTTTGCGCGTTTTGCACCATATTTCGAACGGCCCTGAGCACGATCCTGCACGCCGGCAGTATCGAGTGAACCACGAATGATGTGGTAACGAACACCTGGCAGGTCCTTAACACGACCGCCACGAATCAGAACAACGCTATGCTCCTGAAGATTATGACCAATGCCTGGAATGTATGCAGTAACTTCGATGCTGTTCGTCAAACGAACACGAGCTACCTTACGCAGTGCCGAGTTCGGCTTTTTCGGTGTTGACGTGTAAACACGAGTGCAAACACCACGTTTCTGCGGGCAATTCTTGAGTGCTGGTGCTTTGGACTTCTCCTGCATGCTCTTTCTGCTCTTGCGAACTAACTGGTTAATAGTAGGCATACATGCACCTCCTTCCTTCATATTGAGAATTTATTATTTATTAAAACCTCAAAGAAATCTTTAAGGTTTTTAACAAATATACCAGAAAACCTTATTTCAGGATAGCCGCTGCTGCCGCGCCGACTTCAATATTGCAAGCCTTTCCAATCTCCTGCATACCGACTGTTTCATCAGTCAATACCGAATATTCCTGACATACGGCTTTCAGCTCAGCTGTCACTCGTTCATCAGCATCACTTGCGATAAACACCATAGCAACCGCCTTGCGTTTCACAGCTTTTGTAACCTGTTTGATACCAATCACCCGATTGGCACTTTTCAGTGTATCCAGTGTCATTGTTTTCACTCCCCTGTATCACCAAATCATGCGCTTCAATCGAGCACTTCTATATATTAGCACCCATAAAAATGCTTGTCAACACTTATTTTATAAAGTTTTACGTGTACACGTTATCTTGTGTTTCATTTTAGACATTTTCTTGGTATTTAGCAAAATTTGTTCGCAAATCATGTACAAAAATATTTTAGCAACGGATTTCAGCGTAAAAAAAAGAAGACAGCTAATTGCCATCTTCTTTTGCTAATTTTTTATGAACTACTTTTTATTTATTGGCTGCTACAACCTGACGAACAACATCACTAACATGTTCAACCGTGAAGCCAAACTTCTTGAAAAGCAATGGTCCTGGTGCTGATGCGCCAAAGCCTTCCATTGATACGGTTGCGCCATCAAGACCAACATATTTACCCCAGCCAAAATCACTCAATGCTTCAACTGCTACGCGAGCACGAACTTTTTTCGGCAATACGCTTTCTTTATATTCAGCCGACTGCTGCTCAAAGAGATCCATGCACGGCATAGAAACTACTCGTACATCAATGCCCTCTTCAGCCAGTTTAGCCTGAGTATCAACAGCCAAGGAAACCTCAGAACCGGTACCAATAATAATGCCGTCCATATTTGCTGCATCTTTGGCTTCCGATACTACATAGGCACCCTTCAAGGCATCTTTACTAGAACCTGCAAGCTGCGGCAAATTCTGACGCGTAAGTACCAATGCCGTCGGCGTTTTCTTCGCCGTAACTGCTAAGTACCAGCCAGCTGCTGTTTCCGTTGCATCTGCTGGGCGGAATACATTAATATTCGGCAGCGAACGCAGCATAGCCAGCTGTTCAATCGGTTCATGCGTCGGACCATCTTCACCAACACCGATACTATCATGAGTGAGTACATAAGTAACAGGAATACCCATAAGTGCGGCTAAACGCATCATCGGTTTTGCATAATCACTGAATACAAAGAACGTTGCCACATACGTACGCAAACCACCATGTAAAGTGATACCATTAGCGATAGCAGCCATAGCCAGTTCACGAACACCAAAATGGAGATTACGACCAGCATAATTTTCCTTGCTGAAATCCGTTTCGCCTTCCATATGGGTCTTATTGGATGGAGCCAAATCAGCACTGCCGCCAAAGAGCTGTGGCAGTTTATCTTTAAGCCGATTAATCATAATGCCAGAAACATTACGCGTAGCCTGCGGTTTATCTTCATAAGCCCAGAATTCTTCATCGCTCATGAGGGCGTCAGCATCAACTGGTGCATGGAACTTATCCCAACGAGCTTTAAGCTCTGGATATTTAGCGCAATAATCAGCAAACAGCTTATCCCAAGCTGCTTCAGCAGCTTCGCCTTTAGCTGCCAGTTCAGCATAATGATCATAAACTGCCTGCGGAATGTTAAAGGTTTTATCAGGTTCTGGCCAGCCAAGATTTTCCTTAAGTGCCTTGACATTTTCTTCGCCTAATGGCTCACCATGTGCGCTAGCCTTGCCCTGTTTTGCTGGACAGCCAAAACCTATCTGCGTTTTAACGGTAATAAATGACGGATGCTCTTTATCAGCCTTAGCCAATTCAATAGCTTTGCCAATTTCTTCTAAGTTATTACCATCCTCAACCGTTATCGTCTGGAAACCAAAAGCAGCCATGCGGGCCTGAACATTTTCCCTAAAGGCAATATCTGTATTTCCTTCAATAGATATCTGATTGGAATCATAAAGGATTATCAGTTTTGAAAGGCCAAGCGTCCCAGCTAATGAGAATGCCTCTGAAGAAATACCTTCCATCATGCAGCCGTCGCCACCCAAAGCGAACGTATAATGATCTACTACATCAAAGCCTGGACGGTTAAATTCAGCTGCCAAATGAGCTTCAGCCATAGCCATGCCCACTGCCATACCCATGCCAGCACCCAAAGGACCGGTCGTTGCTTCAACGCCGACCGTGTGACCATACTCTGGATGACCTGGAGTGAGCGAACCATCCTGACGGAATTCTTTCATATCATCCAAGGTTAAACCGTAGCCATAAAAGTGCAGCAGCGAATAAAGCAGAGTCGAACCATGTCCACCCGACAGGATGAAGCGATCGCGATTTGCCCATTGCGGATTTTTAGCGTTATGGTTCATATGGTTACCCCAAAGTTCATATGCCATAGCCGCACTTCCCAGCGGCAGTCCCGGATGACCTGACTTTGCTTTCTGGATAGCATCTGCTGCCAGAACACGGATTGCATTTACACAAGTAGTATCAATGTTACTCAATGTACCTCTCTCCTTACTCACTTCAATTGCAAATTTTACAATTACATTTTACAAGATAATTATTAAAAAGTACAGTCTAAACATACTTTTTAAGCAATTTATTTGTTATTTTCTGCTTTTTCAGGCGATTTATGCTCATTTTTTCTTAAATCAGGTCTAAGTGCTTGTGCCCGCCCCATGTATACGTGTTGAATCTCACTTTGGCTCAACTCTGTATCAACTAACAGCAATACTCTTATGCAATGATCTAATGCTCCATCAACCTCTGCCTGCTGCACATCAAAAAGCGGTACATATTCAAACCCTTCCAGCTGCCTGGCTCCCTTAGCCGGAAAGCCCGCTGTAAGATCGCTTGTCATACTAAAAATACAGGCACCTATATCTTCTGTTTTTATGCTATTGCGCCGCATGATTTGTGACAGCAAAATTCTAGCACCTTGCCAAATTTCTTCTTCATTATCTTCGCCTACAGTTATAGCTCCGCGTATGCCTTTCAACTTAATTTTCCTCCTCAGCTGCCTTTATGGATAGCCCAAATTATTTTTAAACTCAGGATAAATGCTACCAAATAGCCGATAAATCCCAATAATGGTATCTCCATTATTTTAGGCGTCATCTGCGTAGTGCAAATAGTGCTTGAGCCTAACAGCAATGCCGCTACCAATACTGCTAATATCAAACGATTTATCATTTGATCAAGCTTGCGTAAAGGTTCTTCAGCACCAGTTAAATCAAGATTTACCTTTGTTTGACCACTCATAGTCATCTTTAAAATATCTGATATTTGTTCTGGAAGCTGCGCCGTCTTTCTAAGCAAAAGCAAGCCTTCACGCCGAGCTTTAGCTAGCTCATCTTTCCATTTGAAATTTTTGCGGTAATCAACCGCCAGACTTTTGGCAAATATTTCTACAAAGCTAACATTAGGGCAGCACAACCGCATAACGCCCTCTATCGTAAGTACCCCTCTGGCAAACATTGATAACCCTTGCGGACATTCTATATGATGACCCCGCATAAGGTTCATTATCTGCCGGGTTAAGGCTCCCATTTTAAGCTCACTAAAGTCAAGACTGCTATACTGTGCCATCATAGCATCAATATCCTGATAAAGTGCTGTATGATTTATCCTGCCACGAACAACACCTAGTGAGAGCACCGCTGCCTTCATTTCAAAAGTATCATGATTAGCCAGCGCAAATACTGCCTTGCGTATAGCCAGGCGATCACGACTAGACAGACGCCCCATCATTCCAAGATCCAGCCATACTATCCGCCCATTACGAACCCAAATATTGCCCGGATGCGGATCAGCATGAAAATAACCATCTTCTATAATTTGCTTAACGTAATTTTCGCCAAGCCTGCGACCAAGAATCGTCTGATCATAGCCACGTGCTTTTAAACTTACACTATCATCAATAGAAATACCATCAATAAACTCTAGCACTAAAATATGCTGAGTTGAAAGCTGGCGATATACTTTAGGACAGGTTACATAGTCGATTTCTCGATTCAGATGCATAAATTCTTCAATATGGTCAGCCTCCATCAAAAAGTCCATTTCCTGTTTGGCAATGGTCCACATTTCATCTAATACCATATTAAAGTCTATTACATCCTGCGAACGGCTTATTACCTTTAACAAAGCAGCAGCTCTTTTTAAAAGAACTATGTCCTTGCTCATAATATAAGAAATTCCCGGTCGCTGAACTTTTACTACTACTTTTTCACCACTGTTCAAAACTGCTCGATGAACCTGTGCTATACTTGCCGACCCCAGTGCTTCTTCATCAATATATTGAAATACCTGATTCCACCGCCGATTGTATTCACGTTCTATAACGGAAATTATCGTATCAAACGGCAGTGGTTTAGCTGCTGATTGCAATTTCATCAATTCATCACAATACTCTGGTGGCAAAAAATCAGGACGCATACTCATAACCTGTCCTAGTTTTACATAGGTAGGTCCTAAGTCCTCCAGCACCATCCGCAATTTTTCGGGAGTCATCCCCCGAACAACTTCCCGCTTGCGGAGTACAGCTACCATTTCCCGCAATCTCGCCGTAGCACTGACTTCTTCAATTTTATTCTGCCAAAACTTACCTAGCATTTATCCACCTCTCTGACTTACGTCAGATTGACAGCCTTATTTTTTATACTTTTCTGCTATCTGCTGCTTAACGGTTTCATTAGCCAAAAATTCATCATAAGTAGTAACTCTATCCACCACACCATCAGGTGTAATATCAATAATGCGGTTGGCTATAGTTTGTACAAATTCATGGTCATGAGATACAAATAGTGCCGTTCCCTTAAATGCCATAAGACCGTTATTTAAAGCCGTTATTGATTCCAAGTCAAGATGATTTGTTGGCTCGTCTAAAAGCAGCACGTTAGCACCTGACAGCATCATCCGTGATAACATGCAACGAACGCGTTCTCCACCAGACAGTACGGATGCTTTTTTCTGACTTTCTTCACCAGAAAATAACATCCGTCCCAAGAAGCCACGAACAAAGGTTTCATCCGGATCTTTAGAGTACTGCCTTAACCAATCAACTAAATTCAAATCAAGACCATCAAAATACTTGGAATTATCGGCTGGCAGATAGGACTGCGTAGTCGTAACGCCCCACTTAAAGGTGCCTTCATCAGCTTCTTCTTCGCCCATCAGTATTTTAAAAAGCATAGTTTTGCCGATACTGTTCGGACCAACAAAAGCCACCTTATCACCACGTTTCAAGGTAAAGCTTACATTTTTAAGTACTTGCTCACCATCAACGGTCTTAGAAATACCATCAACCTGCAATAATTGATCCCCAGCCTCGCGATCTGGCGTAAACGCTATATAAGGGTAACGGCGCGACGATGGTTTTATATCCTCAACTTTAATCTTATCCAGTAATTTTTTACGGCTAGTTGCCTGTTTAGACTTAGCGGCATTAGCGGCAAAGCGAGCAATAAAGGTTTGCAGCTCTTTAATTTTTTCTTCAGCCTTTTTATTCTGTTCCTTTTGCAACTGCAATGCTAACTGGCTTGATTGATACCAAAAATCATAGTTACCAGCATAAAGTTTTATCTCACCAAAATCAACATCACAAATATAAGTGCAGACTTGATTTAAAAAATGACGATCGTGTGATACTACAATAACAGTATTAGGAAAGTCCGCTAAGAAATCTTCTAACCAATTAATTGATTCTACATCTAAGTGGTTAGTCGGCTCATCTAAAAGCAAGATGTCAGGATTGCCAAACAAAGCCTGCGCCAAAAGCACCCGAACCTTTTCTTTAGCCGTAAGATCAGCCATTTTCATAGTATGCTCGTTTTCCGGAATACCAAGGCCATTTAATAGCCTTGCTGCCTCTGATTCTGCATCCCAGCCATTGAGCTCGGCAAATTCAGCCTCAAGCTCCGATGCCTTCATGCCATCTTCCTCTGAAAAATCCGGTTTAGCATACAAAGCATCTTTTTCGTCCATAATCTCGACTAAACGTTTATGTCCCATTATGACCGTACGCAAAACTTCATAATCATCATAAGCATAGTGATCCTGTTGCAATACAGCCAAACGCTCACCCGGCGTAATTTCAATATTACCACCGGTCGGCTCAATTTCTCCTGATAATAGCTTTAAAAATGTTGACTTGCCCGCACCATTAGCACCAATTATGCCATAGCAATTTCCTGGCGTAAATTTCAAGTTAACATCCTTATAGAGAACTCGTTTTCCAAATTGGAGACTTACATTGTTAGTCGTTATCATAGTTTCTTATTTCCCTTCTTTATGTCACCTAATACCGTTCAGCAATATTTATAAAAAATTATTTTGTCAGCATCGCCCGAAAAATACTCATTATACTCTGGCCATAGCTATAGCCTGGTACTGCCCAGCGGCCATTCAAATCCGACCAAGCAGATAAAGTTCTATCACCATAAGCTGAACGCACTAATGCATAACGCGGATCTACTACTGGTTCACTTGGCTGACGCGTTGAAGCATAAGCTAGCAAATGCTGAATCTGAGCCCTTACTCCCAAACGGGCATTGTTAAAATAAGCTCCCTTTACCTCAGTACTGGTTGTCCCCAAGCCACAATAATTATTCTGATCTGGAGTTACTGTTCCGCCATAGCGAAAGAAACCTGTTTCTTTTAACGCTTGAGCAAAAGCAACATCCGGGCGGATACCTTCCCTCATTCCTTCCTCATAATAAAACGATACCAGCTCCTGGGGTGATACCGTAAGGTCAGGATTAGGATTTACACTTAAAAGATAATTGACACATTGCTGCTGACTAGCCAGCGGGGTACCGATTATCGAATCATCATAAGCTGAAACCGTAGTCGGTACCTTTGGCATAGCTACCGGCAAAGTAAGCTCGGGCTTACTCTCATCGCTGTTTAAAATAGCGTTAATACGTGCTTCTAACGATTCTGGTTTAGTTTCATTGCGATTAATATTATGCGTTTCGCCAACATTTAACGTCCGTTGTGTCTCTACCTTAGTTTCTAGTTCCGGCGTTGTCTCTAAATGGCGACGTGCTTCACCTAAGCCCGGCATTATCAGCATGGCACCTATTAATGATCCTGTTACTAAACCTAACGAATACCTTTTTAAATACACAAATGCACACCTCTCGTCATAATCATGAACTAAAATCCAGCTATCTATTTATCTATATTGCTCCATAAAACATATAGAGTATATATAACAAAGTTATAAACCAAGCAGCTGCAGGAATTTCCCTATAGCGTCCTTTGACTGTTGCCAGTAAGCAATAAATTCCCAAAGCTGCGCCAACAGCTGCTGCCATGTTCATTGATAGTATCATCATTAACCACAAAGTAAGCTGAGCAATCCGCTCATAATCTTCCCCCGCAGCTTGCACACAATTTAAATATTTTTTTATAAGCATAATACCAATGCCAACCAGTACAGGTACCAGCATTACGGGAAAATCAGCCAGCGAGGCTGCTATTGGTTCAATAAATAAAGCTAACAGCATGAAAGCTGCTATTACTAATGCTATTTTATGTCCTGCCTTACTGCTATTTAAATTAGCTGCCGAAAGTGGCGACACTATTAAAACCGGACTTCCTAAAATTGCCCCTAAGGAATTTAATACATAAGTAAGCGATAAAATCTTCTCGGCTTTTTCATTATCATTATCAGCAATTGCCTTGCTGACGGTAAAATTAATCGTTGCCAGCAACAAAAAAAGCGTTAAGCCGGTTTCTATTAAGATATTGATAATTTTGACCGTATCAGCACTAAAAGTTAGTGCCAAGACAGTTTTATCAAGTCCCTCGGGCAAAAAAAATGGCGCATCGGGTATAACCCAAAATCCTTCGAGCAATGCCAGCAGAGCAGTAACCAGCATTGACCAAAAAATCCAGCCAGTTATCTGCCTTACCATTAAAACCAGCATAATAATTATGCCAGCAGTTCCAAAATAGGCCAAAGGATCCTGAAAATTTCCCAGCATTGTAACTGTTGTCGGCGAACTTATAACCACTCTGCCCAGCTGAAGTCCCATTACAATAAGCATCAAGCCTAAGCCAACCGGCAGTCCCTGTAACAGAAACAATGGCAGACACTTCATTATTTTCGACCAGGAAAATATCTTCAAAAGCAGCAGGCTAAGCAGCGATACCACCAGGTTAAGTCCCAACAACTGCTGCCACGCTATGCCTTTAGCAACACCTGCAATATATACCAGCCAAGCCGTAATCACATACGATGGTGCTAGTAAATAAGGTAATTTATAATACGCTGCCACTAATGCCCCTAAACAAATAGTCAAAGCTGTAGCTGTGTAAACGCCAGCAAAATTCATACCAGTCTCACTGAGCATTTTAGGTACTATCAATAGCAGCGGCAACACGCCACCAGCTAACGGCAAACCCATTTTTAAAGCCTGTGACCAACTGTTTTTCTCGGGCTCCCCTGCGGCTATTTTTCGCATAAAACGCCCACCTTTTTTTTAATATCATTTTAATTCTACCACAAGCCCGCTAAAAATGACAGTTTTACCAGTTTATTTTCAGCTGCCTGAATGACTTTAATGGTATAATGGTATCGTGTGTTATTAATATATTCGCTTTGACGAATGATTTGGGAGGTTTTTCTATGCGTCTAATAAAAGCTGGCATCGTTGCCGCTATAATAATGCTTTTTGTCATTATTCATTTTATTGATCCAACTTTTTTACCGCATATATGGGGACTGCTGGCACGTGGTGATATTGAAGAAACTGCCAGCTTTATTGCGTCCTTTGGCTATTGGGCAATTTTATTCAGTTTTCTTTTGACACTTTTCGTAAATGCTCTAGGCTTTCCACCAGCAATTATTTTTTCAACCGCCAATACTTTGATTTTCGGTATCTTTTGGGGCATTGTCCTATCCGTAGCCGCTGAAACGGTTGGTGTTACTTTCAGTTTTATTCTGTTACGTTTCTTCTTTCGCGAAACGGCACAAAAAATCATCAATAAAAATAAAACTCTCGCCAACATCGACAAATACAGTGGCAAGCGAGGTTTTGCCGTAATGCTGATTGCCCGTATGGTGCCTTATTTTCCTTCGATCATGTTAAACGCTATCGGTGCTTTGTCTGCTATGCGGCTGAGCGATTATGTAATTGCTTCTTTGATTGGTAAATTTCCTTCTACCGGCATCGAAGCCATTATCGGTCATGATACAATTACCAAGCAAGAAGATCCCACCCGGCTGATAGTCGTAGTTGTTTTGGCAATATTACTTATAGCAGGTGCCTGGTATTATGAAAAGCAGGCTGCTAAAAAACACGTTGATTGTTAATAATTATTTGTAACATCAGGAGTTTACTATTTTGAATTTAACTAGACGAAAATTTTTAAAGCTTTTAGGTTTAGGCAGCTTGCTGTCACTTTATCCTAAAGTTGCCCTGGCTGTAAATAATTCAGCACTAGATTTACTGTATTTAAGGCGTATTATCACCAGCGATTCTGCCCATAAGCAAACTATTATGTGGCAAAGTCCACGAAAGCTTATTGACCTTGTTTTTGAATATGCTGCTGAGGACGGCACTAATTATCAGGCAAATATCTATAGCGAATATCTTCAGCAAGATAATGAAACTTGTTATTTTTATTACGTCACCCTCAATGAACTTACTCCCGCTAAAACCTATAAATACCGAATTAAAAATAATCTTATTACAAGCAATTGGCATTATTTCACTACTGCTGCTGAGAATAGCTCTTTTCAGGCCCTGCTTTTCAGTGATTCACAATGCGGTGAAAATTATACAACCTGGAAAAAAACGCTAAGCATTGCTTGCAACCGGCATCAAGCAGCAGCTTTTTGGGCTGACATTGGTGATCTTACCGATAACGGCGAATCAAGTTGGCATTGGCAAAGCTTTTGGCAAGCTTCAGACAGTATTTCAGCTAAATTGCCAATGGTTCCAGTTATGGGCAATCATGAGTGTTACGGACTAAATTGGCAGTACGCTTTGCCGGTCCGCTATTTAAAAAACTTTGCCCTGCCCACTAACGGAAGCCGTAACAGTCAAGGCTATTACTATGCTTTTGACTATGGTCCAGTTCATTTTTATGTATTAAACACTCAAATGCTTGAATTAGCTGATTTTAAGCCCGACCTGCTGCAAGAGCAAATAGCGTGGCTGAAAAAAAATAAAACTACTCACCATAAAAAATGGCAAGTAGTTCTCATGCACAAGGATATATTAGCCTATGACGAATATCAGCCAGGCACTGGTACGACCTTTGGTTTCAGTGACGTCGGTCATGCCTTTATGCCAGCTTTCGAGGAACTAGACATTGACCTGGTTGTTACCGGTCACATGCATACTTATCGCAACCGTGGTCATATAAAAATTTTCCAACCAAGTACCACTGGACCAGTCTATATCATGGGCGGACCGGCGGGCAATGAAGCGTATACCGTGCCTGCTGATAATAATTATGATCTAAAAGCTATTGTGCAGCCTACGCCCTGCAACTATCTGCTGCTAAGTGCCGATCAACACCACCTTAAATTAACCTGTTTTACCATTGACGGCGTTTTAATTGATAATACTACTATCAATAAATAATCAACCAAATATTTTTTCAAAAATCCACAAAGTATTTTTATTCTCCGGACAATAATCCGCCATTTGATAAACACGCAGCCTGATCTTAACACCATCTTGACGGCTATAACATAATACAACATTATTATTTTGACAAATCTTTTTATCAATTGTTTCCGGGTCAGTAAATTTGATAAATTCAATTGCGTTATCATTATCCAAGAATTTCTTGGCATACATTTCCATAGCTCGACTATAACTGAACTCACACTCTTCCACCAAATTCGCAGCTCGGCGACTGGTACATAATATTCTTCTAACATCATCAGTATTCAAATTAATTGCATAAACGCCCAAATAATTAGCCGATATTATTTGGATAAATTCTTCCTGATCTCTTTTTTGCATCAGCAGTTTATCTATTTTGCCATCTGCTATCCTTGCATTACCAGCTTTATCGCCAGTTGCATAAAAATCTCTTTTATCCTTATACATTGCCTGTTCGGCCAAGGCAATAGTTTGCTGTAAAAAATGCATGCTATCTGTAAACGCTATCCCCACGGCTACATGATAACCTGCTGCTTCGACTTCAGCTTTTAATGCCACTATCTTAGTTTTGACGACTTCTTCCGTAGCATTTAATTCAAATGCCCCATATTCCCCAAAACGTCACATCCTTTTTAGAACAAATCCCGCTTCCACAGTGCTACTGCCCCCATAAGGCTCATTCCTAAGGCTATCATCATCACATAAACGAAGCCATTGGCATTTTCACCAAACGGAACTGGCACATTCATACCAAAAAAACTTGATACTACGGTAGGAATAGCAATGATAATCGTCATAGCGGCTAAAAATTTCATGACTAAATTCTGATTATTCGCAATGATCGAAGTAAATGTATCTGCCATACGAGCAAGAATTTTACTATACATCTCGACCATTTCCCGCGCCTGCTTATTTTCGATTATAACATCTTCTAGTAAATCCTCATCCTCTTCATAGGCTTTTAATATTGGGGTCAAGGCTGGATTATTGCGCATTCTTAACAATTTATCGAGAACGGCACCATTAGAACGAATCGCCGCATTAAAATAAGTCAGACCTTTTTGCAGCTCTAGCAAACGTAATATCTCACTATTTTTCATATCATTGCGTAACTGATCTTCAATCTCATCCGATAACTTACTAATCTGACGCAGATACCGCAGATAAAACGTAGCTGACTTATATAGTATCTGGAACAAAAATCGTGTCTTTTTATAGGTACGGAATAATTTAGCTGTCCGTTCATTAAATTCAGCCATGACCGGCGTTTCTTCCAAACAAACTGTTATAATATATTCCTCAGTTATAATAATAGCCAGTGGCAAAGCATCATAACTGTCAGCACCTCGGCAAACTGGTACATTGGTCAAAACCATGACCGAATCATCCTCGATATCAGTATGTGAACGTTCCTCATCATCAAGTGCTGACCTCAGGAAATCCGGATCAACTTCAGTTAAATTACTTACAACCTTTAATTCATACGGAGTTGGATTAACAATATTAATCCACGCACCTTTTTCTAGTGTTTTTAACTTTAGCTCCTGTAATGGACCGCTTTCCAGCGATTTAAATATTTGTAACACAGCTGCTGTCTCCTCTCGTAACGGGAAGACAGCAGTATTAATAAAAGCCAGTCAAAATAAAAACAGACTGCCTCCCCTAGTTATTCTTTTATTTCGTTTTGAATTATCGGTACTAGGGTGGTCGTCCATTTCCTCACCAGCCTTTCTTTCATCTGAAAAATGTTTTTTCTTGCATTTCATTATACCGCCATTATTTAATTTTTGCCAAGTTATTTTACAACTATTTTACCTGACAGAAAAAAATTTTTTGCTTATAACAGCCGACCAAAACTGCGCCTATTAAAAATTTATTTTGCAGCTATGCGAAATGTGCATAAAAAAAACAGGAAAAAAATCACCAAGTGTCGTATAATATATGATAGGTTAAATGGGGAAGAGAGGTGACTTTGATGACAGAGCAGGATATCGAAAAACTCGTCCAGACTAAGCTTGATGAAGCTTATAAATCTGAAGAACATCCACATAAGTTCTTCATCACGGCCAACGGCCGCGGTGTTTGCGATGGTGGCGACATGTATAATGCAGTTCTCGCTGACATGATGCGCGTTTCGCAGAAAGCTTTAACAGAAATTCTGAAAGAAGTTCTGAAAAAATAAGCATAAAAACAACCCAGCAGATTATTTCTGTTGGGTTGTTTTTAGTTGTATACATTATTTATAATTCTTATTAGTAATGGTATTGATTTCATTTTAGAATTGTGCTACAATTCCTTGCATAGATATTTAGTAACTGGTACTAATACCTATTGATTTACACAACCAGGCAATATCTTTATTACATTTACACATAAATGTAATATCAAGGGGGAATTTTTTATGTTTAAGCGCATACTTATCGCTAACCGTGGTGAAATAGCAGTTCGCATAATCCGTGCTTGTCAAGAATTAGACATCGAAACTGTTGCTATCTATTCCGACGCTGATGTCAACGCTTTGCATGTCCAGCTAGCAGATCAAGCCGTAAATGTTGGTGCTGCTGATGCTTCGGAAAGCTATCTTAATAAAGAATCTATCCTTAGAGCCGCCCGTGAAACTCATGCTGATGCCATTCATCCTGGTTATGGTTTTTTATCCGAAGATGCTGATTTTGCCCAGCAGGTTACTGACGCTGGCATTACCTGGATTGGACCAATGCCTGAAACCATTCGTTTGGTTGGTGACAAAGACATTGCCCGGGCTTCTATTGCACCTTCAGGAATCCCTATGGCCAAAGGCAGCAATCCTCTAAAAAATAATGAAGAAGCCATCGCTGCTGCCAAAGAAGTCGGCTATCCCGTTATCCTGAAACCAGTTGCCGGCGGTGGTGGCAAAGGTATGTGTGTTGCTCATGACGAAGATGATTTACGCAATATCTTGAGTCTTTTAGTTGATATAACTAAGACTAAATATTATTTTGAACATTATATTGAGCGTTCCCGCCATATCGAAGTACAAATTGTTGCCGATAACTATGGTGAAGTGCTGCATTTAGGTGAACGTGAATGTTCTTTGCAGCGCCGTAATCAAAAGCTGTTAGAAGAATCACCTTCTATTGCACTTACTCACGATATGCGCAAACGCGTTGGTCAGTTAGCCGTAAAAGCTGCCAAGAGTGTTCATTATTCTAATATTGGTACTGTAGAATTTTTACTGGATTTGTCTAACAATGAATTTTATTTTATGGAGATAAATCCTCGTATTCAGGTTGAACATGGTATAACTGAAGCCGTCACGGGAATTGACCTGGTGCGCACGCAAATCCGAATTGCAGCCGGTGAAGCCCTCAATCTCACACAGCAGGATATTTCCTTTACTGGACATGCTATTGAATGTCGAATCAATGCCGAAGATCCTGATAATAAATTTATGCCGTCACCAGGACAAATTACTTTCTTGCATGAACCGAGTGGTCCACGGGTTCGTTTTGATAGCGGCGTAACCGCCGGACTTGCTATCGAGCCGTATTATGATTCGATGATTGCCAAAATCATTGTTCACGGACGCAACCGTGGTGATGCCATAAAAATAATGGAACGGGCTTTACATGAATTCCGTATTGATGGCGTCAAAACTACTATTTCCCTGCATGAGAAGATTCTGCGTGATACTTACTTTAGAACCGGCAATATTGATACCCAGTTCATAAAGAAACGCATGAAAGTATATGAAGCTAAACCAACAAACATTAAAGAAATGACTAAAGAAGACTTAGCTAAATCACTTAGCGCCAGCATGTATTTTGCCTGAAATTTATTGTACCAGCAAAAACGCAGCAGCCCAAAGGCCGCTGCGTTTTATTTTGCTTGCCACAGCAAAGCGACAGTTACCCTGTCACTATATTTAGTTTTTGCTAGCGCTAAGCGCAGCCTGTTCTTGTCGCCACCAGCCGCCGCATAAGCAGCTGCCTCACTGACATTACCTACACCAATTGTCTGCTTGACAAATGCCGATTCGGTTAAGTTATATTTTACGATAGCTTTTTGCAAACTCTCATTATCATAAAATTTTATTGGACAGTCTATAAAAGCAGCTGCTGCTATTAAGCCGGTTTCATTTTGCTTGAATACGGTACTAGCTAACATGCTAAGCATCGTTACCGGCACACCTATCTTGGCACACGCTTTTTTTAGCGCAGCATAAATAACCTCCACCGGCGTCCCTTTGCGACAGCCGACACCAGCGATAAGCTTGCTATAAGCCAGACCTAAAACATTAGCCGGCAATTTTTTTTGTGTTAGCAATTTATTTTTACTGGCTATTAATGCCCAATAATCACCGTTAGCTAAACAATCATTATTCCATTTGCCAATAGTAACCTTTTGTCCCTGCTGCAATAATTTTTGCTCATAGTATTTTGCTAATTTTACTGAATCATCAATAAACCAATTAATCGTCCTGCCGGAAAGTACCGCTTGATTTAAAAATTTTATATGTGCCTTAGGCCACGGCACTAAATTTAAATTACCAGCAATTAAATCCGGCGCTATTTTTTTATGCACATCAGTCGCTGTCGTAATAACTGGCTCAGCATCAACCGTCAAACAAAGCCTTTCGGTTAATGCATTAGCTCCGCCAACATGCCCTGATAAGAGACTGATGCCATGCTTGCCACATTCATCAAAAACTACTACCGCCGGATCGTGCAGCTTATCCTGCACCAAATCAGCAATAGTTCTAACTACAATGCCCACTGCCATTATAAATATTATGCCATCATAACTAGTAAAGGCTGCCGCCACTGCCGTATGCAAATCAGCATAGAATTTAATATCAGCAGCAGCCATTGCTGTTTTTAATTTGGCTGGCACCATAATAGTTATATTTTCAGCCGAATCACGCCTTATTTTTAAAGCTAATGCCAATGAGTTTTCATTAAGGACAAAACAAATAAGTCTCATTGGCTGGCCTTACGAAACATATGCGTAAACTCCGGCGCATAAAGCCTCGATAATTCGTAATCAGCTCCTAAGCAACGACTGACCACTATCATGGCCGTGCGATCAATCCCCTTATCAGCAATATCGTTAACGATAGTTGCCAAGGTACCACGGACAATTTTTTCTTCCGGCCAAGATGCCTTTTGCACAATAGCTATCGGCGTATCTTCAGCATAGCCGCCAGCTATCAGCTCAGCTACCACCTTGTCTAACATAGTTATTGATAGATAAATGCACATGGTAGCCTGATGACTAGCTAGTTTACGCAATTTTTCCATATCTGGTACCGGAGTCCGGCCTTCATTACGCGTAATGATTACTGTCTGTGATATCCCAGGCAACGTATACTCCTGCTTTAGCGCAGCTGCGGCCGCAAAACAGGAGCTAACCCCCGGTACTACATCATAAGCAATCCCCTTTTTAGTAAAGGCATCCATTTGTTCTTGAATGGCGCCGTAAACAGACGGATCCCCCGTATGCAAACGCACGGTCATCTTACCTTCCTGTTCAGCTTTTCCGATAACGGCAACCACCTCAGCTAAAGTCATCGTAGCGGAATTGTAAATAGCAGCATCAGTCTTGCATATTTTTAACAAAGCTGGATTTACTAATGAGCCAGCATAAATAATCACATCAGCTGCTTGCAAATATCTTTGTCCTTTAACTGTTATCAGTTCCGGATCACCAGGACCAGCCCCTACTATATGTACCATAATATCACTCCCTCTGCCTATTAACCTTTCTTAATACACGTTATGATATAAATAGGATTTTCCGCTTTTGCCATGTCATATAATCCATGCTGCTGCCAATGATTAACCTGTACCATTATCGTCTCATAACTAAAAATATCAGCCTGCGCTCGCATATAATCTATAGTCTGCATAAGCGTCTGCAATGTAATACAGTTTATTACTATACGCCCAGCAGCTTTTAGTTTAGGCGCAATCTCAGCTAGTATCGCTGGAAGCTTACTACCGCTGCCGCCAATGAATACCGCATCCAGCTTAGGAAGCTTAGCCAGCCCGCATGGTGCTTCAGCAGCAATGATTTCTATATTGCTAAGGTTAAATTTTTCGGCATTAGCCTTAATAAGTTCTACCCCTTCATTGTTGCGCTCAATGGCAAAAACCTTGCCAAGGGATGCTAATCTTGCTGCTTCTATCGTAAAAGATCCTGTGCCTGCACCAATATCAGCCACCATTGCCGCCGGCGCAATATGCGCCTTTACTAAGCTAAGTATTCTTATTTCCTGCTTAGTCATCGGCACCTTGCCACGGATAAATTCATTATCATCAATACCGATAAAGTTCATTATCATCATCCTTTGACTATCAATATACAATTAACTGCTTCCTTTAGCTTTTTCGCATTAACTAAAGTCGTCGTCTCTATACATTCATCAGGATAGGAAAGTCTTTCACAAATATATAATTTACTTTCTTTCGGCCAGCCATTTACCAGTAACAGCTCCGGTATTGAATGAGATGTGTATTTTGTATCCGTCAAAAGCCCCAGCAATAATCCTTTTTGGTATTTAATATCAGCTGCCAACGGTACCCGCCCATGAAAACTCAATAATTTAGCATCATGCCACGGCAATGCCAGCCGCGAAAAAGCCAGCTGCATTGCACTTATCCCCGGTATAACCTCAATTTTTTCCTGCTCAAAATTTCTTTGCAAAGCATCAAGTAAAGAATAATACCCCGGATCGCCTGACACCATGACTACCACATCATGCTCTTTTAATTCTCGTGCGATAAAATTCATAACACTTGCCAAATCGCGCGTAATAGCCAGACATTTTTGCATTTTATCAGCTTGCGAAAACTCAGCTAAGGCTCGCCTGCCACCTAATAATACCTTAGCCTGATTTATAACTATTTTTGCCTTAGGCAGCAAGTAATCAGGACTGCCTGGACCAATGCCAACAACGATAATTTTATTACTCAAGACATTCGCATCCCCATTCCTGCATGATTTTACGAGCAGTCGTATCCATTCCTAAAAGTTCACCCTGCAAAGTTACCATAACGGTACCAATATGCATTTTATTAAATAAATAACGCTCGGCTCGCTCACTCGCCCGCAGTGCTATTTTATGACAAACTGCTTTTTTTAGTTGATATTTAGCCAGCACAGCTAACGCTTCTTCAGTAGTAACAGCTGCTAGTATGCTATTGATGCCTGCCTTGTCTATTCCCAAGGCTCCACCATAGGCGGCTATAATTTCCATGCGGCCATCAGCTATACGATTATGCGTATAAAATGAACCTGCAGCCACCTTAGCTAATTTGCCAATATGACCAAACAGCAGGACCTGCTCTATACCCCGGTCAGCTGCAGCCTCCAGCATAAACCCGATAAAATTACTGGTTTGTACCATAGCGGCTGCTGGCAACCCCCATTCAGTTGCAATGCGTTCACCAATTTTTCCTGGCACAAATATTAAATTTTTAAAACCAGCCGCTTTAGCCACATCAATTTGTGGTACTAATGAATTTTTAAAGCCTTCCTCTGACATTGGACGAAGCACGCCAGTAGTACCAATTACTGATATACCGCCTTCTATTCCCAAAATCGGATTTAAGGTTTTTTTTGCTAATTTAGTACCAGCTGGAATAGCTATCGTTATTTTTACCCCTTCGTTACTGCTTCCTAATATTTCCGCAACAACATTTCGTATCAGCTGCCGTGGACCATTATTTATTGCTGGTTCGCCTATTGGCAGTGACAGCCCAGCTTTAGTAACTTTACCTATTCCTGGACCAGCGGCAAATTCAATTTCTTTAGTATTTTGCAAATGACTTACCGTAGTAAAAACTGATACACCATTAGTTATATCAGGGTCATCACCTGAAAATTTGACTACTTCTGCACAAAAACCAGCCGGAGTTTCAGTTATAGCTTTTATAGGAATATTAATGATAACGCCATTAAGGGCAGTAAGTGATATTTCCTGCCAATATTTGCCCTGCTCATATAAGAGAACAGCTTTTACCCCAGCTGCTGCACAAGCACCAGTAGTAAAACCACTACGAAGTTCCTTTGCCAAGAAATATCACCTCTGCTCCCTATTATTTATTCAATTGACGATTCAAAAAATCACGGCCAAATACAGTAAGCGTATAATAAAAACCTATGAAAAAAGGAATATACTCGGCAATAAGTCGCCAGCAAACTGCTATAATTCCTACAGTGCCAGCTGGAACTGTCTCCGAAAACAGCAAGACAAATCCGCCCTCAGCTATACCTGAACCGCCAGGTGTTGGCATAAAATAAAGGAGCATGTTTAGAAAAATCATCCGCCCCATAACCGTATACCAATCAGCTTCAGTTACGCCTAAGCCCAGCATTAAACAGGGAACTATCGCATAAATACACAACAAATTCAATCCTGATTCGATAAATACTAAAATCATTTGCCGCGGTGACTTTGATAAAAGGCTCCCCGCACATTTAGTATCACGATAAAAAGCAAAAACCTTGCGCCGCCGATCATTTTTTAAACGTTTAGTGCATTTTACTACAACATAATCAAGATAGCCGCGCTTAGAGCCAAATACTATCAGTAAAATAACCAGCAAGGCGGTCAAGGTTATAGCCATAAGCACGGTGTTGGAAATGCCTGGTATTATGCCATCATCATGCATAAAAATAAATGGCATACATAAAATAAGAAAAAGTATTGATAGCAGTGTGCGCACAATAACCAAGACCGTTGCCTTGCCGGTAGGTACTCCTGCATGACGCAAAAACATCAGCTGAGCCACCGCCCCGCCAGTTGCCCCTGGCGTCAGTAATGCCAAAAAATAATTGCCAAATACTACTTGCACGGCCTGATAAAGTGTTATTTTTTCATTGGATATTTTCACCATATGCATCAGCCGGCTGCCATCAAAAAATAATCCAATGGCAACCGCTATTACTGCTAAGGCAATTGACCACGGCTTGAATTGATTAAGATTTTGCAAGGTATTAATATCAACTGTTGTATAAATAACAGTTCCTGATATTACCACTACTAGCAAAACAAGACCAATTAACCGCTTATAAAATTTATTCATAAAAACCGTCCCTTAGGATAGTTATTAGTTAGTCTAAGGTTTCCTCATGACTAGCATAAGCACTGTGATTATGTATTGATTCATAATTTTCACATTCTACCGCAAACCACGCTAATCCTTTAAGATCCCGCAGACTTATGACTGTATCACGTAAAATATCTTCAACAAATTTAGGATTTTCGTAAGCCTCTTCGGTGACAAATTTTTCATCCTCACGCTTTAATAGCGGATAAATTGGCGCCGATCCCTGTTTTTCAATCAAAGCAGCCAGATCCTCGATATAAATACAATCAAAACCAGCTTTAAACCGCAAAGCAACTCTAGCTACGGAACGCTGATTATGAGCGCCATAAGCCGAGATTTCTTTACTGCAAGGACAAAGCGAAGTAAATGGCACATTAACTCCTAACTCAAATAGCATCGGCTGCCCTTGGCGTTTAAGTCCCTTGAAACTGCAATCAAGGTCCAAAACTGATTTACGTCCGCTTACTGGAGCTTTTTTTTCGATAAAATATTTAAAATCAAGTTTTACTTCAGCCGACTTAGCACTCAGTCTCGTCAAAGCTTCCGCAAGCATAGCATCCATTTCCGGTTCAGCCAACGGCTTTTGACTCCACGGCATTAAAATTTCTAAAAAACGGCTCATGTGCGTGCCTTTATACTCACTTGGCAAGGCTACCGTAAAGCAAATTTTTGCCAGTACCTGCTGAAAACCACCGGACTTGGTCTTAATTAAAAAAGGCAAATGCGCGTCTTTAATGCCCACCCGCTGAATAGTAATACCGCGGGCGTCTAAGCGGTTTTGTACGTCGAGCATTAAAATTCCCTCGTTTCGTACTCTATAGGATCTTTGACTCCAGCTTCTGCAAAACCTCTAAGCCTTAATTTACAGCTGTCACAAACACCACAAGCTTTTTCACCGCCATTATAGCAACTATGCGTATACTGTAATGGTGCCCCCAGTTTCGTGCCTAAAAGAACTATATCCTTTTTCGTTAAATTCTGCAACGGTGTTTCAATGGTTATTTTCTTGCCATCCACAGCAGTAGCCGTAGTAGCAAAATTAGCTAAATCCTGAAATTTAGCTATAAACTCTGGGCGGCAATCAGGATAGCCAGAATAATCGACCGAATTTACCCCGATATAAACGTGACTGGCACCTAATACTTCCGCATACCCCATAGCATAGGACAAAAATATCAGATTGCGGGCGGGCACATACGTTGGTGGAACTGTTTCGCGATTTACATCACCCTCCGGTACGGCAATATGCGTATCTGTAAGCGCCGAACCACCAATAGCTTCCATATTAGTCTCAATTATGAGATGTTTGGTTACACCATAAAATTCAGCTATCTTTTTTGCTCCCTCAAGTTCAATATTATGACGCTGATGATAATTAAAACTTATTGGATATACTTCATACCCCTTGCTTTTAGCTACTGCCATACACGTGCAGCTATCAAGACCGCCTGATAATAATACCACTGCTTTTTCCATTTATCTTACTTCCTCTCTGACTTTAGTAAATCAGCCACGAATAGCTTTAATTGCCTGCGCAACATCAGCTGCCCCATAAACAGCTGAACCAGCTACTAATACATTAGCACCAGCTTTACGAACCAGCTTGCTAGTCTCAGCATTGATGCCGCCATCAACTTCAATATCGCAATCAAAGCCCATATCTTTTATGGTATGATACAGCATGTGAATTTTTTCTAACTGTGACTCAATGAATTTCTGCCCGCCAAAACCTGGATTTACGGTCATTATCAATACCATATCGACATCAGCTAATATTTCTTCAATCATAGCCAATGAGGTACCTGGATTAAGGGCGATGCCAGCCTTGCAGCCAGCAGCCTTTATCTGCTGAATAATCCGGTGATGATGTCTGGCAGCTTCTACGTGGAACGTTATAATATCGGCTCCAGCCTTGGCAAAGTTTTCAATTTGATTTTCCGGATGTTCAATCATAAGATGAACATCAAAAACAGCATCGCTCGTTTGGCGCAGGCTTTTTACTACCGGCGAACCTATGGTTATATTGGGCACAAAGCTGCCGTCCATAACATCAATATGCACATATTCGGCACCAGCATCCGTAATTTTTTTAACCTCTGCTTCTAAATTGGCAAAATCAGCTGCTAATATTGATGGTGCTATTTTTATCATTTATATTCCTTCTTTCGTGCCAGCAGCTTTTCAGCTGCTATTTCTTGATAAATATTTACATAAGCATCGTAGCGTTCACTACTTATGCTGCCAGCTTCAACCGCAGCCTTGACGGCACAATCAGGCTCATGCGTATGACTGCAAGGCAAAAAGCGGCAAGAGTTTATATAGTCGTGAAACTCTGGGAAATAATTGGCTAAATCTTCCTTGGCTATATCCATAAGCTCCATCGCACTAAACCCCGGGGTATCAACGATAAAACCATCAGCATAAGGCAAAAGTTCTGCCACTCTAGTCGTATGCCGGCCACGTTTTATCTTTTGGCTGACCGAGCTGGTCATAAGCGAAAGCTTATCATCTATACAGTTTAGAAGCGACGATTTTCCTACTCCCGAAGGTCCTGCAAATACCGTTATTTCACCATTTAACCGTTGCTTCAAATCAGCTATTCCCTGCTTATTTTTAGCTGATACTCGTACTACATCATAACCGATCTTTTCATAAGCCTGCAAATATTGGGCTATATCACCCTGATAAAGATCGCTCTTATTAATACAGATAACAATTTTAGCTATTTTTGACCATTCCGCCAGTACTAAAAAACGATTTAAGAGCAGCGGATGCAAATCAGGCTGTGCAGCCGCAAACGTCAGTATCACTTGGGTAACGTTAGCTACAGCTGGACGCCGCAGCATACTAAATCGTTGCAATTTTTCCTCTACTACCCCACTGCCATCAGCCAGCTTGGAAATAAGCACCTTGTCACCTGGCACTACTGCACTGCTTTTGCGTGTCTTTTTAAACTTGCCCCGCAGCTTACAAGCTATAAGCTCACCATTTACCGCAACATAAAAGAAACTATTATAGGCTTTTATAACTCTGCCTTCCTGTCTTTCGTCCTGCATGAACGCTCCTTTTCTTTCAAGCTAATTCAATTTATCAGCGGCCTTTACTGTTATCATTGACAGTTGGTACTTTAGCTGGTTCCTTATTGGCAGCTTTGTTATCATGCTTATTTTTATCAGCCTCAACACTGCCGCTGCCATCAGCAATAACCAAACTTATCGTAGCGCCAGCAGGAGCTTCACCTGATGGGCTCTGACTAATGACTGTATTTTTAGCCTGCCTGCTTGCTTGCATTGATATGCTTACCTTAAAACCAGCTGCTGACAAAGTATTTCGTGCACTTTCAACATTCATTCCTGCTACATCTGGAACACTGACATTTTTATTTTTTTGTCCCTTGCTGACAGTTATATCAACACTGTGACCTTTGCTTATACGGCTGCCGGCTCTTGGATCGGTAGCGATAACGGTTCCTGGTTCATCATCAGAATTTTTCTCATATATTGAACCAACCTTTAGCCCCATCTTCTCAAGCTTAGCCACTGCATCAGCTTTGCTAAGACCTTTTAAATCGGGCATCTCCAAGCTCTCGCCACCTTTGCTGACATAAATCGTAACCGTACGTTCTTCCTTTACTTTAGAACCAGCTTCCGGATCTTGTTTAAAAACCTTGCCTGGTTCGACATCAGCAGAAAATTCTTCCTGCACCCGCACACGCAGATTCTTTTCTTCCAAGGTCTGTTTCGCCATAATCATCGACTGACCTTTAACATCCGGCACTACGACTTCAGCCGTGCTCCAAAACTTGCCAAAGCTCATAAACGCGCCAACAAAAAATCCCATCAGCAAAACTATTATCAGTCCGACAATAAATTTTTTGGACTTGAATATTGATGATTCCTTGTCATTCTCATAATCATCAGGCTTTCTTACTGGCTGTGACCGTCGCAAAGGATGAGCTTGCTCACTAGCTTGTACTCTTGGCATAACCTGCGTAGCATAAGGATCAACGCCAGCAGCTGCGCCGTAACCATTAAGATTCAGCAGCTGCTCAGCCTTGGCTAGTTCCGTAACTAAATCCTGACTGCTCGGACGCAAATCAGGATCCTTACTCATCGCCCGGGAAACAATAGCCTCTACTACCGCCGGTATAGCAGAATCGATCTTTCCTACCGGCACTGGTTCTTCCTGCAAATGCTTGACTGCGATGCTAACAGGTGTTTCCCCTGTAAATGGCAGTTTGCCAGTCAGCATTTCATAAAGCACTACCCCTAACGAATAAACATCCGATTTAGGAGTAATCATGGTCCCCTTCGCCTGTTCTGGCGAAAAATAGTGTACCGAGCCTACTACATTACCCGAATAAGTCATGGTTGATTCGGTAACTGCCCTAGCTATACCAAAATCAGCTACTTTGGCACTGCCATCAGGCATCATCAGAATGTTATGCGGTTTTATATCACAATGCACAAGATTATTGGCATGAGCATGGGCTAAAGCTCCGGCAATATCCTTAGCTATGCGCAATGATTCCGGCACGCTTAAATGCCCTTCCTGCCGAATTTTATCTTTTAGCGTACTTCCCGGGACATACTCCATAACGATATAATGCAGGTTTTCATTAACACCAACATCATAAATATTTACAATATTAGGATGTGACAGGCGGGCAGCCGCTTGCGCTTCCCGATGGAATTTATTGATAAATTCCGTATCTGATTTAAATTGATCATGAAGTATTTTTACCGCTACTGGACGACCTAGCAGCAAATCCTTGGCCTTGTAAACATCAGCCATTCCACCGCCGCCAATGAACTCTTCCAATTCATAGCGCTGATCTAAGACACGCTGGTTCATTTATCTTTCCTCCCTAAAGCGATTTAGCTATATCAGCATTATTATCAGTTTTGCAAACTAAGAATTATTTTGCGGGCAATTGGCGCGGCTTGAATACCGCCACTGCCACCATTTTCGACAATTATCGCAAAAACAATACGTCGATTTCTAAGCTCAGCTGAACCAATAAACCAGGCATGATCTTCACCATGCGCATTTTCAGCCGTTCCGGTTTTACCGGTAACTTTTATACCACTTACCTGTGCCGCTCGGCCCGTACCTTTAGTAACCACAGCTTCCATATAACTGTCAATTTTACTAGCCATATCAGGAGTGGTAGCTGTCAGCCACTTAGCGGGTTTCGTCTCATGCAAAACAGTCCCGCCAGGCGATATTACCTGCTGCACTAAATATGGCTTCATAATGATACCGCCGTTAGCATAAGCTGCTGCCATCAGGGCCATGTGCATTGGAGTTACCAAAAGTGAGCTTTGACCGATAGCTGTTTGTGCTAAATCACCATTGCCTATTTTCCCAAAGTCAGGCAAATGTGATTTAGTCATAACGATATCATCACCAATATCTTTAGTAAAACCAAAACGCTCAAAAGCTTTTTTTAGTTTACTGCCACCAAGCTTCATTCCTAAGGTACCAAAGGTAACATTACATGATTCCGCTAATGCCTGCCCTAAATTAACTTTTCCATGCACTTCACCATGACTTTCTTTTATGTTCTGTCCGCCACCAACATCGAGACTGCCCTGACAAGTAAATATTTCGCCATCATCGGTCACACCTTCAGTAAGAGCGGCATCAGCTATCATCGGCTTTATCGTTGAGCCCGGCGGATAAAGTCCTTGCACTGCCCGATTAATTAAAGGACCATCCTCTTGTTTTGACAAGCTCTGCCAATTAGCCTCAATATCATTAGGATCGTAGGCAGGTGAGCTAACCATAGCGAGCACGGCTCCTGTTGCTGCATCCAGCACTACCACTGCGCCATTGCGCCCAGCGAGGCCATCATAAGCCGCCTGCTGGGCATCAGCTTCAATAGTAGTCTTAACATTATTGCCTTTATCCGACTGAAAAAGCTGTGCGGCCGGACCTAAATGTGTTAAATCATCAGTAAGACCTAAAAGCTCCCGATTAGCGTGCCCCTCAATACCAGCACTGCCAATTTTTTCACCATTATAACCAGTAACGGCTGCCATAACCTTCCCCATAGGATAGCTGCGGCTGCCATCACTGCGATTTTGGGCAAGCACCCGGCCTTTAGCATCAAGGATAGCCCCGCGCTGTATATCAGCTTGCGTAGCTGCTTTACGCATATTCAATGGATTAGCGGACAAATTATCAGCTTCTACGGTCGCTAAATAAATCAAATAAACAGCAAGCGCCCCTATAAGCACTAGCAAAAAAGTCGCCGCCCGCAAAATATTTCGTTTTAATTTCCAATCAGCCATGACTTTGCTCCTTTGATAAGGCTAACAATATTGCGAGCAAAATATAACATGATACCAGCGAACTGCCACCATAACTTATAAATGGCAAGGTTATGCCCGTAAGCGGCAAGAATTTGGTAACACCAGCTATGATAATAAACGCCTGCAATAACAGCAGCGCACTGCTGCCTGCTGCCAGCAGATTTTCTTTTTCCTTGCGCTTATGTAAAGCAATTTTAAGTCCTCGCCAAAATAGCATTACATAGCAAGCTATAATCAGCAAGGTCGCCGTAAGTCCCATTTCCTCAGCAATTGCTGAAAAAATAAAATCCGTATGCACCTCGGGAATAAATCCTGGATGACCAAAGCCAAACCCCGTTCCCCAAATACCGCCGGTACCAATTGCAAATAAGGATTGCACAATCTGATAAGCCATCCCATTAGGATCCTGCCAAGGATTAAGCCATATATCAAAACGTACCCTTACATGACCAAACATAGCATAACTCAAAGCTGCTGCCACTGCCATAAAGGTCATTGCTAAAAAAACATAGGATTTACTGCCAGTTGCCATATAAGTCATCAAGACTGCCATACCAAAAAACAGCAAGGCTGAGCCTAAGTCTTTTTCTACTACAAACATCAAAACCGCCATGCCCCAAATGCAAATAAGCGGTGCAATAAATCTAAGCGGTGGCAGGCGCAAGATTAAAAAGCGATGCACCGGAAGTTCCAGCACCCTTCGATGATCTGATAAATAGGCTGCCAGAAAGAACACTATTATTATTTTGCCAAATTCTGATGGCTGCAGCGAAACTGGTCCAAATACCAGCCAATTTTTACTGCCGCCAATTTCAGTACCAAAAAATAACGGTAATCCTAAAATTATTATACAAACTATTCCTAAAAGATAGGGATAGTCCATTAATTTTACTATTTTTTTCCAAAATCGCAAAACTATTATCAAAACCAGCATACCAACGCCTAACCACTGCAACTGCCGTATAAATAGTACTGGCTTTAGTCTAGCGATTTCTATAAGACCAATACTTGCTAAAGTAAGTGCCAAAGGAAAAATAAAAGTATCTAACCGCAGCTTTATAATCACTTGCTGTACGAACAAGGCCAATATACTAACTAATACCAGCCACGGCAAATAATTAAGCGGTCCTGGCAGGACATCAGCTCCCGTTTTAGCTAACGAGCTTTGTTTTAACCATAATACCGTCATTCCAAAAATGGTTATACCTAAAGGCGCTAGCATTAACTTCCAATTTTTCATTGACTGCACACCACCACAACCGCGGTAATATTATCAAGGCCGCCAGCATTTAATGCCAAATCCACTAATTGCTGCGCCGGATTGCCTTGAGCAGGGTTCAGCAATACTTCGGCAATTTGACTATCTGATACCAGCTTCATTAAACCATCAGTTGCCAGCAAAAACACATCGCCAGCTTTAACATCCAAATAACCTGTATCGACTTTTAATTCACCATTTACGCCAACTGCCCGTAACAAAAGATTTCTTTGCGGATGATTACGCGCCTCCTCCGCCGTAATCGACCCCTGCTCAACCAATTCTTCAACGTAGGAGTGATCTTTCGTAACTTGTTCTAATTCCTTTTGGCCATTTCTAATGACATAAAGCCGGCTATCACCAACATGTGCCCAACAGGCACTTTGTTCATAGCTCCCTATGTGCAGTATCGTCGCGGTAGTGCCCATACCACGATAGGCCGCATTGGCACTGGCACTAGCTAATATTGCCTGATTAGCACCTAAAATTGCCTGTTTTAAATCCGCTTCACTGATAGCATTTTTACCTTCTAGCCGGTCGCGCACAAAATCCGTCAGCATTTTGCTAGCGACTTCACCGGCAGCTTCGCCACCCATGCCATCAGCTACAACAAAAACGAACGGCTCAAATACCGCTACGCTGTCTTCATTGCTTGGACGAATTCTGCCTGTATCAGTTGCTTCATACACCTGAATCATTCTTTCACCTCTCGAATCTCAGCGCTACCATACCTATTTGCACCTCATCGCCAGGCTTAATATACGCCTTGCCGGAAAGAACATTGCCATTTACATAGGTATGATTCACACTGCCAAGGTCTTCAATGACATATTGATTTCCATGTTGATAAATAACTGCGTGATGATGTGATACAAAATTTTCTGGTATAACAATATCATTTTCTTCGCCACGACCAATTGTAATTTGCTGCACAAAAGCATAGCGCCGCCCTTGCAAAGACTCCTCTTCTGCCGCAATTACTGACAATACCGCTTCATTTTGACTAGTTTCTGGCGCCCGCTGGCGAATATTTTCACGTCTTATTTCTTTAAAAATATTTTTAGACAGTTTCAAGCTGAACCATAACAGCCAAAAAAGCATTCCATATTCTAACAAAACTCGGGCTATTTTTATAAGCATCGCCGTTGCTGGCAATTAAATCACCTCATATACCAAAACCGAAGCACCAATATTTATCTTGTCTCCTGGTTTTAAATAGCAGCTTTCAATACGTTTATCATTAACATAGGTACCATTGGTGCTTTGCGCATCATAAAGCACATGCCGATGCTGTTCATAAGCTATCCAGGCGTGCATTCTCGATGCATTAGTATCAGTCAATATAACCTCATTTTTATCTAGTCTGCCAATATAAATTTTTTTCTCGCCAAATTCCAGATAAGAATCTTTATCTGGACCTTCAACTACGGTAAGTGACACCAATTTGTAATCAGTTGGCAAATTTAATGGTTTTGTACCATTAAACGCTGGTCGCTCCAGTACAATTGTATTAACAACATCATCAAGACCAGCTTCACTATCATCGCTTTCACTGAAAAAAGTCTCAATATTGTAGGTTCCTTGCGAACGGCTGCGCTCAGCCTGACAGGTTACTGTTAATTTGCCATTCATTATATAGTCCTGTACTATAACCTGTTTTTCAATATGCGCATAAATTTCATCAATAACACGCTTAGCACAGAGTTTTTGATAATCTTCTCCCGAAAGCTTCAATACATATTTATTGGGCACAACATGCCGTTCCTTGCCTCGTCCCAGCTCAGCAAGTTTTTTATCCAGCCCCTGCATAACCTCAGCCAGCTCTAAAGCACTAGCAAAACGCTTATTAAAAAAGCCTTCTATATGATTGGCTAAAAAATTTTCTAACTTTCCTAACCCCAACGAACAGCCCTCCTTTGCCTAAAATAATGGCAGCATCGGTAATTTTCCTTGTTGTTAATTATAACAGAAAGTCCCTCAACTTTACACATTAATCAGCAAGATGCTTATTGCGAAGCTGTCCACAAGCTGCCTGAATGTCATTTCCCATTTCCCGTCTTACCGTAACATTTATATGATGACTCGATAAATAATGCGCAAACCAGTCTATTCTAGCTTTTGATGGCCGCAGCATATTGCGCTCAGCTACAGGATTGATAGGAATTAAATTTACACTCGCCAGCTGTCCTTTCAGCAAGCTAACCAGTTCCTTAGCCTGTTTTTCTCCATCATTCAATTTATCGATTAAAATGTATTCATAGGTAAGACGCCGCTTGGTTTTAAGTGCATAATTCTTAGCCGCGGCAATAACTTCTGGCAAAGGATATTTGCGATTAATCGGCATTATTTGCGAGCGTAATTCATCATTAGGCGCATGAAGTGAAATTGATAATGATATTGGTATATTTTCATCCGCTAATAAATACATTTGCGGTACTATCCCCGATGTCGAAAGCGTAATGCTGCGATAACTCATCCCCAGCGTATATGGCTCATGAATAAGATGTAAAAACTTGATGACGGCTTCATAATTCATCAGCGGTTCGCCACTGCCCATAATTACCATCGTATCAACCTTTTGCGAAGCTTCCCGGCGCAGCATATCATTTATAGTTATTGCTTGGGCTAAAATCTCACCTGCCGTAAGATTTCGCGTGAGGCCATGCAGCGTTGACGCACAAAAAGCACATCCCATATTGCAGCCAGCCTGCGTTGATACACAGATACTATTGCCGTAGGGCTGACGCATCAGCACTGTTTCGACGGCCACACCATCACTAAATTCCAACAAAAATTTAGTTGTCATATTATCAGCTGAATCAAGTCTAGCCTTCACACTTGGCCGATTAATGACCAATTCTTTTTCTAAAGCTTCCCGCAGCTTTTTCGATAAATTAGTCATTTCAGCAAAGGAATTAACACCTTTTAGATACATCCACTCCGCTAACTGCTTGGCCCGATATTTGGGAACCTTAAATGGCTCTAATACTTTTATTAACTCCTCAACCGTAAGTCCAAATATATTTATCACGCTGTTACCCTTCCTTACTTAGCTATCTTAGACTATTACTGTTTTTTTTGCATACGAGCGATGAAAAATCCATCTATACCATCACGCTGCGGATAAAGTTGTATCATCTTTTCCGCCGCCCATTTTTTACCAAGTTCTCCGGGCAGATATTTCCCCGTAAAATCCAAGCTGAATTCCTTATGCTGGGCTAAGAATTCAGTCACCACTTGCTTATTTTCACTAGCTTCAATCGTACAAGTGCTGTAAACCAGTACTCCACCTGATTTAAGCGCCTTAGCAGCACTAGCTAAAATTTCTAATTGCAAAGCTGGCAGAGCGGCAATTTCTGCAGCGCTTTTATTCCAGCGGGCATCAGGTTTACGCCTAAGCACGCCAAGCCCTGAACACGGTGCATCTACTAGCACTCTATCTGCCATTTCCCTATATTCTTCGCCAATTTTTCTAGCATCTAAAAGCTCCGTTTCGATGGAATTAATGCCTAATCTAGCAGCATTTTCTTCAATCCTAGCTAATTTATGTTCATAAATATCACTAGCCACAATCCGGCCTTTATCCTGCATCAGCGACGCTATATGCGTTGTTTTACCACCGGGAGCGCTGCAGCAGTCAATAATAAATTCATCGGGTTTAGGATCTAATACATGAGCTACCAGCATAGAGCTCTCGTCCTGTACCTGACAAAGACCTTCCTGCAAAGCTGTCAGCTTGTCTAAGGCCCCATGTTTAGTTATAATAACCCCCTCAGGCGTCCAAGCTGAAGTTTCTGCCACCGCGCCCGCAGCTTGCAATTCCTTGATTAGCTCATGGCGGCTCGTTCGCAAGGTATTGGTTCTAACTGACAATACCGGCTGCTGATTATTAAATTCACATAAAGCCTTGGTTTCAGCATAGCCAAATTCTTTCAGCCATTTTTTAACCAGCCAGTAAGGATGCTGCATCGCCAGCGCCAACCCCTCAGCCACCTTGCCTTTACCGTTAGGAAATTCAGCACGCTTGGGTTCGCGTACCGCTGTTCGCAGTACCGCATTGACAAATTTAACCGTCCCTTGATGACTGTATTTTTTCGTAAGCTCCACCGCTGTATTGCAAGCTGCCGAAGCGGGAACCCGATCAAGATAAAAAATCTGATAGACACCTAGTCTTAAAATTTCCCGCACCATAGCTGGTATCTTCTTTAACGGTCTATTGCAATAACGTCGCAAGATCCAGTCAAGCGTGTCCCCAGCTTTTATAACACCATATACCAGCTCGGTTACAAAACGGCGATCCTGTTCGCTCAATTCAGTCTTGCGCAGATTGCGCACTAATGCCACGTTAGCATAGGCGCCTTGTTCATGTACCTCATTTATGATATTAACCGCTAAATCACGCGCTTTATCCATATATTTTCTCCCTTAGGCAATAATTTTTATTACGGCTGTTTTATGATTATTTTAGCTAATTCTTCCTTCACCGCTTCAATATCAACATGCGTATTATAGCATGGACCATTTGGTCTAATATTGAGCACTCCTACTGCCGGCAATGGATAAACATCTTGAATACCACTCATTAAATCACGTTCACAAGCTATTGCTAAAACAACTTTAGGTCTGGTTTTATAGACAATCTGCCGTGCCAAAGTCCCGCCCGTAGCTACAAAAAAATGAAATCCCATTTCATCGGCGAGCGTAACTAAGGCACCAATGTCACATCCGCCACAGCGTTTGCAATTATGCGGATCGCGGGTAATCTTGTGTGGACAGGTAGCAAGCTGCAAGCAATGTGGCGTAACTACCAGCAATTTATCCGCTGGAACTTTTATCCCTAGACGATTAAAAAGCAGATTGCTTACTGCTATGAACGATCCCTCCAGCTTTCTGCGGCTGATACCAAATGGCTGCACTAATTTCACCGTGAACGGAAACAGCAAACCTATAAGCTCATAACCTGGACGTCTTAATGCCTTTAAATACGGAAAACCAGCTGTTGCTAATAGCATATTAAAGCTGCTAGCAACAGCAATCAAAGCTGCGATTCCCATAACCGTACCCAAAATCACCGGCAATAAAGGATAAATATTATAAAGTCCTGGATAAGCTATATACCATACAGCATACATAAGACCAATCATAAGCATAATTGTAACTAAAAAGGCTCCGAGGAAAAGCTTCTTTACTGGACGTTTGGATTTTATTTGTTGTTTCATGATTTTTTTCTCTAACTAACTCAATCAAATTTAGCTGGCAATTCAATTCCATGTCCATTCAAATAATCAGCAGCTGACATTTTCTTTTTTCCTGGTGCTTGCAATTCACAAACTGACAAAAGCTCATCACCAGCAGCCACCAATATACCATTTTTCTTATCCGCACTGACAATCGTACCGGCAGGTTCTGCTGTTTTTTGTCCAGTTAATTTAGTTCGCCAAATTTTATACTTTTTCCCAGCCAGTAAAGTATATGCTCCTGGCCAAGAGTTTAAACCTCGAACTAAATTATGTACTGCTTGTGCCTGCTTTTGCCAATCAATATGACCAGTTTCCTTGGTCAGCATTGGTGCATAATTAGAATCGCCAATTTGTTTTTCCCGCTTTAAAGTGCCATTAGCTAGGTCATCTAAGGTCGCTAGCATTAAATTGGAGCCAAGCTCCATCAAACTGTCATGGAGTTCTTCTAAGGTCATATCCGGAGTTATGCTAAGTTCAGCTTTTTTTAGCATATCACCAGTATCTAATCCTGCATCCATCAGCATGGTGGTAACTCCGGTCTTGGTCTCACCATTAATCAGGCACCATTGCATCGGTGCTGCCCCACGATAACGAGGTAAAAGTGACGCATGAACATTTATACAGCCATATTGTGGAATATCTAAAATCTCTTGCGAAAGAATCTGTCCAAAGGCTACAACTATCATTACATCAGGTTTCAGTGCCTTAAGCTTCGCCGTAAATTCAGCCGTCTTTATTTTCACTGGCTGAAATACTGGCAAATCATGGGCTGCCGCCCAAGCCTTAACCGGTGACGGTGTAAGTTTTTGTCCCCTCCCCCGCGGTTTATCTGGCTGGGTAATTACAGCAATTACTTCATGATTTTCATAAAGTCGCTGTAAGCAAGGAACCGCAAAATCAGGTGTTCCCATAAAAACTGCCCGAAATTTTTTCATCACTTATTCCCCCTGTGAATACTTGACGCTATATCAATAAAAAGCTGACCATTAAGATGATCCAGCTCATGCTGAATACAACGCGCCAAAAGTCCTGTTGCCGTTAAATGCTGTTTTTTGCCCCGCCGGTTCAAAAACTCGACTTTAACCTTAGCTGCTCTAGTTACTTCACCATAAATATCCGGTACTGATAAACAGCCTTCCGTATCAGTAGCACTTCCTTCACGGTAGGTAATTTCAGGATTAATAAGCTCAATCAATCCCGCCTCATCCTGACAATCAATAACTACCGCCTGTATAGCTTCGCCTATCTGTGGTGCAGCTAGACCTACGCCGTCATTTTCATACATAGTTTCAGCCATATCATCAAGCAATTTGCGCAGTTTCTTATCTACGCGCTCTATAGGCGTGCAAACCTGCTTTAATACCGGATTGCCGGCTTTTTTTATATCTAATAATGCCATAAAATACTCCTTACAATATTTAATTTATTTTTTTATTTCATCAATACCAGTTATTATAGCTATTACTGTTTCACCAGCTTTTTGCAGTGACAATAGTGGCAAATACTCATAGCGGCCATGAAAATTAGCCCCGCCAGTAAATAAATTAGGACACGGCAGTCCCATAAAGGAAAGGCGAGCACCATCCGTACCGCCCCTTATTGGAGTCACCTCAGGTTTCACACCAGCTTTAAGCATCGCTTTTTTCGCCAGCTCAACTATAAACATGTTGCCATCAGCAATTTTCTCTAACATATTGCTATAAACATCATTTAGCTCAATGCTGACCACACCCTCACCATATTTTTGATTAAAGAAGGCGGCCATTTGCAATAAATATTCTTTTCGCTCGGCAAATTTTTTCTTATCGTGGTCGCGCACCAGCATATTCAAAGTACATTTTTCAACATTGCCAGTTATATTATGTACATGATAAAAGCCTTCATACCCAGCAGTATACTCCGGTTTTTCACCAGCTGGCAGCATTTGCTGCCATTCCATAGCCAAAGTGATGGCGTTTAGCAGCTTGCCTTTAGCATCACCAGTATGTACGCTGCGACCATGAAACTCAACTACGGGATTAGCCGCATTGAAATTTTCATATTCCAGCGCCCCAATCTCGCCACCATCCACGGTATAAGCAAAATCAGCAGCGAATTTTTTTACATCAAACCTGTCTGCACTGCGCCCAGTTTCTTCATCTGGCGTAAACGCCAGCCTGATCTTACCATGCTTCAACTCAGGATTCGCCAGCAAATACTCAGCTGCACTTACAATAGCGGTTACACCAGCCTTATCATCCGCTCCTAACAATGTCGTACCATCAGTAAACATTATATCCTGTCCTTGATACTTCAGGACTTCCGGAAAATCAGCTGTCTTAAACACAATCGGTCCAGCTTCGTTTAAAATAATATCCTTACCATCATAATTTTTTACTACTTGCGGTTTTATATTGCTGCCCGGTGCATCAAAACTCGTATCAATGTGAGCTATAAAACCGATTACTGGTACATCGCTTAATCCATTTGCTGGCAACGTTGCCATAATATAACCATTATTATCAAGTTCAACTTCCTGTAAACCAATATTTTTCAGTTCTTCAGCTAAATGCTTGGCAAATATTATCTGACCTGGGGTACTCGGACAAGCTTTAGCATTATATTCATCAGATTGCGTATCAAAGCTTATATAATCTTTAAAACGCTTTACCATTTTATCCATATTAAGATCCATCATCAATGCCTTACCTTTCTTCAAACTATCACTACATTATAACAAATTTCAGCTGATTTAAAAAGGTTTCGCCTGCCGCCTGACTTTATAGCATAGTGTTGGAAAAACATAACCGGCTGTTAGAATATACAAGCTAAGCATTGACAATCCTTTCTTAAACATTTACGATAACTTAGCATTGAATTTTTTAGTTTATGAAAGGAGTTTTTAGATGCATAATATTCCACTTAAATATATATTGCCACTATTAGGTCTAACCGTTTCTGCCTTTGTTTTCAATACATCTGAATTTATGCCTATTGGTCTCCTGCTTGATATGGCCGATTCTTTTAATATGACGGCTGGTCAGCTTGGTATCATAATTACTGTCTATGCTTGGGTAGTAGCTTTACTTTCCCTGCCCTTAATGCTTTTAGCTTCTAGTATGAATGTACGCAAGCTTTTACTGCTGACGGTTGCTTTGTTTGCCATTGGTCAAATTGCCTCGGGACTAGCAGTAAACTTTTTTATGCTGGTAGCCGCCCGTATCTGCGTTGCCTGCGCTCATGCTGTCTTTTGGTCATTAGCAGGACCACTCGCCACGAGACTAGTAACCAGAGTTCACCGACCATTTGCTCTCAGTATGATTGTGACTGGCAGCGCTATTGCCATGATTTTTGGTCTGCCCATTGGACGAGTTATCGGTCTTTACGCTGGCTGGCGAATGACGTTTTTAATTATCGCCGGCATTGCCATCGCTATTGTCATCTATCAATGGCGCTTTTTCCCAGAGTTAATCGAAGCTAGAACGCCGGAAAAAATAAGCCTGAAAGAAATGCTGCGCCAGCCAATCATCTATGCTAATTATTTAATCACGATTCTCTTTGCCACTGCTTATTACACGGTTTACAGTTACATCGAGCCATTTTTACAAAACGTAGCCCATTTCGACGCTGAATGGATAACAGGTGTATTAATGTTATTAGGTGTCTGCGGTCTTATGGGAAGTTTTATCTTTTCACATTTTTACGGCAGTGCCCGTTATCTTATTATTCGCAACAGCTTGCTTGGTCTTTTTATTCCGTTAATGCTATGGCAAGTTGCAGCCAGCAATTTCATCACCATGACGGCTGCCTGCATGTTTATCGGCATGATTGCCACTTTATTTAACGTAACCTTTCAAGCTGAATTAATTAGAAATGTCCCTAGCTCAGCCGCGCCGGTTGCTATGTCCATTTCCTCAGGTTCTTTTAACATCGGTATCGGTGGCGGTACTTTTATTGGCAGCACAATAACCGGCGCCAACCTCATTGCCAGCATTGGTTATGCTGGCGCGGTTATTGCCGGTCTGGCCTTGATTTGCACGCTATTTATTTATTTACCAGCAGCTCGCAAGCAAGCTTAACGATTCGTTAGCATTTTATTTACTCTAAAGCCAATAAAGGCTGCTAATATCCCCTTTAATATATCACCAATAACAAAAGGTACTACCGCCATCATTATTCCTTCCAGCAAGCCAACTTTCATTACATACATCATTGAAATAAGCCCGCCAACATACGTAAGCGGCACACCAAAAACAATCGCCGCTATCAAATAACGCCGCAAATCTATTGATTTTCCCTTGACACAGCTTTCAATAAAACATACTATCGGCCAGCCAAGATAAAAACCGCCCGTTGGTCCTAAAATTCTTCCTAATCCACCAACACCGCCTGGAAAAATTGGCAGACCGCAGCTACCGATAAATACATAAGCAGCTACTGTTATAAAAGTTAATTTAGGTGGCAAAACCAAGGCTGTTACTGTCAGCGCTACTGTAAGCGCTGTTACCAGCCCTGGCGTAAATGGCAAGGGAAACGATATAAATCCTGATACTATACAAAAAGCTATGCATAACGCCATCTTAGTCAAATTTCTGACATTAAATGCTGATTCTTTCTCCAAAACAAATCCCTCCTAAAAAACACTAGCTTCATTATAGTAGTATCCATTCGTATCGTCAACCATAACCATAATTTCAGTTTACTTTATAAAATTTTACTAATACTTGCGCTTTTACCAGTATAATGCTATAATTATTGCACATCTAATGGGGATGTAAAGGTTTCGACGGGGTATCGAAGCCACGAAGTTCGCAGGCCAATGGTTATGAAGCCTAACTCTTAACCGCTAAATGTAATTGAAGAAAACGATTACGCACTCGCTGCCTGAGCCTAGCTCAGATAGCCCCTTCGGTAACACTAGCTGCGAGCAGGGCTGAAGGTTTTAAATAAACGCAGCAGTTTTCCAGTTTTTCACAAAAGCTGGTGGTGGAGAACTCTGAATCCCAGAGTTTCGCTTCTATGATGCCTGCATACTCAGGCTATTGCGATAATGCTTCGTGATGTGGACATATTTCGGACAGGAGTTCGATTCTCCTCATCTCCACCATTGCATAATATTACGGCTGATATATATTTGACAATAATCAGTCGTATATGATATACTAATCGGGTAATTGCGGATGTGGCGGAACTGGCAGACGCGCTGGATTTAGGATCCAGTGCCGCAAGGCGTATGGGTTCGACCCCCTTCATCCGCACCAATTGTTAATAACAGAGATTCTTTCTCTATGATTTTCTTAAAAAGCAGTTTGCTAACTCTTATGAGTTAACAAACTGCTTTTTTTGTACTCGTTATTTTTATTATTGCTATTGACTTATTAATTAATCATTTTCTCATTGCTTTGCGGTTTTTGCACTAAAGAATATAACCAGCCGGCAAAAGCTCCTGCCAAAGCCGGAATTATCCATCCCATCATTATACTGTAAAATGGCAAATATGCTGTCAAAAACTCACTGACTCCTGGAATATTAATATCAGCAGCTGCCATGCCAGCAAGAATAGCAAATACCAATGTGCAATTCATAGCTCCACGATAAATACTGCGGCGCCAACCAATGAAACGATCAAACAATGACAATATTACCAATACTATAACCATCGGATAAATGCCAACCAGAAACGGTATAGCCAACTTTATAAGTTGCGTCAGACCGATATTCGAAGCAATAAAGCTGAATATAATACTCAGAAGCAATAACCGCTCATAAGATATCTTATTTTTGAACAATTTATTGAAAAACCAAGCTGTCCCCGAGGTAATGCCACAACAAGTCGTGAGACAGGCTAAAGCAATAGTTATAGCTATTACTATATTACCAGCTTGACCAAAAAGGATCTTAACAGCCATAGCTAACAGCTGACCACCGTTTTCTGAATGTCCCAACACACTCATACTCGTTGCGCCCATATATGCCAGCGAACCATACACCATTGCCATTAAAGCCACCGTTATTATACCAGCCAACAGGCAAATCTCTCCAATAGCACGATTCGTAGTAACGCCACGCATACGAACAGCATTCACTACTAAAGTTCCTATAGCTAATGAAGCCAGCAAATCCATAGTCTGATATCCGTCTTGAAAGCCTTGAACAAATGGGGTTTCGATATAACTGCCCGTTGCATCCATAATCGTGCCCAACGGTGTCACAAATGCTTTGACAAACAAAACAGCTAATATTATTAATAACATTGGTGTAAGAATTTTTCCCACCCGGTCAATAAGCTTATTAGGATTAAGCGCTAAATAATACGAGGCGCCAAAAAATAACGCTGTATAAATCAGCTGTCCTATTGATAAATTTTCTTCTGCCAAAAAAGGACGAATACCAATCTCAAATGATACAGCTCCCGTACGAGGCATAGCAAACAATGGTCCTATAGTTAAATATAAAATAACTAACAGCATCGTAGCCATCCAAGGATACGTCATATTACGAATAAATTCTATATATTTTCCCCCTTGCAGCGCAATGGCAATGATTCCTAATAATGGCAATCCAACCCCAGTCGTTAAAAAACCTAACATAGCAATAACAACATGCTCGCCAGCAGCTTGTCCCAAAGCCGGCGGAAAAATCAGATTACCAGCGCCAAAAAATATCGAAAACATCATGAAGCCGATAGTCAAAAGTTCGCCTTTAGAAATGTGATTCATATTTACTTCCTTACTATATTTATTACCTTTTACTACTCAAAAGGAGCACCCGCCAAGGGGTGCTCTTTTTGCCAGTTATATAATATTATTTAATTTTTACTTAACTGATAACTTACATCATGCCAGGCATACCGCCCATGCCTGGTGCACCAGCTGCTGGAGCAGCTGCCTTTTCTTCTGGCTTATCAGCAACTAAAGTTTCAGTAGTGAGAACCATCGATGCAATTGAAGCTGCATTCTGCAAAGCAGAGCGCGTAACCTTAGCCGGGTCAACGATACCAGCTTTAATCATATCAACGTATTCATTCTTGAGGGCATTGAAACCAACACCGCTGCCAGCCTTCTTAACGTTCTCGACAACTACGGAACCTTCAAGACCTGCATTGTCAGCAATCTGACGAACTGGTTCTTCAATAGCACGACGAACAATGTTTACGCCGACCTTCTCATCGCCTTCAACCTGAATCTTATCAAGAGCTGGCAGAATGTCAATAAAGGTCGTGCCACCACCAGCTACGATGCCTTCTTCAACAGCAGCGCGAGTTGCGTTGAGTGCATCTTCGATACGATATTTCTTATCTTTCATCTCAACTTCGGTTGCAGCACCGATTTCGATAACAGCTACGCCGCCAGCAAGTTTAGCCAAACGCTCCTGTAATTTTTCTTTATCAAAATCAGAAGTAGTTTCAGCAATCTGTTTCTTAATCTGAGCTACACGAGCAGCAATCTGATCTTTATCGCCCATGCCGTCAACGATAGTCGTTTCCTCTTTCGTGGAACGAATCTGACGAGCACGACCAAGATCTTCAATCGTTACGCTGTCAAGCTTACGGCCGAGCTCTTCGCTGATAACCGTACCACCAGTCAAGATAGCGATATCTTCGAGCATTGCCTTACGGCGATCGCCAAAGCCAGGAGCCTTAACAGCTAATGCCTTGAACGTACCACGGAGCTTATTAACAACGATAGTCGTCAGAGCTTCACCATCAATATCCTCAGCAATGATTGCCAGCTGTTTACCAGCTTTTACAACCTGTTCCAAAATCGGAAGAATATCAGCAATAGCTGAAATCTTGCGATCCGTAATCAGGATATATGGATCATCTAAAACGGCTTCCATCTTATCCGTATCAGTTACGAGATACGGGGAAATATAACCGCGGTCAAACTGCATACCTTCAACAACGGAAAGGTTCGTAGCCATAGACTTAGATTCTTCAACTGTGATAACACCATCTTTGCCAACTTTTTCCATAGCTTCGGCAATAAGCTCACCAGTTTCAGCATTAGCTGAAGAAATCGTAGCAACCTGAGCGATGTCAGCCTTGCCTTCAATTTTCTTAGCTTTCGATTTAATTTCTTCAACGAGAGCCTTTACAGCATCGTCAATACCTTTTTTGATAATCATTGGATTAGCGCCAGCTACAACATTGCGCATACCTTCGCGAATCATAGCCTGAGCTAAGAGCGTAGCCGTTGTCGTACCATCACCAGCGATATCGTTGGTCTTAGTAGCAACTTCCTTAACGAGCTGAGCGCCCATGTTTTCAAACGGATCTTCAAGCTCAATATCGCGTGCAATCGTTACACCATCATTAGTTATAGTCGGTGCACCAAATTTCTTTTCCAATACAACATTACGACCTTTTGGTCCAAGCGTTACCTTTACCGCATTAGCCAAAGCGTCTACACCACGACCAAGAGCACGACGTGCTTCTTCATCAAACAGAATCTGTTTAGCCATTTATAATTACCTCCGAGAATTTTTTAATTACAGGATTGCCAAAATATCGCTTTCACGGACAATCAGATATTCTTTATCGTCAACTTTTACTTCTGAACCAGAATATTTGGAGAAGACAACATTGTCGCCAGCTTTAACTTCCATAGCAGCGCGCTCGCCGTTATCCAGGAGCTTGCCTGCACCAACAGCTACAACCGTGCCCTTCTGCGGTTTCTCTTTTGCCGTATCCGGCAGCACGATTCCGCTGGCCGTCTTTACATCGCCTTCAGAAACTTCAATGACAACTCTCTCGCCTAATGGCTTAATCATAGGTATCTTCCTCCTATATATTGAAATACTAAGTTACTTTGTTAGCACTCTATTTGTCTGAGTGCTAACTACAATTCTTATAGTACATCGTCTTAGTCAAAATGTCAATAATTAAAATATAAAAAGTCAAAAAAACAAATCAAACCTTGCCACCAGCTGCCTTTACGATAGCCTCAGCTACATCTTTTATCGAAATTCGCTTGGTCATAGCATAGCGCTGAATCCGGCGGTAAGCCTCCTGTTCCCCTAATTTATGCGCAGCCATAATTATTCCTTTGGCCCGAGCAACAATTTTACGGGTTTCAAGTGAATCCTTTAATTTATCTAATTCTGCTTCTAGTCCCTGCATTTCTTGCCAGCGTGATAGCGCAATTTCGATTGCAGGAAAAAGATTGCTTTCCTGCACCGGTTTTACTAAATAGCCTAATACACCTGAGTCTTTGGCCTGTTCAACTATTTCCGGCTGACTAAAAGCCGTAAGGAGCAGTACTGGCGCTATTTTTTCTTCTGATATTTTTCTAGCCGCCGTTATACCGTCCATTTCAGGCATTTTTATGTCCATAATAACCAAATCCGGACGATGCATTCTAGTGAGCTCGACGGCTTTACGACCATTGACTGCCTCGCCAACTATTTCATGACCAGCATCTTCCAGCATTTCCCGCAAATCCAGTCTGATTATTGATTCATTATCAGCGATTACCAGCCGCAGTGATTTTTTATTGTGCTCATTCATAACATTCATTTATTGTTCCTCCAAGCTTTGCACGACTTCGTGCCTATAATCAATATCTTCTGGTTTAGGCAAACGGATTTTAGCATGTGTACCAAACCCTGGTCCCCGCTCATCATTTTCTAAACTTAAGGAACCGCCCAAATCGCCTTCAATCAAGGTTCTGACTATTGATATTCCTAAAGAACGCGTCTTGCCAGGATCAAAGTCAGCCGGCAGACCGCAGCCATCATCATAAAAATCAAGATGCCAATGATCACTATCCTCTTGCACAGCTAAACCAATTGTTCCGGATTTACGCCCCGCAAAGGCATGTTCCATAGCATTTAATACCAATTCATTTAATACCAAGGCCAAAGAGCTGGCATATTTTGAGGGCAGCACAACTGCTGGTCCGCTAAATTCTGTCCGCACCAAAAATTCACTATCAGCCATATCCTTGGCTGCTAATTTGAATATTTGCCGCATAACCTCTTGCACATCAATATCTTCTTCGCCCTGCTGCGACAAAAATTCATGCACCACTGAGATAGAGAGGACTCTATTAACACTTTCCGCTAAAGCAGCCTTAACTTCAGCTGACTTACTGCGCCGAGCCTGCAATCTTAACAAACTAGCTATAGTTTGCAAATTATTTTTAACCCGATGATGAATTTCCTGAATAACCGCTGATTTTATTTTTATTTCTTTATCCTTGGCCCGGATTTCCGTAACATCGGATAATATTACAATGCGCCGCATCAGCTGACCACCGGTCTGCAAATCTATCTGCCGTCTTATCATCGTCAGTCCGCCAGCTAAAAGTTCTTTTTGCCACGGACGCTCTCTTTCTACAGTTTCTCTTTCCACATGACGGGTCAGCTGCCGGTCGAACAGATGACATCCCTTTAAGCTGCCTACGCCAAGCACTCGATAAATCCTTTGCGCTGCCGCATCGGCAAATTTTATCCGGCTGAATTGATCCGTAATTATCAAACCATCACTTGGTGATATAGACGAATACTGCTCAGCCTCTACTCCCCGGCGAGCACAATTCATAACATCCACAGCTGTTGACAGCAAATGATGAAAGCCTTCTATTTGCAAACGCTCACCATCGACTTCAAAACTTACTACACCAATAATATCATTGCCATCATGAATAGCATACGTATACATATCTATAAAGGAACCATACGTCCATTCCCTTTTGCCTCTCCCCGGCTGGCCAGTCCTTAGCGTATCCTGTACTAGTGGTTCCTCTAAAGCCAATTGCAGCTTTCCCCAATGTGATTCTTGTTTTATCATATAAACCGTATGCGGTCTGACTTCAGCCGCAATTAATAAATAACCACTTTTTTTAGCTGAAATATAGGCACTCAATCTGCCATGCACTAAATCGGCCAAAAAAGGAAACACTACTTTTATCCGTTCCCAAATGCCAATCTGTCTGGCATTCAGCAAGGTCTGCTCCCGACAAAGCTCCGCTATTGTCATCTTTTTTCCTCCCAACCACATTATCTTTTTCCATAGAATAGTATAGCAAAAGTTTATACCTTACGATAGCAACAGCACAAGTATACATAGCAAAATGTATCTTTGTTATCTTTCATAGCTTTAATAAACAAAAAGCGGTGCCGGCAGAACCATCGTTCTTACCGCACCACTTTTTAGCTGCAATATTTTTTATTTATACCTTAAATTTAGCTACCTGTTCTTTAAGTCGTTCAGCACCTTCCTGCGAAGCGTTAACCTTCGTCAGAATGTCGTTTGACTTATTAGCAACGTCAGTTACTTTTTCCGCTACTGTTGTATTGCCGACAGCACATTCCTGCGTGGCTTTGGTTATTTCTTCCATAGCCTGGTTGATTGCCTGAATGGAATCAGCCAGTTCCTGCGAAGATTTATTACTCTTGCTAGCAAAACCGCGCAAATAATCTGCATCATCACGATACTGAACTGCAGTTTTATTGATAAGCTCATAATCTTTATTGACATTGTCTTCAATGAACTTTAACAGAGCAAAGGCTCCATCAGACAAGTCACCTACCGAACCAGTAACTTTAGCTGTAAGTGACTGAATTTTCTCAGCGGTCTGCTGTGACTGTTCTGCAAGTTTTCTTACTTCATCAGCCACTACTGCAAAGCCGCGGCCATGTTCACCAGCTCTAGCCGCTTCAATAGCAGCATTTAAGGCCAAAAGGTTAGTCTGCTCGGAAATTTCGGTAATATCCTGCGTCAAAGTATTAATCTGTTCCACTACTTTAGCTGACTCAATGGCCTGCTCAACCGAAGATTTAGTCGATGTGTATACCTTATTCGCTTCATCAGATGACTGTTTCATCGTTGCCTGCAATTTAGTTGCTCGGTCAGCTACCTTAACCGTATAATCTTCGCTGGTTTTAGCGTCTTTAGCATTTTCATCAACCTTGCCGCCGACCTCATCAGCCATATGCTGCAAATTATGCGCTGATGCCGCCGTTTCTTCCATACCAGCAGCCATCTCCTCGGTAGCTGCCGACATATCCTGAGCAGCACCATTCATTTCGCCTACCAGCTTCTGCACTTCTTCAACCATGCTGACACTGCTTTCAGCTTCATTTCTGACATGCTGCAATACTTCCTGCAATGATTTCTGCATCCGCTGTAAAGCACTTACCATGCTGCCGACTTCATCACCGCGCTGCGCCAAATCATCAGGAATAACCTGCGTAAGATCGCCATCAGCTACTGCATTCAGCTGCTTAACTGATTCTTGCAGCGGATTAGCAATATTACGGGCAATAATAGTAGCTGCCGCAATACCAACAACCAGACCCAAGAAAATAATCCCCATAAATATTTTTATGGTGCGATCATAGACCAAATTGTTATGATCAAAGAGTTCCTTGCCCTGCTGAACGTTATCCGGCGTAAGCACCGCTAAATCTGAACCAATAGTATTATATTCCGACAGGTCATCTAACAGCTTAGCCTTATCTTCCAATGATGTTGATAACTTTTCAGCATCCTTCAATTTTCCTTCATAGCTTTGGATATGTTCTTCCGTATCAGCTATTACTTTTTGCGCACGATCACTGCGATCAATTTCCTTTACTTTCGCTACATCATCTTTTATGATACCAATTTTTTCTTCAATATCTTTTAAGAGTACCAGCCGATTTTCCACTGTAAAATCCTGCTGTAAAATATAGGAAACGCTTACTGATACCGACTGTAACCGATTGTTAGCATCATTTAGATACTGCGTTGTCATCAAATTATAGTTATACATATCATCGATAGCCTGCTTCGACGATGAATTGGAATATATACCAACTGCTGCCACAATACAGGTAATAACCAGCATAATAACCGACAACAGCAGAATCTTAAATCTAACACTTAAATTGTTCAACTCACTCACCATCCTCATTTAATGTAATTGGCAACGTTGCTCTTGTTAATTTCAGTATAAGGAACTTTGACCTTTTCCGTTGATTGTTCGCCCTTTAAGGCTTTTTGTATCAGCTCCATAATAGCATCCACCGTTTTATCAGCATTTTGCTCAACTGTCATTACCATATCGCCAGCAGCGATAGCTTTTAAAGCATCGTTAGTAGCGTCACAGCCGCAAACCAGTACGCCCTGATTGCGTCCAGCTGCTTTCATAGCCTTGATGGCACCGATTGCCATATTATCATTAGCTGCAACTACCGCATCAATTTTCGGGAATACCTTAAGCCACATAGCCATATTTCTAAGCCCCTGCGCTTCTGACCAGTCACATTCAGCTTTAGCCAAGAGCTCAATATCAGGACGCTTATCAAGACAAGCCTCTTTAAAGCCTAACCAGCGCTGCTGCGATACCTCCAGCGATGGTTCGCCCATAAGATACACCACCTTAGCTCCCTGGGGCAAATTTTTAGCCATATATTCTCCTTGCAGCTGCCCAGCCTGATACTCGTCAGACATAACCTCAGCAAACTGACCGCCATTTAAATTACGATTGGTCGTTATAAGCGGTATTTTAGCATCATTTACCTTTTCTACGGTAGGAATGATACTGGTCCCATCCATCGGCAATAAAATAATCGCCTTTGGTTTTTGTTCTATGGCTTCTTTCAGCTGGTCAATCTGATTATTGGAATCCATACCGGCATTTTTCAGCTCAACTTCAAGTCCCATCTGTTGCGCTTTGACCGTAACACCATCATATATCTTCCCAACAAAGTTAGACGGTGCATCATGTGATGCAAAAACTATCTTGCCATTTGCATTATCACTGCTATTGCCACAACCTGCCATTCCCGCTGCTGCCAGCAGCATAACTGCTGTCAGCAAGGCCTGCCATTTTAATTTCATTAAAATTCACTCCTTCTTTTTCTCAAAACATCTTCTGACGAACCCCATCTCCTTATAAATTTAATTTTCTACAAAATAATTTCAATTCCTGCAAAACAATTGTGATTTTCTGATTTTTCAAAAATAAAAAAAAACACAACGACTTATCAGTAAATAGTTATGCACAGCAAAAATTTTATTACTGGCTGTGCATAATTACTATGTTTTATATACTTAATCATCCAAATCAGCTAATCCCAGACCAGGCTGGGCATTTAAATACTGATTGCTGAATTTTCCCGCCAACGCCTGATAAAAACCACGGCAGCCAATCATAGCTGCATTATCCGTACAAAGAATTTTGCTTGGATATAAGAAGCTGACCTTATGCTTGCCAGCTTCCTCGCTAAGTCTATTTTCTAATCCGCTATTAGCAGCCACACCGCCAGCCAGTACCAGCGTATCACGTCCAGCTTCCTTAGCTGCCTGAAAAGCCTTGCCTACCAGCACTTCAATAACCGAATGCTGGAACGAAGCCGCAATATCTGCTTTATTTAATTCATGTCCCTTCATTTTTTCGCTGTTGATATAATTAAGCACCGCTGATTTTAGCCCGCTAAAGCTGAATTCATAATTACCTTTTTCGGTAAGTGCTTGCGGAAAATCTATCGCCAGTGGATTGCCTTCTTTCGCCAGCGCATCTATCCTCGGGCCGCCAGGATAAGGCAGTCCCATAACTCTAGCGATTTTATCAAAAGCTTCGCCAGCAGCATCATCACGCGTCTGCCCCATCATCCGGAAATTATTATAATCTCGTACATCAACTAAAGCTGTATGTCCGCCAGATACCACCAGCGCCATAAAGGGCGGTTCTAAAGCTGGCTCAGCCAAAAAATTAGCAAATATATGTCCCTCCAAATGATTGACACCGATAAGTGGTACATCCAAGGCAAAGGCCAAAGCCTTAGCAGCCGATACGCCAACCAGCAATGCTCCGACCAGCCCCGGTCCATAAGTTACTGCTACCTGATCAATATCAGTTAATTTAACTCCAGCTTTTTTTACACACTCATCTATGACCGGCAATATATTTACAATATGCTTGCGCGAAGCAATCTCTGGCACTACCCCGCCAAACTTTTGATGGACTGGAATCTGCGTTGATATTATATTGGCCAGAACCGTCCGGCCGCCACGCAATATCGCTGCTGATGTCTCATCACAGCTTGATTCAATTGCCAAGGTCAATATTTCATCATTATTTTTCTTCATTATACCAGCTCGCAATCAAATATTTGTATTCCACATAATTATAGCGTCTTCGCCATCATCCTGATAATAATGCGGGCGACGGCCAGCAGCTTTAAAGCCATATTTTTCATAAATAGCCAAAGCCGGCACATTCGTAGGTCTTACCTCTAAAGTCATAGCCGTAACGCCTTTTTTCTTAACCGCCGCTAACGTCCTTGCAAATAACCTGCTGCCGATTCCCCGTCCACGGTATGCCGGCAGCACCGCTACATTAGTTACCTGCGCCTCTTCATAGGAAATCCAGCAGCCCATATAACCGATTACTTTTTCATCGGCAATAGCTAGCATATAAAGCGTATTTTCATTTGAGGCTTCTTTCCAAAAAGATTCGCGCGACCAAGGTATCTTAAAACAGGCCTTTTCTACTATTTCTACCGCATCAGCATCCTCTGGTGCCATTTCTCGAAACAATAATCTGCAATTACCCGCATTAGGCTCCATTACATTTCCTCCGTCGGCTTAGTATTTGCGGCTTCTTTAGGGTGACGTTTTTCCCAGAGCACTTCCGCCTCGCTGCGCCTTATGTAAACCGGCTCAATTGCCATAACATTATCTTTTTTACCCAAACTGAGCTCTCTTTGTCCTATAACAGCTACACAAGCAGCTCGTGGCATTAATAAATGTGGCGGAGCAATGATCACATTGGCAGGTAATTCCAGCTTGCCGGCAATTTTTTTCTGCACCGCATCGCCCGTAAGTATAACATTTTTCGTTTTTTTAGCGCAGCTTGCAATTATTTTATCAATTGATGCTACTTTTACTGGTGTCACTATTTTAAGCTCACCATTTTGCCATTCATAACTTTCGACATAGGCATTGCCCTTTTGCGCATCGATCATGCTCACGATAAGTGCCTCTGCGCCATAAAAATGCTCTGCCAAGGCCTTTAGGGTTGATACGCCAATTATTGGCAAACTCAAAGCATAAGCCATTGTTTTAGCCGCAGCCAAGCCTATGCGCAAGCCAGTAAACGAACCTGGTCCTATGCTGACAGCTATCCCTGTCAATTTATCCTTGGTTATACCTGCCATATTAAGCGCCTGCTCAATATGCGGAAGCAAAGTTTCCGAATGAGTAAGCCGTGCCTGCATCGTAAGCTCTGCTAATACCTTACTACCCTCTAAGACGGCAACACTTGATACCTGTGTTGCCGTATCAATTGCCAGAATTGACAAATGCCTCCAACTCCTTTATGAATTTCTGATTTTTCTCACCAATACTTGCGAACTCAAACTGCCGGCTTTTCTCACCAATTCTTTCTATATGAACTTCAACATAATCATCTGGCAGCGATTCGGGGAACTTATCCGGCCACTCGATAACCACTATTCCCTCTGGCTCCTCCGTGTATTCATAAAAGCCAATATCTTCAAGCTCAGTTTCATTTTCCAGCCGGTAAAGATCAAAATGGTAGATGCGGCAAATTCCTTCATATATATTCATTAAATTGAACGTCGGACTTGTCACCTCTCCCTCGACGCCTAAAGTACGAGCAAGACTTTGCACAAACAGCGTCTTGCCAGCTCCTAAGTCGCCTTCCAGACAAAGCACGGTTCCTTCCCGAATCTTTTGACCTGCCAGCTCAGCTAGGTGAGCAGTTTCTTCGGGAGAATTCGTTACACAGGTAAACATTTTTTTCTCTCCTAAATATTGATATAACTCAACACAATTACACTTATTTTATCATTCATTATAACGCAATTATTATTTTTTTACCATATTTTTTGCTATTATGCAAAACTCATTCAACACGATATTCTTAATACTTCATATA
>ERZ1034680.69-NODE-69-length-78943-cov-18.774833_pt1 | contig 78943 bp, 76 predicted proteins | sample MGYA00520639_ERZ1034680 | MGnify/ENA primary metagenome ERZ1034680 (study PRJEB33766, sample SAMN09781760) | gut metagenome | biome: gut microbiome | host: Homo sapiens | place: Madagascar | study: EMG produced TPA metagenomics assembly of the PRJNA485056 data set...
CTTTCTGCTTTTTCTCAGCCTTTTCCAGATAACCCTTGAATCGTCTCTGAAGATAAAGCGGCACATGATAGTGAGGGGCGAAGACACGCAGCGACGGAACGTGTTCGTGGTATTCATAGCCGGGACCATCTATCACAGTGTAGCTGTCGTCGGTCTCGTCGAAAGGCAGTTCATCCAATCCTCTCTTGTCCTTAATGCTTTGGCTTTTCTCCCATATCCATTCCGTAGTAAGCGGAGTGCCTACAACGATGGCAAGCCTCACCTCATCGCCACGATATACTTCCACAATGTCGCCCTTCTGGAATCTTATCTGTTCCGCACTTCTGCCACGAAAGGTTTGGTCGGGATGGCGGTCGTATTCGGGCGAGTCGCTTACGCCGGGATAGTAGGTGCTGAAACCCGAACAGCAGAAGGAGCGGTCAATAAGGTTTCCCTCTCCGTCGTACATTCTTTCAGAAAGACATTCGTGGTCGTAGTGCAACAGTCCCATCGGAATCTCCGAGATATAATAGCAGAAGGTGTCGCGCGGATAGTCGTCCTCCCGCTTCATCTTTCTGCGATATTCTATGTCCTGGTGCATCAGCCTCTCAGCCTCCTCAAGGGTTGTGGTGAAGGCTTGCGGACAAAAATTGCTCACCTTGTATTTAGGATAATGCGAACGCTTCTTCTCCTCCAACTCTTCTGTTTCTAAAACTTCGAGCTTGAAGATGGCTGCCACATCCCGATGCTGCGGATGCTCAGCCAATTGCTTGAATTCGTCATAGGATAATTGTTTCATTGGAAGTATCCTCTTTGTCTTTGCTATTGATGATATTGGTGTATTTTCTTGTATTCAGTACCATCGCAGTTGGCGATAGAGATTTCGAGCACCAATCCGTCCAACTGATAGTCAGTCGGGATATTGAAGGCACGTCTTACGATATCCATTTCTAAGAAGTTGCTGCCGTCCTTTTTTATGAGCACAACGTCCAGATAGTCGGGCATGTCTGGTATAGTTCCTGGCTCCGACATTTGTGGCTGCAACTCCCCAAACGCTTCCTTCACATACTCATATATTCCCCGAGTATATTTTTCGATGTCCACCCCTACATAGCGTGTATAGGTGTATTTGATAATGCATAAAGACATTTTACCTGCCATATTGTTTTGTATTTTGTTACTCCTCCTTGTCGTCGCTATGGTCCATCACTATCTGATAGTTGTTGAGGATTGCTCCGGTCACCAGATTCAGCAGTAGGAACGAAACTAAGACGAGCCATGAGATATGGTATGCGGTTATTACTGCCGGAGTAGCTTTTATATCACCTTTATCTCTTTGGCAGCCCTAAGCAGTCGGAGCACACGAAACACACGGGTATGTCAAAAGTCAAACAAAAGCGGGCTGAAAGCCGAATTTGTTTGACTTTTGACACACCATCCATAATAGCTAATCCTAATCTATATTTTGCTATAACCTATTAATTTTTGTTATATCCAAATTTTCTTGTTTGCAACACATCTTTCCAATGTGACTCCCTCTCAATGATTATTTGGTCGTCAGTATCCTCATTGAATGTTTCAAGGATTGTGAAATAGAAATTATCCTTAATATAGTCTGCACCTAATTCCTTAAGAAGTTTATTTCCTCCATGGCATGTTTGCATATATGTTTCCCATCTACCGAGAATCATATTTTCTCCATAAGCCGAGCCGACATATTGTTTTCCGGTATTAGAATCAACCAACAAGTAGACTCCTTTTTGGTTTTCAAGAGCCGAACGCCAACTTTCTTTTGTTATTAAGTTCTTGAGAGATTGCCATGAAACATTCACATTGTTATATCCAGGGAAATAGTCGTTGCTGTAAACACTAGGAAGTATTTCTTCAACCTCACACATAGACAGAATATTCTCTCCTAATCTGATAAGATTCTGACTATGATTTTTAAAGCGTATAACCAATCTGCCTATGTATTCTTTGTATTCATCCAATTCTTCAAACTCATAACCGATTCCATCTTGGATATTAAGATCTTTGGTTACTTTTCCTATATGGAATAATAACCAACAATCTTGTTTTTGAGGAATAGGAACAAAACCTAAAGTAATGTTTCCATCAGAAAAATTACTTTTTTTCGAATAGTTCCAATATTGACCTTCAAGCATATGCTGCTTGCTTTCTTCCGTTTGGTCTGTAAAGTAATCAATAGCCGGTCTTTTGGTTCCAAAACTCAAGTTAAATCTAACTTTAACGTTCTTAGGGTCTGGAAGTCTGAGAATATCGTTAAGTAGTATCATAATTAAAATATTTTAGTTCTTATTTTTCCGCATCCACTTGATAAGTGGACACGGAAAAACTTTACTGAAAAACTTATGCGATTAAATTTTCTGGATATCCCAATAGCTTGGGTGCGAAGCTTCACGAGATTTCTTGCCAAACTGTGCCTCGCATGCATCAGCAATATTGTGAGCGTCACAACTTGCGAGTGAGGTTGTTACCTCAACGACTGTGCCTTTCTTCATTCCGGCACGGTCAGCTTTTAATGTACATTTAAAATTGTTCATAATTAATGGTTTTTAGTTTTCTTATTAATATCTGAAGATATCATTGATTCGACTAAATCGTTATAATCATATTGTGATTTTAAAGCAGAGAAGTCACGGTCGCTTTTCTTAAATTCCTTTTTAAGTGTTTTGTAGCAAGACGTATTTTGCCAAGTCAGTTCATTATCAATCTTTCCCATATAGGCGGCGCCCACTTCTTCTGCATTATCAAGGTCATCCGCTTTTATGTATGCCTTTATCAAAGCTAAATATGCACCATCAAAATCTGTCATTGTAACAAACTTGTGATCGCTACCTTCTACTACTGCAAAAGAAAGAGTTGTTAATTTTGATTTTGCACCTTCAAGGTTGCCATCATTTATCATATCTACAACTTGCTCAGTTGTTGCTTCAACCTCTTTTAGAGCATTATTGTAAGCTCTGTCAGGAGAATCTAAATAGTCACTAATAAAAGCGCAAATACCTAAACAAACCGCAGCTACAGCAACTATTACAATCTGCTTATTTCTTCTTATTAAATCCAAATAGAATCTCTTTTTTGCATCTACCTTTGCTGCTTCAGATTCTGCCTCCACCTCATCAAGCAAGCGCTGAATCTTAGGATTATTGCCATAATACATTTTTGCTTGACGGGCATAACGCTCCACTTCAGCTTTGCTCTTATCAATATCTTCTCCAGATTTGAAGTCAACCAGAGCAGACTCAAGATGCTCAATGATTTCCGCCAATTCCTCACTTGCCTCAGGTGTGATGTTGCTACCACAATTAGGGCACTTGTCAGTCAGTTCAGGAATAGAGCTGCCACAGTAAGGACATGTCTTGCCACGACGCTTGTTAATAGCTGCTGCTACAGCCTGGTCGGCCTTCTGCTGCTGAGCATCAATGTATAGGTCAACCTCATCTAAGTTCAAGCCCAGAGATTGTGCCTTATTCAGAAGAACCTGACGTTCCTTGGCAGAGATGATACCATCGGTGAGATATTCCTGAATGAGATCATCCAACTCCTTAGGAACAATTCTTTTCTCTGTTGTATCCATATTTTTCTATTATTTGTATTTACTAGTGATGCGATATTTTTCGCTTAACAATAGTTATATATATTATCATTAGTGTCCCGTTAAAATCAGGACACTAAAGATAATTTGTGGTTTAATATTTCTAATTATTATCTGAAGGATATCGTAGATTTGACTTAATCGCGATCGCGATCATATTCTGATTTTAAAGCAGAGAAGTCACGGCCCCTTTTCTTAAATGCTTGTTTTAGTGTTTGATAACTTGAAGCATCTTTCCAAGAAAGATCATTATTTATCTTTGATCTAAAAGCATTTCCGACTTCTTCTGCTTCATCTAAATCTCCTTCTTTTATATAGGCATTAATTAATGCTAAATACATAGCATCATATTCTTGTACAATCGCACTTGTTCCTATTCCTTTATATAATTCTCTTGGAACTGAGACACTTATTAACTTTGCTTTTGCCTTATCAAGTTCGCCATTATTTACAAGCTCCACAAGTCTATTCTATGATTTTGTAACCATTTGAAAACCAGTTAATATATAAACATGTCTCTTTTCCAAGAAACAATACAGAAACAAAATATCAAAGAAACAACATTTTCGCATTTTTCTTGTTTCCTATTGTTTCTTAGGTTTCTGTTGGTTGCATTTTAAGGCTTAGCTGAAAATTCATCAGTCTATTTTAACCGTATGCTACCTTCAAACAATCCCAACTGATTTTGTCGGAATCATTGATATTGTCATGCAGACTAAAAGAGAGAGAACCAAAGAGTCGTCTTGGTTTGTGGCAAGAATAATGCCATTTCGTACCTATGCATCAGTTGCCATACTGTTGCAAAGGTACATAAAATTCTCCATATATATACTTTACTTTGGTTTAGCCTATATATAAAGGCTAACCCGTAAAGTGAACTGTTCCACATAAACCATACTGCCATTTGTAGAGTTGCAGCCAAAAGAGAATATGCGCATAATGCTTGTGCGTACCTTTCTCTTTTCGCTGCAATCATCCCATTTTACACCCTCATCCCCACATTTACAAAAATCGCTTCACATATATACTTTACTTCGGTTTAGCCTATATATAAGACTAACCACGTAAAGTGAACCATTCCATATAAACCAAACTGCCATTTGTAGGGTTACAGCCAAAAGAAAAAGCTGCGCATAATGCTTGTGCGTAACTTTCTCTTTTGGCTGCAATCGTTCTGGTGTACGGTTGATATTCCATCTTTACACCGACCGCCTTTCTTTTCGCTGCATACTTGGGGACTTGTAGATAATAATTGTGTTGCAAAGGTACTTCTCATGTCTTCTGCCTTGCAAGGTCTGCGCCTTGCGGTTCATCGGAAAAATCTCCACCTCGGTTGACACTGAGGTTGTATTTTACCATGAAACCTTGCATGCAGGTACATGAGACCTTTTGAGGCAACAAAATTTTATCAAATCCCCAAGTAGCTGTAGCTATAAGAGGGAAGTAACAAAACTTAAAAACAAATGATTATGGCAAACTTATGTGACACACAGTACAAAATCACAGGTGAGAAAAAAGCCGTTGCCGACCTGTGGAACACGCTTCAAGAAATGAACGTAAACGAAAAGAATATCTGGCTCGGTGATTTGGCGAACCATTACGGCATCGACTACAAGGCAAAAGGCTTTTCCGTTCGTGGTGAAATCTATTGGGCGGAATATGAAGAATATAGTGACTATGCTTTGCTGTCGTTTGACACGGAAACGGCTTGGGCTGCTTGCAACGACTTCTTCGATGCGCTGAACGAGAAGTTTGACGGAGCGTTGTCTATCAGCTATCGGGAAATTGAATGTGGCTGTGGCATTTTCTATGTTCACGACGAGGGTGAGCATTTTCCCGAAGAATGTTGCGTGAGTGCGTACGGAGAACCGTTTGAAGCAATGAATGAAGAACCTTTTGACACCGTGGCTGATGCAATAGAGGTATGGTGCGAGAAAACCTGTATCAATCGTGGCGAACGCTCTGATGAAGAAATGCTGGAATACATTGCCCAGTACGAGTACAAAGACGACAATACATTATTCTTTATCAATAAGTTTGAGTTTGAATAATATTATAGGAGGAACAAAATATGATTGATTACGATGAGTTGGACGGAATTGTAGGTTGCTATTGCACCTTAGTTTATCCGTATCGAGGACATTCAGAGGGTACAGTTGTTGCCGATTATGGGCAAGAGATTATTGTTAGGCTGAATAACGGCAAGGAATTGACCGAGTATCGGAGTGACGTACTGATTTACGAATAAAATCTAAAAGAATAGCCTGCTCACATTCTGTGGGCAGGTCTTATTATCCAAAGCAATAGCCTTTTTTATCCTAAGAGATTTGGGCAACGCTTGTCTGCGTCGCCTCTTCCTTTTATACTCATATCTGTAAATCCATTCGCCAAACGCAAAAGCGTACAAAACCGCCTTATACTTTTGGATGACATTCTTCTCTTTTTAATGCGGCTGCAGCTTATTGCAACTCCACTTTTCCACGACGCTACTTGTTTTGTGAATCATACTTGCTTGATGTGCAATGTCAATGCTTACATCTATTCATTATTGTACTTGTACGTCTCAACTGGAGTTTCCCCTTTTTCATGTCAGCACCAATGTGCTCTACGTCATGACTCATGTTGATGATAAATATCTGCAATGGTTCTCTCCATTCTTCTGGTACGGCTGCTTTGATAACTGCTTTACGCTCCATAGTGTACGTCTTCCGCAAGCCTACATTCCGTTACTTGTTGTTCATGCGCCTTTTCTGAATTTGTTCTTCCGAAGCCACTCATTTTTTCAGTGCAAATTTAGCGTGATGCTGCGATAACTGCCATTATCTTGTGAGGTCGCTTCGCTGTGACCAATAAAATAGTCGATAATCTTCCTTTTTCTCCTAACCGCCAACAGAAAACGAGTATTATAGCCGATTTTCATGGTGCTTTCCTCATGTGCCACATCTCTGCTTTGGGTTGCATGTAAAAATTAAGTTTAACTTCAAAAGCAAATTCAAAATGAAAAAGATCGAGAACAACTTCACAGTAACAGGTTTCGTAGGCAACAATGCGGAAATCCGCCAGTTCACCACTGCAAGCGTAGCTCGCTTCTCATTGGCAGTAAGCCGTCAGGAGAAAAACGGAGAGGAAACCAACCGTGTATCGGCTTTCATCAGCATGGAGGCATGGCGCAAGAACGAGCACACCGAGTCTTTTGACCAACTGACCAAGGGAACTCTTTTGACAGTTGAGGGTTACTTCAAGCCTGATGAATGGATTGATCAGCAAGGCACCAAGCACAATCGCATCGTCTTCATCGCTAACAAGTTCTATCCAGCTTTGGAAAAGGAGGAGCCTGTTGCAGAAAGCACTGAGCAGCCTACCACTAAAACAAAGAAGAAATAGTCTTCTTTCTCACCTACAGACAAGGCGGTTTCGACCGCTTTGTCTTTTCTCATGTTTGCATATTCCACTTTTATCAAATCCTTCTCCTCTTGTACATACTACGTACCGCCTTTTATAATCAGTCAGAAATATTTTGTCCCAACAATCTTGCCTTCTGTGGCATCCACAACGGATGCTACTAAAGGCAAGACCATTGCGCCAAAGGTATATGCGGAAACACACTTGCCGTAAACGTCAAGAGAGTTTCCTTAACGCATATACCGCATATTTCCAACTGTCCTATCTTTTATATGCGGATAATCCGTTAGCCTATATTCATACAACTACGTCCCACACCATAAGCGAAACCGCACATACTGTTTGTCAGAAAGGCTTATCAGCCACTCTTCAAAGGCAAGCATGCACAGATTGTGGTTATTGACAACGTGAAGCGGCATATGCCGTTTTCATGTCGCCAATAACCACAAACAGTGCATCGAGAAGCTTGCTGGCAGTAGCGCAGTTTCACACCCGCCCTTTTCTCTTTTATATTCTTCATCATCCTTTTTCTTTTTACTGTAATATACCCCTGTTATAGCCATATTGGTTTCCTGTCTGCTTTGCCACTTCGGATATTTACCGCAAAGGTACAAGTTGTCAGGCATACGTCAAATCGGGCATCTATGGATGCTTCCGAAAAATCTTCCTCTGTATGTGCCATATAGAGTGTATTTTTCTCTTCCGATTTGTCTTAATGCTTTCCAACTCCTTTGCGTGGCGGAAAAATATCCCTCGGACAAGCCGAAAGGCTCCGAAAAGAGGGAAATAAAAATTCCAAGACTATGGCAAAGGTAATAGACGAGAGTATCAAAAAACAACTTAGCAAGAGTATGTATTTCTTCTTGAAGTATTTTCCTGTAAGGGTTCGCAACGTTGGTGAGGATGCAGTGGAAGCACGCCAACTGATATGGGCTTTCAAGGATGCACGTGACAACGCTTTTGAGAAAGTGGCACAAATGACGGCTACACACCTTATCAAGATATGCGGTGAGAAGATTAAAGACATTGTGTTTGTGTGCGTCCCTGCAAGCACGCAAGATAAGAACGAGAGCCGTTACAAGGCTTTCTGCAATCGGGTAAGCGAGTTGTGCGGCATCCTTAATGGCTATGCTCATGTTTCCGTTTCGGGTGAACGCCTCGCAGTGCATGAACACAGAAAGGATAAAGAAAAAACGCTCGTCAAAACACAAGTGATTGAGTTTGACGAAGATTTTTTCAAGGGCAAGGACATTTATGTCTTTGATGATGTGGTAACGACCGGCGCAAGCTATGCACTTTTCGCCAATCAGCTGGAAACATTTGGCGGAAACGTATTGGGAGGGTTGTTCTTAGGACGTACACACTATAAATACAACAAATAACATGGAACAGACTTTTTACATAAAAGCCAATTCAGTAGCTTTTACGGGACATCGCTCAGTTCCCGAATCCAAGAAAGATAATTTGAAAAAGAAACTGAGGGGAAAGATTAGATTGCTTTATGCAATGGGTATACGAAACTACTATTGTGGTATGGCTATCGGTTTCGATATGCTTGCAGCTGAGGTGGTTTTATCGCTAAGGTCGGAATTGCCATATCTGAAGCTTATCGCTGTTGTTCCGTTCAAGGAGCAGTCAGTGAGATGGAATTATCAGGAGCAAGCAAGGTATAAGAGATTACTTTCTCAATGTGATAATGCTATCACGTTGAGCCAAGTCTACTATAACGGTTGCTTGTTAAGACGCAATGACTATATGCTTGCCCATTCATGTGGCTTGATAGCGTTCTTTGATGGCAAACCGAAAGGCGGTACATTTTACACTTACCGAAAGGCAAGGGCATTGGGAATGGATATTATAAATCTGTTTTAGTTCATAAATTCATCTATGGAAGGTTCTTCGTCGTGAGATGCGGAGCCTTTTTTCTTTTCATCTTCATGATGACGCTTACATAGTCCACGTATACGTGGACATCCACACTTCTAACACAATAACCAGGGCATTGGTTGTTGTCTTGCTTTTTTCAGCGGTCTCGTCTGTAGTCAGATGCCTTGAAACCGCCCCACAATGCACGAAGGACGATTTTGAGGACGTAAAAGACAATAAAAAAGATAAGTAAATCTTTCATAAGATGAATTTTTATTAGTTATTTAAAACGTAATATGTTATACAAAGGTACGATTATTTATTGAGAAAGATGAATTTTATACGTTAATATTCAATAAGTTAAGCTTGATTTATGCAGTCGTCAAAACCTACCATAAGCCAAATCAGGCAATTCGGTCTTTACCAAATCGTATGACTCTTTTATCCATTCTTCAATCATGTCGTTAGGAAAAGTCCCCTCAATAAAAATGTCATTCCAATGTTTCTCGCATATGTGGTATGCTGGAGAAATTGCATTGTATCGTTCACGCAGCTCTTTACCACGCTCAGGCAACAACTTAACAGTAATGGAAGGGATAGGAGCTTTTAACCATACATACAGGTATATGTTTCCTTCCATATGGAAAACCAGCAAATTTTCTCCACATGGCATTGCTTTCTCTGTGTTTGGTAATGACTGACAGTAATCTTGTATCTCTTGAATGCTCATTGTTGTTTTTATTCTTTTGTATTATCGTCCTTGGGCTTCCTTTTTCCAAGAGGACCGCTGAAGTTACCACGATTGAGCTTCACCCCATACTTGTTGAGTATGCGGAATATTGAGCTTCTGCTCTTAAAGCCGCATACCGAATATATGTCATCAAGCGTATGTCCATTGTTGTACATACTTACAATCATATTCTCACGTTCCGCTTTCTCCTTTGCGGTAAGCGTTTTGAACTTTGTGGGTTTCATATGTTGCTGCAAATACTGTACATGGGCTTCGGCACGACGCAAAACCATAACTTCTTCAGGTAATGCTCCAAACATCTGTAATATTTGCATCGTACTTGTTTGTGGAAAGAGTTTATCCGCTGTATCAATCTGGTCTCTTATCGAAATTAAACGAATAACCTTGACACGGCAATACTCGAACAAAGTGGATAGTTCACGTAGCCCTTGTACTGCATTGCTGAACTTAGAGACAACCAACTCGTCACCTCTATCCAGATTTGCCAACAGCTGCTTCCATTGCGGGCGCAGCTTTTCTTGTGCCGCTTCTTCCTCGACAATCTGTACACATCCATAATCAGACATCCAAGCCTTTACTTCGGCTAAGCTATCATCATGCGATGTACAATATATGTAACCTACTTTTGCCATTCTTTTCTATTAGTTTTGGAAAACAAATGCAAAGGTACTTGTTTTCTCCGTACTTCAATCATACTTGCAATTAAATTATCAAAATCGCACTTATATCTCCCGATTTTCCTTCACTTGTTTTCAACGTAAATAATACTTTCAAGTATGATATAGAAATATGCTTAAAGTTTAGTGAAAATGACTTGAAATACAACTATGTATGCTTATCTTTGCAGCGTTTAATTCCAATTTACAAGAAAAAATAAAGCATCATGCAAATGAATATACACCACTTTCAAGTACGAAAAGGAACAAGTCATACAGCTCATAAGCCAAGTATGAAATCTGTTTATTTCAACTTTTCTAAACGCATCACAGCAGCATCTGCCGTTTTTGCAATCATACTTGTGTGTACATCATGTGGTAGCAGCAACAAATCACAATCGTACAAGACAAGCCAAGAGGCTGTCAACGCCTATAGTTCCTATCTGTCAGAAGTTAAAAACAAAAAGGACCTGACTTCCGACAAACTATTTGTGGAAGTAGAAAAATGGCGAGTAATACGCGACTCTGTTGTTGCATGTCTACGCAAAGACACCACGTCAACCTTACACCAGGACTGGCATCAGACCTATCAGGTGATTCACGATTCGTTACGGAAGGAGTTCTGCCGCGTCGTATTAACCAAACCACGCACATATAATGATGTGCTTCAGCTGAAAGAGGTTGCTTCATCTTATATGCAGGACGAGGACTTGAAACAAGCAAGAATTGAGGCGCAGCCATTCTTCGATTCATTGAACGCAACCCCAGTTTACGGCAGCACTATGGTAAATCTGATGAATCGTTACCGCAACTTCTTGGTTCATGTGCAATCAAAAGGTATTCACAGCAAGAATGATCTTTTGGACTTTATCAAAGAGGAGGATCGGCTTTTCCGTTCTGTACTATCGCATCTCAGTGAAAGTGGCAAACATAATATGCAGGACATCATTCAAGAAACCGACAGATGCTGTCTGCAAGTCTTCCGCTCAGCCAACCAAAAGGAGTTGTCGCACCGTGATGCTTTAGTATACATGGCTATGCGAACAAACCGCCGTCTTATATTGAACGCAGCCCAGTGTGTTGGCGATACAAAAGCTGGCAAGGTAAAGAACGAGAGAATTGCCCAGGCTTATCTTTGGATGTTGGTGCAGCCTTACACTTCCATTGACGGTTTGAGTTTTGCCATATTGTCGGATAAGGACAAGAAACTCATTTACAAAGTAGCAGATGAAACACCTGCTACTATCGACAAACTGGGCAAGATTCTACGAATGGACAAAGAACGCACGAAGGAACTTCCTGCACTCTTCATGAAAATAATCGTCACAACTTTCTAAAATTGATAATATGCTTAGACATTTCTACAATGAATTCATGGCATTTGTCCCGTTGCAACTTCCTCAGTTACTCAATGTGGCGACAATGGAACAACCGCAGTTCTACAATGACTACGTGTTACTTACATTCCCATTGTCAACGCCGATCGATTTGGAGGAGGTTATGGATATACTGGAGGATGACATGGAGCTGATCATGTTGTATCATCATATTCCGTCACAACACACCAAGTTTGGACAAGCCTCATGTGCTTATTCCAATCCTTCTTTCGGACAGATGTTCAAAGTAAATGTGATGACTGACGGTAATGAAATGGTGAATGCCGTCAAGGTTACTATCTATGACTCACTTGAAAAAATGTGTGCGGATGTCAATCTTGATATGCGTTTACATTCCAAAAGCGGACTCTTTCGTTACAAAAGAAATGACAGTGAGGTACTGATGGACTTTTTATGAGAAGTGATATTTACTGCCGTATAGTCTTTCTGATAGACGAGCACCATACTTGGATTAAGGTGGACAATGCCAATCAATATGATGTGTGTGCCGTCAAACTTGCAGAACGTCGGGTGCCATGTGTATGTCGCACATTAGCATTACGTTCGCTTTTCCGTTATGGTCAATACCCCAAAGGTTCCATCTGGCAAATACCTGAGAGGGAACTTGACCTGGCATTGAACAAACTTCGAAAGAACAATAAAGGTTTTGCCAAACGGCTAAAGCAAGGAGCTGAACATATCAGTTATAGTGATGTCAATGCTCTTGTACAATCAGCTACTTACGGCATCATCAATCTTGAACTCTCCGATTATTGACATAGCGACTATTCAAACAATCAATTATGACATGGATTTTTCTTCAATTGGTTTTCCCGTTACTGCTTCTCTTTGTACCAATCGTGTTGTACAAAAGCAGTAACAACTATATGACAAAGTTTTATATAGCCATGCTCCGCAATAAAGCTGCACGTAGACTGTACTTACAGACATTGCTCATTGTACTGCTGTTGTTCCACTATATTTATGTCAGTGGACATTTCGGTGAATTTGGAGTATTGTTCTCCACCATTCTCTGTGGCATACTCTTCTCACATAAACGTGCGGAGCGTTGGCTGCACTTGATGAAAGCACATCGGCAACTCTATTTCAGAATGGCGGTGCTATCAATGGCTATGGTAGCCATACCGCATCTGTATACAATGGCTGTAACTGTTGCGTTTCTTCTTTTGGCTGCTACATTTTATCCGTCTGCTTCCATCTTGTACGAATGGAACGACAAGGAAAAACAGGAGAAATGGAGAGCCGACTCTCGTGCACTTGCCGAACATTATTTTTAACTCATCACTCTTTTGTGCCAGAAGATGTGGATAATGGCACTACTAATCAATCCACAGCATTATTCAATAATACAGATAAAACAACATGAAGCATAACAAAGAAAAACCTACGACCGTATCGGTAGACATCGGCTTATTTATATATCTTCAGGAAAGGGTATGTGAACGTAAAACAAAGACGGAAGCCTATTGCAATTTGTTGAAAAAGGCATCTGAGAATTTCGTATCTCCCATTTTGAAGAACCGTAATCAAGAACTCAACATAAACCAATGTCATGTGACCATAACAGACCTGTCTGTGGAATGGCATTGGCATCGCTCCACTGTACGCTCGTTTCTGGAGACATTAGAGGAATATGGTCAGATTGAAATCATCAGGCTTCCCAAAAGTTTTCTCATAACAATGCCTGTCGGTATCAACGGCAATGCCAATGCAACCGACACTGAAGACTTTGTGCTTACCAATAAGCTGCAAACAGTTCTGTCTAATTGGGAATCGGACAACATGTCAACTTTGGAGGCTGGAGAGAAATGCATGAACCTTCTCAAAGAGGACATCAAGCATTTCACCGAAGTTTATCAGGCACAACAGACGGATGCAACCGGCAATCTTCAGCAAGCTAAAGAAGCCCATTTTAAGATTGCAAAGCAGCAGTATCTGGAAAGTATGGCTATTGCGGCATACCGCAAAGTCATCCGTCGTTCAGCGAACAGTTCAACAGATGCAATGGTTCAGTTCTACGACAATGACCTTGACGGTGACTCTTCTGCTCTTTTAGAGGCATCGCAAGTACTTGCTGAGCTGCTGATATACGGTATGTCTTCGTCGTTGACGAATGAAACATCGCAAACCAAGGCGCAGTTCCGCAACCTGCTTGACGCATATCGTTCTCTTTTAGCCCAATCCGTTGGACATGCAGACCATCTATAGTTTGCATAACCCGTTATAGTACGTTACCGTCTTGCTGTTATACCATTCCAACACTCTTATACCACACCGGGCTTGCCCTGTGTCCAAATAGAGGGAAGTAGAGGTAGCCTAATACCCCATGCATCTGTCGATGATGGGAGGGGTGTCCTCTTAACGGCAAGCCGGGACAAAATACATGTACAAACAAAAAATATAAAAGATATGGCGAATAATGCGAAACAGGTTATGGACATCCGTGTTTCCAAGGGTATAACAGTAGCACAGAGCAATGAGCATCTGCGCAACTGGACGGAGAACGGGTGGAACCATGCTACACAGACGGGTAATTACGACCCGACTCGTGAACATCTTAATTTTGAAATTGTCAAGGGTGGCTTGGTAGCTCCAATCAACAAGGCGAAGAGCATTCCAGGACGTATGGCTGAGAACTTACGTGAAAGAGGCATCAAAGATCCGAATGATGGACTTTTGGAGCCCAAATACCGAACTGTCGTGAATTGCATTTTCGGTGGTTCAAGAGAACGTATGCACGAACTTGCGTATGGTACGCAAAAGGTAAACTTCGAGCATGGAGCAGACAATAGTCACATTCAACGATGTGAGGACATAGAGAAATGGGCAAAGGATGTTTATTCCTTTGTCTGCGAAAAATATGGAGAAGAGAATATCGCTGCATTTATTGTACACTGCGATGAACTGAACCCTCATATACATTGCACTCTTTTGCCGATTAAGGATGGACGTTTTGCGTTCAAGAAGCTCTTTGCAGGAAAGGACAAATATGAATACAGTGCCAAGATGAAGCAACTGCATAGCGACTTTGCAGAGGTTAACGCAAAGTGGGGAATGTCCAGAGGAACTTCTGTTGCAGAAACTGGTGCTCGCCATAGAAGCACGGAGGAATACCGTCGGAATCTGTCTGAGCAATGTACAACTATAGAGCAGCAGATAGTGCAACACAAGAAAGCTCTTTCAGACCTCAATAAGGAGATTGACATTGCACGGCGAAGAGTTAAAGGACTCTCTTCTATGGTGGAAAATCTACTTAGGGAGAAGGCTGAAAAGGAGGCACAGCTTGCTAACTTGCAGCAACAGATTCTTGAAGGAAAAGCAAATCCTGAAGCATTGAAAGAAGCAGTTGCTAAACTTGAAGACGAATTGACCATTGTACAAAACAAATTGGCAGACAAGCAAGAGAAACTGCTGATGGCTCACCAACAGCTTGAGGAACTGAAAAGTGATATGACCGACATTCAGCAACGTACAGACGATTTGAAATCGGAGGCGCAGGAATATGCCCGTGATGTTCATTCCAAAGTGGACAGTCTGTTGAAAGATGCATTGCTTGAAAATCTTGTAAACGAACAACAGCACAGATTGGCAATGCTCAACGAGGTCGATCTGAAAATGTTTGATGGTTCTCTTCTTCAAGACCTTGCAGAGCGAGGAACGGAAATCATGCATTGCGCTACACTTTTGTTCCTCGGTATGGTGGATAATGCCACAACTTTTGCCGAAGGAAATGGTGGTGGCGGTAGTGGTAATGATATGAAATGGGGACGTGATGATGACGAGGATAACCGGGCTTGGGCAAGGCGTTGCATGATGATGGCATGCAAAATGATGCGTCCATCAATCGGCAAGAAGCCTAAACGCTAATCGGCATGGTTTCCATTTCACTCCTTTTCTAATGACTAAATCAAATAAAAACATGAGAAAGAAATTTATACTTATGCTTGCAGTGGCGTGTACACTGCAGATGAAAGCAGGTGTGCTATCCACTTGCATTGATTCCACCAAAATAGAAACGAAGTATTGTACGAAGAGCTTGCCTTTGGGAAGTCCGTCAAATGAAGATGCCGTTGCTATTGGTTCTTTATGGTCAGACAATTGGTTTGTTGGTGTTTCTGGAGGAGCTAATGCTTTCATCGGCAAACCATTAGGTTGTGAGGATTTGTTCGGACGTATCAAGCCGACATTCGGATTGACATTCGGCAAATGGATTACGCCATCTGTCGGTGGTCGCTTATATTACCAAGGTGTGCAGTTCAAAGACTGTAATCTTGCCGTTCAAGACTATCAGCATCTTCACGCTGATTTTATGTGGAATGTGCTTGGAAACAGATACGGCAAACAGGATGATGTCCGTTTGGGTATCGTTCCGTTTGTTGGTGTCGGTTTGCTCCACAATAAGAGTAATGGACAAAAGCCTTTTGCACTCTCTTACGGCATTCAAGGTCAGTATCGTCTAACGAAACGACTATCAGCTACTTTGGAGATTGGCAATACGACCACCTTTCAGGAGTTTGACGGCTATGGAAAAGTCGGCAGATTTGGTGACCATCTGATGTCTTTGACAGCAGGATTGTCCTTCAATATTGGTAAAGTTGGATGGAAGCGTATCGGCAAATCTGCTCACACGGATGCCGAATATACCTATTCTAATCATTGCCCAACTGTCAATAGCAATGTTGGTGACCACTACACTCGCAATGACTACAGCGGTTTGAATTCACTCCGTGCAAGATTAAACAACAAACGTTGGGACGGTAACACGCCTGTCCAAAATGATAGCACTTCCTTGTTCGATAGGAATGAACACGAAACATCTGGTTATTTTTCTGAAATGCAAAATGGTGATGTTTGCATTGGTGCACCCGTGTACTTCTTTTTCGAGCTTGGCACAACGCAGCTTGTCACTCCGTTGCAGTTACTGAACTTGGACGAGATTGCACACGTTGCTAACGAACATTGCTTAAGAGTAAAGGTTGTCGGAGCTGCTGATAGTGCCACTGGTTCGGCAGAGATAAACAAGAATCTTGGCACTTCCAGAGCAAAATTCATTGCCAAGGAATTGAATAAGAGAGGGGTGACGTCTGATTGTATCACTCTTATAAACGAAGGTGGAATATCCGATTATACTCCCAACGAGGCAAATAGGCAAACGAAAGTGATGCTCTATCATAGATAGGCTTTTATAAATTCATACGACAAAACAATCAATTGTAAGAACAGCCGGCTCGTGATGAGTCGGCTGTTACCATATAGGGTCGTTCCATTTTATATTTCACTTCGCATAAACCGTTCTGCCATTTCTTTTCTTCTTTGAAGCATTTCGTCAAATTCATTGCCAAGTGTATTCAAAATGTCTTCCGCAAGAATGTGCATTTGAGTGGAATAGACATCAGGAAGCCCATTGTACTCCTTATAATTGGCTTTACTGTTCGCAATGGCGATACGAATATCTGCAAATGCGTTAATAGGATTGATGCCTCCTGGCACCAAGGCATCCAACTTTTTCTTCAGCCATTGACTTCTTTCACTCAGAGGCTTTTTCAATCCTTCATCCAAATATCCTTTCGGCGTATCGAATTTATGGTAAAACAGCCATACTTCAATTGAAGGATTGCTTACTATCCACGTTGCCTGTTGTATCTCATCGCCCTTATCAAACATTGTTCGTATATCAACCTCAAACTCGTCCATGTCTTGAACAAGGTACAATGTATCGTCAGCATCGATACTGAAACTGTCTGTCTCTGTTACAAACCTTTTGTTGAAAAGATATTCCTTTGCAAGCTCGAACATTTGGCTTGGCACAAGACCTTGTCCTTTCTTGGAAACAAAGGCGATTTTCAATCTTCTAATATGGCGGTCTTTCATCAGCATTTTGAAATAATCCTTCTCCCGCTTGTCACCACCCGAAATGATGAAAACGATTTTAGTCTCTATGGTCGCCTCACCTTTCAAGTAGTCAGAAGACATCTTGCCGACGGACAATGATTTGTCTTTTTCTGAAACAGCTGCTTTTTCCGTTTTATCGGAATGCGCCTCCATATCCTTGACAGCTACAGTCTTGGAATATCGCAATTTGTTCAAATCCATATCTCATGCGATTATAATGTTCCAATAAATGGTATGGCTCCAAACCTTCCGTCAAGATAGCCGTTCTCTATAGATATTGTCTTATGTATCTTGAAATCATTAAGTGAATACATTTTGGTGCATCCTTTAACTTTTTCTACGAACCACACTTCATCGGGCCTCAGAAGCTCTTGCTGATTGAGCAATGCAGTTTCATGGGTTGTATAAATCAACTGCCCATTAGACTTCGACTCTCCGAAGAATTTTACCAGATTCTTTATAAGCATCGGGTGAATACCATTGTCTATCTCGTCAATCAATACCGTTTTTCCCTTATTGATTGCAAAATAAATGGCAGGAATCAGCGTCAGCAGTCGCAAGGTTCCAGTTGATTGTGACATTACATCCATATCACAAAGGGATCCGTTTCTGCCTATCTGTTGGAATACAAATTCCCGAACAAGGCGTTTACCATCTTCTTCCGTTACTGTAAGCATAGGTATGTCATCTATCATTTTTGACAGAGACAAGCCTTTGTTGGTCATTATATCAGCGACCTTTCCTTCTTCCTGACTGACATTCTTCAGCCACTGGTCAAAGCTTTCATCCTTTATATAAAGGCTCTGTATGCCTAATCCCACTTTCGTGAATATTTCTCCGACAAAATTCATCATGTCGGCATTCTCCTTGAAATGTTCTATCAACCAAGGTATGTCCCTGCTAATCTCTATCACTTCAAGTTTTTCCAAAAACCACAGGAAAGCATTCCGCATATGCTCGTCCTCTACCAGATGCAGCACACCGTTTATTGCAAGTACAGATCCAAACGGATTCTCGGCAATTTGTCTTTCAAGGATTTTCTTGATGCTTTCTACAACTTTGGCTTTCTTGAAGACAACGCTTTCTCTGTCTCTCTGAAAAACGACATGGTTGCTCTTGCCTAATCCGGAAAGCAACAGACTCTCTGACTTTACGCCATTGATATCTATCTCTATGCAATAGATGTAGGCTTGCGAATTGTTTTCAAATTCAACGACCATCGTGATAGGCTTGCTCTCATCTTCCACAGGCAATTTGAATCTGTTGTTAAGATACCAATTGCGCATTTTCTGTGCGTCCTTACCTGTACTCATCGTAGTCGTAAATTCTTTGATGAACTGAATACCTTTTATAAGATTGGACTTTCCTGCGCCATTGGCACCGTATATAGCCGTACTTTTCAACACAGGTGTAGCACCCTCACCATATACATGATTAGGGAATGTTTCCCTTTTAGGATTGGGAAACAAATCAAAAGCCGTTTCTTCTGCAAACGACTTGTAATTGTCTATTATAACCCTGTATAACATAACTTTCCATTTTTATTTTGTACAAAATTACTATGTTTTTATGAGAATACACTATGTTTGGCGTGAAAAGTTCACGTCAAACCCTAAAATTCTACCTTTTTATGCCTGTTATATGAACTTTTATCCATATTAGCCTTGCATGTCGCTCTATTTTTCTTTGCAAATTTACTGCGTCCAGTCAAGCGTCAAGTACCGCTATGCTAATGTGCGGTTGATTTAACGACAACCTTCCCAAATCGAAGATATTGGGTATTCCATTAAATCTTTCGCCATTTACTTGCCTTTTTTCCTTTGTTCACGCCGTTCTGTATTGCACGAAAAATCTATCCCGACAAGCAAAGCTGATAAAGGCTTTAAAAAATAAGGGAAGAAAAAGATACTGATGTTTAATGTAATAAATAGATTGATACAATGAAAGCTACTGAACATTTCAAACAGACAATCAAGGCGTATTTGGACGAGAGAGCCAAAAACGATGAACTCTTTGCCGTGTCGTATGCCAAAGAGAACAAAAACCTGGATGACTGTGTGACTTTTATCCTAAACCAAGTAAAAAGAAGCAAATGTATGGGACTTACCGACGAGGAGGTGTATTCTCTTGCCGTACATTTCTTTGATGAAGATGACATCGAAATCGGCAACCCCATTGCCTGCAATGTGATTGTAAACCATACCGTTGAACTCACAGAAGAAGAAAAGGCACAGGCAAGGCAAGAGGCGTTGAAAGAATATCAAGCCGAGCAACTGCGCAAGATGCAGAAACGTGCCAACAAGCCGAAGACGCCCAAAGCACAAGCCGAAATAACAACTCCCTCACTATTTGACTTTTAAGCGTATGAAACCGAAAACAAAATTAGAATACAAGGTCGTGGCTGCCAATGGGCAGTTACAGCCTATCGGACAAGAACCTGTGGATTGGGCTTTCAAACATTGCGTAGGACACATGGCTTTCCGTACTCCAAGCGGAATGACTACTTGTATGGACTGCGGTCACCAATGGCGGAACGATACTAATAATAAACATTGCCGTTGCCCTCATTGTCATACAACATTGGAAATCAAGGATACACTCAGAAGAAATTACAAAGAAAAGATATATTTCTCCGTGATTGACATACAAGATGACCTGCAGTTGCAGCGTGTCTTTCGGTTTGATGTGACATTTCACAAGAAAAAGAAGCCTACGCAATCACTTATGGAAGTGGCAAGAGTATGGATTGATGAAAACGGCAATACAGCAGTGACAGGTCTAAGGCGCACAATGGGATGCTATATGGACAGTTTCGCTTGGAACAGCGAACTTGAACTACGGCAAAACAAGGAAGCGTATCTTTATATCGCTGATTGCTATACCTACCCCAAGTGCAAGGTAATTCCAAAATTAATCCGTAACGGACTAAAAAAATCATTTTTTGACATTGCCCCTCAAAGACTGATGTCAGCCTTGCTGTCGGATAGCAGAATTGAGACCTTGTTGAAAGTGAATGATATAACAGCATTGCGTCATTTCGTTATGCATAAGGATGATTTGAATTTCTGTTGGGCATCATACAAAATCGTATTACGCAATGGCTACCATATAACAGATATTCAAATGTGGGTGGACTATATCCGTATGTTGGCGAGAAACGGAAATGACATTCATAACGCACATTATGTATGTCCTACAAATCTTAAAAAGGAGCATGACAAGGTACGTGCGAGGCTCAATGCCATTAAAGAGCGAGAAGAAAGAGAACGGCAACGAATAGTAGCAATGGCTGACGAGACGGCATTTGAGGAAATGAAGCGCAAGTTCTTTGGCTTGTCCTTTACAGACGGTATTATTGTCGTGAGTGTATTGGATAGCGTGGATGCCTATTACCAAGAGGGGAATGCCTTGCATCATTGCGTAGGACAATGCAAATACTACAAGAAGCCCAACTCGCTTGTCTTGTCCGCCCGAATTGACGGAGAACGTATTGAGACAGTGGAATTGAGCCTTGAAACATTCAAAGTGTTACAGTCTCGTGGCATTTGCAATGGCAATTCTCCTTATCACGATGCCATTATCAATCTTGTACAGAAGAATGTCGGACTGGTCATGGAGAGAATGACTGCATAATAAATTCGTGTTGCAAGCTGACCTCATTAAGGTTGGCTTGCAATACCAAATTAAAACCAATAGCAATGACAACAGAACAGTACATAAACCGTTTATGCCGTAATATCAAGGCAGAACGCTTTGCTTGGGATAAATATCTTATTCCGCAGAACTATTTCGGGAAGGAATTGTGTGTGACACCCTTACACGCCTCCTATGGGCAAATCGGCTACACGATACATTTTCCATATTCACGAGAACCGATGCCCGAATTGGAATACGATTGGGAATTGGACGATTTGACCATTGACGAAATGGATTGGAAAGAATGGCTGTCACAACCCGAATAATCGCAAAATCCAAGATGCAGTACGAACTAATCTGCATCTTGGATTTCATCTTATACTTTATTCTGGAAATGAGTCTGCTTTCTTCTTGCGACCACGTTTCTTGGGCATTTCGACATCTTTTTCTCTAAAGCATTAGCCTTTTGTAATTCCAGTGTAGATTTCTTCCGTAAATCTCCATGTATACAGATATAGGTCTGTGCAATATTCTTCGTCCCACTCTTTATACTTCTCCAGGGTCTATTTTTATCGACAGCCACATAATACGTTTTCTTGTCCATTTTTATAATCATTATACCTTTTATATATAGGCGAATGATTATCAGACACATTCCGCATCACTTGTCCGCACTCATTTTTCTATGCAAAGTTACTGCATTGAGTGAACGTCAAGCATCGCCTTTGGGCTAAGCACTTCGGAATGGAACGGCAGCCTTCCCAAATCAAAGATATTGGGTATTCCGTTCAATTCCTTGTCATTTGCTTGCCTTATCACTCTTGTCATGCAGTTTAGAAATGCACGAAAAATCAAGTTCCCGACAAGCGAAGCTGATAAGGCTTCAATCAAAGGGAAGAAAATAAAATTCAATTCAAATGGATATGAAAGTAAAAAGATTGACAAAAGAACAAGGCAAGCGGTTTGACATCTGCCGTTTCCCTAAATTCCACAAAACAGGCAGTGTGAAATGCATGAAAAGTCTTTATTATGGCAAGAACGCATTGTTGGTACGTTGTGGTGATTATGTCTACAACGTGACAAGCGAACCGAATATTTATGAACAAGCAAAATAGTATTGATATGACGAACAAACTGATTACGCCTCAGTTTATGGAGGCAATAAAAAACTTTCCTCTTTACTCTCAAGAGGAAAAAGGCAAAGACGCTATTTGTGTGGCTGTATTTACTATAGGACACATCAGATGGTTTGTTCTTGAAGGACAGACTGAAGGAAATGACTTTATGTTATTCACTATTGTATGCGGATTGTGCGAAACGGAATACGGCTATGTATCAGCAAACGAATTGGAGAAAATAGAGATTGATGGCTCCAAGTATGGGATTAATGACAAGTTCCATGTATGTCAGGTAAAAGGTTTTACACCAACCAAACTGAAGAACATACAAGACAATGAATTGCGTAGCTTTCTTCATCGCCTTTACTCAAAGCCCCAAAGAGCTAATTTGTTACATCTGCCGTAGGCTGCCCAAATAGTCTACGGCACAAAAACTATCACAATATGGAAAAGATACAAGACATGGTTATCAGTGTAGCCGAAAAAGAAGGTTGGGCTGTCACTATCGAGGAGCAGAATGAATTACGCATCACTTTCAATTTTGCAAAGTTCACGCCCCAAGGACAGGATTTCTCTTTCTCTGCCAACACTTTTGACAATGACCGCAATGTGCTTTTGAAAAACATCTTTGAATATTACCAGGACTACGACCCCGACTATGAAGCATATCTATGGATTGGTCCGAACGGACACGGACAGAATGGTGCGCCATACCACATTGCGGACATTGTGGAGGATATGAAAGCTGCCGAAGATATGGTGTTTCAGTTGCACACGGCACTCAGTAACGCTTTCAACGCTTAGACCAAACAAAAGCCAGCCGTAAGGAGAGGACAATAACTTCTCCCTATGGCTGACTTCTCTTATCTGTGGAACGTAGCCTTTGCCACATTCTCTTCTTCCGCGTTTTCCTCTTGTAACTGATAGTCAGGCAACTCACAAAGCGTGTTATACACGTCCTCGATATTGTCTGCAAGTGACAAGTTGTGGTCGTAGCTGAGAATATGCTGCACTGCCAACCCGGCATTGGTTACAGTTCCGACCTCAAAACTGTCGTGCTCACGGTCGTATTGCAGATGCAGCACATCGCCATTTGGCATTTCAAAGACTGGAGCTTTGCGCTTAGACAAATCAGAAAAGTCTTCTGCAATCATCGACTTTGCCACCTCTTCTACATCCTTTGATGCCTCAGAAGGCAATCCGTATCGAGTAATACTGTCACGAACATCTTCCTCTGTCACCTTGCGCATCACCTCATAGGTGCCGCCAACACTACCATTATATACCACAGCGTAATGGGTATCGTCTACCAATACATCGTCACCATGGTTCTGCACGGCACTCTTATACGTGTGTTCCAAATCAATGGCATCGCCTTGGTCATATTCCTTTGCCTCTTGCAGCAGACGGTCATAGTCACCTATGTCTTTCAAACTATCCAATACACTTGTGTCATCGGTACTCTGCAGATAGGCAACAGAAGCGTAATAGGGTGCAACAGTTTTATTATCTGCAACTTTCTGGTCTGCTTCTTTTACGACATCCTCCGTTTGTGCTTCTTCCAGTTCGAGCGACATCTTATCAATATGTTGATTGATGATTGATGTCGCTTTCTTCACATCAAGCAGCGTGGTCTTGATGAATTGTGGTGACTCCTTCAGACTCTGCAACCATGATTTCAAATAAGCCGCACTGTCTTCTTTGATATGCTTTGCCATGCCATATCGTTGGGCGACAAGGGCACTGCCCAATTCCGCTACCAATTCCTCACGTGCATACTCAGATGAACCGAATGTTGTATGTTTGAAACGGTCGAGTACTGTCTCATGTCCAGTCGAGTGTGCCATCTCATGAAACAAGGTTCCATAGAACGATTCTCCATCCACAAACTGTTGCTTCTCTGGCACTACAATCATATTCTTGCTAATTGAGAAATATGCATTGTTTCCATATTGTGGCTTGATGGGACAGATCCAGCGGTTGTCCTTAATCATTGCATCGATAGGAGCGAATGAGAATTGTTCACCTTGTTCCTGCGCCGGTTTTACATACTCTGTTTCCAACTTTGCCCACATCTCGGGACGAGCTTCCTGCAAGTTGGTCTGCTGTACATTGAAAACTCTATAGACTTGTAGTTTCGGATATACATTGTACTGCTTCCGCATTTCTTCCGACAGTTGACGGTAGTCATCATATTTGATGCGTTCCTTGGTGTCCTTGTCCACGCAGGTAAAGGTGGTTATAAAAACAGGGAACGATCTCTCACCCTTCAACACAGACACACGTGGCAATGCCTCTCCGTTGGCATCCTTCTTCTCCGTATTGTTCAACCGCTGCACACAGTCGAATGTACAGAAACGGGGTATTTGCCAGCCTTGTTTCTCGCACTGAAGGAGCAACATAAGAGCGTTCATACCGTTATAATCTCTACCATTAAGGTTCTTCGGCCATTGCAGTGTACCATCTGTAAACCAAGGCTTTTTCCAGTCTTTGTCAATGCTTTGGATTTTTTCTATCATCATCTCAGCAAATAGGTCCAAAGCTTTTTCCTCACTGCTCGGACCATCACTGGTTGGTTTATTGTATCTTGCCATAAACGTCAAGCATTAGGGTTATACGGCTGTGGTACGTATTCCGCCAATTCGTCCACTTTACATGAGAATGTGAGTCGGTCGTTATAGAGTGACAACTCCAGTTCGCCCTTAGCCATTATTCGGCATCCTGGTACTAACCACGCCTCACGCTCCTTGTTGAAACGGACAAGTCGTACCCAGATATATTCAAAACCGTTTTCTGCTTTAGTAGCTGAATAAGCTGAAAACATTTGGTACGGCTCACCCTTCTTGCTCTTTTTCTCGTCGATGGTTTTACCTATCTTTCCACGGAACTCCAACTGTCCTACAATGCTGTCTGCCTTTACAGTTGTATCGGTATTGACAGCTGTTGCATTCATGTTGTAATACATGTTCTCACCATGTTTCCTGGGGATAAGCACACCGACTGCTTCTATGCGCTGTCCCGTCACAATATTGCCTACTTCCGTCAGTGTTCCATCCTTCAATACGCTAACTTCAATTGTTTTATTGTTCCCGTTCTTGGCAGGGATGACCACTGCAACACTAAATGTTACGAACGGCTTCCCTTCTTTATTCGTGCGACATGTGGCAACTTTGCTCACCACACCGCAAATAGTTACATTACATTTCATCATAGTCTTATACTTTTTTAAAAGTTATCTCAATCATCACACTTCATTTATCTGTGCATGCTTTCGTTGCGTCCCTGCTGTTCCTGCATTCCTTGCTCAAAATTTTGCGAAGCCTGCTGACTGATGACAATGCTGTTTACCATTCCTGCTACTCGCAACAGTTTGGTCTCTTCGCTCAATCCTTGGTCGTTCAAGGTGGCGGACAGTCTGCTCAATTCTGCTGATGTCAGTTCACGGCTTACTTTGACATTGCCATTGTCTGCCGTCAGTATCGCACGACCATTGTCACCAATACTCAGACTGCACGTTTTCATGCCTGATACCAGTGAAGTCAAATCTACAGACCGTTCACTGACAGATTGACTGATAGCTGCCTTCTGTTCCTCGGCTTCTTTGTTATCTATTTTCACAGCCAAGATCATCAACGATGAGAAAGCTGTCATTGCCATTTCCAAGATAGGGTCACTGCCAACTGGTAATCCTACACCGCTATCTTCAGACGATAGCAACTTCTTCATCCATGCATCGGGTGACATACTTTCTGTATTGCTTGGCACATCGGTTTTGTATTTTGCCAACAGGTCATTGCCATTATACAAGGCTTGCTGTTTGATGTTGCCTTTTTGTGCGATTTCTGCCAGATAACAGGACGGATCCACGTCCCGACTTGTCCCGTCTGCTGCAATTGTTTTTACTCCAAAATGCAGATGCTCTCCTGTGGTTCTTGTTCCAGTATTGCCTGTTACACCTATCTTTTGTCCAGCTGATACGGTATCGCCCACTTTTACATTTACCTCCGACAAATGCATATAGGTAGTTTGCACCTTGCTGCCGTCCTCACGATTGTATTCCACCGTGATACTTTTTCCTCCTGCTGTATTCACATTCTGGTTGACGGCTACCACCTTACCGTCATTCTCGGTTGCTAATACGGCATCATGCTTACAACGGATGTCTATGCCTTTATGCATTTGCTGCTTGCTCTTGTCCATCGGATCTTGACGCATACCGAACGGAGAAGTGATGAATAGATAGGTTTCACGGAACAAAGGGAATGAATACTTGCCATTTGGTCGTTTGTCTTGTACACGTTCTTCGCTTGTTGCTTGTCTTGGATTGTTCTCCACTCCGAATGACTTCCCTTGCGTCTTCATCTCGCTCATCACTTGCTGGTCATACTTCTGTAGCCCATTCCGCTCGATGATGTCCTGCAAATGTGCCGCATATCCCATACCTGATGCGTACCCGGCTTTGGCTATCCCTTTAGTCCAACCCTTATAGTCATCTGGTGACAGCTGAAAGCACTTGGCATAACGCTGATTATTAGCGAGGAACTTGGAATGATGCTCGTAGCTGTCTGCCACAGAACTGTATTTGCAAAACTTTTCATTTGGTTTATCATCCGTATATACCAGATATTCACCTCCGTTCTTCAACCACGAAGCTGTTGCTTTGATGCCAAAGTGATTATTCCCTAATCGAGACAGTTCACTCTCTCCATTACTGCTTTCCAGCATGCCTTGCGCTAAGGTAACGGAGGCAGGAATGCCATAACGCTTCATCTGCTCCATAGCCGCCTCTGCATATTTGTCGGCGTATGATTGGTTCTTGCTCATTGTTCTTACTACTTTTTGTTATCCTTTTACTGTACATGAACCTACCGCTTCATTCCTCTCGATGGTTCTACCAACTCTTTCACTTCCTCCTGCTTGTGCCGTTTGGGCTCTTCCAACATATCGCAGATGGCTACTCGTTGTCCTTCCCGTATCAGTTTGGGCAGGTAGGTGTCAAGGGCATGGTATGGAAATCCTGCCATTTCTTTGATATTGCCGCTTGCTCGTTTGGTCAGCGTAATTCCTAATATCTCAGACCCTTTGCGTGCATCTTGATTGTACATCTCATAGAAATCACCAATACGAAACAACAATAATGCATCTGGGTGCTTGGCTTTCAAGTCATCCCATTGCTTTTTTATGCCAGATGCTTTCTGCTCTTTCTTGCCTTGGGTTTCTTGTGCTTTCTTTTCCTCAGTTGCTTTTTCCTCCTTGACCTTCTCCTCGGATTTGTCTTGTTTGTCTTCTTCCTCGTGATATTCCCGGTTTTCCTCTTCATGCTTCTCTGTGGTTCCTTGCTGTTCCAGCTTCACCTCGGTCTCCACTTCCTGTTTCTCCGATGATGTCTGTTCTTGTTTTTCTCCTGCTTTCAGCACGTCAGCAAACAGGGTTGCCGCCAAATGGGTTTTATAGCTGTTTCTGTCTTCTGCTACCCATAACCGCTGCCATTGCTGTGGGGTAATGCATCTGGGCTTCATCTTCTCTCCGTCGATGGTTGCTGAACAAAGAATTCCATTTTCTTTGGTCTTGAACACGCACACACGTTCTATGCGGTTCATATCAATGTCCTGGTCATTACTCCCGAACAGGTCCACTTTCAAGTCAGGTTGTACGGCTGCACGATGGTGATACTTGTTTGCCAACTCCATCTTTACTGCCTCAAAATTGTCCATCGACTGCTTCAGTGTACTAAAGAACTGGTTGATGTCTGCCTTGTCTGGATATATGCTATATCCGTTCTGTCCCTCGGGCTTGATATACAATGCCCAACGGTTTTTGTCGTCTTGTATCATCTGTACTTGACTGAACCCAACATCCTTGGCTCGCTCTACAGCAGGACTGGCATCTAATGTGGATAGATGTTCTAACGACCAATTTTTCAGTCGGGCGATGTCCACTTGCTTGTCCGCAAAGTAACTGTCATCGGGGCGATACCCCAATGATCCGTCAGGATTGTAGAAGCGTACGGTTTCGATGCCTTCACGTTCCAATGCTTTCTGGATGCGCTGCTTGCTCATGCCCTGTATCTCATTGTTCACTTCTAATGAGGCTCCTGACGGCATAACCACGTCGGCTGTCTTTTTCTCCTTGTCGATGACCAATACGATGGTCTTGTTGTCTTTGTCGGGATGCTGTTTGATTTCATCCGCTATGAGATAGTGTTTAGGCAACTGGTCCATCAGTTCCTTGGTCTCTCGCTGATTTCGCATGGTGGAGTATTCTATCTTTTCTCCTTGCTCTGCCTTGCGCATCACTAAAAGGGCATTGTTTACGTCACTCTCAACAGCATCTATCAGGCAGGGATTTTCCTTCAACTCACGAACCCAGCAATCTGTCTGTCGTAAGCCTTCTTCTGACAATCGCGCTGGCAGTCCCAACTCCAACATTTTCACTCCTGAAGCTAATTCTGCCACCAATCGTTCTTTTTTTATGGCATCCTCCGATGGGGCTGTACCATTTTTCATCACCATGCCTTCACGTGCCAACCGCTGCTGATGTCCTGTGGCAGAGACAATCTGGCGCAATGTTTCTTGCACATAGTCATTGTAATGCTCAAAGTCCTTTTGGCGTGGCATATACACTGCATCCTTTTCCGTGTCATAATGTGCGACACCGCTGCCGTCCGTACGTATGGGTACCAGATTGTCACGCATTTTCAATAGGAAGTCATTGAAGCGAACATGCATGGCTCGCTCATCTCCTTCTCCCAAACCTCGCTCCTCAGCTGTGCCATAATCTGCCAACAGTTTTTTGTATTCTTTCTCATTGGCAAATGGCATTGTGGTCTGGTCGATGCAAAACAGTGTGCGTATCTCTCGATTGTGCACACCTTTATATTGCTTCTGCTGTTCTGCATCCAATGCCTGATAGTCGTTTCGACTGATAATATCCTTTGGATTGTTACGATTGACGTATTGGTTCCAATTATAGAAAAGGAACGGTACTCCTCGTTCATGCTCCCTTACCGCCACTCCTTGTCTTTTTGCCTCACTGAAAGGCATAAAAAGGTTGGTCTTGCTACCAGACTTGTCCGAATGCAATGACATGATCAATGCATTGAACGGACTTACTGTCAATCCCTTGGGATAGAAACTTGGATAGGTCTTACCCGATGCGTTCAACCAATATCCGTTTGCTGAAGGCGCACTGCCCAACGCCGTAGAGAGTAATTCCACTTGTCTCTCTGCTGCCGTTTTTTCTGCCTGACTCTTGTCTTTCATATTGTGCTTTTATTATATTCTTATTGTATTCCTCTTGATCTGCTGACTGTCTCACGCTCCTCACGACCATTCTCATACTGCTGCATGGCCACAGATTGCATCTGCTCATTTTTTGCAAGTATTGCATTGGCAAGGGTATTCAACGGCAACGCCCCTGCCTGATATGCATCCACCACGGTTTGTGGCAATTGAATGGTACAGGGCACTCGGTCGATATGTACTATCAAACAACTGCCTTTTAGCACAGGATTGCTTAAACGTGGATTCAATGGCTCGTCTGCATATTGTCTGTATGCGACTTGTCGATTGCCTGCTGCATATCTATCTGGCACTAACCCTTCATTGGCTTTCCTTTCCAATGCTTCATGCCCGGCTTTATTTATCAGATTGGCTCCTCCCATACCTATCAATATCATTTTAAGTATCGGATTCTTCACGAACATTCCTGCCACAATACTTGCCAATGGCATCATGCTGTTGTCCATGTTCAAGGACTTTGTCTTGCCAGTAAGCAATCCTACTAACATATCTGGCAACATGGCGAGCACATAGCCGAGGTTATGGGTGATGTCGCCGAAACCGTCCAAGCCGAAATTTGCCAACAGTCCTTCCCAACCGTTTTCATTGGCTTGCTGCAACTGATTGGCTTGATCCTCATCTGCTGATGCGTCAACAGATTGTGCTTCTCCTGAACTGTCACTTCCTTGTTTTCTTTCCGTACTTTTGCGCTCTGCCTCTTTTTGTTTTGCCGCTTCTTGCTGAGCTTTATCCTTTAGATAGTCATCTTCCTTTCCTGGTGCTACAATCAACGGAACGTCCTTGTATTTTGGATCCTTACGTATGTCTTTGGGCTTCAGAAAGTCAGTATTGGGTGTAAACACAGGAAAAGGGGATTTGTTATTGCTATTTGTTGTCCATGTCACAGGCTTGTATTTTTTTGTTGGTAACTTGATTTTATGTGATAACTGTCCGTTAAGCGTTTGTAGAAAGCCTCCAGATTCTTCAAGTTCATTGGCATGTTTACGAAAGCCGTTGAAGACATTGCTGTTACTGCCAAAGATTCCTTTGCTGATGCTTAGCTCCATTACCTGCTCCTTGCGTTGCTCCGTACTGCCAACGGTTTTGTCTAAGACATATCCTAATGCTACATCGCAGCCAACGAACTTGGCGAAGGTTGTCCAACCATTAAAAGCTCCCATCGATACGGCATCTACTGCAGAACCTGCCACTCGTCCCGTAACTTTCTCTGTGGTACTTGGCTTATAGGCTTTCTCGCTTCTTGCCTCAATCTCTTTGGTTAATGGGGACTTCATCAATTCCTCAGTAAATCCCCAGATACTTTGCTTGGCTGCCTTTCGCATGATGTATTCCATCGATGATTTGGGGATGTCATCCACAACCAATTTGTTGATCATCAGGTCTTCCATCCGCTGACCGATATAGGCATATGCCAAATCGCATCCTATTTGTTTGGATAGTGCATCGTATTTTGTACGTCCGATTTGTTCCACCACGGCTTTACGCCATTCTGCTGACAACAATGCGAAGTCACGCTGCATCGCTTTGTCGTTTTGCATTTTCTCATTGCACATCTTGAGATAGTCCTCGGTGGTCTTGCTGTTCCACTCGCCAGCTGTGCGCACTGCTTGCCAACCCATGTCTATCAACATAGGATTGGATGATGCCATGATACCTGCCGGACTACGCTGGTAGTCTGCCAGTTCCTTGACTTGCTTGTCGTTCAATGTCTTTCTGACTTGTTTCATTACAGACAAGACACTGCCTTCAAAGTAATGTTGCAGACTATATTCTATCTCCGCAAATCGTTTGCTGTTCTTTATGCTCATTGCTTTGTTACTTACAGGGTTTGGTTCAACAGTTGCTCTTTGGTCTGCTCTATCGCATGATGGTATACTTCCATCTGCTTTGGGAAATATTCAGTTAGCCACTCGTCTTTCTCTATGCGGTCAAGAATAAACAGAATGGCTTGCTGACGTTCTATCTCCACAGAACTCTCTCCGTTCTCATGATTGTTGAACCAGGCTTTGGTCCACCATCTTACTCCTGCGCGGTCGGGGTATACGCTGACTATTCTCGGTATGTCGAAGCTCTGAATGTCCACTTCCAAATTCATTAATGGATCGATGACTCCACTACTGCTCAAGAGGTCGCTGTGGACTTTTTTTTTAATGCTTCATTCAATGTGGATAGGAACACATTGTGGCGCAACGCCAAATAGTCAAGAAAATCCCCAATTAGGAGATTCTGTACCTTACATGCCAATGGTACACTTCTCTGACTGATACCCAACGGATTGCTCATGCTTGGCATAACCTCAAAGAAGTAGCGTTTCATGGCTCCCAACGAGAAAATATTACGTAGCGATTGTTCCCGATGGGGCGACAATGCGTATTGTCCATGCCGTAGGTCATCCATATATAAAGGCAGATAACGTAGCATCAATGACTCGATTTCTTCTCTGTCGTTGTCATATTGTGTGGCGATGTTCATGTCAAAATCGTTAATGTCTATCGCCCCAATCCTTCCTTGATGTTTCAAAGCCTTGATATTGCCATAGAGCATGGTCAGGAATTCCAACGGATTCAGCTCCTCTCCGTCGAATTTTACACTGATATGCAATCGGTCGCTGCTCAGGCTTACAGCTTGTCCTGCTACTACTGGCTCTCCGAAGTTGGCATACACATTGGCAAGGTGTCCGTAGATTACCTCGTATTTACCATATCGTATCGTTTGGTATATGCCGTGTATGCTGTCACTGCCAACTCCCGATATGGTGCCACTTGCCACTGCGGACAGAGGATAATGGTTGACCATAAAGTCCAGTCCGTGATGAAAGAACTTTTCTCCTGTAGATGGATGTGTCTGTTCTCCATATCCCAATGTCATTGCCACTTCTTTACCAGGCTGCTCCTCAAACGGCATACAATATCCGCTCTTGGACTGTAATATCATTTCTTCTGTATATTGCATACTTTTTATGTTATCTTCTCATTCCTCTTACTTGTGTGTCTTCGGCAGTAGCCACTGCTGCACTACGCCTTTCTCCTGCGCTACCACTTCCCATCATCTGATTGAGGTTGGCATTATTGCCCACCAACATCATGCCGAGCATGGTTCCTGCTATTTTACCCAACCATCCGAAACGACCAAAGATGAGATAAGCTGCTGCCACCAGTCCAGCTAGACTCAATCCCGACACTTTGCCTTTGCCGAGGTTACTGAAGAAACTGCCGAACATATCCAGTCCGTTTCCATTGAAGATATTGCGGAAGAACTTGCTCATGCCGCTCCACTTGCTGTTGATGTCGCCCATGGCATTGTTCATGCTGTCTACCGCTTCTCCTGCCTTGTCTTTCAATTCCTTTACATCGCTGGCTGTTCCTGCAATGGCGTTGGTTGCTTCTTCTCCGATAATGGCATCACTTACAATGCGTGTCACACTCTTGTCTGTGGTGAGTTTTTCCCAACCGACATATCCTACAGCTCCTCCTACAGTAGCTGTCTTTACCGCTTTACCAGCGTGGTTCAGGGTTTGTGACGGATGAATCACAGAATTGCCTATAGACTTTGCAGAGGCTTTCGCTCCAGTCTTTGCGGCTCCCAATGCCTTGCCACCTACTGTTAATAGTTTACTCCAAAATGACATATTCTATCGTTTTTTGTTATTTCATTATTTATTTGGCCTCATATCTGCCTTATCCGACCTACTATTAATAGCCTTACAATTCCCTACGAAACTTACTATGCCTACCTTCATCCTCAACTTAGAAAGGCTTAAAGAGGCTTATCTCAGCTTATTGCTAAGGCATCACGTTTCGTCCGGCTTGTTTCCATCTTCTTTTGGCCGCATTCACAATTTCTTGTTTGTTGGCTTTTTGTGGCTTTGATCCTTCGTCTATCTCCAACCATATATCACCCATACTTGTGTACTTCACAGCTTTTGTCAGTCGTTGCAGTTTTTTGTTCATCACTTTCAGTTTCGGACGAATTCCAAACACTACTTCCATACGTTCTTTCTCTGTCATCTTATTCTTCGACAGACATACAGTTCGTATGTCATTTACGATTTCTACGCTGTTCAGTATCAACTCACGATAGATTTTATTGCGCTTGGTGGATAACGCTACGGCCAATCCATTACTCGGATGGGCATCCAGTTGCTTGATTAGTCCCCCCATGTTATTTGTGAGCTGTGTCACCTCGTGATAAAATCCGTATACCTGCGCTGCATAACATACAATCGAACGAAACGAGTCAAGGTAGTTGTTGAACTCTCGATGCAAGTCTGTAGTTGCCTTCACTTCTTCCTTTGTCCAGATATGACCTGTGGTCATCATCAACATCACTTGTTCTTGGTTCTTCAACTGTTTCTCTGCCTTGTTGGTGTACATCAGTATCATTCCCGTCAACGTCGGGTCTGACTGGGCATAGGTTTTGTCAATGCTCATTAGCATCACTATCGCCACAGCTCCTATATATTTTACAACTCCCATTTATTCCATTGCTCTTTTGTACAACATTGTATTTGTTCAATCCTACTTATCCGTCCAATCCTGTTCATTGCATAATTTTTTCATCAATGGCTTAGTCGGCATAAAGAGGCTTAGAAAGGCTCAATAAGACTTATTCCTACAAAGGGTTCTTATTCTCCTGCCACTTGTGCTGCTCTTTGCCATCGTCCCATTGCTTGCCTTGCAACATCTGCATTGTTTCTGTCTATCATTCCTGCCGTAGCATTATTCCATACGTCATTGAATGTATAGTAGCGTATACTCAGATACAACCGATGGAGTTTCTTGCTGAAACAGCTGAGTTTGTCGTTCAAAGCCCAAAGGGTCTTGCTTCGGTCAGCTCCTGTTATCATGTTCTCGTTACCTCCTTTTGATACGGCATCGTTCAGCAAGGTAAAGACTGATATCAATTCTGTAGCTGTCTCAATATACAGGTTGTTCATTGACATACTGGCAACAATGCCTTGCGGATTATTGTTGATGGCTTTGCGCAACTTGCCTAAAGTGATGAAGATTCTCACTCCATCATCATATAGATGAGTACAGGCTTTCAACGAAGAGGCGTAACCGCTGACGTCTTTCAAATAGCTGTTGTATTGTTTCTGCCATTTGTGCATTTGATTGAACTCGGCTGCAATGGTATTCTGTAATATGGCTGTTTTCTTCTGACCATTGATCTGACTGTCTATCTGCTTTTCCAACAGTTCATTACCCTCTGCCAGTGCCATCCATTCCAATGGATTTGATGCAGTTATCTGTGCCTTTCCATTCATGGCTGTTCCCAGAACTATTCCCATCACCAATATCACTCTTCTCATTTTTACCTCCTCATTCCTCCTGGTTTTCTTGCGTCTGGTACTCCCAATGGCTCAAATTCTCCTTCCAATGATTTGATATGCTCCTCACTTGGTTTGTCCAACAACACATCATTCCAATCTTTTGCCCACATGGGGATTGGCATGACTCTAACGTTGTCTGGATTTATACCTTGCTCTTTCGCAATTTGTTTGAATAGTTCCACAAATTCACGTCCTGCCTTATCGTTATCAAAGCATAGATAATGTTGAGCTTGCGGTGTGGCTTCCAACATTCCTTTTATTTGTCCTTTGGTTGGTGAACCGCCAGTAGATACGTATATGCCCTTACGTGATAGCTCGAGATTTTGCTTTATTGCCTCACGGTGTATCTGATAAAATGACATTGCATCATAGGCACTCTCAAACCATCCGACACCACCGACACGATCCAAAGGTTCGTTCTTCAAGTTGGCTATCCACAGACCTTCACTTCCATTGCTGCCCTCGGCCTTGCCTTTATATGTGCTACTTCCATCCATTCTTGGACGACCGCGTTCTTCCAGTCCGACAATGGTGTTGTCTCCCGGCTTGGTCAACGGAAAAGCCAAATTGGTATATTTCAGTCCGTCGTTCCTGTGTTTGGTCGCAAGAACAAAGTGCTTGTTAAAGGCATACTGTGTATACAGGTCTATACCTCTTGGCTTGAAGTAGAAATAGAATGGCTTTTGGGTGATTCTATCTCCTGTGTCAAACTTCAACAAATCATAGTCTTTTAATGAGAATGGCTTACTTGCAGCTTTTGGTGCCAATATCGGGTTGTGGTGCTCTTGCACTGGATTGTTCAACAAGCGGTTGCATACCAAGTTTACCAATCTGTCTGTGGACATTCCTGCTCGATATTCGTCAAATTTTTCTGGATGTTCCTTGATGAAGGAGATTACATTATACAGTTTCTGACGTGGTGGCTGAAAACAGCATTGACCGTTGGGTGTCACCAGAAATTTATCCCCATGCACACGCCTTCCGTCACTGTCTGTCCGCACATACGACGGATAGCGCAATCCATCTCGTTTGTTCAGATGATAACCTGCATCTACGAGCACGTCTTGTATGCGCAATCGCTGCAAGAAGTCATTGTATGTCAAATCTCCGTTCATTAATATCCTCGTCGTATTTCTGTTATTTCCTGATTCATCTGTGCTTCGAAATTTCTCGCTGCCACCTCATTGGGCATGTCTACTCCGGGCTTGAAGTAGGGGCGTGGGGGATGTCTTCCTTCCGTGCAATCTACATAGATTTCAGGATGTGGATGATGGCTCATTCCATGCGCTACTTCTGATGTTACTACGGCTCCTGCTGCCAAAGCTGCAAAGATTTTGGTTCCCAATCCAGTGCTGGCTTCAGGACGTGACTTCATGTCCACTTCCTTAAAGATGTTGGAAAAGAGCTTCATACGGTGATAGTCATCCACTGCCATAAACTTGTCATATTGTTTCTGGCTTATTTCATGACTGATGGATTCTCCGTTGATAATAGCTGTCATGCGGTATTTCACATCGCTCTTTTCTTGTTGCTTTGCTGATTGTCCCTGCTCTTTTGCCTGCTCGCTTGCTGCAACTGGTACTTCTGTATTCTGCATCTTTTCGACATATATTTCGTCCACTTGCACCTCACGTCCGTTCTTTATTTCTCGGTACCAACCTTTACTTTCGTCCAATAGGTTCAGGTCTTGTCCATTTACCGATGCATCACCATGAATCTGTGGCTCTCGCTCCACTGTCTGTTCTTCGTCTTGTCCGGCTTCAACGACTGGTTGCTGTCGTTGCTCCATTTCTTGCTGCACTTCTGGACGCAACCCTATATTGATGCGCTCTTTGCTGTTCAGCATATCCATGGTAACCTTATCTGCAAAGTCATCTTTGATTACATTGTTCAGTATGTTCAGTCGTTTGTCTATTGGCATTTGCTTGATGGAGTTGTTGGTCAACGCTTTCAACTCGTCTTCTTTCAAGTCATACACCATGTCTACATTCGTGGCTTTTGACTGGATGGTAAGCGTTTTGCTCTGCTCATCAATGATGATACCATGCGATGAAAGACATTCCTGCCATTTCTCGTTGGAGAAATAGACTGGGGATGTTATCAATTCCTTGTAGGGTTTGGCTGGTTCATTACTTCTTGGTCTGCTTACCACTGGTGTTACCACTGCTTGCAGATTTTGCAGTACATCTTGACTTACAACTGGCTGTTGCGCCTGTCCCTTATAATAGAACCCATAACCGCCTGATTGCAGTTCGCCTGGATTCATTCTTCTGTCCCAACGCTCTGACACCATTGGGGCTTGCGGATAGAAAAGTTGACCGCCAACTCTTCGGAGATGCCAGCCATCCTGCATTCTCGGTGTCCATCCCAAAAAGTGAGGAGGGTGCATACAATACCCTCCTGTTCGTCCATACTCACCAATTCCTACACGATACCCATGTAGTCCCATTGCTACACGTCCGTTGGCATTACGGGCATGCACGAAGTTTTTAGGCAGATAAAAGTCCTTGCCTACAACACTCGTGAAGGTATTATAGGCTGTCTTGTTGGCATAGCTGGTTCCCCAGTCTGTCAATGCAAGCATTTGCTTCTCGGTGAGTCTGTAGGTGAGCAACGGACTGTCATGTCCCTGCACTGCCAACTGATACCCATTGCCATCGGCAATGATATGCGCTTGCATACCATTGCGCATGAGCAGATCACGCAACTCTGGGGATATGTCCATCAGCCTTGGATTCAATTGTTTTCTTATCGCCATCCTTTTCTCGTGTTTTTAGTGATACTTCTACGCATCCCCTCGCTCCAGTGCTTCTTCCAACAATTTGTCTTTATATGCTACAAACTGTCTCGCACTGTCCTCGCAGATGCACAATCCCTTGTTTAAGCAGTACTGTGTGTATTCTTCCTGCCATTCCTCTGAGTAATGGTTGACATAATCCAACCAACCATATTCTCCTTTCTGAACTTTTTCTACCAGTACTTCCTCTGGATAATATTTGTTCTTTGCCATTCTTTTTGTATTATTCTACTTTTCTTTTTTAATGATGTCCGATTCTCGCAAGATGTCCCTCTCGTTTGCGTGACAACTCATTCCACAACTCTTCTGTATAATCATCCTCACTGACATAGTCCAGATTACCATCATCGTCCATCACCCAACAGCCATAACATCCGAATGTGTATTTATCCCATTCTCTTTTAGTCTGCTCTTGCCATTTCCGGTCATCACCTTGGCATAGTCTGATACCTGTGCTTTCATTCAGGTCAATTCCAACTGTAACAGGGTCTTCGTCCATTACGAATGTAAGCGGTTCACCATGCTGGATGACTTTTACTTCTGCTGAACTCAGGTGCATTTCTCCTGACAGTACTTGCAGGTTGCGACCAATGACTGGTGTGGGGGCATACATCACTTGGTTGGTCTCTGCATCCAACTGCACGAATGCTTTGCTATGTTTCCCGTCAATCATCATGTCTGCAAGGATGGCTTTTCCTGATAGCAACTGCTTCTGTTGTTCCTGATCATATTGCGCCAAAGGTGCTTGGCTCAGTACTGGATAAAACATTACGTCTACTTTACCATCTTCCATGCGTACAAAAGCGAAACGTGTTCGACTCTTGATAACATTCTCATTTTCATCCTCCACCTGTATGGGCAGTACTGGCGAACGTCTTCCCTGACCAATGTCTTCCAATACATGCATGGGCAGGTCTTCAATCATTTCTCGTGTCAATCCGTACTTGGCAAGTGTCTCATACGGCACTTCATGTTCTTCTATTCTTGCTTTCATATTTGATTGTATTTATTGATTTCCAACTGTGCAGCCTTTTGCCTTCAACGCAAATACACGCCACACATCAGCAAAATTATATTGGAATGCGGTCATTGCAAGAATATCGCTCATTCTTGGAGCTTACATTTATGCTAATTTATAATTCAAGTATGATAATCAATGAATAATCATACTTGATTCTTATTTGATGTTATATTTTCGTTCCTTCAATCTTCGCAGTTTTGCCTTTCCTTTTCCTAATACTACTTTTGTCTACATGAAAAAGTTTTTATTGGTCTTCATAACTGCTGTCGGACTCTCTGTTTCTACAACAGTTCATGCTCAGTTCTACTCCGTAGATAATCATAATCGTCGTTACAAGGTTAAGGTCGTAACACCACATGCAAAAAAAGAGGCACCACTTTCTCGTGATACCTCTTCTATTAAGCTGCCATCAGTCATTGACTCGACGGCTACCAATGATTTTACAACAAATAAGCCAGTTACTGCAAGCTCACAAATCTCGTTTCCTCTTCAAAATATTTATATTACGTCACCATATGGCTACCGCAATGACCCATTCACTGCCAAGAGAAAGTTTCATAACGGTATTGACCTGCGTGCCAACTATGAACCTTGTTATGCCATACTTGATGGTATTGTAGAACGCATCGGCAATGACAAACGTTCTGGCAATTTCATTACTCTTCGGCATGGTAACTATACTATCAGCTACTGCCATCTCTCGCACATTCTCGTTCCACAAGGTAGACCTGTCCAAGCAGGTACTCCAATCGCCATTACAGGTTCCTCTGGTCGCTCCACAGCCCCACATCTTCATTTGTCCATAAAATACAAGCGTAAGTCCATAGATGTCAAGGTTTTATTGGACTATATCGTCCATTCCAAATAGCTCAAAATTTTGGTATTAGGGTGTAAATCGGTAGAAAAGATTTTGGTATTAGGGTGTAAATTCGCTAAAAAGATTTTGGTATTAGGCGGTATTTTGACAAAATAAATTTTGGTATCAGGCTTTTTTTATGTAATTTTGTGGGCAAAAAGAAAATAATGGCAGATATAATATTCAAGCGTAAAATCTATTCCAAACTAAAGGAATGGAAAGAGACCTCTAAAGGCAAAACTGCATTGCTTTTAGAGGGAGCGAGGCGTATAGGAAAGTCTACTATTGTGGAAGAATTCGCTCAAAAGGAATATCGCTCATACATTTTGATAGACTTTAATGAAGCCTCGAAAGGAGTAAAGGGACTGTTTGATGATTTGATGGACATGGATTATATTTTTCTGTACTTGCAGAATATTTATAAGACCACATTGTATGAAAGAGAGTCTGTGATTATCTTTGATGAAGTGCAGCAATGTCCAAAGGCTCGTCAGGCAATCAAATATCTAATCAAAGATGGTAGATATGATTATATTGAAACAGGATCCCTTATTAGTATTCGAAAGAACACAAAGGATATCAGCATACCCAGTGAAGAATATCGACTTGAAATGTTCCCATTGGATTATGAAGAGTTTCGATGGGCAATGAATGATGATACAACTATGCCTCTGATGCGAAAGTTCTTTGAAAGAAAGATGTCATTAGGTGATAGCTTGAATCGTCAGAAAATGCGTGAATTGAGGTTGTATATGTTGATTGGAGGGATGCCACAGGCAATCAATGCCTATTTAGACACAAACAATTTGCAACATGTTGATATGGTGAAACGACAGATTATACAACTATATGCAGACGATTTCAGGAAAATAGACCCTACGGGGAAAATTTCAAAATTGTTTATGGCTATACCGTCTCAGTTGAGTCGTAATCTGTTACGTTACCAACCAACACCTGTAGTTGGAAAAATGGGGGCTGACAAAATCGACGAGATGATTCTTTGCTTGGAAGACAGTAAAACCGTAAACGTGGCTTATCATGCGGATGATCCCAATGTTGGAATGTCATTGACTGCTGATTATGGAAAATATAAGTTATATATAAGTGATACTGGATTGTTTGTGACATTGGCATTTTGGGATAAGGATTTTACGGAAAATATCATATACCAGAAACTGCTTAATGATAAATTATCTGCTAATCTGGGATATGTATATGAAAATTTGATTGCGCAAATGCTTCGTGCTTCAGGCAACAAACTGTTTTACTATACTTTTCCTAAAGATGATACCCATTCTTATGAAGTTGACTTTCTCTTGTCAAGAGGCAACAAACTTTGCCCTATTGAAGTAAAATCGTCCGGATATAAGACTCATGCGTCGTTAGATGCTTTCTGTCTTAAATATTCAGATAGAATAAGTCAGCCATATCTACTTTATACGAAGGATTTTCATAAAGACGGGAATGTATTGCTAATGCCAATTTATATGACTCCATTGCTATAAATCTCAAAGGCGGATGCCCAAGACCCTCCATCTTGCACATCCGCCTTTGCCTATACTCATTCTATGAAACTACTTCTTCACTCCGTATATCTCATAGTCCTTCTTTCGTCTTTCTACTATCGGAGGATTCTTCCCGTCATAGTACATATCAAACCATGTTGACGATTCTTTTGGTTTCATACTATCACTCAGCACAAAATGTTTGCCGTCCAATGACCGTTGCTGTATGTAATAATGGTATTTTCTATATGCCGTCTTGACGAATACCTCTCTTGATCCCAGGAAGCAAATGTCATCGTACATCCTTATCTCTGCTCTTCTGTAAGTTTCACCATTGTTTCTTCCACGTCTCATATACACTCCCCCGATTTTCAGGAAATCCATGAAACCAATGGTGACAAATTCTGGCTTACGGGTTAAGCAGGTCATATTCTCCAAATATACCCAGTATTCCTTGCCTTGCTCCGTAAAATGAAGCAGGGCGTTGTCCTGCAGCTCTGCAAACTCATACGTCTGTTCTGGCTTTTCCATTGGTTTGTACAGTTCTGTGCGTACAAGGTATTTGCCTTCCCTGTTCTGCACTATTCTTATACCGTATGCCTGGGGGTATATCTTAGCATAACTGCCTAATGACTCCCATTTATCCAGCCAATTTCTTCTATAATATACTTGGTAATTGTTCTTCGTAACGCAGGTGACTCTCAGATTGGCAGGTTCTTTATAGTCAGCTAACTGTGTTCTGCATCCGATGTAATCTATTTTTATTTCTGGTCTGAAAAAAATTATGTACTGTTTCTTTTCCTCTTCAAACTGCTTGACTTCTTCTTCCCATGTGTTTCTCTTTTCTACTAATTCTTCAGCTGTCATAGGATGCAACATGGTATCCCAAGCCTTGCGCCAAGCCAAACCTCCTTGCTCGTCTTCCCAAATCGACAGGTCTTCTATTTTCTCCTTGAACATGTATAGTCTGTCTGGCTCTGATGGCTGCACAAAGAAATTGCGGAACCGCAGCCCTTCGTCTGTCCCATTATTCAACGCATTCCGCAATACAAAACTGTTCTCGTCCATCTTACGTGTCTTTACTCTCGGATAGAGGCGCAACCCGTCTGTAGTGGAAAACTCCATAAAGCCATGTTTCTCGATTCTCGGACGCTTGAAGTATCGCACACCATTACGCAAGTCCATCCATGGACGTTCTCTGTCTATCTTCCGTCGAGAATACAGCTTGGCTATTCCGTATGCTTTCAGCTCTACCTTATTATACTCACAGGGTAGCACATCCTTGCCGTCCTTATCCACAACACCCGACAGACCTTCCTTGTTGCTGACTATCTCGTAGCCGTATGCTTCCTCCAAGTCCATACGTTGCCCCTCATGTGTCATCACGGTAATTAGCTCTGTTCGTGCGTCCGAAGTGATTCTCTCTTGTTCGTTACAAATAGAATAGGCTATGTTATATGGTCCTTCCACTTCCTCTGTCAGAATGCCTTTACCAGCGACACGTCCCTCAAACATGGCTTGCCAGTCTCTGTCGTCTGACGGCAGTCCAAACAAACGATACAGCCCGACATTGTCCAATATCAAGCAATACTTCTTGCCCTCAAACACACGCATACCACGTCCTACTTGCTGCAGGTACTTCGCCAACGACAGTGTGGGTCTTGCCAACTGGATAAACTCTACATCGGGACAGTCAAAGCCTTCACCAAACAAATCTACATTAACCAACACTTGTATGTTATTTGTTTGCGCCAATGGAGTATCAGTCTTATTCGTACTATCAGCCTTATTGCTAACATCTGTATCTAACGGCTTAGTAAGGCTCAAAGAGGCATAGTGAGGCTTACTATCAATGCTTGTTCCCTTAAACCTTTCAATAATCTCCTTTCTTTCTTCAAGCGGTGTCTTGCTGCTTATCGCCACTGCATTTATGCCATGCTGTCTGTACGCTTCTGCGATATGCTCCGCATGGGCTATGTCTATGGCATAAGTGATGCCTTTCTTGTTTGCTGCATATCTTATCACCGTATCGCAAAGCCTCTCAATACTTGGCTGCACATTCATTTTCTCACTCATCTCTCTCAGCGAGAAGTCTCCGTCGGCACCTCGTTTCTTCAGCGAGTTCACCAAGCGCCAGTCCTCGCTGTCCTCTCTGATGGACATATAGTCATACAGCGATAACCACCCATCGGCAATAAACTTCTTTGCTGACCAAGACTGCAGTAGCACGTCAAACAAATCGGTGAACCCTCGTTTGGTCAGTCGGCAGGGCGTGGCTGTCAGTCCCAGTTTCTTTGCCTCAGGATAAGCATCCATCACCTCCTTGTAGGTTTTCGCCACGGCATGATGCGCCTCGTCGATTACTATCAATGATGGAATTTCCTCCATTTCTTGATAGTGTCTCGACAGCCATTGTATCGACTTTACTTTTATGCGGGAATCATCCAATAAAAGGGAAAGAGCAGTGCCAGAAGTAGAGCAAGGACTGCTTAGCATGGTTTCAAGCGTTTCTCTTATCTGTTCTACCAATTCACGCCGATGTACCACAATCCACACACACGGATTCTTCACTTTTCCCTTTTCGTTTTTCACTACTTCTGCAAGAAGTATCGTTTTTCCCGTACCTGTCGGCATCTGCACCATCACGGATTGACACGACCGAAAAGCCACCTCAATCCGTTCACTCATTTCTCTTTGATAGTCGTATAGCTGAATATCCTTCATATCAGTATCTCCTCGGCAAATATGCTGAGGGTATCTCTTTCATTTTTCGTGGATTCTTTCCCCATACGTCCTGCAACTTCAGATACCATTGTCTTCCTTTGTTGTACTCGCCCTCCACGTAGTACACTTTGTCTGGTTCTTCCTGCAATATCACATATTGTTCCATAAACATGAACATTCTATTGTTCACGGCACATCCCCAGTCGCGCAGCGGTATGCCAGCGAGTTTCTTGTTCTTGTAGAAATAGTAGTTGTAGCCTACCTTCAGCAGTTCCATAAATCCCATACGTTCCACTTGCGGACGCTTGTCAAATTCCTGCATGGTATATAGGTTTACCCATGTTGTCTTCTTTTCTCCTTCAAACACTACCTCTGCTATATTGTCATCGGAGAGCTTCACCTTCTCCAGTCCTCTTAGGATGATGTGATTGTTGTTGTTGCTGATGGCATTCTCGTTGTGCATGAAATGCTCACAGACGTATGCGTCCTTGCTATTGAACTCCTTTCCCTTGTTCTTGTTTACGCCATAATAGACGTATGTCACCATATAGTATTCGCCATTCACTTCCTGCTGTATGCTGCCTTTCTGCTGCTTGCGCTTTTCGCCTGTGATGTAGGTAGGTTCTTCTACGGGTATTTCGGTCAACTGGTTGTCGTTGTTTTCACCCGGATAGAAGTACTGCTTGACGATGCCTGTGGCACGTTCACTCCATGGATTTCTCCTGCCGACATACTCCATGCGCTCACTTCTTTCATGCAGCGCATAATAGCGTGTCACGCCATCCACCGTTCTGTATACCATTCTCCATCCCAAACGCACATCATTGGTGGTTTTGTAGATGCCTTGCTTTTCTATCGTTCGGATATAGATTCCATCACCGATATATCCGCATTCCGTCTTGCGCAAGTTGCGTATCGTGTGGTACATATCTGACAGTTCCTGCATCTGTGCCTGTACTCTGGGGACATCATGACGTGCTATCACTGCCATGGTGTCGTTGTCCATGTCCATCCGTTCTTTCTTCTGACCGCTGTAGCATGCTCCAATGGTTTTCAATGCGAAGTCTTTTGCCATATTCACCTCGCCCATGCCGCTCTGGTTGCCAAGGAACATCGCTGTCCAGTTCCATTCCGTGGTGGGAAGTCCAAATAGTCGGTACAGTCCGACATTGTCCAGGATGATGCAGCATTCCTTGCTCTTCGCCACACGCAGACCACGTCCTACCATCTGTAAGTATTTCGCCAACGACAGTGTGGGTCTTGCCAACTGGATGAACTCTACATCGGGACAGTCGAAGCCTTCACCGAACAAGTCCACATTCACCAATACCTGAATGTAGCCCATTTGTTCTGATGCCGTATCTGTCTTATCAGTCTGGTCACAATTTTCCGTATCCAATGGTTTGTTATCAGCATCATTCTTTCTCTCCATCGGCATAGAAAGGCTCAAAGAGGCACAGTTAGGCTTACTATCAATGCTTGTCCCCTTAAACTTCTCAATGATGCTCTTCCTTTCCGCCAACGGTGTCTTACTGCTTATCGCCACGGCTTCTATTCCTTGCTCACGATAATACGCTGCAATATGCTCTGCATGTTCTATATTGATGGCATACACGATGCCTTTCTTTCCTGCTGCAAAATCCTTTATGGTCTGATATAATCGTTCAATGGATGGCTTGCAGTCCAGCACATCCTGCATCTCTGCAATGCTATAGTCTCCGTCGGTGGCTCGTTTTGACATTCTGTCAATCTTCTTCTGGTCTTCACAGCTCGGATTGAGCGACACATAATCGAAGTCTGACAGATAACCGTCTTTGATAAAATTGGAAATGGAGTGGGAAGTAAGCAGTATTTCAAACAAATCTGTGAAGCCCCGTTTGTTGAGCCTGCAAGGGGTGGCTGTCACTCCGAGTTTCTTTGCCTCTGGATAGGCATTCATCATTTCGGCATAGGTCTTTGCCAGGGCATGATGTGCCTCGTCTATCACAATGAGTGTTGGTCTTTCATTCAACTCTTGATAGTGTCTCGACAACCACTGTATAGAGAAAACTTCTATAACGTTTGACTTTTCTCTTTCTGCATCAAGAGAAGTTCCTAATCGTCTCTCAAGCGTTTCCTTTATCTGTTCTACTAATTCACGCCGATGTACAACAATCCACACACATGGATTCTTCTCTCTTCGTTCTTCTCTCTTCACTACTTCCGAAATCAGAACGGTCTTTCCTGTTCCAGTAGGCATCTGTACCATCACAGATTGGTGCGTTCCAAACGCATCCTCTATCTGCCGTAACATATCCTTCTGGTATTCGTACAACTGTATTTCTTTCGTCATTTGTGTCTTTTCCACAAATTATTATCTACGCATCAAATCAATTTCATGCGCTTTATCTCTTCCATGTTTTCCTTGATGAACTCACTGACTTTCTTGCCGTTGTTCGGGTATATCACAGTTATTCGGATGCTGTCATCCAGCGCCCCATACACCTCGTCCATCAATTTGTTGAATGGGCTATCCTTACATATATCTGGCAACCATAGTATCACGTCTCCACGCTTTACGGTTACATGATAGTCCTTTATCAGATAGTGTCCCAACAATTCCCTTATCTTCTTTTCTATTTCAACACTATTCATAATTTCTCATAGATATATTTGATTCATCCAACACCCACTGCCCACTAAAAGGGCAAAGCTCCTCTCGGCACCCCATAATCCGTACAACTCTCCATCCCTTCAATCTCTTTCCATGCCTCATGCAAATAAGCATTCACATCCTCAGGCAGTTTCCCTTCCTTCGCCAACTTCTCAAACTCCTCCACCATGTCTCTTATGGCATATTCAGGACTGTACATATCATCGAAATACTCCCAGTGCCGGTCTATCACGAAGTGTCTGCACATGGATTTGGTCAGTTGCAGGAACATCAATGCTGCCGCCTGGTATTCTCCAACGGCAAGCAACTTCTCGATATTCTTGTTCTCTTCCAACATCAGCTGCCAGATGCTATAACAGTCCCAATCCACATTTCTTCTGTTGAAGATCTTCTGTTCATAGTCCTTGTTCAATGGTATCAACGACTTGGCTTCTTTCTCTGCTTCCAGTATCTGTCGCTCTTTCTCCCGTCGTCTCCGTTCAGCATCTTTTGCAGCTCTTTCTTCTTCGTCATTCATCTCTCGCTCGATCTTCACGGGCTCTCCTGTGAATTTCTTGCTTGGTGCCAACATCTGTATATTGTTCTGCACTCGTTTGAAATCATCAAACCGTGACAGATGCGTAAAGATATAGGTGAAGACCTCTTCTCGCTTCTCCTCGTTGTTCCATGCTGCCACACTATCCACCAATGCAGCAAAGCTCGCATATATCAGTTTGCCGATACGTAGCTTGTACTCATTCAGATAATCTCTAATGTCCTCCCTGAATATCAGCAAGGGCAGATGTTCACACAATCCCATGGCAATGGCATAAGCTGCGTCTGGTCGTCTTTTTGCCAACACTGCTGGTATCGATTTCTTCTCCCATCGCTCCAATAGTCGTAGCATATACATGAAGTCGTCTTTGTCATCAGGGAAGAAGGTTACCACTTGCTGGAAGTACTTGGCGTATGCTTCCTCCAGGTCTATATACAATCCCTTGGGCACATAGTCTATCTTCGGACGTTCCATACAACTTCTCCTTCTGCGTACCTCGGCTGCTTCATCCAGCTTTTTCTGATGGGCAAGGCGTTCTTCTTCATTTTTACGAACCGCTTCCAACTCTTCTTGGAACTCTTGCGTCTGCATGGTATCTGCATTTAGCAGCTTACTTATCTGCTTTGACAGATACCTATTCCATGCCTGATAATTGCTTTCGTTCACACAGTCGGGGCAAGGTCTGCCTCGCAAACTCCAGGTCTTTTCAAATAGGTCGAAGTCCCATTCGTAGGTTTTCTTATCTGGCATATTCTAAATTTTTATAAGGAATATGGGGTGATAGAATTTTCTAAAGTGATGTCCACAGCTCTGCATGCCCCACTGGTTAATATTCTGTTAACGATCATATGTATTCTCTATGCGTACTTTGTGAGTCCAACTGGTTTTTATTCTGTTTATCGCCGTATCTGTTGTCCGAGTGGCACATCGTGCCACAGCTTTGCATTCAGATAAAGCAGTCGAGAACTTGTTCTCGTAAGGCTTTGTATGAATGTAAAGCAAGTCGAAGACTAGTAAAACAGATGCGGTGTTTTTATCGGTTTTCGTCCAAATTCTTCTCCATCAAGTATTCATACCCTAATGCAAACGTGTCTCTCGTTGCATCCCCATACAGAAAACCCTCGAAACTGGTAAATGAAGACTGAAACATCTGCCCATACAGCATATTGATCGTGTTAATATGCCAAACCATAGCATTACTATATCGTTGCTCTGTTCGCTTGTCTTTCATTACGAGTGTCAGGATATGACATACAGCCTCCAATAGAAACTCATAATACGAGCAATGACTCTCTTTGTCAGGCTCAAAGTAATCCACATCCTTACAGTGTAGCCTTGCAAGTCGTTCAAGAAGATAAAAAGCATTTCCAGCCGCCTCCTCATTCTTGCCATCTTCGTATTGCTTCATAAAGACTTTAAGCAATGGAACAAATGCCATAGCTGCCATTTTACCATCATTCCACGTGCTCGGTTCTATCCAAACCTTGTCTATTTCCTCACGCATGGCAGGTGTGAACCCTATAAAACTGTAGTTCTTCCATGACTTCACCGTGCGCATGGCAGCAGGATACTTGTTAGGATAATTATTCTTGATGTCTTGCAGCATATGTCCAAGTGTTTCTGTCATACACTTGGCATGCATATATCGTTCTTCATCTGTCTCACTGGCTGCATAGTCACAACAGTCTGTGTACCATTCTTCATGCGGTAGGTCACTCTCCACTACGCATTTACGGCTGTCAATGGCTTCTGCCCAATAGGTCAGGTAGCGGATTAGTACGTCATGAGGCAATGCCTTCAGCTCTTCTACGACTTTCTGTATTTTCTTGTCTACAACCAAATCGTAATAATCGCCTTCAGGGTTGTAGATGAAATCGAATGAGTCTTTGTGCATATTTTGTTTATTCTGTCATTTGTGCTTCTTTGTGCAAAGAAGATATTAGTTATTCGTCTCTATTGTTAAGCTCGAAAATCTACTTCTGGATTCCTTTCAAGCTATTTGTCAGAGGCTTGGCAGATCCTCGCTTTTCCAATGTAATTTAAGGCTCGGATGTCCTCAAATAAGGTTTTGGAGTTGAGGTAGGTTTTGGGGTGGCTATTTCTTTTTATATAGCATAAAGGAGCTTTTTAGAATGGCAAATCATCATTGTCTTGAACTGGAGCAGATATAGAGATTTTTATCTTCTCAATGTTGTATTGTGCAAAGAAATCATTCAGATTAGCGACAATTTCTTTTTCTGTCATAACAGAAGTCTCTTGATATTTTTCACGAAGGGCTATAGCTATTCCTTGACTTGTATTTGGACATTCTTTGAGGATTTTCAATCGTTCTAATGCCTCCTCCTTTGTCGCAGAGTTAACAATGAGAGACAGGAACTTATCGAAATAAATTTGTCTCGTTTTTACATTTTCAGTAATGACCAACCAAAGAGCTTTGGCTATTTCATTTGCATTTTTTCCAGTACTTTTCAATGCTTGGTATTTTCCGAAGAATCCGTATGGCATCATCTCTTTTGAGATAGGCAGTACAGCCTTCTTTTGTCCCAAGGCAATTCCAACTTCTTGTTCGCACCAATCGCTATTCCTAAAATCTGGGGTAACAATAGCACACAAGGCATCCATAGAGAATAAGGCATTTTCTATTTCAATTTCCCATTCCTTTAACACTTGAATATCTTCATGCGCAACAAAACAATCTATGCCGTATTCTTTCATGCAGATTTTTAGATTTCTTGCTGCGATTTTATACTTTGTCAAATGGCTAATGAATAGTCTGAAATATCCATTAGCCCACATACTTGTATCTGTATTATTCCCAATGCTATCAATTCCTTCTGACACAGGTTGAAAATATACACCAGTTAATTGAATTGCACTATTTTCACCTCTCATTGCGATGTTGTAACTATCTTGGAGAGTCTTTTCATAATCAGCTAAAAGGTTTTTTTTCTCCAACTGCTTAAATGTCTTTACAGGTATTCTTACAATAATACGATAGTAATCTATACCGCCATTCCAGTTGTCATGTGAATCCCAAACCGTCTCAATGTTACCATCGATGAGGTATTCTGCTATGCCTTTATCGGTTTCTGTAAAAATTTCTCTTACAGTATTTGTGTATGATGAAAAAATATTTTCTGCCATGTTTTGTATTGTTTTACATATTTCTTTTATATTCTACAACTTCATTAAGTTTATCTATAACCATCTGAGGATAATCATTATCGTTCACATAGCTTAAAAGGTTATTCCCTTCATAAACCAACCATACATCTATTGAATCTGCATCAGGAAATTCATTATTCTCCTCGCAGTACTTTTGCAAAGCGTGAACTAATATTCTTTCCGTTACACGTTTTTTATTAAGATTGTATTGAAAGTACGTGTTTATACCCAATCTTAGATATTCTGGCCAATTCTTTAATATAACATCTATATCTTCATTTGTTTCTGCAAGATAGGAAATTATAGATGCTGCCTTGTCATGAATTGTTCCTTGCAGATAATTTACATAAAGTATAACATTATCAACGTTTCCAATATTAAGATGCTCTGATATTTCAATGTATTGAAGTCCTGCCATCCAATCATTTGCTACGTCCTTCAACTTATTGACATCACTCATGAGTTTCTTTGTCTTTGCCGACTTGTCATTTAGTGACTCCTTTACGCTTGGCATTTCCATTATTAAATCAATGATGTATGAGGTCCATTCTGAACTGAGGTAATCTGCAAATGATGTTATTTTACTATAATCTACATTCTCTTCAATATATTCCAACTCTCGTAGAGATGTTCCTGTATTTCTTACCAAATGATACCTTTCCTTGCTGCATTCCGATTTGATATATTTATAACGTGCATTGAATACAGTTTTCAAACGTTCTTTTTCATTGTCATCAGAAAGTTTATATGCCAAGGACTCACTAACAAGTTCATCTATTGATAAATCATCAATTTGTTCTTCATCAACACTACGGATTATCATCATATCTATAGCCTCAGAAAATACAGAGTTTGAGAGCATTTGATTTATATCGGTTTCATTTGTAAGTTGCTTTTTAAGACATAAATAATGTATCAGCGAATAGAGTGTACCACGCATCTTGATTATAGAGTCATCATTAGATGAGATGGCTTCTTTAACAAATTTTACTGGCATTGACCATTCATTTACCATTGGCAGCATTACAGTTCCATATCGTTCTCTACCAGCCCTGCCAACTCTTCCTATAATGTTTTTAAGACGAGCATTATCCAAAAAATATCCAGGAATGGCAGGATTGCTAATGTTTGCTAATACAATAGTCTTGATTGGAAGATTAACACCTTCTGCAAGCGTAGTATTACTGATAATTAAGCGGAAAGCTTTATTATTATATGTTCTTTCTATCGCTTCTCTTATATTTTGAGGTAAATCTCCATGATGAAAAGCAAATCCTTTTTTGATAGAATTAGTCAGTAAATGTTCTTCCCCTAATTGATAAGCTATGTATTCATAGAGACATTCCATTTCATGTTGCTTTCGCTCATCCTCATAAGGAATATTATATATTCCATTTTCAATCCAATGAATTATGTGTTTTGCAAATTGCGTACAGCCTGTTGAAGATATTTTTCCTGTTGTGAATAGTAAGACAGAACCTGCCTTCATAGCTTTTAAGGCTAGTATACATCCTGTTGGTATAAGTTTATGTTTTCCTTTTTTTATATCAATAAGGTTTTCATTATTTGCTTCTTCTTTACTCGCAAATTCCTCTATACGAAATTTGGGCGTGCTCCATTGGTTTCTATAAACGTCTAAATCTATGCTATCTTTGGAAACTTTGGCTAATGCCAATTTCAAACAACTGGGACGATATGTACTGTCTCCAATTTGATCTGCTGTACCTCCTAACCATTCATTTACAACTTGTATATTGGGTATAACAGCAGAAATAAACAAGAAATGTACATTCTCATTACGGCGTAGCCTTGTCAATAGCATTTCATAGTTTATGCCACGGGTAAAGTCATCCAATAACTGCCCCTCATCACATATTACTAATGAGAATTTACCAAAGAAATCCTCATCTTTAAGTTCCATAGCCTCAAAAGCTTCAGGTGTTGCTATTAGCAACTGTGCATCATCAATGTCTTCTTCATCTACAGTAGATGCACTTCCACCATATTTTGTAGCAAAAGAAAATCCAAGTGTTTTATGTATTTTTCTATAATGATCTTTTAGTTCCCTACTCAATGCTCGTAAGGGTGCTAAATACAAGATTCGATTTTCAGGATCGTTTTTTAATACATAATGGATTAACAGTTCTGTAATATATGACTTACCGGCACTTGTTGGCATTTTCAAACTAAACGCTCCCTGAAAGTTTAATAAGCCTTTATTCAATGCATCTTGTTGGGACGGCAAGAATGAAAAGATATGTTGTCTGCGTGAATGCCTTACATAAGAACTCCAGTCAAAATCTGGGTCTATGGCTCTTAATGATGTCCATAGATTGTTCTCTTTGAACTTTCTCAATACACATCGCAGTACCAAAGTCATATAGAAGTCTGTAGATGAATTAAAGTCTCGTTCCTTATATTTCCTGTCTTGTACGCTTATTTCTTCATCCAAATATATTTCTTCACCTTGATAAATAAATTTTTTAATATTTATCCACGATACCTCTTCATTGTCGTATGACTTTTGTCCCTTCTCAACGCCACCTCCAGATATAATGAAAGCCAATATTTGCGATGCTTCTAATGGAAATTCTTCAATATCAATATTGTGCATCAATAAAGATGATATAGCTGTATAATCGCACAAATAGTATATAGAAGAAACATATAGATAATTCTGACCCCTATTCACACCATAGAAATCTTCGTATGTCTCATTTTGTGAATATAGAATCAATCCATCAGCCAAATCAAGTAATTCTTTCTTTATATCATCTGTCATACCTTTTTCAAGATATGTTTCCATTATCTCATGGAAGTAGCTTAAAAGATATATGTAGAAGTTTTCTTGATGCTCCTTAAATTCCATTGATGGAATATTGGCTACCCCATAACTCTTGCAAAACTCATATTTCTCAGAGTCATTAATCCATTTATCGAATTTCATATTTATATACTATTTGATATTGGGCATTTGTTGATAAATTGATTCGTACAAAGTCTGCAAATCTGCAATTGGTACGCAATACACGTTGTTAACAGAAGCATGGGCAGTAAACAAATCTGGAGGTATTCTACTGACTTGTAGATTTAAATCCGAACTGTCTATTACAGCTACAGCATTGTGTTCCCTCTGAAATGTAACGCCTTTACCACCTGTACTGAAGCGGTTGATCTTATCATGCAATTCCTTTAGGCCTTCATCTTGGCATCTTATTTTCAAGTAAGGTATCGTTTCTGCCGCTCTCTGTACAGCATCGGTATTAGCGTCTACAACAGCTTCTATAAACGTACATTCAAGTTTCCCATCTTTGTAGCCGATACGTGCTTTTTGCTTATGCACTTTATAAGGTGTGTTCCCTAATTTGCTTGCTCGTGTTTTGACTTCGTAGGTATACATTTTGTCATCTACAGATGGATTGTCTTTATCCGTCAGTTTAAACATTATGACATCTGTATAATGGCTTGCTTCCTTCTTTTTATCCTTCAATCGCCATTTCATAGGGATTACAGTAACATCAGCAGCCCAAAGTTGTACAGCAAGATAAAAACATAGAATCTCACCAAAATCGCCAGACATCACTTTCCCTTTGTCTGGTAATCTTCCTACAACCGCTTCTTGAACCGATACGCCATATAAATTGACTATATCCTGTAATTTCTTACTCTCTATATATGCTTCACGAAATGGTAACAAACAATCTTGTATAAATTCCATTCGTTTTGCATTATCGAAAGTATAAAACATGACACCTTTCCCAGAATGAATTGTTGTGTCTAAGGTGAAATAATCTGACAAATTTCTCATAATGCTCATTTGTTTGCGATTGCGCGACCTGTTCCTTCTACGTCGTCGTGTTCGTTTCTTATACAGACTTTTGTTTTTTCTCTTCTTCATAGACATCTAATCTTTGCCTAAATCATAAATATTCCAGAACAAATCAGGGAAGCGTCGTCCTAATGACGTTCTTGTTTCATTGTCCATACAGAAATTCTCTATATCATATAGTGAGTCCGACAATGTACTTATAATCTGTTCAATGTTCTTGTATATATAGTCACTGTTTATCTTGAAACGTTCTACGGCAAGGTCAAACTGCACGGTGTCATTTTTCAAATCATTATCCAAATAGAACATTCTTGATATTATCTCATTGTATGCCTTACCTTTTTATTAGGATAGACATTTTTGACTTTAATAATCCCTGCTGTCAAAATCATATTTCCATGTTCTTCATCACCTTCTCCACCTCTTTCAAAGGCACATTCAACATACGAGACACATAAAGCGGTGTAATGACATCCATGCTTCCTGATTGGCGTTCCATGCCAATCAGATACTCGATGTTCTTTTTCAAATCTCCAAGACTGTTGGAGAATGTGTTTGAAGCCTGTTCCTTGTTTTCCGCTTCCTTTGCTTTGGAAGCATCAAACGTCTCACTGCCATCCTCACCATATTTCCCATCCTTTGCTTCGTATATAACAGATGGTTCCAGTACTTCTACAGTATGCCATGCACCTTGTGGCACAACACAACCAAAATTACCAACGGTGGGGTCAAGATGAATACGCTCTATCTCGTTTCCGTTTTCGTCATAGATTATTTCTACAAGTTTACCACATAAGAGAAGCACATTCTCGTTGCTCTGTGGATGTCGGTGAACGGGAACAACAGTCCCTGGTAATAATGCATTAAGCATTCTTTGCCCTCCATCTGTTGGATTTCGAAGATCGAAACTATGGCGAAGGCGAGGGTTTGTTAATGCCTTTTCAAAAAGGTTTGATATCAGTTTCTTATCTATTTGTATCATATTACTATTCGTTATTAAGTTTAATTATAATATCTATTCTTTTCACTCTTCTGAGGCCAGAAGAGAAATGATATTCCCTTCCAAAACGCTCTAAAAAACTTTTTCATATTGCATATCCTTATATTACAACAAAGGGTGGTTCTGATATTATAAATTGAACACCCTTAATTGAATCATATAGGTTACTTCTTCATACCAGTTTCACCCACATTTTCATTATTGGCATTTGTCACTACTTTAAAGATTGTCATGAAGAAAATCTTCAGGTCGAGAAAAAGACTCATATGCTGAGCATACCATACGTTAAGTTCTATACGCTCTGGCCAAGGTACTTCTTTACGACCATTTACCTGTGCCCATCCCGTCACACCTGGAAGTACATCAAACATATGCTTCTGATGCTCGTCATACTGTTCGTAAGGCCAAGGATGATAGGTTAATGCAGGACGAGGACCTATCAGTGCCATATCTCCACAGAGAATATTCACTAACTGAGGCAATTCGTCTATCGAAGTAGCGCGAATTATTTTACCCACACGGGTAATACGTGCGTCACCCTTGAACGAATACACACCAGAACCTTTTTTTTCTGCACCAACACACATAGATCGGAACTTCCAAATTTTAAATGGTACTCCGTTCTTTCCCAAACGCTCTTGTTTGAAGATTACAGGCCCCTTAGAGTCTAACTTGATGATAATAGCAACTATTAACAACGGCACAAATAGCACTATCAGGGCTACCAACGCAATCACAAAGTCAATTGTTCTTTTAAAATACTTGTACATGTTTTTTTATTCTACTTAAACTATATTATAAATCAAACTTTAACACTCTTTTGGGTCAAATACCTACTAAGTAACTATTCAGCGGTATGTGCATGACGAATTGTCAAACCTTAAATAAGGCTTGAATTGCATTAAAAGGAGTTTGGTTGTGTTTCTTAGCGGTCTCAACTACTGAATGTAGTTCAAGAAATGCATCAGCTCCAAAATCAGAACGAAATGTGCAGGAGTTCTTCAATTTGATTTTCAACTTGCGTATACCTCGCTCGCTTGCGTTGTTGTCGGATGGAATCACTGGGTCTTCTAGGAAATTGAAGATGTAATCACGACACTTTATCAATCCATTTTTAAAGGTTTCGAACTTCTTACCAAGTTTGCTGACATTTAGTTTGAGTAAACTATCCAATTTGTCCAACCATGAGACTTTGCTGATGATTTTTGTCGGATTGGTATTTCTCTCATGGATGGCCTCACGAAACAAGTTGGTGACTTGCTCAGACCATTTCTGATTAGTGTCCAGTTCAGATAGATACTGTAACTCTCTGAGCAGGTGCGCAAGGCAAACCTGATGGTTAAGGAAATGTAGTGCGAAGTATGCACTATGGCGATCTGTCACAGCAGTCATGCGCTCCAAACTATCTCCAAATTGTTCGGTCAATACCTTGGAATTTCTGCCGTTAGCGCGGAAGAGTAAAGTATAATAAATTGTCTGTGCTATCCACGCCCAGTCAAGTCGCTTGTTGCAATAGCAGCCACTTTCATCGAAGCCGACAACATTTGATGACATAATGTATTCCTTTATCTTGTCAACAATTGGCTGTGCGTTTCTTTTGGCCTCATTAACCCAATTAACCAATGAACCTTCACTTGGAGACAGACCGAGAACATCATGCAAGAAACTGGCAATACGGCCATAAGGAAGGAATTGCACGACACTGAGATACACTACAAGCGACTTTACGCTTGCATCATATACCACATCGTTTGAACGACGTCTTGGAGCTGTGCGAATGCGTTCACCACAATTTTTGCATACCATAACGTAATGGCGAATCTCCTTAACAACAGGCTTTATCTCTGGAATGGAAACCACTTGAGTCACATAATCGAGTAGACGCTCGGCATCAGCCAAAGACTCACCGCAGTTAGTGCAGTAATTGGGACTATCATCAATAACTTCGTCTGGAGTGTCAATACAAGAAAGTTTATGTCCTTTATGACCTGCTTGACCACCAGGTTTCTTACCACTGGGTTTGCGAAGCGTTTTCGTCCTTCTAACAATCTCATCCTTCATGCGTTCCTTGCTTGGAGGCGTACTGCTGTTGCCTGAATTCTTATCTGGACCCTCATATTTGGACAAACGATCTTCCAATTCGGTAATTCTCTCGTTTTTCTTACGGAGTTGATGGTTTAGAGACTCTATGTTACGGTTCAACTTTGCAATCTCGGCATATTGCTGATTGATGGTTTCACGCATCAACCGCATTTCTTCTGCCATGTTTTGCAGCATTTTTGATATGTCCGTAACTTGCTCTTTCATAGGTATAAAGGTACGAAAAATATCTGAAATACACAAGAAAACATGACTCTTTCTTAGATGATTTTCAAGGAAAATTTGACAGAAATATTAGATGGGATCAGACCATTCTTACTACCGCTGAATAGTTACCCTACTAAACATCGCACGATCACAAAATATTCGCCATAGAGGATAGGATACAACTTCGCAAGGTCCGAATCGACTTACACGTATCAGTCTCTTTGTTAGCGCGCCAAATGATGCTATGTTTGCTAAAAAACCACCTCCAAATGAACGTTTTTGAATAGAATCTCCATACTTTCCGAAATTGCCAACACTGAATACATCTTCTAATATAAAGTCAACATCCTTTTGTGAATATTGTTGCATCCACTTTGGCACAACTGTTAGTCGTAGCCCTAAATGCTCCGCAGTCAACCCATAGAAAGCTTTCCAAGGTCTCTCCGCATCAATCTCTTGCACATATATATGTAGACGTTCCCAATCGATATGTGCCTCTTGATGTTTCATCCACAACATCCAATCACATATCTGTCTTAAACCTATACCTACTTGCAAAAAGTGATGATACAAATGCACAAAAATATAGAAAGCATTAAATGTTGCATTGAACAATGCAATAGGCTGATCACCAATATTTACAACAATAGATTTGTTCCACTCCTCCTTGCGACATATAGATTGCAGACGGCGATTTACAAAAGGGTAATAAAAGAACGTTTCCCATTTGTGCATCTCCACAATGGTTTTCCCCCATGTGAAATGTACATCATATACACTTTCTTTCTCGATTTTAACCCCGTGATTCCTGATTAGATCTTGTGCTTTATTGTATTGTCTCTCACCAACAAATAGGTCAATATCTCCACTCTGTCTATGCCATGGTTTAGGGTAAAACGAAGCACATCCTTGTCCTTTCATAAGACGATTATCAATATTACAATCTGATAGGAATTTTATGAGCGAAACCAAGTCTCTCTCATGTGCTTCACTTATTTTCTCCGTGCGCATAGTGATACCATACCACTCAAGTACCAGTTCTTTAGGTGGAATAAATGCTTTAGGTAATTTTTGTACTCCATCAAAAACTACAGCTTGTACCGACTGTTTCTTGGACATATTATATATGGTATGCCAATCATCTGGTGGTTTGGATAAATGTATAGGAAGCCCCCATACGCCCGAGCGCAGCAACTCTAAGAAGATTTCTGTATTCTTTGTCATCACTTCTGGTGCTCAATTAGTGTTTTTAAATTTTGATACATTACTGCAAACATTCTTTTATTATTTCCATTGCTTACAAATGAATTATGGGGACTCACAGCCACATTCTCTAGTTTCCACAATGGATTATCTGCTGTCAACGGCTCGTTTTCGAATACATCTAAGGCTGCAAATAAATCTTTACGTTCACTCAATACCTCATACATCGCCTGTTGATCAATCAGACCGCCACGGGCTATGTTTACGAGAACAGCATCCTGCTGCATAGCCATAAGTACCTCACGGCTTATTAGTCCACGTGTAGAGGGTAACAATGGAGCCGTCACCACTACCACATCAAACTCACCAACACATTCTCTGAGTGTCTCCGTCAATGCCATGTGGTCAAAGCCAACTGTTTCATTAGTATGTATGTCAAAGCCTGTAGTCTCTGCTCCAAAGGCTTGGAAACGCTTAGCCACCTCTTGGCCAACATTGCCAGCCCCAACTACTGCCACCTTAATTCCGGCTACTTCACGCAGTCCCCGGTGTTTAGTCCATCGCCCCGCTTCTTGCTCTTTGCGGAAGAACCATCCTTGTTTGTAATGCTCTAAAACACGGAACACAGCCCATTCTGCCATAGGCGTGCTATAAACCCCTCGGGCATTATAAAGTTCTATCCCACACTTCTTTATTTTCTCCACTGGAACACGGTCAAAACCGGCACTCGTGAGCTGTATCAGCTTCAGACGTGAAAAAGCATCTATATCATGAGAAAGAAAAAGTCCGTTGCATACAGTTGCATCTACCTCAGCAGCCTCCAGTGGCAAGTCTTCTTTCTCTTGTTGCATGAAATATACTGTGTACCCAAGAGAGCGCAATGATTTCATCTGATCTTCTGAGTACTTGAAACAGCCTGTTAATAATAGATTCATAGCATTTATCCCTTAACGATTTTATCCACTGCTTCACATACAGCCTTATGATTATTTATAAAGTCTTCCTGACTCATCGCAGTCATTTCGCTCTCAAGTTCACGAATGGCTGCGATACCATTGGTGAAAATCTTGCGAACCTCATTCATGTCTGTCATCTTGTCTGTGTTGCAAAATGCGCGACTCACGATTACCATCTGACTGCCCACTCGATAATGTTCTTTCAAAATCATACGCCCAGGAATAGCCCCTCCGTCTAAGGAAGCTAGTCCCCCGAATCCAAACTTGATGCCTTTCTTGCTGATTATATCTGTCCACTTGTCCACAGACCCATCGGCTAGCAACTGAAACATAAACTTCATCTTCAGTGCCAAGTGCATATCATTTAATCCCAAGTGAATCATGTCAATCCCTTGTATTTTTACTATCTGCTCTAGCAAGGAAGCTGCTTCTGGAGTCTCTACCAACAGACACACCTTTGCTCTGCCTCCAACAGCATCAATGAAGCGATTAACTTCTGATACTGTCTTAAAGAATGGCAACATTATTATGTCTGCACCAGCATGAATTACTGCATTGATTTCATCTTCACTTGAAGGATAATTCTCCATCGTATCATGTATAGGATTCACACGCACTAATACTTTAGCTTTGCTAACAGCTGCCTTAATGTTTGCGACATCCTCTACCGTATGGTGATTTTGCACTGTATCTAAACCACCTTGCCGGCTGTCTTTCCCAATAAATTCCATATCAACAAAGATCCAATCTACACCTGCATTTTCAGCAATACGTGCAATTTCAGGACGCTTTGTGATGTACATAAGATTCAACATATCTAATATTTGTTTTGTCTAATAAAAATTCTCGTTTTTTTATCGAAGTCTGACATTTTCATAAGTCTACCCCAATACAGTGACATCTGCATTATTTGTAAAACACATCAAAAATACAATCTGTAAAAGGCGTTAAAATGACATGCATTTTTTACAGTTTAATTACTATTGTTGATTTGTCCCAATATATTCATAAGCATTTCCATATCTTCTAATTGTCAGTTTTGCATTTGGAACAGCACTGAACATATAGTCATACTCTATTACTCCATAAGAAAAAATAGATTGCTTATCCTTTTGGGTTACATGTACCCGACATTCTTCAGGCGTTTTATATAAATCAAGTACTTCTGTACGTGGAAGTGGTTGGCTTAAATATGTTGTACAAGAAGCACAATCAATATTCCTCTTTAAAATCATACGAAGCTCTTTACTGGTATTGGAACCATGATGTGGTATAGTCGTCCATCGCGAGGAATTAATCATTTGAGTGTCTGATTGTTTTATTATTGACCCAGGTGTATCACCGCCAAAATAGAATCTATATCCATCAACTGTTAATATCATTGAAATAGACAATAGATTTAATTGGGATTGACTATATGGGTTATTCTCTGCCATACGTTGATTTAAGGGACTGCCTATGGGAGTTAGGAAATGTAAAGTAAAGTTTTTGGAGTCTTCACGGCTAACATCTTTAATCTCACCTTTTATCAATAATCGTGATTCCCCAGCGGCACAATCAATAGCTATAAGGCTATTCTTTCTAAATTTTGATTTGAATGTTTTTCTTACCTTGACGCATGTTGGGGATATAGGAATTAAATCTCTATTGTTACCATAGACATATTGTGGTATAAAGCCTATTGTTTTTTTACCGTGATACTTTTCGATTATTGTGTCCAAACCATAGGAATGATCATCATGTGGGTGTGACCAAATGATACAATCTAGCTTTTCTATACCATAATGCTCTATAAAACGTTGCGGTAGAATAGTATCTTTTCCTTTAACAATAGTTGAGAACGAATCTATAAGTATGGAGTAAAGAACACTTTCGTCTTGTTGAAAGAGAATGAGAAAAGATTCTCCTATACCATTTCCTCCCATTGTAAAGATTCGCACATGTACTTTATCCAATGCCGCTTCGATAATTGTACTTTTCATAGCCAAGGTATTTCTCCCATATCCAGGTCTACAATTTCAATGGGCTTCTCTCCATACGTCATAGATATTACCTCTGTAGAACTTTCGAAATAACTTCCATCAATGGATTCCAACCGTCTTTCTGCATATCGCATTATTGACAGCAATTGTGACCCATCATTTATTTTATTTATCAGTTCTCGAATTTCATCTTCACTCATATCATAAAATCGTCTATGTATGTTTCTTTAAATGTTTCCACAAATAACCCGAAAAGTGGTTCGTTGAGTTGTTTATTCAATATATCCTTTATCCTTGTAATCTGTGTTTGTTGGTCAATTCCAATTTTCTGAGGAGCCTGTTTGTAAATATCCATATCCAAAATTATTCTTCGCATAATTTTATCATTCTTATCTTTTTCATAAGTTAGATCACGAACGATATTTACTACAGAATCAACATGCTTCAGTAATATTGTATCTTTATATTGCTTCTTTAATTGGAGCCGATTATCACCATCATATGTAGAACTTATAGGAACTTCAAGTATGGTATCAGGATTCTCATTCAAAGGTTTTTTTATGATGTCAAGTTTTCTTATTGCCACTCTAGACAGCACGATAAATGAATCTGAGGCTAAGAGACTCTTGATGAATTCGGACATTATGTTTATGTATTCTTCTGTTCCTACATAATTTTCACCTACAACAATATCAATGTAAGCAAAATTGTCACTTATATCCATATATGTGGATGACTCTCCGATTTTGCATGAAGTAAATCGATGGATGATTTTAAGTTCAGGATCTGGAATAGAAATCGTTTTACTTTGAAGAGCACTATCAGTAACATTGATATTAAAGTTATTTTTAGTCACCTTTTGGTAATTTTGAAAGTAATGATTCCATGTACTCTTCAATTTTATAATTAATGAATCAATAGAACTTGCCCCATCATAATCTATACGAATAAGCACTTTCTTTAATATTGGTGACTTTACGTTTTTACGTGTAAATTTGCTTTTTGCCATTTTAACTGATTATATTGTATTTATTTTTAATTATATTTAAACACTTCCATTGTAAAAAATAAAACAATATCATTGGTCTTGCTATAAAAGCCAATTACAAGACAACAGTTATTTTATACTGATTTATTTTGTCCCCAACAGCTCCATACGGTTCTCCATATACTTCTGAATAAAGACTTTTTGATCGAAGCGTTCTTCGACCCACTTACGACCTTGAAGTCCCATTTTTTTCGCATTGGATGGATTGCGGAGGAACTGTAGGATATATTCAGTTAACTGATCCACATCTTTCACTGGTACAGAATAACCACTTATTCCCTCTTCCATTGCACTCGAAGGACCTGGATATTTGGTTACTACAACGGGAACTCCCATAGCAGATGCCTCAACGACCCCCATACCAAAGCCTTCACGATAACTAGGCAGTACATACACATCCATGGCTGATGTGTATTTCTCTACATGGTTCACACGATCAGTCTTGATTATGTCGTCACATGTCTCAAAATAATGCAGTATATTAGGCTCCATGGTTTCTTTTTTCTCTATCGGACCTACAAAAAGTAGCTTGGCAGTAGGGAATTCCTTCTTCACGCGTTGAAATGCACGGAACAATTCATGACAACCTTTCTCTCTGCCCAAACGACCTACAAATCCTATAACTGGAACATTCTCAGGGATACCATACTGTTGCTTTATCTCGTGAGCATACTCCTCTTTCTTGTTGATATCATATGCTTCTAAATTCAATCCCTTTGCGCTACCATTCCAAATGACGCAACTCTTATTCTCATTGTAGAGACCATTGGCACGGCAGAAGTCCAAATTACCTTTGCTATCAGGCTGAACATGGGTAGAGAAACGACAAACCATACGCTCAATATTCTCGAAAACCTTACGTTTTATCCCCTTCATAGTCACATACACCATTCCCCATTGACAATACAATCGTACTGGAACTCCAGCCATTTTCGCAGCCACCGCCCCATACATGCTAGCGTTTGGAGTGGAATATTGTACCAAGTCGAACTTCTCCTTTTTGAAAAAACGGTAGAGGGCCCATATGCTCTTCAAAGACCCCATAGCATTGATACCACGAGGGAAATTCATACGTTGGGTATGAACAAAAGGATAACGTTCTTTCAAACCACGTTCAAAATCCTCGTTCATATTACACACGATGGTTACGTCTATTCCACGCTTATGATAATCGTTAAGAAAATGGATAATCCAATTATTGATTGATGACCACAGAGTGGTACAAATACATATTTTCTTTTTCATAATAATTAGTTTTAGTTAATTGTTCGTTTCATAGCCTCTTCAAAAGGAACCACCACATAGTCCATTCCTTCAATACGCGACAAATTCATGTCATATTCCACTCCTCCATAAGCTTTTTGAATTAAAGGTACGAAACTTCCAAGGTGAACGGCTAAGCCCAACAAGCGACTTGTACGAGGCTTTTTACCAAGACCACGGGCTATAGCAGTAGTGATATCTACGGCAGATACCGCCTTGTCGTCTTGTGGCATAAATACACCATGGCGTTTTTGCTCAATGGAGAGACGGATAAACTCACAGAGATTGTCGATATAAAGCATACTCTGTTTCACATTGGTATAAGCAGCTGGTATCACTGGCAGTTTCTTTACCACATTTACAAATCCTGGGATGTAACCACCACGACAATTTTTACCATATACATTAGGCGGACGAACTATTACCACATCAAAATGACAATCTTGTAACTTTAGCAACTCCACCTCAGCAGCTGCCTTACTCTGACCATATAGACCCATAGGTGACATCGGAGTTTCTGCAGTAATCACATTCTTACCCAATCGCTTAGGCGTACCAAAAACAGACATTGTGCTCAAGAAGACAAAAGTAGCTTTTGAATTCTTTGAATTCTTAAACTTCTCCGCAATAGCTGTGGGCATAATAGTGTTTACTTCATGATATAGCTTCTCATCTTTACAATTAGGTCGATGTACAATGCCTGCAACATGGACTATTGCATCAAATACGCTATAGTCAAACGCTTTCCAATCTTCAGTCAGTACATCCAGTTGAAATACCTCATGTCCGTTTTTGGTCAGCCACTCGTCAATGTTATTACCTATATAACTGTTTTTACCTATGATACAAATCTTCATTTTTATTATTTTTTACATAGACTCTCAAAGTCATTGATTAAGTCTCTGGTAATATTTTCCTGTAGATGATATTTACGTCCCACCTCAAAAGCTTTATTCTGCATCTTTATGAGTTGATTTGGATGATCTGCAATATTGCGTAGTACAGACTCTATTTGCTTCAAATCATGGATGCAAATGGCGCACTCGTTTCTGCGTAAGTATGAACCTCCAGCTTGCTTCTTATCGCAGATAGCCATTACGGCACATCCGCTATCCATACAATCCACTATTTTAGTTGAGAAAGACATACGCACCACATGACGGTTGGTTATATCGAATGCCTCTGCATGAAGTGCAACATCGCTTTTGTGGTAAATATCCATCAATACCGCCATTGATACAGCTTTGTGTACACGTGCCGTGATACCATCATTGATTTCCTGCTGCATTTGTTGGTCCAGCTTATTGTTAGTATATATGTCTAGTACCATTTTTACCCCATCAGCATTAATGTGACGCATTGCCTCTGCCAATGCCCCTAAAGTTTTCCATCTGTTCAGATAAATGCCACCTGCATACACGAAACGAATAGGGTCATTGACCTTGCTCTTCAAATACTGATTCTCAAACTTACCATTCTTGCGCAAAATCTTCATATTTGCACCAAAATCGTGTTCACATTGTTGCTTTTGCTCATCAGTCATGGTATAGACTAATGAGTAGTGACGGAAGATTTTACGTGTACGACGACGGATAAACATGTGGTTAAGCCAGAATGTGGGCGAGAATTTAAACTGCTTATTTGTATAAAAATCATCCGATATGTAAGACACAACAGGAACATTCAAAGCATCATGCACTAAAGCTGTTAATCGTTGCATATAATGGTTGCCATAACAAGGAGCAAAGATGATATCGGGATTGAATTCACGTGCATATGTAATAATCTCTTTTTTGTCCCATCGACCAATAGCCCATACAAGTTCGCGGGCTACACGCTTCAAATTTCCGCCAAACTTTCCACCTGCGGTTTTATAACTTTCCGCCTTCGCTTCGGTCTTCGTAGGTACTTTGTCATATACTACCTTACGCCCTACATGAGCACGATGCAATATATTATTTACCATCATACGATCGCTCATCTGATAATAATTGCGGCATATGGTATTATTGGGTTCCTGTTCGTTACAGTATATCTGTGCAAACTCTGCATTAGGCAACTGCGAGAACATATTACTTAATACATTACCACCATTTTGTTCATCACGCCATGCCTCTTTGCTAATTATTAGTATTCTCATCTTTTGTTACGCTTTTGCTTATAATAAATTCGCAGCAATTTCTTTGTAATGTTATACCCCAAGAACTTTACTTTAGACACCATATGTGTATAAGGGTACCAGTTGTAGTTGATTAACCACCAATATTTCTTTACTTCTGCCTCAAGTGGCTTTTGGTCTTCCTTGCTAAGGCGCATAAAGTTGGTTATAAGCAATACATACTGATTAGCAATATAGTGAAGTAACGGTTCTGGAGCATTCTTTTTTGCATATCGGTTGATTACGTCCAATATACTGTTGATATTCTTCGTGCCAACGTTGGCAGTAATAGAGGTTGAAACCTGCTGACGATATACATAGAATGCTTCCTCCAATACATCAATTTGCGAGTCTTTCAGCAATAATTTGCAACACCATTCAATATCTTCGCTTAACTGTCGCTTTACAAAACGTTGATTATCTTTTTCTATCAGAGTCCTACGGACTACCTTATCACATGCACAAGCAACAAATATATTGCTACGCATATATTGTTCTTGTGCATGGGATAAGGTGTGGTTTACCCTATCACATTTTTTGGGAACGCGCACGTCACCATAACGTTTTTCCAAACTGAAGTATTTCTTCATACCAAATATGATGATGTCTGCTCCAGTATTTTTAATGCAGGTATCTATCTTGTGTAGAGCTTCTTTATCATCCCACCAATCGTCACTGTCCAAAAACAAGACAAACTCTCCACGTGCCACGTCAAGACCTGCATTTCTAGCATCACTCAAACCGCCATTTGGCTTATGTATGACTTTTACTTTGTCTGTTTTCTTGCCATACTCATCGCATATGGCAGGACTATTATCAGGACTACTATCATCTACCAGAATGACTTCATAGTCTTCATACGTTTGCGCCAACACACTGTCGACGCATTGATGCAAGTATTGTTCTACCTTATAACAAGGTATTATTATTGAAAATTTCATATTTATCTTAATTATGTATCAATCATTACATGTGTGCCTGTTTTTACGTGTTATTTTAACACTTTATCTTTGATACAAAACCAGACAATGGTTTATACATCAGTTCTACCAAATTGGAAACTACTAAACTTATTGCCAGCAGTGTTACATATATCAAAACTGGATATTTTAATTGGTCAAAAAAGAAACTATGAAAGAGTCTTGTTGAGAACCATGTGTGTATTAGCCACATATTCATAGAATGTTTACCAAGATATGTCAATACCTTTCCAGTGTTTCTACCTATAGGTATCTGAGCAAACAATAATACGAAGGTTATTGCAAAATAAGGAGCTATCGATGCATTCGGAACGAAACAACGGAATAAACACAAAGCGACCAATAAAGTGATTGGTAAAAGAATCATTCCCTTTTTACATCGTGTAAATAGAACTTTTATCTTATTCACCCAAAGAAAACGATTAGCCATATACCCTAATGTAAATGATGGAAGCATGAATGCTGCTAAAAATACATTATAAAAGAGCATATTACTTGAGAGTGTGTCACCATTAAAGTGTTTCAGAATATAGACTGTTCCCATCCATACAGTAACAAGAATTCCAATAAGACTAAACCACTTCAATTTATCGAAAATTATAAATATCCATTTTGATGCAATCATTAGGATGATATATGGAAAAAAGAACCATTGCTCACCTATATAAGAACATTGCCAACTTGTCACATTTTTTAGAAATATAGATAATGAACCAGGGTACATGTCAGGTTTTACATATGAAGCAATAGGGACTATTAATAGATAAATCAGCAAAAGATGAACATAAAGGTTACTAACGCGTTTACACGGTTTTACCCCCCCGATTTAGTATATACAGCATATAATCCATATCCACTCAAAATTAAAAAGAACGGCACTGGATTACACATCCTAGCAATATAATATACTAATGGAACTTCTCCAACATATAGTAAGCTGTTTAAGGGTGCATCCCACTCTAAATGTTGAAATAAATGGAGGAAAAGCATCATTAGAATAGCAATGCCTTTAAAATAACTTGTATATTCTTTGCTCATTTTGACTTGTTTTTTATCATTTCTGAAAACAATGCTACATAATTGTTTATACCTTTTTCTTTATCAAAATTATTTTGTGCGAAACTTCTGCATATGTTTGAATAAGCAGATTTACCATTCTTGCGTATGGTCTTGATGGCTTTAATCATTTGCTCATGATCGTTATTATCAATTACAAAACCGCAACCATTACCGCAAAGTTCAGGATTAGCAGTTGCATTATTGACAATAAGTGGAGTACCGCAGGCAAGAGCTTCGGCTGTAACTTTACCAAATGTCTCTTGAATAGAGAAGTTTAGGAAAACATCACCTAACGAGTAATAAGTTGCCAGCTCATCAGGAGAAGATACTGGTGGTACTGATATGACATTGTCTGGTAAAATAACACCATCAGGCACATATCCAACCATTAAGATTTTAACATCTGGTATCTTGTTTGCAATAGTGATAAAATGGTTCAATCCTTTGTAATCTGACCATTTTTGAGATACACCTAATACAATAAAATCATCCTTTTCTATACCAAGTTTCTTACGCAACTCTACAGTCTGCCGAGGATAAAAAATATCTAAGCTAATCCAATTATATATATACTTGATAATTTTTGCATTAGCAAATACTGGACTTAGCCTCCCTTCATTAGCAATCCACTTGGATACTCCAATAACAGCCAAATTTTTCAACTTACCAAATTCACTTTTCTTCATACGGAAAATTCTTGTTGAATTATCGAAAAACAAGCTCGTGTTATACTTATGGAGTATTGGGCAATGATGGCACTCTGTCTGCCACTTGTCGCAACCGTCCTCTGTATAATAACAACAATGACCTGTATAACTCCAACAATCGTGTAATACGTCAATGGTTGGTATATTGTTTTTAGCAAGAAACTCCAATAGCATAGGTACGTTTATGTAGTTGGCATGCAAATTTCTCAATATAACAACATCTGGCTGAATAACCTTCAACTGTTTGAGCAACTTGTTTGTTGCAAAATGAGAGAAATAACCTTGAAGTCCTAGAATGCGAGAAAGAGCAGCATGAAGTTTATAATCTAGCTTTGATCCTATCAGAAAAACCTTATCTTCTGGTATGCTTTTATTTGTACAAAATACATAAGAATCTATGCCCCGATCTTTTAATGACAAATGCATCTCTTTTGTTGTACGACCTGTACTGCTATATTCGTAAACAGCGTTAATTTGAACTATCTTCATTATGTATAACTATTTTTATATTATAAAGAATAATAAGAACAGATTTTTAATAACCTACTATAATATTCTTTAAAGCCGAACATATTTTTGTTGTAATGCATGATTAATTTTTTATTTTAAGAATCCTCTTAATTGGGTTTAATAGTATTCCTTTTTCTTCAATATTCATTGCAATAAAATACATTATAAAAAAATAGCATAAAGCAAAAGCAACCCCATTCACAATAAGCCCAAGCCATCCTTTTACAAGTGAGATTTTGCTAATGCCAAAACCTACTAAAAGACATAAAAGCAAAGGAAAAGCCAACTTTCCGAAGCTATTAGCAAAGAAGTTCTTGATATTTATACCTAAATCACGATAAAGAATAACATCCATACCAATACTTCGTAATATATATGCTAAGAAAACTGATAATCCTATACCAGTTGCTCCCATTGGTTTAGCAAGTATAAAACTAATAGCTAAACTACATATTGCCATATATATAAATACACGTGCAAGTTGCTTTACTTTATTTTGAGCGTGTATAGCTTGAAGTCCTATTTCTTGCGGTAATTGGATCAATGATGGAACAATTATCAAAATAGCGCATAAGTAACTTTCTGAAAAACTTTCGCCCACCCAAAGTGTTATAAATTCCTTGCCTAAACAAACTATTCCTAATACAATAAGCCCAATAACATATATTTGCAAACGAGCAACACGAACCATTAAAGGTAACACATCGCCATCACCTTGATACATTATCCTTGATACCTTAGGTAAAAAAACACCATTTATTGCGTTTGCAAATGTATATGTATATCCCTCTAAAGTTATTGCTATACCCAAAATTGCAATGGATGCAGAACCAGAAAGAGCACCTAAAATAGAAGGTGCAATGTTAAAAATACATCTTTGGGCTAAAGATATAATAGTGACCCAACCTGAATATCCAACAACTTCCTTAAACTCTATTCGATTGAAATAACTCCAGTCTATTCTTTGGTGCGTATATCTTCTTATGCAATATAGTTTAAGAAATATTGCTACAATGCCTGCAATTGCATTTACCGCTACTAATGCGTATAAACCAAAGCCTTTCAATAGACAAATAGACATTGTCCCTACAATTATTAACTTATGAGCGACATCACACAACTTCAATTGAATTACTTTCTCATAGGCCATCAATACTCCATTTAGAGGAATGAAAGGAAAAGAAAAGATGCTATATATAGAAGTAATACAATATACTATCTTGAATTTTTCTATCTCAGAAGGGGTCAATTCTTGATAGATTTGTGGTATAAAAAAATATATACCAACAAGGATAACCAATAAAAGGATATCCAAAAAAATATATAATCTATAAACGAGTCCATAGCATTCATTCGCCTTATTCTGTCTACCTTCCGCAACATATTTTGCAATAAATCTAGTAACAGCAGTACTTAGACCAAAATCAAAGACAAAAAGTGAAATAACAGAAAGAGACAATGTGTATAGTCCAAAATTCTCACGACCGATGGAATGAATCATCCATGGTGTATATAATAAACCTGTTGCAATATTGATACCAATTGCTAAATATGAAATCAATATTCCTAATTTGAGTTGTTTTGAGCTTGACATTTATTTATGTTCGATATTTTATAATTTTTGCAGGAGAACCTGCTACAATTGCATAAGGAGGAACATCTTTATTAACTACTGTATTTGCAGCAACAACAGCATGCGATCCAATTTTTACTCCCTTTAGTACCGTACATTGTGCACCAATCCAAACATCTTCTCCTATTTCAATTGGACTTGATTCTAAAGGCTGTTTTTGCATCAGGCTTCCTAAGGATGTACCATGGTTTGTATCTATGATATAACATTGAGCAGCTATTTGTGTATTTGGACCTATTGAAACGCCCTTTGAAGAATGGATTATTGTTCCATAACCAATTTGAACGTTGTCTCCTATAGAGATATTGTCTCCTGAAAAATAGACATTTGGCCAAATCGACAAATCTCTGCCATTTTCAATACATTTACTAAAGAGGTAGATTTTCCCTAATAAATTTACCCCCCATATTACTAAAAACATGTTTATCTGTTATATACATCCTATACATTCTTCTATCACAAGCTATTGCATAGTGATATATTTTTGCTATAATCTTTATTGCTATTTTTTTAAACATTGAATTATATTTTGAAGTTGTATCTGAAAAATGTTATCTAACTCTTTTATCTTTAACTTTGCTTTTTGTCTGTCAATAATTGGACAATTAATAATTGCATTTGCTACAGCTTGCGGAGTATCGTTAGAATAAAAAGATAAATAGTCTGAAATCTTACATAGTTCAAGAACTTTAATTTTAGTTGAAACTACTGTAAGACCATATGAAAGGTAATTTATAACCTTTGAGGGGAAACTTGTATCTGCGTATTTAAATTCACCTGAAGTTTGAGTTGACAAACCGATTGAACATTTACTCATAAGTTTATCATAATCATTGCCACTTAAACATCCCTCATATATTATTTCACATTTACTATCTTTTCTAATAGTTTCTATTAAAGACGTGATATAATTGACGTCTTCAGGTTTTCCAAAACCTGCAATGTGTATACAATAATTACGAGGAAGATACTTACAAGCATTAATGGCCATTTCGGCACCTCTCTTAATACGATCAAAAATGCCAGCATAAACTACATGCACTCTGTCATCTGATTCCCCAATATATGGTTGGTCATTTTGAGGCATGTAGGCCCCGTATGAAATACACGATGGTTTGAAGGGAGGTAATTCTAATATGGAAGATATAATATCATTAACAAGAATATATGCATCGGCTTGTTTAATTGATTGGATTTCCTCATTGACCATTTTTTGACTATAATTACCTGCTAATGTATAAATTTCTTCAACTTGATAGATTATTCTGGGTTCCTTTTTGAATATACGCAAAAATTTGATAGCGTGTTTGAAATACCTTTCATGATAGAAGACAATTACATCATTCTTAGGAACATGCAGTAAATATAGACACATCTGCAGAATATTAATGCATCGTTCTATCATACGAACATACTTATTAGAAGAACCAAATGTAAAGCAATACTCTATTGAAATATCATCATTCCATTCTTGTGTTGTTTTTCTATACAAACCATTCCATTTACACCCACCATTGGCAAATGAAACAATCTTAGTAGTATCTATTCTTGATAAAACATCAACCACATATTTAGCTTTTTTTAAACCTGCTGGAGAGTAAGATAAATTTCTCCCTATATTATTTTCCCCCCATATAGTTATATAATGTATCATTGTAATGCCTTAATAAGTTTTTCTTTCATTATTGGGTACAACTCAAACATTCGCTTCATAGTATCATTGTTACCGGTTCCTAAGCAATTAATCTGTGCTAAATGACAAGTCTGAGAATTACATACTGTTGTATATGGTTTTGCCATTATTTCTGTTGGAGCAACATGAATATTGAAAGCTTTAGCTATGAAAGTTATCCATAAATCATCTGCTGTAAACGCTAATCTACGGATATTGCTCTCATCAAATGTTTCCTTTGGCATAATACCATAAGGATACAAGCATCCACTACCTGTCAATATTGAGTATAAGTATATATTTGGTCGTTTAATCCCATTAGGAGCGGTCTTCCAGTCAAGATAAGAGCACACATCATTGGTCCTATCTAACGATATTACCTTTGCTTCATTACAAACAATACTATTAGGATATTTTTTATGTGTATATAATGCTCGTTTAATGGTATCTGGATGATATATAATATCATCATCGAATGTTATTACAAGCTCATTTGGTTTTTGTTCTTGAAGTATATAGTAATATTTTTTATGAGAGCGTAAATCATTACAAAACCGAAATTCAACCCCAATATTTTCCAAGTCAGAATACTTTTTAGGTAATTTATTTCCAGGAAATTGAGAAGAAGCGAGCCATAAAACAACTCTATTAGGTTTAACTGACTGCAATAAGATTGACTTTATTGCATAATAACATTCGTTTATTCTTCCTGGGTATGAAGTTAATGAACATACCACATTCTCCTCATTTGTAAGAGCGAGCTTACAGCCTTTAATTCTTACATGCTTAATAAGCATGTTTTCTAAATAGCAGATAACAATATATTTATAGTGGTTAAATCCTCTAACTAATTTATATTTAGATCTACCATTATGTTTCAGTGATTCTAAAAATCTTAACAACTTAATATACATATAATTGGAATAATTTTCGAATTAGTAATTTAAAATCACCATGAGTTAATCTCCACAAAAGAGATTTCATTTTCACAAAAATGTGATTAATATTTGTATCTTTACCCTGTATATGTAAGCGTATTCTCTGATAATCCATATCTTCAAAAACATAATCAGGATGCTTTAGTGGAAACTCTATTTCATAAGAAGACTGATATGTTATTTGACGCAATGAGGGCAGTATTTTATCTAGCGTTGTATCACTATGGGTGCTATTTACAGTGCCAATACCAATATTCTGTATAAGATTTTTTGTCGGAATAATTATCAACTGATTGTTTAATACAGAAGCAAATGACCAAATAGTCTCCCAATGCGGCTTTCCACTAGCTCTATGTGACTTACATAACTGAACATAAGAGTCATCTTTTGATTGTTCTGTAGCTATAAATTTTTCCATTACATAGCTATTATCCAAGAAACTATATTCTTCATCCCATAAATCTGCAACACGTTTCCACGTTGCAAAACCAGGACCAGAGCCCGATTTTGAAAATAAATAATCATATGGTGATTGGTAATTTGCAATATTACACATACCACAGATACGATTTACTCTATTATCTTTTTCATAGCGTTCTAATAATTCCTGGCAAAAAGGATAAAAACTTTGAGACGGGACACAGTCATCTTCTAGGATTATACATTTATCCACAATAGAAAAAGCCCATTTATGAGAATAAAATGTTGAAGGATCACATCCCCAGTTATGGGTTTGGTAATTTTTATAGACCTCACAATCCCAGTCTATGTTATCAAATATCTTTCGGCAACGCTCAATTCCTTCCACATCATCAGGTCTACCTTGGCGCGCACCATCTTGCCATAAAAGAAGACGACGAGGTCGAGCTTGGCGTACAGACTCAAATGTTTTAGCTAAGACATCATCTCTTACAAAGAAAATAATCAATACATTAATGTCTGTCTTCCAAGATAAAATTTCTTTATTTCTATTCATTGTTATATTGTTTAATCACATTAAAAAATAAAGGTACTATCATAAAAATTATCCAGCAGGATTCAGTAGATTCAGAAGGATTGAATAATGAGAAAAGAAAGAAATAAACTACTATTGCAATATATTGTTTTCCTTTACCTACATATTTCTTTAGAATTGCTTTCATAATTGACCAATAGGTCTTGTAATATGATACTAGACCTATTAATCCTGTTGAACACGCCACTCCCAACATTGTAGAATGAGCTGCACCATAAATACTAGCATTCTGTGTGTTATTAACTATATCAGACCCCCATAAAGGACTTTTTAAAAACAAACTCAATGCATTTAATTGAGCTTTACTACGAGCTCCAGATGCTGCCGTAACATCTCCATTTCCAAATATGTTGTTTGTAAACCTTACCAGTTTTTCACCGGTTGTTGTTCCTTCATAGAGAGAAGTTACAAACTGAAGTAATATAGGCGTGAAAAAGACAAAGATGACTATCAACATTATTAGAAAAAACTTGTTTCTTTGACCATAATCAGAGTAATATAGGGATAAAATCGTGCAAATAAAGGTCAAGAAAAGCAGAGTCGTAAATTGAGCATTTAGTACAAAATAAACAACAACGATCAATAACGCGTACAACAAAAGCTTTATTTTCCGGCTTTTTTGATAACCTTCTAAAAGTGTAATTAATAATATCACAACAGCACCAGTTCCATATGCCAATCCATATCCTCCTACATTTCCTAAAACATATTGAAGCTGTATTTCTTCATCCAAAAGACCACCTGTAATATCTCTCAATATATCTGGTGACACAATTAAAGCATTTATCGTATTATAAATAACATATATGAGCATGCCCATTGTAATAAGAGCAATCAATCTGCACTCAAATTTATTTCCTCGTTCAAGTGTATGTTTACATAGCAAACCAGGAAACAACATACACCAAGTTGTCAATAATGGATGCAGAAAACCCATTTTGAAGTCCATAGGCTTAGCTATCAAAAAACATATGAGCATATAAGGCAACAAGTTAAAGACTAAGTCCTTAACAGAAACAAACTTATCTGACTTATACGCAAATAGTAAATAAAAGATAAAAGAGGCTATTGCTAATGAGACAAAATCGAAACCAATACGTACTGATGGTAATATATATATAGCAGAGAACATCGATACTGCAATTATATATATATATGAGGCTATTCTTGACTGTTTCATAATTATACAAATTAGGGCAGGTTTAGTACTATTTTCCTATCTGCCATTTTTAGTTCTTATTGTTTAGAGTGAAATTCAAGAGGTATATAACTTATTAATCAATTATACTATTGTACCCACTGTTACACCTTGAATAGTTTCATTATCTATACTCTATTATAATTCATTCTATGAAAATAGATTATAAATTGTCAAGGACTTGGTATTTAGATTGTTTAGACTTAAACTCAGGAACAATTTCCTTCATCTTACCTACAATTTTCATATCGTCATGAGTAAAAGTAAATTTAAAGAGTTCATCTTCATTTTGCTTTGCTACTTCATAATCATAACTACGTACTTCAGCAATCATAATTTTGGGATGACGGGTTGGCTTCGTATTCTCTTGGGTAGCGAGGAGTTCCTCATAAAGTTTTTCACCATCACGAAGACCGGTAAACATGATCTTCACATTCTTAGCTCCAGAGAGAGAAATCATACGTTTGGCAAGGTCAACAATCTTAACAGGTTTGCCCATATCAAAGACGAAGATTTCACCTCCCTTTCCCATTGTACCAGCCTCAAGCACCAACTTACATGCTTCTGGGATAAGCATGAAGTAGCGGATGATGTCAGGATGGGTTACTGTTATAGGTCCCCCTTTGCGTATTTGCTCTTTGAACAAAGGAATAACAGATCCATTAGAACCGAGAACATTGCCAAAACGGGTAGTAACGAACTGGGTCTCACCTTTTACCTTACCATCAAGGATAGCTTGATTAAGACTTTGACAGTAAATCTCACAGATACGTTTGCTGCAACCCATGACATTGGTAGGGTTTACCGCCTTATCTGTAGAAATCATAACAAACTTCTTGGTGTCATACTTTACAGCAAGGTCAGCAATAATACGTGTACCTGCAATATTGTTACGAACGGCTTGAATAGGATTGTCTTCCATCATTGGAACGTGCTTGTAAGCTGCAGCATGGAAGACGTACTCAGGACGATGTTCGGTGAATAGTTTTTCCATGTGATCTTTATCTGCTATAGAGGCTACCACAGTTTCGTTTTTAACATCTGAGAACTTGCGTGCCATCATAAGACGAATATCATGCATTGGGGTCTCTGCTTGATCTACAAGGATCATTTCTGCAGGATGGTAAGGGGCGATCTGACGCACCATCTCTGAACCAATAGAACCTGCAGCACCAGTGATAAGCACTCGACGACCTGTGAGCATGGATCCGATAGCATCCATATCGACCTCAATTTTATCACGGGGTAAAAGGTCTTCAATTTCTATCTCACGAAGTTGTTGATGAGTAAGTTCTGATTTGCCATCCCATTCCTCTGCTTCCACAGGTAATATCTTAATTTTAATATTGGCAGCTATAAGAGAGTCAATTAGTGTGTTGCGAGTTATAAAATGTTTTGTCTGTAGAGGTGAGACAAGGAGAGTTGTAACATTGTATTTCTTCATTGTTTCTACCACGGAATCTTCATCGTAATGTACTTGTTCTCCCAAAAGCCAAGACCCATTGAGCGAGCTATCAGTGGATATAAAACCACGAAGACGGTAGCGTTGCGGATTTTCGTTCTTTAAGCTCTTAGCAAGAGCAATGCCTCCGCTCATACAGCCGTAAATAAAGACTTTTTGGATGCTGCTATTACCACGATAGGTGTCGTGCATTGATTTGACAATCACTCGTCCACCCCACATAAGCATTGTAGCAACAATGAAAAGCATGACTGCACCATCAAAGCGTAAGATTAGCATATAATCTGTAAGACCAGCATAGACCTGTATCTGATGCAATGCACATGTTCCAACACCAGCAAGAGCAGTACTATAAGCGACACGATGAAGATCAATAAAGCTAGAGTAGCGCATTATACCATGATAGGTGTGAAAGTAGAAAAACGATGCAATATAAACTATTAGACACAAACAAAGCCCAAGGCTTACTTGCCAAAAATGCAGTGCAAGTTCCATACCTCCATGTTGGAAATAATATACAAAAAGCCCCGAAATATAGACTGCCAAACAGTCCATGGCGAGAATACACCAATAAGGCAACGCCTTGCGCGAGAAATACCAGTTGCTTATCTTGCGTAAAAGTTGAGTCATATTTATTTATTAATAATTTACTATATAATGGTAAGGAACGTGCGGTTGTATCGAACAACAACACCAAAGTGTTCACCTGTGCGCACGTTCAATTTTACTTAATAGATTACTCTATAACATTACTGAACAAAGTTACCTTCACCAGAAAGTTCCTTCTGAATGTATTCAAGAGCAGCTATCTTTGCTTTTGTCTCTTCTACATTAAGGAGACGAGTATTATTTGAGTTAAATTCTGTGAGCACGTTACGCTCTGTCTCGCCTTCCTTAAAGTATTTATCATAATTAAGACCACGATTGTCTGCAGGTACACGGTAGAAGTCACCCATATCCTCTGCTTTAGCACACTCCTCATTAGTGAGAAGAGTTTCGTACATTTTCTCACCATGACGGATACCAATCACCTTAATATCCTCTTTCTTTCCTCCAAAAAGCTCACAAACCGCCTCAGCCTGAGTTTGGATAGTACAAGCTGGAGCTTTCTGTACAAAAATATCACCATTCTGACCATGCTCAAAGGCGAAAAGAACAAGGTCTACTGCTTCTTCTAGAGACATGATAAAACGAGTCATTGATGGCTCTGTGAGAGTGATAGAGTTACCATTACGGATTTGTTCAATCCACAAGGGAATAACAGAACCACGTGAACACATTACGTTACCATAGCGTGTGCAGCAAATCTTTGTCTTGCCAGAGTAACGACTCTTTGCTACAGCTATCTTTTCTTCAATAGCTTTGGTGATACCCATAGCATTGATTGGGTATGCTGCCTTGTCGGTAGAAAGACAAATAACTGCTCCAACACCAGCTTCGATAGCAGCTGTTAGTACATTATCCGTACCGATAACATTAGTTTTTACTGCCTCCATAGGGAAGAACTCGCATGAAGGAACCTGCTTCAATGCTGCTGCATGGAAAATATAATCTACACCAGGCATAGCATTCTTACAAGACTGAAGATTACGCACATCACCGATAAAGAACTTGATTTTGCTTGCATATTCAGGGTATTTTGCCTGATACTCATGGCGCATATCGTCTTGTTTCTTCTCATCACGAGAGAAAATTCGGATTTCTGCAATATCAGTCTTCAAGAATCTGTTAAGTACTGCGTTACCAAAAGAACCGGTACCACCGGTAATCATTAGGGTTTTACCTGCAAAAATTGACATATTTGTATTTGTTTAAAAT